>JABAOH010009693.1_pt1 | contig 155695 bp, 163 predicted proteins | sample 7062181 | NCBI WGS metagenome assembly JABAOH01 (sample SAMN14538630, study PRJNA623070) | marine sediment metagenome | biome: marine biome [ENVO:00000428]; feature: marine pelagic biome [ENVO:01000023]; material: deep marine sediment [ENVO:00002113]; isolation source: pool of 5 deep marine...
CATTATCTTCCAAGATCCCTGCCATAACTTCTGAATGTGATTGGTTCGCAGAGCATCCGTAGGTCTCGATGTAAACAGATTTCATATCAATCATTTATTTGTTTTCTTTTTATTGTATCAGAATAGGGTGTTTCTCGGAATATAAAGGCATTGGAAAAACCGCCCAAATGTGCGATGATCTTTCCCAAGGCAGTTCCAATATCAGCTTTTGTCAGCCTTTGGTATCCCTTATCTGTGAGTTTCACAGATCTGTTTTTTAGAATATCATAGGCCTTGAACATGACATTCTTTGGGAATGGGAAAAGATCTACAAGTATAACTCCACCCTCTTCGACTTTTCCGAATTTTCTGGAGTCCCTCGTTTTTTTTGTATATGTCCCTACCCAATGTGTACACATCACGAACTCACCCTTTGTATATTTGTGCAATTTTTCCCAAAATTCTGGCTCTTGCATCCTTTTTCTCCTGCTCAACTCCCTGAAGGCAGCATCTGGACACGGACAACCACCTCCTTTAATATCTTGCCATTCGGTGTAGAACCAATTCTCAGTAAGACTTGTTGGTGTTGTGATCATTTTTATAGGGTATTTCTTTCCTCTACCACGGGACTCTACCTCAACGAAAATGTCTGATCTATCATACAATGTTCTTATTTTACCTTCAGATAAATCGGCAAACAGCTGACCTTCCACAAATGCGTCAAAAAGAACAATATGATGGACTTTTGTGGTCGCCCCCCACCAACCAACACCCCTGTAATCTTCATCAGGATCCCATCTCAAATCCTGGTATCCGAAAAGTTTAATCCTCTTCCTGTTCTCATCGTATAACTCACCCATCTTTCTTTCCGGTACAAATCTGTATTTCTTGGAGTCCCTGATGGTTACATTTGATCTGTTCAGATCCAGTTGATCACCGAATCTCTTCCACTTGTCCGCCGTATCAAGAATTATTGTTCCGTAACCATCTCTGTATTTGTTAAATTCCTTGCCTTTGTCCCAGAAATCACCGTCATGAACTACAAGGTATTCATTATCACCAAGGGTTAGAACAGCATCAGCAAGGTAGTTTCCTGGGATACCTTCCTCCAATTTCTTTTCATTGTAACCAGATCTTATCTGCCCTATAAGAGGATATTCCATATCAAACCATTTTCTATAAAGATTCCTAACTGTTGGTTTTTCCATATTTTAACAGAAACCGGTAAGCTTTTTATCCTTAAATTGTCGCCAGGATGAGCTGGATCTGGAGGTTTGTTTGGTAACGGAGAACCCTCTCGTTGGCCGTCCATTTCCTTGGCCTGTTTTTAACGTCAGGGTTTCCGTAGTTTATTGTCTCCCCTCCCAGATGTTCCGGATCCTCCGGCTGGATGATCATATAGTAATCCAAGCTCGGCTTGGTTGTCAAAACCTTTCTTATCAGTATGGGTGTTATCTCGTCTGCCACCTCCCTGCAGTCCTTCTTGATGGATTCATCTTTCGTTAGTTTACACTTCTTACCCAACCTCGTCAGCGTGCAGTAAAGGGTATCGGAAACCGTTTCACACGGACTTTTATAGCCAGTCTTCGCCCGCATGACAGAGACCAAGAGGTTATGTGCGTAGAGGTTGTAGTATTCGGTCTCTTCCACCGTAAATGCCGATATCAAAAGGAACAGACCAACAGCTACAAATACAATTATCATCAGGACTATCAAGACCAAGCTCGTCTGTCCTCGAAACTTATTCATAAAAACCCACCGTCAGTATTCCGATCTCAACATTCCTTGTCAGGGTTCTGTAAATGTTGACAGGAACATCGTAAGCCATGAACTGGGGATTATCGGTCTTGCAAAATTTCCAAACCCCGCATCTGGGATAGTTCTGATTTGTACATTCCCCGATTGAATCTATGACCTTTACCTCTGCAAACACATCTCTACCCAACAACTCCTCAAGATCGCCGCAATCCAAAACCGTTAATTTCGAATCCTCAAGCATGCCGCCTTCTTTGAATCCGTCTTTATTGAGGTAAGGAGAGTTGGCAAATGCCTTAAGCAGGAAGGACGCCTTCTGCTGTTTAAGTGTGGTCTGTCTTGATGATGTTGTTCCTATCTGCCATCCCACGATAAAGAATACTATGACAACTATTACCATTACAATGAAAAAGCCCAGCAATACGTATTCCATTATGTGAGCCTGTCCTTTCATGTCAGCACCCCATCTCCTCCAATAATCTGTAAGCCTCTATTGATTCTTTAATCTTTCTGGTGAGTTCCCTCATGTCATCCTCATTCGTGTAGTCTCCGTTATCAATTTTGTTTCTGAGAGAACCAAGTACCTGAACGAACTTTTGATAAACACTATCACAGTATGGATTGGTTGATTTTGATCTGAGGAGGCTTGATTCCCTTGAAGCAAGATCGCTCGCTATTGATAGTTCTTTAAGGAATTTTTCGTTTGTGTAATCATACATCTTCTTCCCGCCGAAAAAGAGGGCGACTATGTCAATCGGGTTTTTGTAAAGATGCCATTGCCAACCCTGTTCGGTGGTGTTGATGTAAACGTAACCCATTTCGTTATCAATCGGGACGACCTGGAAATCACTGCCTATCGGGGTTTCTGAAACAGTTATCATCCTGTAGCCCTTTCTCTTTCCGCAGAGGGTGAATTCATATTCATTGGTATACAGCCATGGTAAAACAGTTCTCATGAAATAATCCCTTTCCCATTTGCTGAAAAAGAAGAATGGTTCGCCTCCCGTATCGTTACAACCGATACCAAACAAAACCTTTACATTCGTGTTCTCTGTTGATGGGAAATATTTCGTTATGTTCCCTACGGTATTCCAAACAACCTCTGATCTCCCCAAGGGAACAAAAACTACCTTGGTTTCAGGGAGGGCATGAACAAAGTAAAACTTCCACCACCCCGTATCGTACTCGCTCCTGTGGATAGAAATAGTTTCCCCTGGAACCAAAAAGGTCGGGACCGGATCTAGGTTTATGGATGTCACTGGTGTTTCGATATTTGGAGGTGAATAGAAGCTTATTGCTTCCTCCAGATCCCTGACCTCGAAATCAGTCGAAATCCCTGTCGTGTAAACATCCTCTATTGTTTTCTTTAGTCCGACCAATATCTCTACCTCCTTGCTGGATTCCCCGATCTCGGTGTAGGACAGAGAGAATCTTAGTATTACCATGAGAATAAAGGCTGAAAGTATTATCCCAAAAATTATCTTGAATATCTGCATTACGCTAATCACTCTAACACCTGCTCAGGAAAGTTTTACTACAACGAATGATCCATCATTATTCAAGAGTAATGTTTTCTTTGAGGATACGCAAAAATTATACTCCGTTGTCAGATGTTCTATCTCGTATCCCTTGAAGGTCTTATCCGTGTTAAAAACTATCATGTTGTAATTGTATGCCATTATCATCCTGTTTATAACGTTGTTGGTTTCCCAGTTTCCGTATGAAGAGGGATCATCCGGGTTGACAAAACATATCTTCTCTATGCAGTTGGGGACTACCAGTGCGTATTCCTGCGTGGCTCCCATGGAAAGCTGGAATGTTTTGCTCACCTGTTCTCTCAGCTTTATTATCTGATCTCCAAGAACTGCCTCGCAGTTAATACTGAACATTTCGTTTATGTACTTGAAACCAAAAAAGAAAAGGAATCCTATTATAATTGCTGTAAAGATTATGCCGAAAACCAACCCCACGTTCATAATTAATAGATGTGTTTCCGGCAATAAAAATCAATTACACTGAGTTTATCTGCAGTGGTAAGGTCGATCCCCAGTTTGTTGTTGTTCTGTCACACTGAGCGTATCCCATGTCCTCACAGGCAACTATGTCGTACTGGTAAACCCCTTTCACGACGTTGTTAGGTAGCGTAACTGTAACGTCCCAGAACTTGAAGAGGTTTGGCTGAATCGTGTAGCTTTCCTGCGGGTAAGTAACCCAGTTGACCATGTCATCTTGCAGTGTCGTGCAGGCAGCGAAATTACTGCAACCGTAAGAGCTTATTATATCACTGCTTGACATCGCAGGATAGACGTGTACGACAAAGGTATGTTGCTGTCCGTCCCTGTCGTCATTTTTAATACCCACTGAAAGCTTTACCGCTCTCCCGGGCTGGAGCGAGTACTCCTTCGGATATACAGCGAAGTTGGTCGTTCCTGTGTTGAACGTCTCTGACAACGTGTCGTGCGCCTTCTGTGTGAGATCGTCCGTCAGCGTCCCTACGGTTCCTATCAGTCCTCTCAGCCAGGTTACCGCCAGGCTCAGCAGAACAACGGCGAAAACAACCGCCACTATGAACCCCAAACTCAGTTGTATGGCTCCTTTCTTATCCATAGTATATATTTCGGGCAGCCCGTATAAAAACTTAACCAAATGCTTCGGTCAATAAATAAAAGTCTTCAAAAACAATTAAAAAACATGAAAAACGAATATCTGATCTTATTGATCGTGGTAATAGTGGGTCTCGTAGCGATATTCGCCTTAACTTTCCTTAACGCAGAGAATCAAGAAGATCTTACAGGTGCATGGGGAGGGGGAAGCTGTGAAGATTGGGACAGAGAAATCTCCATGAAACAGCCTAAGAACAAGAGGGACTGCGAAGGTGCTGGCGGTAAATGGGTGAAGAAAAGAGCGGCTCGGTAACGAAAGCCTAAATTTCCAAGACCCATAGATTTATATGAATGTGCACATTTTGGATATTTTTAGAAGGATAAATTTGTATAAAGGGTGTATTTAAAATTTCAACTCTAATACAATAAGATATGAAAAACGAATATCTGATCTTATTGATCGTGGTAATAGTGGGTCTGATAGCAATATTCTCCTTGGCGTTTCTAATGACCGGAGACTACGACCTTACAGGTGCTGCATGGGGCGGAGGAGGAGAATGTGAAGATTGGGATAAAGAGATCTCCATGGAACAGCCTAAGAACAAGAGGGACTGCGAAGCTGCTGGCGGTACATGGAAGGAAGCAGCCCAATAACAGAGACCTAAATTTCCAAGACCCATAGAAGATTTTATATGAAAGTATCTATTTTGAATACTCTCAGAAGTATAGAGTCGGATGAAAGGATAGATCTGAAAGTTATTCTTGTTTTTCTCGTTTTTGTCAGTATAACGAGAATGATACTGGAAACCCTGCTCGGTAGCTCTGACTACATCATCTTTACCAATTTTCCCACTTTCCTCTTGGTTTTTTCATTCTATTCCCTTGGTCTGGTTTCATACACCTTCTTCCTTTCGATCTGTTCAGGTAAAAAATCGATTAACATTGCAAGAATTCTCACACCCTTTCTGCTCGTTGCTCTGCTCGTTCCGATAATAGATTACTTCCTAACCGGATATCCGGTTAGTTACCAGATGTCAGCTATCTCGGACTTCGATATCCTCAGGATATCGTCGAACAACCCCATAGGCGAATCCGTGATCCTCTGGGCCTTGCCTATTCTGGCTGCTCTGTATGTCTTTTTTGAAAGGAAGTCTGTCAAAAGATCTATTATAACCTTTATAGTCATTTTTTTCGTGCCAATTTTCCTTGCTACTGATATAGCTGATTTCCTAGGTCTTGGAAGGAGTTTGTATTTCCTATATGCGACGGTCGCCTCAATCGTTTTCCTCCTCTTGATGTTTTATATCCAAGATGTTGAGAAATTTGGTCAGTTATTTATGAGGTTTTATGAGAGGATGAACAGGGTTGTTCTTTACATAATCGTTTTTGTTTTCGGAATAGCAACTGCAGGAAGTATTTTCGACGCGAGTTTATTTGGGATTTACATTATAGTCCTTCTGATAATTTCTTTCATTGCAATGTGTATGAATGATTATTTCGATTTCTCTATCGACAAGGCGAACAAGAAAAATAATCTTCTTAATGTGCTTAGCAGGGAAGAACTGAAAAATATAATTCTCATTTCATTTCTGATAATTATACCCTTCCTTTCCTTCATTTTTGAAGGTGTAAAGAACGTGGTGTTCGTTTATTACATGGTTTCTATGCTGTCTCTGATAATTTTGTACAGTTATAAAAATTTCCTTAAACATTTCTTCCCATTTAATTACGTGGCTGATGCTCTTTCCTATGGAATCACATTCATGGCCGGCAGGTCTATATTCTTGGTTCACAGCCAATACGAATTCGCCTATTTCATTCTGGTAACAATCCTTTTTCTGTTATTGATTCCTATGAAAGATTACGGAGATTATAAAGGTGACAAGAAAATCGGAGTGAAAACTCTTTATACTCTTTTAGGTTTTGAAAGAGCCTTTAGGGTATGCAAACTTCTTCTTTTGATCGCCTTTATAATTGCCAGTTTCTATTTTCTTCTGATCTCTCCTTTGATAGGTTTCGTGAATATCGTGATCTTTTATGCAATACCATCCGCTATAATCATACCTTCCATGGTAATACGATTCAAGAAAACAGAGAACTTCGAAAAATCATTATGGCTACTTGATGTTTTGTTTTTTGCCTATTTAATACCACTTTTACTTTTGTGATTCATCCCGGATAGCTCATCGCTATTATCTCTCTATAAAGGCCTGAATTATCGAGAACGAATGTTTCTACCAGACCTCCAAGGATAAGGACATTTATCGCTATCATTAGCAGGGCGAGGTTGTAATAAAGGAGTGTCCGGAACTTCTCTGATCTGAAGCCTTCCTTTCTGAAACCCTTCATGATCATGCCGCCCGAGATAGCGCCCAGGATGTAGGAAAGGATCTCGAGGAAACCGTGCGGACCCACTATTAGAATTATTATAAGGAACAGGAACAAAGGGTTGGTTCCCATTCCAAAACTTGCATTCCTTGCGAGCACGCCGAAGATCGTCCCCCACACCGATAAATTCCATGTGATCATGAATATCCCTCCGTCTCCCGTGAAGAGAGAGAGAAGGAAGCAGGCGAGTAAAACCCACCAGTTGTTCAAAAATATCGACCAGAAGAGAAGGATGGGAAAGCCTATCGCTCCCCCGTATATCCCTCTGACACCGAGCTGTGTCTGGAACAATCGGTTGACCTGGAATGAGGGGAGGATGATCGCTGCGGTTGCATAAACAAGGAATATCCCGAGCGAAAGGAAGATGTAGGTCTTGACAAAATCCTTGTTCAGGTGGAATAGCCTTCTTATCGAAAATCTTTTCTCTTCGCTCAATTCCTCGCTCTTCAGTTTGAACATCTTCCTGAGTTCTGGCAAAAGCATGATGGACGTGAAAGCGATGGCGACTAGTGAAGGATCCCTTGGGAAGATCAGGGCTGCTATTATTATGGAGATGATCGAATAGGTCCAGCCAAGGAAGAAGGCGTACTCCGCTCGCTTCTCCAACCAGGTCTTAGGAAGGATTCTGAAAAGGAACATATATAATTATTAAGTGTTTTCGACTAAATATAAACCATGTTCAATCCTTTCAAAAGGAAACGGACAGTTGCTCCTTCTAGTTTAATACTAGTTTTGATAGTTGGTATCTTTGTTGGTTTTTACGGCGGGCTAATCGCAACGGGTAGTTTTCAGGAGATATCGGGTCCTGTATTTGCAATATCGGACGGTGAAGAAACAACTTATCTGGAACTGTATGAAGGTGAAAAGACAACTCTTGGTTTCTTAACAGACGATAATGTCTCGATAAACATGTCAGTGGTAAACATAGATGGAGCAAATCTTTTCATGGAATCTCTGGGACTTGGTTTGACCTTTGTGGAAGAAGGTCAGCTCAGTGAAGAGGAAGAGCAGAACCTTGTCGGGGAAGCAAAGAAGAGGAGGAGGGCAGCTGCTGCAACATGCACTGACTCTGATAACGGGAAGAATTACGCTAAAAAGGGTCTCACAAAGAAGGGGAACAACTGGAAATTTGATTTCTGCCAATCAAATGGGAAAAAAGTGAGGGAGTATTATTGTAAAAACAACAAGATTAAATCTGTGGTTTATGACTGTAACAAAGAGGGCAAGGTCTGCAATGATGGGAAATGTGTTAAAATCGCGAGCGGAACGTGCACTGATTCCGATGGTGGTAAGGAGTATTATGAGAAGGGGACCACAACTAAAGGAACAAACGTGAAAACTGATTCATGTAACGGAAACAAGCTGAAGGAGTTTTACTGTGCCAACAATAATATTAAAAAACAAGTTACTGATTGTACTAATCACTTAGGAGCAATTCCGCCCAATCGTGGAATGTATTTAAGGATGATTTGTAAGAATGGGGCATGTGTTAATCCTCCGAAGAGTAATAGCTGCACTGACTCTGATGGTTACAACCCCCTCAAGAAAGGTACATGCACAGATGACTGGGGGACTTATCAAGAAAGGTGTAGTGAGGTTTCTTTTGATTATAATGTGGCGGAATTCAGATGTTATTCCGACTCCACATGGGGAAGATACTGCGCAGCAGATTGGTATTATGAATGTAACTGGAGGAATGGCTGGTGGTGTAGTGAAGGAGCATGTCAAAAATCTTCAGCCACGGATTCGGATGGCGGAAAGAATTACAAGAAAGCGGGAACAGTTACCGTGACAATCGGCGGTAAGAATTACGAATATGAAGATCGCTGTACTCCTGAAGAGCCTGACTATGAAAGAGATTTAATAGAATACTATAAGTGGAAGAGTCGTGAAGCCTTTGAAAGGGTAAATTGTCAAAATCTTTATGGTACAAACTACATTTGTGTAGACGGGGCTTGCATTAAAAAATTCTGCACCGACTCTGATGGAGGCAGAAACGAAAACGTGAAGGGAACATGTGAAGATTGGACTGGAAGTTACACGGATTTTTGTGACCCTTTACATGAGAGTACTGATCAAAAGGTTTTATTGGAATACTATTGCAGTGATACGTATGGTTGTCTTAGTATTGAAGAATTTTGTGACGGGACGAAGATTTGTAGGAATGGTAAATGTGTTTAAAGATAATTAATTCTTCCCAATGATTTAAATCTCAACTTCATTATAAGAATATGGCTCAGAGAATTCTGGATAGAGGGAAGGTCAGGATCGTTGTTGATCACAGGGAATCTAAAAACCACGTCTTCAGGAATCTTAAAGAGTTTGATGTTTCTCTCGTTCTTAAACAACTTAAAATCGGGGATTACGTCTGTTCGGACAGGGTCTGCGTGGAGAGGAAGACAATCCCTGATTTCATTCAATCCATAATAGATCAGAGGATATTCAAACAGGTAGGCGAGATCACTGAATGCTTTGAGAAGCCCTTAATTATTCTTGAAGGCAACCAGGATCTATTGTTTCTGGAAAGGAACGTTCATCCGAATACGATACGAGGGGCGTTAGCCTCGTTAGCGATAGATTACAAGATCCCGATAATCTGGACGAGAAATACGAAAGAAACCGCAAACCAGATCTACTGGCTCGCATACAGGGAACAGGTTAAAGAGAAAAGGAGTCTGGCGATACGCTGTTCAAGGAAGTTCGCCAGCGTTAGCGACCAGCAGGAATTCCTTATTTCCGGGCTTCCTCATATAAACACAAAGTTGAGCAAAAACCTCTTGAAAAAATTCAAAACACCCAAACGAGTGTTCTCAGCAAAAGAGGACAAACTGATGAAGGTGGATGGTATAGGGAAGGAAAAGGCGAAAAGGGTATGGGAACTGCTGAACAAGGAGTATGGTTAACTATTTCTTTGATGCTGCCTTCACAAAGTTAAAAAACATTGGGTTTGGTTTCAGAACACGCGTTGTGAATTCCGGGTGGAACTGGGAAGCCATGAAGAACGGGTGTTTGGGGATTTCAAGTATCTGCATGATCTTGCTGGATTTGTCATGACCTGAGAAAACGAGACCCTTGCATTCTATTTTTTCTTTATAATCGGGAACGAACTCCCATCGATGTCGGAAGCGTTCCCTTGTCTTGGCTCTGCCATAAATTTTGTTTGCCTTTGTTCTCCTTTTAATTATGACGTCTTGTCCTCCTAAACGCATGGTTCCCCCCTTCTTGTAGATCTTCCTCTGTTCGGGGAGGAGGTCTATTATTGGATCAGGGGTTTTTGGATTGATTTCTGTCGAGTTCGCCTTCTTCATTCCACAGACATTTCGGGCGAACTCTATGCTTGCGAGCTGGAACCCGTAACATAAACCCAGGAAGGGGATTCGATTCTCCCTCGCATACCTTATGCATTCTATCTTTCCTTCAGTGCCTCTTGGGCCGAATCCGCCGGGTACGATGATCCCATCTATTCCTTTCAGGGCGTCGCCGGTCTTTACCTTTTTGTTCTCGATATCCGTTGTCTCTATCCACTTTACGTTCAGCTTAACCCCAAGCTTACCGCAGGACGATTTCAGGGATTCCATTATTGAGACATAGGAATCATGGAGTTCCGTGTACTTCCCGGTTACAGCGATGTTCACTTTTTTCTTCGCTGATTCCATCTTCCTGACGAGCGATTCCCATTCTTTCATGTCTTTTTTCCGAGGTGAAAGATTGAGTCTTCCCAGAACCTTTTTGGTCATTCCCTGCTCCTCAAGGATCAATGGAACCTTGTATATGTTATCGAGATCAGGCCCTGATATCACGTTATCTTCCGGGATTCCGCAGAAGAGCGATATCTTTGATTTTATCTTTGGTTTAAGTAATGCAGGGGATCTGCAGAAAAGGAAATCAGGTTGTATCCCTATCTCCCTCAATTTCTGGACGCTCTGTTGGGTGGGTTTGGTTTTTTGTTCCCCTACAACATCTATAACAGGGACAAGCGTGCAGTGAACAAACAAAACATCCTCTTTCAGGGAAAACTGTCTACACGCCTCCAGAAAAACGAGGTTCTCTATGTCCCCTACCGTCCCACCAATCTCGATGAGAACTATATCCGCCCTGTAATCATCAGCCACTCTTCTAAACCACTTCTGGATCTCGTTGGTTATGTGTGGTATGATCTGAACTGTCTTTCCGAGGTATTTCCCTTCCCTCTCCCTTTCAATAACCTTCTGGTAGATTTTTCCGGTGGTGAGGTTGTTTTCACTGTGAAGGTTTATGCCAAGAAAACGTTCGTACGTCCCCAGGTCCATGTCCACCTCGCTGCCGTCATCGAGAACGAACACCTCACCGTGTTCTATCGGGTTCATTGTCCCCGCGTCAACGTTTATGTAGGGGTCGATCTTTATCGGGGCGACACTGAAACCACTGGCCTGAAGGAGTTTCCCGAGAGAAGAAGTGAATATTCCCTTACCAAGTCCGGAGAGCACCCCGCCTGTTACGACAATAAATTTTGTTTTTCTCGGCATAATACTTTATCAAAAATATGATTTAAAAAGTTTTATTTAGTGAAAAATATAAATTCAACTTTTTGTGGGAATTGCATCAGTTGTAACATTCAAACCTATTTTGATAAGTCCTGACCTGTCACCGTTGGTTGGTATATGTGTGATATGCATTTCACAATTTTCCAGTTCCTCAAGTTTTTCTATTGCATTCTCTGTTGCAGAATTTGTTAAACTGCTTGCTGACAGAGCTATCAGGGTTTCGTCCAGGTTCAGACTTTCAGATTTCATTCCAAGTGTTTTTGTCTTCAGCTTTTCTATGGCTTGGAGAACACTGGGCTGTATCAGGTGTATATTGTCGGGTATGCCAGCCAAAAACTTTATCGCGTTTAGAACGGCAGCAGATGATGCGTGAAGTAGAGGTGAGTTCTTACCAGTTACAATCTTTCCATTTGGTAGTTCGATCGCCGCTCCGCAGAATATGCCCTTATTTCCCTTGCCCTTCTTTTTGGCCTCCTCTGAGGCTTTTCTGGCGGGAAAAGTGACTTCTCTGTCTTCCGGTTTCAGTCCAACTTTCTTCATTATTTTTTCCATTCTTTCGACAGTTTCCTTGCTCTCCACGCCCAACATCAGTTCTTCCTTGTACCTGAAATACCTCCTTATAATTTCCTGTTTACCGGCTTCCCTGCATACTTTGTCGTTTATTATCCCGATCTTCGCCTTGTTTATTCCCATATCTGTTGGTGAGTTGTATGGTATTTCATTACCCCCCAGAATTCTATCCAGAATATTCTTCATCAGTTCGAAATTCTCAATATCCCTGTTGTAGTTAATCGCTGTAATCCCGTATTTCTTCTTGTGGAAAGGATCAATCATATTGTAATCCCCAAGATCTGCTGTGGCGGCTTCGTAAGCTATGTTAACTGGATGGTTGATGGGAAGGTTCCATATCGGAAATGTTTCGAACTTAGCGAAACCTGAGTTTATCTCTCTCTTGTGGTCGTGGTATATCTGGGACAGACACAAAAACATCTTGCCGCTACCTCCTCCAGCGCCCGTAACAACAACCAAGGGTTTTTCAATATCTATATACGGCTGGCTTCCGTAACCCTTATCGCTGACTACGGAATTAAGGTTATTTGGGTAGCCCTTTATTTCCGTGAAAACATAAACTTTAAACCCTAGATTTTCCAGATACTTCTTGAACCTGTAGGCCAGACTTTCTCCATTATAAAGTGTTATCGCTACACAAGAAACCTCCATTCCTTTGTCACGCAGGTCCGTTATATCTTTCAAGGTCTGCTGATCATATGGTAGACCGAAATCCCCTCTCATCTTGCCTCTCTGAATGTCCTTCGCGCTAACGCAGTAGATTATCTGCATGTCCTTTATCAATTTTCTGAATAACTTTGTTTTGGTATCAGGTTCGTAACCCGGCAGAACCCTTGCAGCGTGAAAGTCGTAACAGAGTTTCCCTCCGAATTCAAGATACAACCTCTTGTCGAATTTCTTGATCCTGTTTAGTATTTCGGTTGTTTGGGCCTCCAAATATTTCTCGGTATCAAACCCTAATTTTTTAGAAGAATTTGATTTTTTCTTTGTTTTCCTAGGCATAATAATTTATCAAGGGTGTTATTTAAAAAGATTTGTTTAGAAAAAGATTATCTCGGTCTTGTTTGGTATTTCTGCTGGGAGGGGGCGGGAGCTGACTTCTGTTGGACGTATTCGTCCTCCTTCATCTTTAGTATTGCCTTTATCCCCTCGAGGTCTATCTCTATCTCCTTCGCAAGTCTTGAACGTTCAACCCTGCTCACTTTTCGCTCTTCTAGAACTCGTAGGTTCTGCTCTATCACATCCATTTTCGTCAGAATATCGCCCTTCATGGGCTGTTTTTTCTTAAGGGCCTTCTCCCTGAGTCTGTCCCAGCGTTTTCTCAACTTTCGAATTTTCCTGTTCCATCCGAACAAAAATGTGAACAAATTACCACCATAGTCCCTTTCTGATCAATTCCTTCGCCTTCGCCTTCTTCATCCCAGCCATTTTGAACATCTCTTCTTCCAGATCTTCCTTTATCATAACGTATTCCTTCCTAGATTTGTACTCGAAACCACCGAAAACGAACATCACGACTATAGATATGACGATTGCATAGGTATTGAAGAAAACCAGACCGAGAACCAGTCCAATGAAGCAGGCCGAAAACGCCAGTGTGCAGATCAGGGAAATGGTGTTCCACTCTGAAACCAGAGCTTCATATTTCTTGAGCAAGGTTTGCTGCTGTTCCATACCAACCCCCAGGAAATTAAAACTTTTTTATTTTATCCGCTAGCAGGTGAGATCCGTATCCTATAAGAATAAATAAGATCAAGGAAATATTAATGTTTGCGACTGAGAACAAAACAGCGGAAATTGTCGTGAAGAGGATGGGGTATCTCCAGAGGTGGAGGGATCGTTTTCCTCTATGTTTCAAAGGGATGTTCTTGTAGGAATAGTATACGAGAATGAGCAGTATAACTATCGTCAATATCTTTACTTCTGAGGCAAGGTCCTGTATTACCACGAAAATCATTAGAAGGTAAAAGATCATTGCGAAAACTACTCCCCTTATTATCGATCTTGGATGATCGATATCTGGAAGGAGGGAGGAGAAAATTATCAGTAGAAGAGCTGATAACGAATAATCCAGTTGGAACTGGAAAATAAGGATTATTATGAGGTATATGACAAAAGACAAGATCACATGCAGTTTCCAGTCCATGTAAAAACCGTCTATTTTATTATCCTCACGTCAACAGCCTTCGCCTCTTTGTGAGAAACAATCAGCGGGTTTATGTCCATTTCCTTTATATTCTCCTTCATCATCATTTTGCTGGCCCCCAGGAGGATGTTTATAATCTCTTTCATTTTTGCGGGAGGTTCTCCTCTGAAGCCCTTCAGGATTTTCGAGTACTTTATCTCATTAATCATCTCTTCCGCGTCTTCCTTTTCGATCGGGCATATTCGTATCGAGGTGTCCTTCAAAACCTCTGTAAAAATTCCACCTGCCCCGAAAAGGATAACAGGTCCGAACTGAGGGTCTATCTTTCCACCTACGATTGTTTCATACCCTTCAACATGTTCCTGAACGATCACGCCGTTGATCTTCGCTCTTGGTTTGTGTCTTTTCGCGTTCTTTATTGTGGTTTCAAAGGCCTCAAGAACTTCCTTATCATTCTTTATGTTAATCATAACTGTCTTTGTTTCTGTCTTGTGGACTATGTCCTCAGAATCAATCTTCAGAACAACCGGGTAACCTATTTTCTTTGCAAACCTCACAGCCTCTTCAGGCTTTTTCGCAAGGAATTCTTTAGTGGTGGGAATCCCGTATTTTTTCATGATTTTTTTGCATTCGGATTCAGCGAGCTTCATATTATTATTATAAGATTTCATATTAATATTATGAGTTTGCAAGTGCTCCTCTCTCCTAAGTCCATCCTTCTGCTGGGCTCTTCAAGATCGAAGGTCCCGAAAATAATGGTTTCTCCTGAGATATTCGGGAGGGTTTATGTTAATCTCCATGAATTCAACGGACACGGTTTTCTTTCGGATATTGAAAAATCCCATAATTATCCTCCGGCTGATCTGACTATCGTTAGCCTCCCGCCTGAAAAAATCCTTAGGATTTCGAAGCATCTGAAAACCAAATTTCTCTTAATCCTTTCTGGAGGGTTCAAACCTGATCAGAGAAAGGAATTGTTGGGAATTTCCAAAGGGAAGTTTCGAATACTCGGACCTGGAACGGTCTGCGGTATAATAAATCCTAAAGTGGGATTGAATACGACGTTCGAAAGGGAGCTGAAAATCAGACCGGGGGCGATATCGGTAGTTTCGCAGTCAGGGGGTGTCGGGGCTATTCTGCTTGATCATATGGTTTCAAAAAACATAGGAATTTCGAAATTTGTTTGGGTTGGAGATATGATTGATGTAAATGAATGTGATCTCTTGGAATACATGTTGGGGGATAAGGAAACGAAGGTCGTTCTCCTTTACCTCGAATCAATCAAGGATCCCAGAAGGTTCATGAAACTGGCGAAGTCTTCAAAAAAACCGATCCTTGTCCTGAAATCAGGAATTTCGAAGGAATCGAAGTTACGAGCGCATACGCATACAGATTCTTTATCCACTTCACAGGAAATCTATTCCGGAGCGTTCAAACAGGCAGGTGTTATAGAGGTGGATAATGTTGAAGAACTCTTTAACTATGCTCTGGTATTTGAAAGGCATGGGAAGAAGAAGCTGAGGAATATCGCAATAGTCTCTAACACGGGAGGGTCTTCGATAATAGCAGGTGACTGGTGTTACAGACTGGGATTGAATCTTTCGAGGTTCTCTGAGAAAACGAAAAGGAAGTTAAAGAAGAAATATCCCCGGCTTGAGACAATAAACCCCCTAGACATACGTGCGGATGCGGACGGGGAAAGGTTTAAGAACGTACTTGATATAATAGTCAGGGATAAAAACGTGGATGGAGTCCTGATAATAAACCAGCTAAGATCATGTTTGCTGAATCCAGAGGAACTCGAAATTCTAAAGAGGGTTAAGACAGGAAAGGTGATCGTTGACTGTGCACCCGGGTCGGAAGACTTCAGAAAGGTTAGGTTCTTCCTTAGGGATTCACTCCCTGTCTACAATTCGATAAAGGATGCTGTCAAAGTTTTAAAGATGGTTTCTTAATAATAAAAATTGGGGTGAATATGGCGAAAAATTTTCTGACCTTGATAGATTATCCAGAGAAGGAGATACGAAAGATTTTGGATATGGCAAAGGATGTAAAAAACGGGGATTTGGAAGGTGATCTGAAGGGAAAGACGCTTGCCATGCTTTTTGAAAAAACCTCAACAAGAACGAGAGTTTCCTTCGAGGTCGCCATGCACCAGCTGGGAGGTCATGCGATTTTCCTTGATTCAAGGACAACCAAACTCGCTGAAAAAGAGACGTTGAAAGATACGGTTCGTGTCCTCGAAAGATATTCAGATGCGATTCTAGCGAGGGTTTATAAACACAAGGATCTTGAGGAAATCGCTAAATTCGCCGGCGTGCCCATAATAAACGGGCTCAGCAATCTTCACCATCCGTGCCAAACCTTGGCGGATCTTTTAACAGTTATTGAAAGGAAGGGAGGAATTGAAGATTTAAAGGTCGTGTTCATAGGCGACTGCGCATTCAACATGGCAAGGTCAACAATGATAGGTTTTTCAAAGCTCTGGGCGAATGTTTATCTTGTCTGCCCCAAAAAAGCGAAGTACATGCCTGATCCTGAATTTGTTGAGGGCGTGAGAAAATATGTGAAAGGGAATATAAAGGTAGAGAATGATCCTGTGAAAGGGGTGAAAGATGCAGATGTTATAATTACGGATAAATGGATTTCCCCGGGAGAAAGGGGTGATCTGGAGAAGAGGATCAGGGATCTGAAAAGGTATCAGGTCAATTCCGAGCTTGTGAAGCATGCAAAACAGGGTTTTATATTCCTTCACTGTTTGCCGGCCTCAAGAGGTCACGAAGTAACGGACGAAGTTATTGACTCTCCTAATTCCATGGTTTTCGATGCAGCTGAGAACAGGCTTCACACAGAGAAGGCCTTGCTGCTTTATCTGTTTAAGGGTGAATGAAATGTGTCTGGCTCTCAAAGGAAAGGTATTGGATGTGAAAGGTAAGGAAGCCCTGGTTGACTTCGATGGGGTTAAGAGGAACGTGAGTTCTGAATTTTTAAAGGTAAAGAGTGGGGATAAAGTCTTGGTGTTCAACAATATTATAATAGAGAGGGTTTGATATGTTCAGAATATTGCCGATCAAGAACAGGGAATTGTTTTTACGCTATGCTATCCCGTGTGGAGAGGTCTTGGTCAACAGGGGCGAGCTCAGGGCGGAGTTGCTTAAAAAACTGAACGATTCTGTGAAGAACAGGCAGGAAATCGATATTCCCATAGAAAGGGTTTTCAGGGTTGCCACAAGGATGTGTTCGATACTGGCGAAAAGAATGGGGAAAGAGGAGATAGATGACGAGGTTGTCAGAAGGTATTTCCTCTTGGAACATGAGAATGCAATAAGGTGGAGAAAGGAGATAAAGCCCGACCTGAAGGTAAGAGATTGCCTGGTTTATCCTGGTAGAATCCTTAGGGTAGACCCTGACAGAGTTTTGGTCAAAACCAATCTGGAAGAAAAATTCTTCAGGAATGATTTTGCTGAAGGCCTGAAAAAGAAGGACTGGGTCAGCGTTCATTATGATTATATATCAGAAAAGATAAAACAGAGCCAAGCAAATAAAATGCTGAAGAGGGGGAGGAATGAATAAAGAAACATTCGGAACAATACTCGCTCTGCTGACAGCAGTTATAAGTGGTTTTGCAATTCCTGTCAACAAGATTTTCGTGGTTGACCTCGATCCAACTGTTTTCACAGCAGTCAGGGCATTGATAATAGGCGTGATCTTCCTTGGTTTATCGATTATGACCAACAGGTTTTCCCACAGGAACATGAGGGAAATGAACTGGAAATACCTCTTGCTTATTGCTGTGATAGGTGGGGCGTTCGCGTTCCTTCTGTTCTTCACGGGCCTGAAATTCACAACCGGGGGGAGAGCTGCCTTCCTTCACAAAACCCTTCCTTTATACGTTGCGGTATTCGCATTCATTTTACTCAGAGAGAAAATTCCCAGAAAGCAGATCTATGCGCTTATCCTGATGATTTTGGGAACGGTGTTAATCTTCTCGGCGACTATAAATCCCGCTGATCTCTGGATGAACCCCCAGATGGGGGACGCTCTCGTTATAGGTGCGACAATCCTTTGGGCATTGGAGAATGTGATCTCTCGAAAGGTCATGCTCAAGGGAGAAACCAATTTCTTTGTTTCCTTTGCTAGGATGTTTTTTGGGGGTGTGATTCTTTTTGGGGTCGCTCTCTTGTTCGGGAAGTTCGATCTTCTGCTCTCGTTAACAGCGCAGCAGTGGGGTAATATTTTCGTTTCTGTCTTTTTCCTCTTCGGTTACGTTCTGTTCTGGTACTGGAGCATACGTTACATCAATGCCTCGAAGGCTGCTTCCCTTCTCTTGCTCGCGCCCGTGGTTTCGATTGTCGCGGGAGTTTTATGGCTCGGGGAGCCCGCCCCAAACCTTCAGCTCATAGGCAGCGCCTTAATACTGATAGGAGCTTATTTTGTGGTCAAGATAAAGAGCAGGTTTCTTACAGGGATTTAAAATCTTTTCGAGAGGAGTTCTACGTAATCTGCCACATGTTGCAGTGCTTTGGAAAAACCTGGTTTTGTTCCTATAACCAGAACTGTTTTCCCCTTCTCCTTTGCAAACTGGAGTGCTGGCAAATAATCCGCATCCCTGGAAGCCAACGCTATAGTATCTATGTTGTCGTTGAAAGAGGCCTTCACTATATCCACCGCTACGCTTACATCAACATCAGACTCCATTTCGCCTGCCAACACTACCTTAGGTTCAAAGCCCTGGTTTGCGATGGCCTCTATTAATTTATCGGAAGCATGCTGGTTAAGGAATATCTTGCCTGTTAATATCCTTCCATATCTACCAGCGATCTTCCTCAATTCATCCAGATCTATGTTGAACTCTTTCCTTATGATGTTTGGTCCATCAACAAACAATGCAAGATTCCCTTTCTCTTTCTCCCTCTTTTTTCTGAAAAACATAAAATCACCCTTAAAGTAATTATTATAAATAAATTGATCGTTAAAAAAGATTTATAGGTGCGGTTATGATTGAAGATCTCGAAAAGGAGTATGATGTGATTGTTGTAGGCGTGGGTCCTGCAGGTTCGTCTGTTTCCAGATATTGCGGGGAAAAGGGTTTGAACGTCCTGGCCGTAGAAAAACGCCAGGAGATCGGCGTGCCTGTAAGGTGTGGAGAGGGTTTGTCGAAATCCTCACTGGAGAGAATGGGTATAAAGTTAGATAGGTCTTGGGTCTCCAGAGTAATCAAGGGGGCCACTGTTTATGCGCCAAACGGAGAGAAGATCACGGCCGATTTTGAAGGCCCGGAGGGCTGGGTGATCGAAAGAAAGATATTTGACAAATATCTTGCAAGGCTCGCTGCCGAAGCAGGGGCAAAGATATTGACGAAAACAGAGGTTGTGGGAATCAGAAGGGAAGGAGGAAAGGTCAATGTTAAGATGGGATCGGAAGGAAGGAGTTTCGAAATAAGTTGTAAGATACTTGTTGCCTGCGACGGAGTTGAATCGAGAATCGCTAGGTTGATGGGAATGAAAACAACGCTTGCATTGGAGGATATCGCCTCCTCTGTTCAGTTTGAAATGACCAATGTTAAAATCGACCCTGACAGGATAGAAATGTACTTCGGAAACAAGATTGCTCCCGGAGGATATGTCTGGATATTCCCAAAGGGGAAGAAAACGGCGAATGTGGGAATTGGCGTTCGCAAGCCGTTCGCTAAGAAACACGCAATCGAATACCTCAAGGATTTTATTAAAAACAGGGAAGAGCTGAATAGGGGATCTGTAATAGAGGTTAACTCAGGAGGTGTTCCTGTTGGCGGCCTTCTGGAAGATATGGTCTCTGATAACTTCATTATAGTTGGTGATGCCGCGCATCAGGTAAACCCAATACATGGTGGTGGGATAGCAGAGTCTTATATTGCAGGGAAGATCGCAGTGGAAGTCATTTCAAAGGCAATGAAGTTAGAAAACTTCTCGAAAGCCACGCTCTCCGAATACAACAAAAAATGGTGGAAAACCAGGGGTAAGAAGATGGGAAGGCTGCTGAAACTGAGGAAGGTTATAGAAAGCTTAACCGATGAGGAGCTGAACTGGCTTGTCAATTATCTCAAGGGAGAAGACCTGGTCAACCTGGCAAGGGCATCCGGATTAAAGAAACTGGGATTCATTCTAATGAAAAAACCGAGATTGGTAAAGATCGCGAGGAAACTTTTTTGATCATATCCCCCTTTTTAAAGTATTTAAATGGGCAATATCCTATATAATCTTGAGGTTGTAAGAAAATGGACTTCGAAAATCCTGAGCCACCCAATATAGGTGAGCAGAATGGTAATAAAGAGGATAAGGGAGAATGGAAAGGAAAGGATAACTTCGTTAGCCCAAAAAATAAAACCGGAAAAGTTCGGTGTGGATGACGTTGCGCAACAAATATTCGGAGCTGTTATTCTTGCAACACCATTGTCCGTCACAGAAGAGGTCTGGACACTGGCAAAGGAAATCGATCCCCTGCGACTTGTTGTTTTCATTCTGCTTTCAATCGCTGTCGTTACGATAATCATATATTACACAAAATTCCAGAAGGTCGCGAAAGAGGCGATTGCGGAATTCGATGCACCCATATTAGGTAAAGCCTACGTTCCAAAGAGGCTGGTTTCTTTGTTCTTGATCTCTTACAGCGTAACATGGTTCATTCTCTGGCTTTTTGGAGTGATGAGTCACGTAGCGGATCCTGGTTGGTCCTTCAGGATATTCATTTTCGTTTCGTTTTTCGCATCCGTAGGAGCGGCAACGGCGGACATACTTAAGTAAATTTTTATATAAGTTTTCGAAATGATTAACATGAGATGCCGGAAATGTGGGAAAGAGGCTAATGAGAAGTGGGATTTTTGTCCGAGATGCGGGTCTCGTCTCAGGAGAGATTTGTTCACTGACGTGTTCTCAAGGATGGAAAGAGAATTCAAGGAAATGAACAAGATGTTAGAAAGGGATTTCGAGGTTTTTGATCTTTCCCCATTTTTCAGAAAACCCATTAGGGGAAGGGGGTTCTCAATAAACATAACCCAAAGTTCAGGGAAGAAACCAAAGGTTTCTGTGAAAACCTTTGGGGATGTGGACAAAAGGGAAATAGAGGAAGAGGCAAAAAAGATTGGGTTTGGAGAAAGACTGGGAACGCTAAAACCAAAAATCACGGAGACCAGAGAGCCTGAAAAATCTGAGGTGACAGAATCTGTGTCCATCAGCGGAGCAAAAACAACAGAGGAACCAAAAACATCAGTCAAGAGAATAGGAGAAAGGATAGTAGTTGAGGTTGAACTCCCTGACGTGAGGGATGAGAAGGATATAGAGGTAAAACCGCTTGAAAATTCCATAGAGGTAAAGGCGAGGGCTGGGGATAAAGCGTACTTCAAGATTCTCACGAAACCTCCGCAAACCAACGTCACCAGCAAACATTTCAAAAACGGGATTTTGTATCTAGAACTCGGCTAGCCCAAAACTTATATTCAATCTAAAACAAATATTCTATGTGAAAAACAAAATTCCATTCCTGCCACTGCCTTATGATAAGGTCAGGAGTATATCAGAGCACTTTCTAGGCCTTGGTGAAAACTTTTCGAAGTTTTTGCCTTCTCTGGAGTTCGAACTGGAACAATCGGGGTTTGGGATAAGTCCCAGGAGATGGATGGCGATCGCGATCTTCACGTTCGTATTTTATTTCATTATCATATTCTTTGCAATACTTGCTGTGACAATTGCTGCAAAGGCTGAAATAATCAAGGCCGTATCCATATCTCTATTGGCTGGAGGCAGCATAGGATTCGCAAGCTTTCTCTTCCTTTCCTTCTACCCAAAACTTTCCGCAACCAGAAAGGTCAAGGACATAGAGAAAAATCTTCCGTATATGCTTCACCACGTCCTCGTTCAGGTCAGGGCAGGGGTTCCTCTGTACAACACACTGGTCTCGATAGCAAGAAGTGATTACGGTCTTCTTTCCCATGAGATCCGCAGGGTCGTGAACGAAATAAACACAGGGAAATCAGAGGCTGATGCACTGGAGATTCTGACAAGGGAGACTCCTTCCTTCTTCTTCAGGCGCGTAATGTGGCAGATGATTAACGCCTTAAAATCAGGGGCTGACATAGGGAGTACGATGCGGGAGATAGTTGATAATATCGCGGTGGAGCAGAGGGTTTCGATCAAAAAATATGGTGCTCAGTTGAACCCCCTTGCTCTCATGTACATGCTTTTTGCTGTTATTTTCCCGACGTTGGGCATAACATTTCTCTTGGTTTTAGCCTCTTTTACCGGTATAACGTTAAACCTGGAGCTCATATTGATCGGGATAATTGCAATGCTTGTGATGTTTCAGTTCATGTTTATTGGATTGATAAAATCAAGGAGGCCCGTGGGTATAGATTGATATGTTGTACAGATTGCTTCCGCCAAGATACAGAAACTGGGTAAGGGAAATGATAGAGTATTCAGGAATGAAAACCACCCCTGGAAAATACATAACCAACTCGTTAGTGGTGAGCATAATAATTGCTGGGTTGATCGCATTCTTTACGGGCACCTACATGGTTTACGTCTTCATTGGGGTTTTTTGCGGCATGTTCTTTCTTCTCAATGCTTGGCTCATACTGGCGGTGGACAGGAGAAAGAACTTTGTGGAAAACGTTTTGCCTGATGCCCTGGAACTAACGGCAGCCAACATACGGTCGGGTTTCATACCAAGCAAAGCATTGCTTCTCTCAGCCAGAAGTGAATTCGGGCCGTTGGCAGAGGCTATAAAGAGATCAGGCAAAGAGATAATGACGGGAAAATCCCTAGCAGACGGCCTGAACCAGATTCCGAAATACATAAAATCAGAGGTTTTGGAGAGGGCGGTGAAACTGATAAGCGAGGGCTCTAGATCAGGTGGGCAGTTAGTCGCTCTGCTTGAAGAGAATGCAATAGATATACGAAGGAAACAGGCAATAAAGAAGGAGGTGAAAGCGAACATAATAATGTACGGCATATTCATAATCTTCGCCGGTATACTGGGAGCTCCAGTCCTTTATGCCCTTTCTCTTTATCTCATAACCACTCTAACGGTATTTTCCTCTGCCGGAACACTTCCAGAGTCCTTCTCAAGCAACATCCCCTACTTCAAATTTGGTATTACAGTATCTCCTGATTTCCTTTTCTTATTCTCCATAGTTTCGATAATAATTACCACATTCTTCTCTGGGATAATAATAGGCCTTATAGATACTGGTAAGGAGAAGGGAGGAATAAAATACATACCAATATTCATGATAATCGCGTTGTTGGTTTTCTTTGGAGCAAGGATGGTTATAAGCAGTATGTTTGCCGGTTTCTTGCCTGCCTAAAATATATATACAAGTTTATACCAATTATAAAGTGATCGAACATGAAGAAAGGACAATCTGCAATGGAGTATTTGATGACATATGGTTGGGCAATCTTGATCGTCATAATAGTGGCAGCAGCTTTGTACGCCCTTGGGGTGTTCAATCCGGCAACGTACGCAGGTTCCCGAGCAACGGGATTCGCCAACATAGGGGCACCAGCAACAGGTGATTGGAAGTTAGGTGCGACAACGCCAGATAACTTTGAGCTGAATCTTAAGAACAACCTGGCTTCCAGGCTGAACTTTACAGCAGTTAGTGTAGATATAGGTGCTACCTCATGTACAGGCGCGGACTTCGATGGTTCTGCTTCAGTATCAGTTGGTATAGGTGGAACCTTCAAGGTAGAGGCAGACTGCGCAGGGTTCACAACAGGAAACACCTACACGGCAACAGTAACATTAACGTACGATAACCTTGATTCAGGATTGACAGGCTTCACTGAAACAGGAACTGTGACAGGAACTGTCAGTTAAATAGAATTATTCGCCCTCCACGTCTTTCTTTTGATTTTTTTATTTTTAGGTAGGCCTTTTTATAATCAAGGTTAGCTAATTCTAATAATATGTACAAGCAAGTGATAGTTGTCAGGAAGGACCTGAAAATGGACAAGGGGAAAATCGCTGCGCAAGTGGCGCATGCCTCTTTGGAGGCGTACAAGAGGGCTGATGAAAACATACGGAAGCTCTGGGAGGAGGAAGGTTCCAAGAAGGTCGTTCTCAGGGCCGAGACTTTGAAGGAATTAATGGCTCTGAAGGAACGGGTTAAGAAGAAGGGAATTCCATATGCTGTGATAAGAGACGCGGGGAGGACACAGCTTGAACCTGGGACCGTCACCTCGCTGGGCATAGGACCGGCAGAAGAGGAAAGTATTGATGATGTAACGAAAGATCTAAAATTGCTGTAATGAATACGGTTTCTTGGAAAATATAAGGTATTTAAAACTTACTCTTATTACTACCTTAAGTTGATTAATAACCTCAAGATATTATGAAGGGTATTTTGAATAAAGGGTTCGTGAAATACAGTCTGGTTCTCGTTGCCATAGGACTCTGTCTTGTTTTTTTCGCTCTCTATGGACCTGCCGAAGGAAAGGGGGAATTGCACGATACCGGCTTAGCAGGAGAAACTGGAATTACAAAAGAGGGCCCTTCTGTTGAGGTCATGGAATTCTACGAAGTGATGGATAATGAAGGTGAAGACGAAGCTCCTCCCAAGCCAGAACCCCCTGAACCCGAGGAAACAAATGATCCTAGCCCAAAAACTAGCGGCTCTGGCGGTGGAGGCGGTGGCGGATCCTCTGGCGGTGGTGGGGGAGGTGTACAGCACACCCCTACGCACAAGGTATGCAATTATGACCAGCAGGCATGTATTGTTGTCCAAGGCGGAGGAGAGGATGAATGCCAAACGTATGATGATTGCATACACACGGAATGTGATTATGAGGAAGAGGTTTGCTTAACGATTGATAGTTCTGGGGAAGACGAATGCGAAACCAATGAAGATTGTATAGACGAGTGCATACCGCCTTACCTGGAGGTTGATAAGGAGGCGAACCCGACTGAATTGTATTGTGAGGAGACGACGATAACACTCACAGTTGAAGGTAAAGGAGAGGCATGCGAAGAGCATTATCCAGTGGACGTTGTTCTCGTTTTTGACAATTCGGGCAGTATGGATGATGATGGATGGGATGATAACATAAGCGATTGGCAGCCAATAGGTGATGCGAAGATCGCGGCGAAAACTTTTGTTGATTTCTTGGGTTCAAATGATAAACTGGGTCTGGTTTCATTCAACACTAATGCAAAACTTGAGCAGGGATTGACGTTTAACAAAAATGCTGTCAAATCAGCAATAGATGGTATGAGTGCCGGTGGCTGGACCAACATGAGTCAGGGTATTGATTACGGAACCCAGGAATTGGTTGCAAACGGAAGGGTGGATGTCCCATGGGTTGAGGTCATGCTTTCTGACGGAAACAATAACTGCGGTTCGAAAACCCCGCCTCCAGATTGTCATCAAAGGGTTCTTGACAGCGTGCAGGAAGCCGTGGACAACGGAATCGTGATATATACCATTGCCCTTGGGGATAACGCGAACCAGAGTCTTATGGAGGATATCGCCAACCTTACAGGCGGGAAATCTTATTACGCTCCGGACAGTGAGGATCTGGAGGAAATCTACGAAGAGATAGCCGAAGAGGTAATAACAACCGTGGCGGGAACGAATGTTGTTGTCATAGATTATCTGCCCGATTATGTTGAATTAAATGAATCATCTCTTCCGGGAGAATGCGAATATAATGAAAGTGAAAGGGAGATAACATGTGAGCTTGGGACGGTAAACATAAACGAGACCTTAGAAATCTCCTTCAACGTTTACCTCTACCAGTTTGGTTACAACCTAACCAACGTATACCCGGATTCGGGAGTTGAATACCTGAATTACAACGAGACAACTGTCTTTGAAGAATTCCCTGAGACCTACGTGACAGTTTATGGCTGTGAACATACGTTCTGCAACTACGTTGATATGATATGCGATAGCGTCACCGAACTTGAGCCGGGTGAAGATGAGTGCGAAACGTTCGAGGATTGTCCTCATCACAAGATCTGTGATTATGACCAACAGGCATGTAAAATAGTGGAAGGGGCAGGGACTGATGAATGCCAAACCTATGATAATTGTTTCCATGATATATGCGATTACCAGAGTTTCACTTGTGTGGAAGCTCCGATAACAGAGCCTGGGGATCCTTGCACTGTGAATGGTGACTGTTATGATAAGATTTGTGATTATGGGCAGCAGATATGTAAGAAGGTTGAACCGGGGACTCCGGGAGTTGCATGCGAGAGTTATAACGATTGTATACACACGGAATGTAATTACGTGGATTTGACATGTGATACAGTTGAAGCTCCAGGAACGGATGAGTGTGAAACGTTTGATGATTGTGAGAAGCATATGGAATGTGATTATGTTGGGCAGCAGTGTAAGGTAGTGGAGGGAGCTGGTGTTGATGAATGCCAAACGTATGATAATTGTTTCCATGACATCTGTAATTACCAAACATTCACGTGTGAGCAGAAACCAAGCACACAACCAGGCGACTCGTGCACATTCGACGAGGAATGTTTCGAAAAGGTCTGCGACTACGCTCAGCAGACATGCAAACAGGTTGAGCCTGGAACGCCGGGGACATCTTGTAATACATATGATGAGTGCATACATAACGTGTGCGGTCATATGAGCTGTGTTGTTTCAAATTCGCCGGGAGTTGATGAGTGTCATACTGATGATGAGTGTATCGACTACATTTGTGATGATATGACCTGCATTGCTGTTCCTGGAACAGGAGAACAGGAATGTTTCGATGATGATGACTGTTATTACATGTACTGCGATTATCAGCAAGAGGCTTGTTTGCCAACTCCAGGGTTTTTGAAGGATGAGTGCCAAAGTTGGAGTGATTGTTATGCGTGCGGTAACGGAGTCTTGGATCCTGGTGAGGAATGTGAGAGTACAGGGGATTACGCAGGATGGGGTCCGTGGGGGCATGAGTACACATGCAAAGGTGACAACACCTACTACCATTGTGTGAACTGTCAGTATGAACATGTAAATGAATGCGAATATTATTGTTCTGGGGATCTTGAATGTGATGGTCATCCTCCAATGACCTATCTGGAGGAGTGTGACTACGGTTATGATTATCTGCAGGATTACTGTAACGAGATCTGTGAATTGGAAGATAACAACTGCGAAGATGATTACTCAGGATGTACATCAGACCCGGAATGTGACGAACTTGAGCCAGATACAGGAGACTGCAATTACATGTGCCAGTACAAACCATCACATATGGAGTGTAACTACCAAAAACTGACCTGTGAGCTGGTCGGGACTGCTGGAGAAGATGAATGCGAAACGTTCGAAGATTGTCCTCACCACAAGATGTGTGATTACATATTGAATCAATGTAAAATAGTGGAGGGTGCAGGAACGGATGAGTGTCAGACGTTTGATGATTGTGAACAGCACAGGATATGTGATTATGTAGGACAGCAGTGTAAGATGGTGGATGGTCCTGGAGAAGACCAGTGTTTAACATTCGATGAATGTGTACATACAGAATGTAATTACGTGGATTTGACATGTGATACGGTTCCGAGTCAGGGTATAAGTGAGTGTCAGACCTTCAATGATTGTCCACAGCACAAAATCTGTGATTATGTTGGTCAACAGTGTAAGATAGTAGCGGGGATAGGAATTGATGAATGTCAAACTTATGATAACTGCTTCCATGATATATGTGATTACCAGAGTTTCACGTGTGTTGAAGCTCCGGTTACAGAGCCCGGGGATGCATGCAGCACGAATGCGGATTGTTATTACATGGGTTGTGAGGACATAACATGCGTTCCTCTTGCAGGGCAGCAGCAGAATGAATGCTCACAAGACACGGACTGTTATCACCTTGTATGTGAGGGAATGAGCTGTGTTGCCGTTCCTGAAGAAGCTCCCAATGAATGCGAAACTGACGATGAGTGTTACTATTACGCTTGCGATTATGGGAAGGAGGCGTGTTCGGCTGTTCCAGGTCTCCTAAGGGATGAATGTCAAACGTATGATAACTGTGTGCATAATGTTTGTAATTATGAAACGCTAACATGTGATGTAGACCTGAGTAAGGGAATTGATGAGTGTCAGACCTTCAATGATTGTCCTCAGCACAAAATCTGTGATTACATATTGCAAACCTGTAAGATCGTACAGGGAACAGGGACTGATGAATGTCAAACTTATGATAACTGCTTCCATGATATATGTGATTACAGGACGTTGACTTGCGAGTCTATGCCTAAAACAGTGGAAGGCGATCCCTGCAGTGTGAACAGTGATTGTTTTGATAAGATTTGTGATTATGATCAATTTATTTGTAAGAAAGTTGAACCCGGGACTCCAGGAGATGCCTGTGAGACCTGGGCGAACTGCGAGTTCTGCGGAGATGGAACAATCCAGGAAGGGGAGGAATGCGAACAAGATACGGATTGCGACTGTCCGGGTGATTACTGCAAGGATGCCCATTATTATGACTATCCTGTTAACAGCGAGTGCTACGATAACTGTACGTGCGCTGATTGTGAACCGAATATAATCATCTGTGATGAAAGGTGTATGGGAGAGGGATGCGAGATCACGGTGAGATTGGAACACGATCAGGGCAATAAGGCAAATTATTGGGAATTCCCTCACGAGTCACCCGCCTGTTATGACATATGCTTGGTCGTGGAAAGAAACGATAACTGCAACAACATGAGAGTCCCTATAAAATACTGGTGGTGCCAGTGTCCGAACCAGGAAACCAACATTGATCATATAAATTACGATGTCTGGACTCCGAAATGGAACAGGTTGTGTACGGCTAATGCAGGCAACCCGAACACGGGAAGTTTGTACTGCGCACCATGTGAATGGAGAACGTTTGTGGCAGACTTCAGGGGAACCAGCGCAAAAACAATTTACGAATGCTTGGATGTTGGATTGAGGAAGGGGACGTATCAGATAGACCTTCGTGAGTATCATGATTGTTATTCAAGAAAGGCAGCAGTTGCCCTAGGATGCGCCGGTGTTGAGAATGATTACGCATCCTGCAGCGCGGTAGGAGATAGCGGGATCTGCGACAAGTTAACCGGTTGTACATGGGTAGACACAGCTTACTGTGACGGAGGAGACCGGGCATGTTCTAACATAAGAAGGAAATCAACATGTGTGAACGTTGGTTGCACCTGGAATGGCGGTGCTGAAACATATGGCGATTACTGCCGTGGTGGTCATACGTTTAACTGCAACCAGATAACCAACAAAGGTAACTGCAACGATTACACAAACGGTAAATGTTACTGGGTAAAGGCGGGGTGTAACGACTCCGGTGATATAATTGACCCGCCACCTGTGGGAAATCCACCTGAAGATCCTGAGCCTCCTGGTCCTGAGCCTCCGATGGAAGTGTAGATCTTTCTTTCGGTGTATTTATAAATAAAAACCCCGAATTTAATTATTACGTGATTTTCATGTCAGAGAAAGAACTACAGGAGAAATATCTCCTCTACCAGATCCTCCAGCAGAATCTGGAAAATTTGAAGCAACAGCTTGAAATGGTTGAGAAACAGTTCATAGAGATCAAAACTACAGAAGAGATTTTTAAGGACTTTAAGAATAGAAAGGGAACTGATGATGTTCTTCTCCCTTTAGGCAGCGGTTGTTACGGGAAGGGAGATGTAAGGGATCTGAAGAACGTCATGGTAAATGTAGGAGCTAACATCATGGTTAACAAGACAACAGAGTCCGCAAAGCTGTTTATGAGGGAACGCGAGAAAGAGCTTGAAAGGGCAAGCAAGGAGATACAGGAACATATGGTCAAAACAGCGAATGATATCAATCAGACCGCCATGGAAATACAGAAGTTGGCAGCAAAGATGAAGAAATAGGAATTAATTTAACAAAACACACATATTATATAAATATGATATTCATCCCCCTGCTCTTGCTGCTGATATTATTCTCTCTTTTGGCTGTTTACCACAAGGATTTGATATATTCGGTAATATTCCTGGCATCTTCTTCGCTAACGCTCTCGCTGTTATTTTTTGTTCTGCAGGCTCCTGATATCGCTATCACAGAGGCTGCCGTGAATGCAGGTCTTGCCACATTAATCTACGTTATTGTTATAAGAAAGACCAGGAGGTTGGAGGAATGAAGAATGTTTTATTTATGCTGTGTCTGATCTTATTGGGCTGTATATTCCTCTATGTTTTTATTTCACCGACCTTTGGGGCCTGGGAGGGAAAGAGGGTGGCCAACTACTATCTGGGAAATGCTTTTGAAAAAACAGGGTCAGCAAACCTGGTGAGCTCGATAGTGTGGGACTTCAGGGGATTCGATACTCTGGGAGAAGAGACCGTTCTTTTCACGGCAGCTGTTGGTGTCTTCACGATAGTTATATTCGGGTTGAGGAGGCGTAAATAATGGACGTTATCATAAGGACAATAACAAAGGGCTTGTTCCCGTTCATAATACTATTCGGTGTCTACATTCTTTTCCACGGGCATCTAACTCCTGGCGGATCCTTCCCTGGTGGCGTAATAATAGCATCAGGGGTCGCCCTGTTAGCAATATCATTCGGTTTAAGGAAAGCCGAAAGGATTATAAAGGAGGATACTGCCCACATAGTGGAGGGCCTTGTCGCTTTGTTTTTGGTTTTCACCATACTGTTTGAGTCTTTTATCAGGGGATGGTTAACACCTATGGGCAGGGTTTTTGAAATATGGAGCGCTCAACAGATTTTATTACTCAACGTTGTCGGAGGTATAATGGTTTCGATGGCACTCATACTGATAGTGTTCCTGTTGATGAAGGAGTGAGTATGTTAGAAATCTACGTTGGCATGGTGTTGGTTGCATTGATAGGGATGTACTGTATAGTTTGGAAAAAGAACATGATAAAGAAAGTGATAGGTCTGGGGGTGTTCACGAATTCTATACATCTCTTGCTGATAGCAATAGGCTTCCGAGAGGGCGGAATTCCTCCCATTGTTACCACAGGAAATATCAATTACCTGGTTCAGCAGGCTGTCGATCCCCTACCGCAGGCCTTGGTCCTGACTTCGATAGTCATACAGCTGAGTGTTACCGCGCTGGCCCTGGGGATCGTAATACTTGCGTACAGACATCTGAAAACGCTGGATACTGAAAGAATGAACAAGTTGAGGGGATAATGTGATAATTTATGTATTGCTCGTGTTGTTTGCTGCAACCTTTCTTTTGCTTATTGTAAAGAGAGACGAAATAGCGATAGTAGCGATATTGTTTTCATTCTTTTCAATGTGTTATATGTTTCTAAACCCCGGTATCATGGTGTTTGGCTTCGGCGGGTGGTCGCCGCCGTTCGGGATAGTTTGGGTCTTGGACAAGCTGAACGTTTTTCTCGCTTTGCTCGTTACAGGGGCATCTTCGGTGATCGCCATCTATTCGCTCAAGTACATAAAGGAGAGAAGACATAGGTATTACACTCTGCTATGTTTACTCACAATAGGTCTGGTTGGTGTTTCGCTGACAGGGGACATATTCAACCTCTACGTATTCTTCGAGATACTCTCTGTCTCTTCCTACGCCCTTGTCGCTTTTTTTCTTGACGAGCATGCGATAGAGGGTGCGTTCAAGTATCTTGTGGCGGGTTCCATAACATCTCTGTTCATACTCATTGGCATCGCTATGCTGTACGGTCTTACGGGGACTTTGAACTTTGCTGACCTCGCTCTGAAAATTTCCCATACCTCCCCGTATATGATAGCTCTTGGCCTGCTAATAACAGGGTTCGCTTTGAAGGCAGCCATAATCCCCTTCCATGCATGGAAGCCTGATGCCATCGAGGGGACGCCTGCTCCCATCGGAGCGATATTCACAGCAGTTTCAACATCCATAGGCATTTACGGTATCATTAGGGTTTTGTTCATCTTCAATCTCATACAACTGAACTGGGTTCTGATATTTTTCGGTGTAATTACAATGCTAGTCGGAGCCGTCCTTGCCTTAGTTCAAATAAATGTGAAGAGGATGCTTGCGTATTCGGGTATATCTCAGGTGGGTTATATTTTAATGGTTTTGGGTTTCGGGACGTTCCTCGGTTTAACATCGGGTCTTTACCACATACTGAACAACGTTCTTATAAAGGCTTTGCTGTTCATGGGGGTGGGTATAGGAATATACGTGACAGGGAAGGAGAATCTGGATGGAATGGGTATGAAGAATACCCCCCTGCTCATATGTGTGGGCATAGGTCTCCTTTCGCTGTCAGGAATCCCTCCGCTGAACGGTTTTGTATCGAAATGGATGATCTTCATGGCATCATGGGAGGTTAGTCCTCTGCTGACCGCCATCGCGATAGTTGCATCGGCAATAACCATGGCCTATTCGTTCAAGATATTTTCTTCAATATTCCTGGCAACCAAGAAGGTTGAAGCGAATATTCCAAGAACCTTGTTAGTCCCTGTTATTATTTTAACAATATTGTGCGTGCTGATAGGGGTGTTCCCTCAAATAGGTCTCAGCTTTGTTGAACCGGCAGCCAATGCTTTATTAAATCAGAGCCAATATATAACTGCGGTGTTTGGTGGGTGAGATGTTCGAACAATGGTCTCTCTTCATTTTGGCCTTCCTTGGTTTTATCTTTTTAGGTTTTTTAATATACCTCATCGGGAACAGGAAATCAGTTAAAGAGGAGATGAAATTTGAAACCTACACGTGCGGAGAACCCTTTCCCAAGGTTAGCGTCAGCACGGAAAATTTTTATCACGCAATAAAAAAGGCGTTGGGTATAAAGGATTTGAGAAGTTATCATTCGGGGAAACTCTCGGACTACCTCATGTGGATTGTGATAGGAACAGTGATAGTTATACTTTTAATGGTTGTATGGGTTTAACATGAAAGAAGAAATGATCAGGCTTGATGCAGAAACTTTGAAAAAATCAAAGAGGCCTCTGCTCAGAAAACTAGTTAACTACTGCAGAAAGAAGTCGCCGTGGGTCTTGCATATGAGCGGATCCGGATGCAATGGGTGTGCCATTGAAATCCTGGCTTCCCTCACCCCCAAGTACGACCTCGAGAGGTTTGGAATCCTCGGGAAAGGTTCACCGAGACACGCGGACATCCTCATAATAGAAGGTCCCATCAACGTAAAGATGCGGGATCGTATAAAAACAATTTATGAGCAGATGGGAGAACCCAAGTATGTTATAGCATTTGGAGCGTGCCCGATATCGAAGGGAGTGTTCTACGACTGTTACAATGTGGCCGGACCTCTGGACAACATCATACCTGTTGATGCATATGTTCCTGGATGCCCACCGAAACCGGAAGCCCTTATAGATGGGGTTGTAAAGGTTCTGAAGAAGATGGGGGAATCATAATGCACGTGGATAATTATCTGAAGGGAGTGGAAAAAAGGATAGAAAACGACAACGTATGGATCCTGTCGAATAAAAAGGGATTCAAGAAAATTCTGAAGGAATTGAAACATATCGGGGTTATCAGAATATCCTCGATATCAGGAACAGATGTCGGAGAGAATATAGAAGTCATATACCATCTCATACACAAGAACAGGACAATAAACATTCGCGTTCCTGTGGACAAGAAAAACCATACCATAGAAACCATAACGGACATTTACCCCGGAGCGAATCTATTTGAGAGAGAGCTCTCTGAAATGCTCGGCATTCACATAAAAAGACACCCCAACCTTAGGAGGCTCTTCCTAGCGCACGATTCTCCTAAAAACCCTCTGAGGAGATCATGATTATTCACTTAAAACCAATCGCATAATAAGCAACCACAGCGGAATTATCGCCTGTCGTATCTCCTGAATCGGTGTGATTTATTACCTTTGCCTTTAGGCCAAGTTCTTTTGCGATGTACATGAGGACTGTTATCGGTCCGTATCCACATACAGAAGCGTCTATACTTTCCAGCGTTTTCAAGAAACCCTTTGTATCTAGATTCTTTATCCTCTCTATCGCCTTTTCATCCCTTTCCTTCGCCACGTCCTTGGGCAGATAATGAGAGAAATCAGAAGAAGCGATCACCCCGGTATTTTCAATTGTTTTTGCTATGTATTTTCCGAGGGTCTCGCATTTTCTGAGGAAATCCTCTGAGTATCCGACGTTGGAAATGGAGATCGGGACGATTTTGAAACTTCTGAATCTATACTGCAGAAAGGGTATCTGAACTTCTATGGAATGTTCATGTGTATGAGCAAGATCATCCTCCCGAAGGATCTCGCACCTCTTCAATTCCTTTGCAAGATCTAAATCTATTCCTATCCTTCCCAAAGGGGTTTCCCATTCACCAGAGCACATTATCGAGAACTCGCTCCCTATCAGGTTGTGGTTTGGACCCAGCAAGACAAAACTCTTGGCTGGTCTCAAGGAATTTATCGCATAGGCGGCAGTCCGTCCTGAATACTCGTAGCCGGCATGGGGAGAAACAACACAGAGAAATTCACCTTTCCCGACCCCCTCAAATAATTTTGACAGCTGTTGACTAAGGTTGTCCTTCTGTAAGGGATAGAACATTCCTGCAACCACAGGTCTCCTTATCATACTTCTCTTTTGTATTTCAGGTTAAAAAATTTTATAAAACATAGAAACAAAAATAAACTGATTTTATGAGGGTTGCTTCAGGTATACCGGGGCTGGATGAATTGATAGGTGGAGGTTTTCAAGAGGGTAGCATCAATCTGGTATCAGGCAAAACAGGTACAGGCAAATCCATATTATCAGCTCAGTTTCTGTACAACGGGGCTGTGAAAAACAATGAAAAAGGATTGTATCTCACAACAGGGGAAACCATAAGTAATATAAAGAGACAATCGAAAAACTTTGGCTGGGACTTCGACTCTCTTGAAAAGAAGGGTATGATAAAGGTTATGGAAATAGAACCCTTTGATATAGAAACCCTGATAGAGAGGATAACAGAGAACATAGAGTCAGCGAAGGCTAAGAGGGTTGTGATAGATTCTGTGAGCATGTTTGAACTTTACATGCATGAGCCCTTCAAGATTCGAAAGTCTTTGTACAAGGTTTTACAGAGATTGAGGGATATGGGCAAAACAGTTCTTGTGGTTGCAGAAGTTCTGGAGGACAGCAAAGGCCTGTCGAGATTTGGGGTCATTGAATTCATGGTTGATTCAGTTATTCTCCTTCAATATCTGGGGATCGCAAAACACAAGCGTTCACTGCTGATCAGGAAAATGAGGATGACAGATCATTCGATAGACATACACCCATTTGAAATAACCCCAAAGGGTGTTATAATCCGCTCTGTCTAGACTTCGACATCGCAGGTCCAGGTTTCAAGAAATTTATTTTTATTTCCATTTAACTTCTTGTGTAAATCAAATTCTTTACCAAAAATAATTCCTTCCTCTCTGCAAAACCCGCCGTTCATTCCCAAATCAATAATACGTTCATAATTCTCAAAATTGAAAGGGTGAATCATTGGGTTGTCTGGATCGTAATCTTTATGTTGTTTACCCCTGAAAATGTGTATTGTAGTTCCGTCTACAAATTTATCTTTACCTTTGTAACCATATATGCTTGCTACGCCTAAGTCTCCAATTTTTTCAAAATTTACGCCGTTATCAAGTATAACCCCGTCAAGATGCTGCTCCAAACCCTGCATATATCTTCCACTTTCGAATATGTAAATTTTAAGATCTATCAAATCGTAATGTCTTACTAAACGTTGTTTTATTTTTTGTACAACCATAAAATTAGTGTAACAATAAGATATTTAAAACTTATAAGTAGTTACATTCTCTCTGGGGCTTCTATCCCTAGGAGATTCAAAGCATTTTTAAGAACAATTGATACTGCCTTAACGAGAGCGAGTCTATGGATTTTCAGACCCAGCCTAGCATGTATTACGGGCATGAACTGGTAGAATTCATTGAACTTCGTGCATAGCTTGTAACAGTAATTCGCTATGTAATGGGGACGGATGTCTTTCGAGGAGTTGTTAATGCTTTCTGGGAATTCGGATAACATCCTTATCAGCTCCATTTCAATGGGATGCTTAAGCATGCTAATATCGAAATTCCTGATCTCTTTGACCTTCGCTTTCCTTAGGATTGAATTTGCTCGCGCGTGTGTGTATTGAAGGTATGGAGCGGCGTTGCCCTCAAAATCCAATGCTTGCTTCCAGTCGAATATAAGTGTTTTCGAAGGGGACATCTTTATCATGTCGTATTTGAGAGAAGCAAGAGCTATGTGTTTAGACACGTTTTCAAGGGTTTTCTTATCCATTTTGGGATTTCTCTTTTCTGTCTCCTCTTTTGCATGTTTTATGAGTTCATCAAGAACGTCCTCGTAAAGGATAACGTCACCCTCCCTGGAAGCCATCTTGCCTGTCGGGAGATTAACGAGTTCGTAACATAAGTGGTAACTCTTTTTCGCCAGCGGGGACTTCATTAGTTCGAATGTTTTGAAGAGCTGCTGGAAATACAACTTCTGCTCTGAACCGACAACATGAATCGACTTTTCTATTTTGTACTCCTTGGATTTCAAATTCGCTAGTCCCAGGTCCTTGGCCGAATAGAGAGGGGTTCCATCAGATTTCAGTAAAAGGAATGTTCCCAGCCCGTGTTTCTCAAGATCTATTAGAACCGCGCCCTCGCTTTCCTTGGCTATCTTCTTCCTTAGAAGGTTTTTGGAAATATCTGTTCCTGGTTTTTCGACTTCACTTTCAAAGTACAACCTGTCGAACTTTATACCAAAACTTTCATAAATCTTATCGAAATAATCCAGGCTCCATTTCCTTGTTTTTTTCCATATTTCAAGGAGTTTGCTGTCACTCGCATATATCTTTTTGTTTATCTCGTCTACTTCCTCCGAATGCTCCTCGCTTCCCTTAAGCTTTCTGCTCGCCTCAGCGTACACTTTTCCCAACCATTTCCCCTTTTCTCCATCGGGTTCCCTCCCTCCGTGCAGTTTCAAAAAACCCCAGATACACCGAGCTACGTGAGGTCCTATATCACCCTGGTAGTTCGCTCTTATCACCCTGTAACCTGAAAATTCAAGTATTCTAGAAAGAGACTCGCCCAAACAGGCGGTTCGTATGTGGCCTATATGGACGGCCTTGTGGGTATTGAAGTGACAATACTCAACCATCACATTACCTTTCTTTTCATCCTTTCCGAAGTTCTCCTTTTCCTTCAAAATTCTTTCAATGATTTTTTGTCCTATTTTTTCCCACTTGGCAAAGAAGTTCAGATAGCCTCCCTTTGGCTCGATCTTTCCGATCAGACCAGAAGGTCTGAGTTTTTTGGAAAGGTCCTTTGCTATATCATCAGGAGATTTTCTGAGTTTTTTGGAAAGAATGAAGCAGGGAAAGGCAATGTCCCCAAACTTGTGATGTTTGGGCTTTTCAAGAATCATCTTCTCACTCTTCAGTTTTGTCGCCCTTGAAATGAGACCAATAACTTCTTTCCTGAATTTATCAAATTCGTTCATAGTGTTTCCTCTTCTATCCATTGTATATAATCTTTGGAACCTCCCACTATTGGCAGTGCGATGATCTCCGGATTTTCGTATTGGTGATTATTTTTAACTGTCTTGACCAGTTTCCTGAGCAGCTTCTGTTTGGTTTTCGCCACAATCAAAACTTCGTTTGCATTATGAATCTTCCCTGTCCACCAGAAGTAGGATTTGAGGTTAGGGATGATGTTTACACATGCTGCCATTCTTTCCCCTAACAGAACGTCCGAGACCTTCTTTGCTTCCTTAATGTCAGGGCATGTTATGAAAACGACGATATACATCTATTCACCTATTGTCGTGCCAATGAATTTTTTTCCATTAAGCACTCTTTTAATGTTTTCAATTTTCTTTCCGTTCAAAACAATGGTTTTTATCTTGTGTCTTTCCAAAAGTTTGACGGCAACAGGATCTATCACAGCTACGGGTTTGGCCTTGTGTTTTTTTGTTCTGACTATCTTTTTGAGGTCTTTAACCTTCGCCCTCTTGATTAATTTCGCCTGTTTGTATTTATCGGGGTCCTTGTCGTAAACACCGTCAACATCGGTTCCCATTATTATAATGTCCGCCTTGAACAGTTCGGCCACCGCGACCGTGACAGCATCTGTCGTCTGCTTCGGGACGGTCCCTCCCATCACCACTATTTTATTAGAGGCTATCGCGTGCTCTAAATCATCCTTGTTTTTCACAACCCTTTCATACGCCTCCCTTCCCAGGGAAGCTATCAAAACCATGGCATTCATCCTTGTTCCGAGTATCCCTATCCAATCAAGGAAATCCTCCGATGGTTTGAAAGACCTTGCAAGTTCAATGTATTTTCTCGCGATGCCGCCTCCGCCCGCAACTATGAGAATCTTGTGTTTTCTTCTTTTGAGACCTATAAATAATTTAGAGAGCTTTTTTATGTAATCCGTATCAGGAATCCCTTTGGGACAGAGAACCGAGCCGCCTATATTGAAAACTATCCTCATGAAACACCTCATTAATATTATACATTTTTAGTATTTATTGTTCTATTTTTTTATTATGGATTTCGATTTGTCCTTTGGTGACTTCGATATGGAGCTCGAAGATATCGAAGTCAGGAAGACCAAGAAGTTCGATCGAGTTTTCCGCGTAGGCTTTGGTGGGAGTATAGATCAGAGACCCGCGTTGGTGAATGGAGTTATATTCTTCGGTTCGCTCGATCACAACATATATGCTGTAGATGCAGGGACGGGAAAGGAAGTGTGGAGGTTCAAGGCGAACGGTCCTATAATGGAATCCTCTCCTGTTATTTCCGAAAACGTAATCTACATAGGCTCTTTTGACTTCAATATGTATGCTATAGACATAAAAACCGGGGAAGAAATCTGGAAGTTTCGATCTGGAGGGGAGATACTGGGGTGCGCAGCTATCGAGGGGGATTTCGTTTATTTCGGTTCCAGGGATGGTTTCGTTTACTGTTTGAGAAAGAAGGATTCTTCGCTCGTGTGGAAATTTCGAACGGGTGACTGGATTGCCGCGAGCCCGTTACTTCATGAAGGAAGGGTATACATAGGGTCATTCGACGGGAATTATTATTGTCTTGACAAAAGAAGTGGTAAAGAACTGTGGAGGTTCAAGACAGGAGGGGAAATTTACAACGTTTACCCTGGAGAAGTTTACAGGGGTATGGTATTCATTCCCTCATTCGATAATTTTATTTATGCCGTGGACGCGAAAACAGGGGAAGAGAAATGGAGGTTTCGGGCCGGTAAATATGGGCTGGCTGCCGCACCTTACATTCAAGATGACATCATTTACCAATACTCAAGGGAAGGTATACTTTTTGCTCTTGATCAAGAAGGTAAAGAGTTGTGGAGGTTTAAAAGCGGGATGATCATAGCCGTGCCGAATATATACAATAATAGGATTTATGTAGGTTCGGGTGATTCGAACCTATATTGTCTCAACATGAAAGGGGAGGAAATCTGGAGGTTCAAGACCAATGGTGAAGTTTACTGGTATCCTGTATTATGGAAAGATCGGGTTTATTTCACGTCATGGGATTGTCATCTTTACTGTGTTGATGTGGATACAAGAAAGGAAATCTGGAGATTCGCGACTTCCACCCTGTCTCAAGCCTCTATGCCTCCTCCATTTGAAAGCTATGAAATTGAAGTCAAGAAAAAAGTTGAGGAGAAGGAGGGGGGTGAAGAAAAATATGGTCTTGATATTTCCAAGAGTGAGGAAATGGGAAGTGAATATTCTTTCAAGAGCGAATACTCAATTAGGTCTGAATACAAACAAGAAGGTGAATATAAGTAATTTATTTCTTCCTTAAGCCTCTGATTTTCCTTCCGGATGATGTCAGCGAGCGGAAGGCCCTCCCCTTGTGCTGCTTTTCTGAGATCCATTTTCTTTCCTTGTCCTTTGAAACGCCCGGATTTCCAGGATCGAGGAGTATACATTCAAACCATTCGTATTGGCCGTCTTCACCTACATAGTAAGAATTCAGAACCTCGAGGTTTGGGAATTTTCTGGCGACTCTTTCTTCCCCCCTCAACTTGTTTGATTTTCCTGCAGGGAAGAATCTACCCATTTTTTTCGGAACGCGTCCTCCCTTGAACTTCGGACGCTTCCTCTTTCCTTTACCCACGCGTACACGAGCAACAACAAAACCTTGTTTTGCCTTGTATCCGAGGGCTCTCGCCCTGTCCGGTCTTGTTGGCTTATCGAGCCTTTTGACTACGCTTTCTTTTCTCCACTGGATAATTCTTTTCTTCCAAATATCTCCCAGAGATTCTCTCGGTTTCTTCCAGACCTTCGAAAGCATGCAATCACTTTCCATACTGGTATAACTCTTTAATTACAGTTAAAGTATTAATAATTTTCGAAAACAAAATATATAAATAGCTTCGAAATCTAAATCTATTATTAGGTGAAATTATGCATGCGGCTGCCAAGATGGTAATAGGATTGATCCTTATCCTAATTGGTTTGGGGTTGTTCGTTGATTCGGTGTATCCTCTTTTCGGTAGCGCGCCTCTGATACCAGTTGACTGGCTAACAAATTTCATAATAGTTCTGACAGGAGTGATACCAATATGCCTGATACTGCTTGGTCTGTTCATAGTGTGGCTGGAGGCGGATGAACTGAAATCCTCAAAGGAATTCGAAGAGCCCGAAAAGGAAAAACCAAAGAAGAAAAAGTAGGGTCACAGTTCGGTTCTCTGAACCACGGAATCTTTCACTTTTATTTCTTTATCTTCTTCTTTCGTTCCTATCTCTGATCTCTGCACAATAGAATCTATAATGTTTATTGTCTTTCTGACCTCGATCTTTTCCACTTCCGTCGCTAAACTCATTATCACTATGGTGTGTTTTATGATTTCTGCTATTTTAGAAAGGATATCTTCTAGGTTTTCTTCTTTGTCCGAATAGAGTTTAAAGGCGATGTGAACAAGTTTTCCATCCTCCTTTGCAACAGCGGTCAGCAGATAAGTTCTTTTTTCTCTGGTGGACTGTCCTGCAAAAAGATAGAGAGTCTCGTCTTCGAACTTGTGAGCTCCCACCAATTTCGTTTCCTTACATTCCTCAAGAATGTGTTTCGAGACATTTTCTATATCCACCCCTCTTAACGTATATCCCCTGGTTACGTTATAGAAATTCTTAGTCATGGAAATGTATTCGGGCTCCGATATTTCCAAAGGAACCATCACAGAACTTATATACTTCTTTAAATCCTGAAGCTTTTTTACCCTCTCGATGTCTTCTTTAGGGAGTGGTCTGGACAGAGGTTCTCCTATGTCCATGCTCTTGGGTGGTTCGATAACCTCCTCCAGAAGGAAAGATTCCATCCTTTCCCTGTGTTCCAGTCCTTCGCAATCCTCGAACTTGATCTCAGGCTCTATTCTGGTTTTCCCAACAATTGTGGGCAGAATCTCAAAAACAAAACCTTTTTCTTCTTTTCCTAGGATTTTCTCTAAAAGGTAACCAGTTATCGGCTTGACCTTTAACTCTATGGGAAAATCCACGTTTAACCTAACGTTAGTAATAGGGCTTGAGGAATTGTTTTTAACTGATATCACGAAGTATGAATACCCCCCTACCTCTGGCTTATTTTTCAAGTAGGGTTTTATTTCAATATTTGGTTTGACCAACACTTCCGAAGGTTCGATTTCATCCTCAAACTGTTTTTCCTTGGTTTTCCACTGAATTTTTTTGAAAGGTGAGTCCATCATCCCTACTTCTTTAGCCCTTTCCTTGAGAGTGAATAACTTTTCATTCCCGGGTTCAACATTTTCCAAAAAACAAAGTTTTTCATTATCCTCGTTGAAGACACAGATATCGCTGAGTGTTTCAGGGGATTCGTTCTTTATCCTTATTTTAAATGTGACTTCCTCTCCCTCTCTTACCTCCTGTCTGTCGGGAATTTGCTCGATTGTCGGGTGAGGAACCTCTTTAAGTATGCGTTCCAGTCTTTTTTCTATCGTCTGCTTCTTCTTTATTTCAAGGGATTTCCTGTAGTACCTGGCTGCGGAGAAATAGTCTTTCCTCTCCTCGCTTGCTTCCCCAGCTATGTTATAACACCACTGAACGGCATAGAAAGAATTTGTTTTTGAAAAGTAATCTATTGCCTTCATCGCGAAGGATATGGCGTTATCAAAGTCCTTGAAATCCTTCGAAAACATCGCAGCATTTCGGTATGACCACCCAACTCCGAAGTATTTTTTAATCTTGAGGTTGTATTTTACCGCCTCCAGAGCGTATTCCACCGCTTTTTTATCACCTATCTTGTGCGCAAGCAGAGAGGCCTTCTTGTAAAGTGAGGCAGCATTCTCGTAATTTTTCTTTCTTAAGTTCCTTTTCGCCTCTCTGAGAATCTTTTCTACTTCCCTCCCGATCTTTTTTTCTTCCTTGGAAGCCATCATACCACAAAATTTACATTCCCAGTTCCTCTCCCCATTTTTCGTATTTCTTTATTGTTTCAATATTTACAGAAGACTTAATTTTGCCAAAGGAGTGGTCGAAATCCTCCTTGGTGAGAGACCTGTAGTTCATTGCGTAATTCTCTATCTGTGCAGGGGTAAGCTCCTGGAGTTTTGGGTTCTGCTCTCTTACCATGAACATTATCGCCTCGCGGCATACGTTAGCAATATCCCTTCCCGAGTAACCTTTGCTCATTTCAGCGAGCTTCCCGTGGGTCATTCCGTGAAGAACACAGCCCTTCAGGTGTATTTCGAAAATTCTTTTCCTGGAACTCTTGTCTGGAAGTGGGACATAGACCTTTCTTTGGAATCTCGAAATCATTGCATCGTCCAGGTCCCAGGGCTTGTTGGTCGCTGCTATGAGAAGTATCTTGTCCTCGGATCTCGTGTTGAACCCCTCTATTTCGGTGAGGATCTCACCTACCACTCGCCTTGTGGATTCCTGCAGACCAGAATCCCTGCTTATCATTATTGAGTCGAACTCGTCCATGAAGATCAGGGAGGGCTGACTTTCTCTGGCTTTCTCGAAGAGCATGCTTATTATCTTTGAGGACTCTCCAAAGTATTTGGAAAGGAGAGAAGAAGTCCTCGCCTCAAAGAATGTCGCATTCAAGGTGTTGCTGGCTGCCTTCGCAAGCAAGGTCTTACCTGTTCCAGGAGGGCCGTACAGCAGGATTGTTCTCGGGGATTCAACGAAGGCTGGCTTGTTGCCTATGAAAGGGAGGATTATCGCCTCCTTAAGTGTTTTTTTGGCCTCGGTCAAACCTCCTATCTCTTCCCATTTGATTGTAGGCTTCTCTGATATCACCATACTTTCTATCGCTTCTGGGGAATCTGCGCGTGTCCGGGGTGTGGTCGATTTTATGGTATTGCCCATTGTCTCGTACTGGGAAGCAGAACTGAAAAAGGATTCTGCATTTTCCCTGGGAGCCACGTAAGCCAATTTCCTGTATATTGAAGCGGCTCTCTGGTAGTGAACAACAGCCTGCTTTGATTTGCCCCTGGACTCCAACTCCTTAGCGGTATCGATTTCTCGCTGAAGTTGCTGCCTGAGTAAATTATTCCTTAGTTCGCCCATAGTTACCACTCTATATTATTTTAAATAAAGTTAAGGTTTAAAAAACAGTAAAAAGAGGGTTAAAACGACTCTATTCCTCTTCCTTCTCTTCCTTTTTGACAGATTCTTCGGAAAGTTCCTTGGCCTTCTCTCCCGCCATCTTCAAGGCTGTTTCTTCGTCCACCTTCTCCAGATCGTTGATCGCCCGGATAAGTTCCTGGGATTCCTCATCCACGAGCATCTCTTCCCTTCCGAATACCCTTTCCAGCTTCTCCTTTACGAGATCGAGTCTGCCTTCCTTCAACGCTTCCTTAACGTCGGTGTCCATGAGAACCTTGTTTAGCTTGTCTATATCGGAATTGAGTATGTCTTCTGTTATTTTAGAGATTTTCTCTTCTTTCTCACGTTCTTTCATGGCCTCAACAAGGAGAAGTAACTGTAATTGAGCGAGGTAATGAGAGGCCTCCATCTGCTTCGTTCTTGTCTCCAGTCTTAGGGCCTTGATCTTCTGTACATTGAGCATTTTCAGGGTGTTTGGCTGTCCCTTCGCCTCGAGCATAAGTTTTTGGATTTTCTCCTGAATACTCTTCAGATCATCCGAGATTTTTTCGATTTCCTTCTCAACCTTTACCCTTTCCTTAACTATGTCATCCTCTTTTATCGAAAATATGTCCTTTCCGAATTTGGACATTATGAATCTCTTGAAATCCATACAATCCTCCCTTATCGTTTGTTTGATATTTATTTTGACTGTTTTTAAATATAAATACATGAAAAAGGGATTTCTTCTCTCTCTGGACGCAGTAATAGCAATATCACTACTTGTTATGATTTCATTGTTCCTGGTGGGACTATCCTATACGTATACCTCTCCTGATATCAGATACCAGAGATACTATTACACTGGAAAGGATGTTGTAAACCTCTTTGAACAGACAAGGATGGAGGCTGTTTCTTTCCTGCCCACGGTACAGGATTATCTGAGTCGGGGGGTTCTGGGCCAGGACGATATGAATCGAACTGTACTCGATGTGATAGGATCTTTCTGGGCCTCTGGGAACAAATCCTATGCAGAAAACCTGACGAAAGACATTGTGAATGCACTTCTAAATAATACGGCTTACGGCTTCGAGATCATGATGGACGGTGAAAGCATATATCAGAATGGTTCCGCCAGTCCTGATTACCTTACACGGTTAACTACGATAGTTTCCGGCTACGAGAAGGACAGGCCTGTGAATGGATACATAGCGAAAGTATATATGACTAGGGTGAGAAAAACAGGATCTTCCTTCGTATACTTCGGGGGGTACATTGGTGATGGAAACATAACGAGACTCGTAACACTTCCTGACGATGCAAACGTAACGAATGTCTACCTCGAACTAAATGTTGGCACTAACTTCACGTTATACATAAACGGACAAAATGCAGGCTTCTATAATAAGACTGCAGAGAATTTTTCAGCTGACAGCTGGACCATATGTTCTGAAACCGTGAATCCTTCATATTGTTCTTATTTCGGAGGGGGAAACAACACGATTTCAATAAACTTTACAGAAATGTTAAACAATTACATCGGCGGGGGGTATCTTAAGGTAATGTACAGAACATTGGAACTGACAGGGGATGATTACATCTACGCCGGGAATACGACCATTGGAAGATACTGGTTTCCTGGTATAAGGGGTTTGATCAACATGTATTCCTCCTTCTACGTGCCGGGCACGCTGAAGAACATAAGCGTTCACCTGCATTACTACCACAACCTGACCCTGAACAACGTGAGCATCCCGTTGTATTTCATAATCGGGTCAGAGGAAATTTTCACCAGCAATGAAACAGGCGAACAGATCATAGATATCCCTGACTACAACCTCTCGGAAATATTCGGCGGGAAAGGAAATTTAATAGGAAATTTGAGCAATGCAACAGTTCCTATAAGGTTTGGGACAGAGACATTCACATTCATTAGTGGTGAGGCAGCAAGCGATTCTGTCCTTATGACCGATATTTCCGGAAGCATGGACACGTGCGATGTGTACACCAGTGAATGCTTACACGCTGACTGTAATGGTGCGAGCGGCTGCCAGAACAGGAGAATAGATGTTGCGAAGGATGTTGATAAGGAATTCATAAATGCCATCCTTAACTATACCGGAAACAGGGCAGGTCTGGTAAGCTACGAGACCGTTGTTGATGAAGTCCACCAGCTCAGCAACGATAGCGCTTCCCTCATCTCACATATAGATGGTTACACCGAAGGTGGGTGGACGTGTATATCGTGTGGTATACTGGTTGCAAGGGATATGATAATTGAATCGAGGATCGTGGAAACAATGATTCAATCGAAATCTTCTTGGCTCTACAACACAAGCTATCCGTCCAGTGAACCTCCGGATGATGCAAACGGAACTTCCTGGAAGGAACATAACTACACGGACTCCGGCTGGACTGAGGATCAGGCGATACTAGGCTTCGAGAGTACCTCCTATACCCCCAATGTGGATACAGACATAGGGGATAACAACGGAGATTATTACTTCAGGAAACATTTCAATGTAAGTGATGTGGATGAGATAAGATTTGGTGAAGTTTACGTTCTCTCGGATGACAATGCAGAGGTCTACCTTAACGGAAATCTTGTAGACAATGATACAGAGGAACACAGAGCAGAATACTGGAACAGGGGCGGGACGATTTTCTATGATGATTTCGAGAGCTATTATGCCAGTGGAGATAACAGGCTTTACTACGACGAGATAAATGTTTCCCCAGGTTACTGGATTGTTGACGGAACGCCTTCGGGTGATAAAGAAATATTTCTGATGGCAGATTATTCCGGCTATCCTTCCCACAGCGGGACAGATGTTTTGGTATTCAGGGATATGGACGATTACGGATATGCAGAGACCTACGTCAACCTTTCGGGTCAATCAAACCTCACGCTTTCGTACTGGTGGACGATGGCGGAAGAGCTTGAAAACGGGGATTACTCAGATGTCTGGATATGGGATGGGAGCTGGCATGAACTGAGGAGCAGAAACCGAAGTTATGTATACGGAGGTTACATAAAGGACGAGATAGATCTTTCCGGTTATAACATGATCGAGAACTTCACCATAAGGTTCGGGGCAGAAATGCAATCAGGGTGGTTCGATAACGGCAACAATGAAAGGTTTTACGTAGATGACGTAAAGGTTTCGAGAAAGAAGATATACGTGGACAAATCCTATTTCAGGAACGGCGACAACGTGATAGCGGTGAAACTCAGGAACAACGATGCTGACAGCGCAAAGTTCGATCTGGAACTTAACATCACGAAGGACAGGCACGAGGCGATACTGGTGATGAGCGATGGATTCGCAAACAGGCCTCCTGGATTGAATGCCAGTAAAGACGCTGTTGATAGAACGTGTGAAACAAGGGATAACTACGGAATGGAGATATACGTGGTTGCCTTCGGTGTTGGCGCTGATAACGAAACGCTCGAAAGGATTGCATGCTGGAATTGCTCTGCCAATGATTGGATTCCGGGTTGCGACAGGTTTTATAAGAGTTCCAATGCAGAGGAACTGAAGGAAATATACAAGGATATAGCGGATGATATAGCGAACGCGACATACCAAGCACAGATATTCAATGTGAGCGGAAATGTTTCTCTTGATAACATTCTCTATACGGATTCCTTCATTTCGTTCAACTACACCCCTATTGCAAGAAGCATGGAATACGGAGAGATCACGCTCAAATTTGAATCCCCAAGGTTCAGGGAATCTACTGGCGAAGCCATGATAACTGATAACATCACAGCTACAAAGGAGGGATGGTTTATCATTCCCAGCAACACCGAGGTCGTGACGAAAGTTCTGGACTCGAAAATAACATCATATTCTTCCTACTACTGGACAGACAGATTGTGGGTGAATTCGTCAAACACGCCAAACCAGAACTGGACAAGGGTCTACTGGCTGGGAAACTATTCGGATGATTACGAAAGACTGGGAGATCCATACATCCTGCAGATTCCTCCGAATCTCCTTACGCCCGGAGGTAACAACTCATTCAAGATAGGAACCGGTCTCTATCCCCTTCCTATGGAGGATGGGTTTGGAGGATCTCCAGACGACAGGGTAATATACACATTGGGGATTAAAGGCGTTGGTTTATCGGAGTACAGCGATGTCTTTCCAAAAGCCAAGGGTTCGAGGCCAACGATCTACTACGACGCGGACGGAGATAACATACCGGAAAGTTCCGTGACCGTGGAAGTCGGACATGACCCTAACGATGTATTCGACCCGGATAACGACTCGATTGATAACGCATTTATGAAATTGATGGATAGGATTAACTTTATAGTTGATCTGAACCCGAATATCGCTGATATGACGCACAACTCGACAGGACCCACTGGTAATGGGGACGGTTCACCAAACAATCCCATTGATCTGGAGGTTACAGAAGAAGTTAAGTTCCAGTCTGATTATATATCGAGGATACCGTCTCTGTGGGGCCCCGCTACGATGGAGGTAAGGGTATGGAGTTAAGTAGGGGAAAACAAATAATTAATATGAATAAATTCTTGATCTTGGGTTTGGTTGTGGCCTTGATGACGGCCTCAAACGTTTCAGCCCAGGAAAGCGTTGTGTGTATTGTTTATTTCACAGGTGATGTCTGCGGGGATGAATGTAAACTGACGGATAGCTTCATGGGTGGTCTGATCAATGAATATTTAGACAATCTCGTAGCAATAAAATACAACATCGACCTTTCCCAGGAGAATAAGAATATCTTCGAGGCCTATGGGAGAACGTATAACATACCAACAGAGGTTCCGCTTGTTCTCTTCGGAAGGGATGACTACATCTCTGGGATGTATAACATATTCGGAAATGCCGAACCGAAGATCTATAGCCTGATTATTGCGAACGGCACCAACTGCCCCCTGGAGAGTGGATACGTCCCACCCGGTCAGGTGAATCCTGATGATCTTCCGGGCGAACCGGAATTTTACGAGAGCGAAACTCCTGAAGAGGATGGGGAGGAAGATGGTGGGGAAACTCCAAACGGGATTAAAGATGAGAATAAAACAGGCGGAATAACAATACCTACAAATCTGGAGGATATTCAAAGAATTTATGAGGAAGATCCTCTGTTCTTAATCTTGGTTGTAGTGGCGATCATCCTGATAATAACCCTCGTGATCGTTTTTGTAAAGAGATCCTAGAAAATCCTGAATCTCTTCTTAAACTGGAGGTAGAATTCAACCTGTGCCTTCATCGTGAATGCAGTTGAAATTGATACGCCTATAAATAATATAAGGCCAGAGGTTACGAATAAAGCCATCTGATCCCTGAACATTAAAAATATGCTCCCTACGCCCGTGGTTTTTGCCAAGTAAAAAAGATTTGCAAACAGCAGTGACACGAACGGGAGAGCGAATATCGCAACTATAACTATGTTGACTATCACTATGAGCAACCAGATTATTATAACCTCAAACGCATTCTTCCTGAATATTTTGTATGAATCATCCAGGCCCTCATAGAAACCCGTGTTTCTTATTATAATCGCCTGTAATGCGAAATAAAATATCCAGGATATTATGATCGACAAAATCCAACCCACATAGGGAACTATTGAGAAGAGTATTGAAATCAGAGCCACTATAATGATCGCGACGAGAATCGAAGGGTATTTCCTACACGCGTATCTCCAGCTCTTTCCTATCTCTTTGTCCTTGGTTTTCCATGACTGGTATACTATTGCTCCCTGCATCCATATTCTGACCAGAAACCACAGGAAGAAAACTAATATGGGTATCCAGATGTAACTCAGCAAACTAAGGGCCAGAAATCTTCCTGCCTCTGTTCCCATACTTGAGATTACGTAGGCTATGTCGGAAAGAGAGAAATAGAACACGGAAAGGATCACGGAAAGAAAAACTATATCGACAACAAGCAACTGCAGCCATCTCTTTGGGTGAAAACCGAATTTTATTCCGTCGCCCAATGGTTTGGACCAGTTTATCTTCATAATAATTATTTATGATCTATTCTATAAAAATTAAAAAACACCTGGTATCGGTTATGTTAAAGAAAAGGATAGTTGTGCACGACAGGGAGTTATGCAGGCATGACAGCTGCGGTTACAAATGTATAAAGGTCTGTCCCATTAACAGATCCGGAGAGGAGTGTATAGTTAAGGGTGAAGATTCGTATCCGGTGTTCAATGAGGATTTGTGTATTGGATGTGGGATATGCTCGAAGGCCTGCGAAAAACTCGGATTCAATGCTATATCCATCGTTAATCTCCCAAAAGAGCTCGAGGAAAATCCCATACATCGTTACGGAAAGAATCAGTTCTCTTTATACAAGCTACCCATCCCTAAGAAGAAGCTGGTAACGGGTCTGATAGGTCCTAACGGTGTCGGTAAAACAACAGTACTCAACATAATTTCCGGGAATCTCAGACCCAATACGGGTCTTCCGGGCAGGAAGGTCTCATGGAATGTGATAATAGACAAGTTTAAAGGGACCGAGCTCCAGGATTACCTTGAGAATCTGTCAAGGAAAACTCTAAAAATAGGATACAAACCTCAGCATGTAGATCTAATCCCGAAAATGTGGAAGGGAAAGGTCAAGAACCTGTTAAGCAGACACGGGGATTATTCAAAAATCGTTAGGAAACTGGGTATTCAGGGTATGCTGAATAAGGATGTCAAAACCCTCTCCGGGGGAGAACTTCAGTTGCTTGCAATATCCGCAGTTCTATCGAAAGATAATGATTTCTATTTTTTCGATGAACCTTCAAGCTATCTGGACGTCAGGCAGAGGCTCATGGTTGCAAGGGAGATAAGGTCTCTTGCTGGGAGCAAGGAAGTGATGATCGTAGAACATGACCTAGCGATATTAGACTATCTCAGCGATCATGTTCACCTACTTTACGGAAAGCCGGCTGCCTTCGGGGTGGTATCGAACCCTTACGGTGTTCGAATAGGGATAAACACCTACCTGGAGGGTTATATCAAAGAGGAGAATGTCCGCTTCCGTGACAAGCCAATAATTTTTTCAGGTAGAGCCCATGTTTCAGGAAAGAATGAAAGGTTCTTTGAATTCCCGGAATTTGAAAAGAATTTTGATGATTTTAAACTAAAAACAAAGGGCGGCGAAATTCATAAAGGAGAGGTAGTCGGCGTACTAGGACCCAATGGCATAGGAAAAACAACTTTTATAAGAATGCTGGTCGGTGAATTAAAGCCCGACAAAGGAAAGGGGTTGGGAGGGTTGAAACTTTCATATAAACCGCAGAGACTCGTCCTGGAGGGAGGGGAAGGTGGTATGAAGGTGGGAAGTTACATAGAGAATGAGATTGGTAAAAAATTTTACGAAAGTGAGTTCAAAAAACTTCTGTCTCTCCTTGGCGTAGAAAGGAATCTCGACAAAAAGATGAAAAATCTTTCAGGCGGCGAACTCCAGGCTGTGTTCATCTCATGTTCCCTCGGAAGGAAACATGACGTTCTTCTTCTCGATGAACCTTCCGCATTTCTTGACGTCGAACAGAGGTTAAGGGTGGCGAAACTCATAAGGTCGCATGTAGAGGATAATGATATCTCCGCTTTCGTTGTCGACCATGATCTACAGGTTGTGGATTCCACAGCAGACAGAATAATGGTTTTCGAGGGAGAAGGTGGGAAGGAAGGTCTGGGGAATGAACCGTGTTCAATGAAGAAGGGGATGAATAATTTCCTGAAAGCCCTAGGCATAACCTTCCGCAGAGATCCTGTCACCAGAAGGCCAAGGGCAAACAAACCTGATTCGCAGAAGGATTCCGAACAAAAAGAAAGGGGAGAATTCTATTACATTGAATAGCTATTCTTCCTGTATGGATCCCAGATTGTACATCTCCTTTATCACAGCTATGAACTTGGTGGCCATGTCCTTGCAACGAAGGAGCATGGACTGTCTTATTCTGTTGTAGAATAAATACCAGTATATCCACCATAACCAGACAACCAGCCTGTTGCCCGAGAATCTGTGTCTCAGGATGGGTTCGATTTCCATCCTGAAAGTCCCTTCCTTTCGCGCTTTCGAAATGAACCCGACCGTTCGTATGCTTATTAAAAAAGTTGTGAATCTGGCGTATCTTTTCTTTGCGATCCAGTGGGCATACAACTGTATAGGATCTCCGGTCCAGTCCCACATCCACCTTGGTTCTCCGGTAGATGATGTTCCTACCTCAAAAACAGGACGGAGGATATTTCTGTGCTCTCTCACGAAGGCGAAGGGGTCAGGGCCCGTGTACTCCACCCACGTGCTCTTTCTTGGTGCGAAACAGTCATCCTCAAATTCAACCTTCACCATAGCGATCGACCATGAATGTTCACTCTTCTCTCAGCTGTTTGAAGAACTCGTTTATGTTTCTCTGGAAAATCGTCATCAGGTTTCTGCATTCTTCGGCATAGTACTCTCTCTTTCTGTAGTAAAAGGCTCTGTGCCAGAAAACTCTCAGCATCTCATAGAAGAGCGATCGCTGCCACAAGGTGTCCTGAGCGTATTCCGTTCGCATTACCGGCTTTATCTTTATCGTTGCGTCCCCTGTCTTCTCGCTTCCTGAACCGGAAACGTCAAATCTCATGTAAAGGTACGTATACATATCCATGTCTTTGTGAATATACCATCTTACCTTGAATTTCTCCTTGTCCGCTGCCTTGCCCCAGCTGTATCTCTCCTCCTGTATGTCAGAATCAGAAACCCTGAATATGGACTTCAAAAGCTCGTACACCTTGTAGTAAAGTTTCGTTGGGTTGGGTCCTACGTACTTTATGGTTATCCTCTCAGGTTTTTCCCTATAGCAGTCCTCTTGGATTACGATCTTTGTCCTGGCCCATACAGGCATATTCCACCTCTATGTCTCCTCTTATTTATATTTTCACTTGTAAATTATAAATTAGTTAACCTCTCACAGGCGTGTTTCCTATGTTATGGTGGCTGGGAATAAAGGTATTGGGAGTTATTCTGATACTTATCGGTGGATTCCTAGTCGTGTTCTTCCCTATGGTGGGGGAGGAACAGAGTATAGAGCAAATGGACATCAACGTGGACATAGTTGGCGTTTTATTCGGAATTATATTGCTCATAGTTGGGATTTTCCTGTTTTTTAGCTAAAATTTTAATTTTTTATTCTTATTTCGATAATAGTTAATTGTGGTGTTTCGGATGGCCCTATTCAGGAAAAAGAAAAAGAGCGAACTGCAGAGAAGAAGGGAAGAAAAGAGAAAACTTCGCGAGCTGCAGGAAGGCGAGATGATTGTCGATAAGCTTCTGGCGAAGGCAAGGAAGCAGAAGGGTATTCTTGGCGAAGTCGTTATATCACCTGCAAGCATAGACCAGATGACCAGCATAAACCCCGTTACGCTTGAAGGTCAGGCAGAGATAATATACAACATAATGATGTACAGGATAGCGAAATGGCACTGGCAGGCAGAGAAGGCGGATGAATACATCATGCTCACCCCTAATCCTCCTCCAGCGTTTGCCCCTGTTCTTGCTCAGAAGGAGAAGCTCGAAGGTCAGATAAAGTCAGGCTTGGCGAGCGCGGCTCAAGCAGTCGCGGATTACGAGCTTCTAAAGCACGATGAAAGGAAGTATCGCGAAATCTTGGATTACTTCAAGATGGGAAAAAAGGACGAGCATGTATTGCGGGCGCTGTTCGTTGACAGGGTGGATGCGTACACGGGCGAGGGTTATTCAATGATCACGATGGCGAAACGTTGGCCGACCATAATCTCTGACTTCATAAAAATGAAGAGTGAATGGAGGGAAACAGACAAAATAAAGAAGGAGCTGAGGGTCTCACAGGCAGAGGCTGTTGTTCTGAAAACCAAGAACGAGCTATTCCTTGAATGGAAGAAGCTCTTCTTCCCTGACGTAAGGGACAGGTATGCAAGGATAAAAAACCTTGTGGAATCAAGGAGAAGGTCCGTTGATCAGTATAGAGACTGGTTGAAACCGTATCTGGAGAGATTCAAGAGAATAAGGGAGGTTTCCGAGATACCAGGACGTGTTGCCGAGGATATGACAAATATTTTGAAATTCGCACAAACCCCTGAGGGCGAGATATGGGCAAAACTTTGGATTTGGAAACCCATAAAACCGGAAGAGATGGGGAAGCCTCTTTATCTAAGAGGTCAAGGACATGAGATAGACCCGTATGATGACTGGGTTAGGGAGCAGCAGAAGATTGTGGAAAAAAAGTATGGTGTGACGTTCAGCGAAGATGATGTAAGGGATTTAATAGAGGACTGGACTATGCCTGGTTATACCAAGAAAAAGGGAGAGGTGGTAACCGTTCATCCTGGTCCCAAGTTTGACCCTCGCTACATCTACTACATATTCATAGACATGGATTACAACGTCGGCTACAAGAGGGGTTCAACAGGGCCCATGGTCGTTGAGGACCAATACTTCCACTTCCATCCGTTCCTTCTTTCACAGAACGCCCTGGTTCTCTTCCTGCTTGAACTGGAGGCCAAAAGAAGGGCCTTTGAAAGGGAGATAAACGAGTTGATAGGTGTCAAGGAGATTGAAAGGGAGATAACGGAAAGTATCGAGGATGAGTTCGAAGGAATTGAGGAAGGGAAGAAGTCCAACAGGGCAAAGACTGTAAGGGAAGGTATGCACAAATTTAGGAGAAACGTCATAAGACCTGCTGTTGGTGTGTTCGTAAAACCAGGGCCCTATGAGATAAACGTGCAGAGAAGGATTTCGAAGTGTTACGGTGACTACATGGGACCGCAGGTTGCTGAGATAGTTGATCTGATAAAGCAGACGTGCTTCAGGCTGAGCGGACAGAGTATATAATTGGTTTTTATGTTAAAGGTTGGCGTAACGACGGGTTTGTATTACATAGCAAGGGCAGAAGAGCTGGCAACTACCCTAAAGAAGATAGGCTATGGTTTAACCAGGGGAACTGATGTCATAGAAATATCGGGGGATTCTCCCCACGAGGTAACCTACACGGAAGGCGAAGGGATACGTCATCTCGCTGATAAACAGGGTGTTGATCTTCTCTTCCACGGCTCTCTGACGATCCCCATGGGCATACCGGAGCGTTCGGACTGGAGAGACGCACACGACCACATACAGAAGTCGATTCGCTCTGCTGTTTATTCCGGGTGTAAGTACGTTCTCTTTCACGCCTGCCTGCATTTCTGGCTCGAGATGATAACGTATACAACATCGAAGCTCGAGATCGTCATGTGCGACCATATCGGAAGGTTCGTGTCTGAAATACTCTACGAGAACGAGAAATTGAGGGAATGGTTCATAAGTAAGATGTGGGACTTCGAGAGGACCTATCCTTCTTTTATAGTTGATGAGAAGGATTTGAGGGAAGCAGAAGGAGGGGCGCGCATAGAATCGGACATTATTTCACAAAAGCTTCAGGAAAAGAAATGGGAAGAGTATACAAAGGGTTATGGCGTTGTCCCCACGCACCTGGGACCCAGGCTGAACATAACAAAAGAGAAGAGGGAGGAGATTGAAAATAAGATAAGGGAAGAGGTCAGGAAGGCAGCAGGGGATGAGTATGCAAAGTTGTTCAAAAAATACATGGGCATCGCAGCGAGGGAAAAAATGACTCGGGGAAAGGAAAAAGACAGGAAATGGAAGGTCGATACCTATGGTAAACTAACGGATGGTTACACCATAATGGCCCACTATCTTTTCTATACGAAGGATCCAGTCTGGGTTGAGATGTGTAAGGTTTACTCAGACGTTCTGGAGAGGTACAACCTAGATTACAGTGACAAATTCTGGGTCGACAAGGCATGGCAGAAGGCAGAGGAAGAAAACGACAGGAAGTTCAAGGAATTCTATTACGCTGCGGTTGCTGCAAAATTTCTGGAAGGTCACATGAGGGAGGCGCTGAAATGGTTGAACCATGAATTCATAGAAAAGGAACTTGCGGGGAAACCTGAACTTCAAAGGATCGCGAAAAATCTGAAGATAACCATAGAGATGCCTGATGCAAGGGATCCGAAGTACGCCGGTCTGTATCTCCTCTGGCATCCCAAACAGATTTATGCAGCGATAAAGACCATCAGGAAGACCCTGAACACCAACAGGATTCACATGACCATGGACTGGGAGCACATAGCCGGACACGGAATTGATCCTCTGCTCGTAATTGGCGATCTCAAAGAGCTGGCTCCTGATTTTGGAGATTACGTCCTCTCTGTTCATTCCAATGCCCCCAACCCTCTGCATGCACATTATCCAATAGAACTGGGGGACTTGGATGTATACAAATTGCTGTACTTCTTGAAAGAAACAGGCATGGGCAGCAACCACGATGTCTACATTCTTTTCGAGAGAGGAGGCGGGGAGGACCCGTTCAGACAGGCCGTCGATGCCTTGAAATTGTGCGTGAAATTTCTCGAGAAGGGAACGCATCCTGATAAATTACCGCCTGAATTCTTCGGTGTTAGAATGACCGCAGGAGATTACTGGAGACAGGAAGGAATAATGAGGGATCACAGGTTCGAACCTCTAAAGGATCTTTTAGAAACCCCGGAAGAGGACTGGGGTTTGCTTTCTTCAAGCGCGACCAAGAAAGGGAAGACTAAAGAATTCAAGAAAGAGGAAATGAGATAACTTCTATTAACAACTAAAAACAAGAAAAGAGTGATTTTTTTACTCTGCCGACCAAGCATGATCAAAGAATGGTTCAACAAAACTTTTTATTGCATGTTTTGACTGTGCCCAGAAGGCAACATCCTGTGTTTGGTGAACCTTCTTGTCATCGGTCAGAGCGAACACGAAATGCCTGTCATCTATTGTAAAAACCCTGTTAAAGGGTTTCTTGATGTTCTTCATCTCTGCTATCTGTGAGAATGCCTTCACCGGGGTTGTCTCACTAACGGGAGCAAGTATTCTCAATTTCACTCCCCTCTTCACTATCCTCTTCAGTGAATTGTAATGGTTTGAGTAAAGTTCATTCAAACCATCCCCTGTTGTTACTATCCTTATTTCCTTGTTCGCTTTCTTGAAAAGAGAGTTAAGGTGCTGGTTGATAGAATGCCTTCCCTTCAACGTTCCTGTCATGTCGAACGGCTGAACTAGGTTAAGTCCCTCTTTGTATATCGTTTCAAGCTCTGTTGTGACCGGCGAGTTCTTGAGTTCTTCTATTCTCTTTACCATCTCTTCGTGTCTCTTTCTCAGGTTTTCCTTTGTTCTCTCCAACGCGTCTTTTGGAGCGAGGGCAACGTACCTTATTGGTTTGGCCGGCTGTACAACTACGAATCCCTTCTCTGCAAGGGATTCTAGAATGTCATACGATCTGGATCTGGGGACATTCGCTATCTGAGAAAGTTCACCCGCAGTTGCTACTCCTCTAGCTAACAAAGCCACGAAGATTTTTCTCTCGTAAAGGTTTAAACCAATGCTCTTCAACGCATCCATTGTCTTTGTCGTTGCGACCATTTTTCTCACCTAATTGATAGTTAATTGCTATTTCGGCTTTATAAATATTATTGTTACTGGTTTATGATAATTATTAATAGGTACGAAAGCTTTATATATGTTTATTACTGAACAGTGAATATATTTAAATAATGATTGTTCCTAGACTACGCTTTTCTCCCCCTCTGTTGGCGATAAATTTTCTCTATTCTTTCTACATCATCCGCATCCGAAGGTGATTTATCAACTCGTATTTTCAGAAGGCGCGGGAATCTCAGGGCAAAACCAGAGGAGTAGTTCGGGGATTTTTGTATCTCCTCGTAAGCGACCTCGACCACTATTTTAGGTCTTATATCAACTGATTTCCCACTCTCTTTCTCTATGCAGGGTTTCAGCTGTCTTGTTAAATCCTCGAATGTCACTCCTTCCCCCTTTTCCTTTATACCGGTTCCCATCATTCCGCATTCAAGAAATTTGTCCCCTTTCCTGCAGGACAGTATGAATGATCCCAACCAGTTCGCCCGTTTCCCAGTTCCCCATTCAGCGCCCGTTATAACCAAATCGAGGGTTTCCATTATAGGTTTGACCTTCAGCCAGTATCCTACCCTTCTTCCTGGCTGGTACTTGGCATCCAAGTTCTTCACTATCACTCCCTCCTGCCTTGCCTTAAGCGCGCGTTTATAGAACTTCTCAGCTTCCCTTAGATCCTTTGTAACAATTCTCTCCGCTAGCTGGAACTTACCAGAAACCGGTTTTATGATTTTTTCAAGAGTCTTTCTTCTCTTTTCCAAGGGTTCGGAAAACAGATCTTTGCCGCTGTAAAAAACCACATCAAAAAGGTTAACCTGTATAGGAATCTCCTTTTCCATTCTTTCTATATCGTATTTCCTTTTAATCCTCTGGGATAACATCTGGAAGGGGAGAGGACTGCCTGTTTTACTGTCTATCCCGAGCATCTCGCCCTCCACTATACACTCACCCGCCTTTATTCCCTTTCTGGCGAGTTCGAGCAGGTCAGGGAATTGTTTTGTTATGTCTTCCAGTCTTCTCGTGAAGAACCAGAATTTATCGCTCCTTTTATGTATACATACCCGGGCACCATCATACTTGAACTCAAGGGAGGGTCTCTCGAACTTCGCTAACGCTTCTTTCAAATCCTTCGCCTTTTCTGCCAGAAGGACATGATAAGGTTTTCCTATCTCTATTGATACCCTTCTCAACCCATTAAGACCCTTTTCCTTCGCTATCTTTGCTATCTCGGAGTAATCAGGCCTCAGGAACCATGCCCATTCTATTGCGTTTACTATTTCCTTGTTTTCCTCCTTCCCCTTATCGGGGAAGAAGGCTTTCGCGATCGAGTCGCGCAGAACCCCCTCTGCAACGCCTATTCTCAGCTGCCCGAGAACCGTCCTTACGATGTATTTCGCCTCTTTTGGTTTCGCGTTCGAAATCAGTTCTCTCACGAGCGAAATTTTCACGTCCTGCGATCCCTTACCCTCGACCTTCGCCAGTCTGCTTAGGTTTTCAAATACCTTTTGGATGTCCAGTTCTCTTGAAACAAGGGTTTTCTGTTTTTTCCTTTCCATTAGTTTTTCAACAGTCAGTCCAAGATCACCGGTTTCCTTGAATATTTTTACAACCTCATTATCGGGAAAGCCTGTGGATGAGGATATGACCTTTATCATCATCTTATCCGCGACTCCTATCTCCATTTCAGAATACGAGGGGAAAACCCTCCCCTGGACGAGAAGTGCAACCTTCTCCAGAATGTCCAGTTCCGATTTCCTAAAGAAATCGGCAATGCTTTCGATCTTCTTCAGCCTGGAAGGCGTCTGTTCAAGGTATTCATAGAGATCAACCAGTTTCGAATATTTCATAATAAAATATTGGATTCTTGGCTTTAATTTAAATTTCGAATTTCTGGTTCACTAAACGTTTAAAAATCTAACTATCAATTATTTTTCTTCATAATCAAAGGTGGTGACATGACAAAAGAATTGGTATTGAATATAGAGTACAGTTCCACAAAGATATTCCAAAATGAAAAGGACTATTTGAAAAGCTGTAGAGGACTTGCCCGCTTTACTGATACAGGGTTAGTATATTTGGATGACATTGGAAAACAGATACAAACAGCAAGTAAAAAAAGCAAAATTAAAAGTGTAAAGAAGGACGTAGTTGTGAAGGAGGATGGCGTTATTACTCAATTAATTGTGAAATATAAAGGTGAAGTACCAACAATACCAAGCGATCTGAGGGAAAAACTTCAGGTCCATCCTTTGAATGAATAAAATAATTTCGATTTAATTAAAATCCCCTCCATATTATTTATATGAAGGGTCAATTTTATTCTGTGACAGCGATACTCATAGCAATACCTATAATACTTTTCGTTTCCTTCTACATGGTTTCCCAGACAAGAGGTTCAAACATTTACGAGAGGATTGTATCTGACCAAGTGCACCAGCTTGAGAAGAGTCTCGAGAATGACTTCGACAAGGCACTTGTAACTTCCTGTAAAAGATCTCTCATAGCGGCTGGTGACAGGGTTGTTTTGAATGGAACACCTCTCGATAATTCTGTCCTCAGGATAAAGGAGCTAATGGAAAATGGAACTTTGTACGGGGAAGAAGTGATACTCATGCTCAACAACACCCTTGGGAACTGGACCCAGCGGATAACGAATGTCCCAACCAATTTCCAGGTGAGTCTGAGTTATTCCGGTCTTGATGTAGATATTCACGACTACAGAAATGTCAAGGCATCCGCTAAACTTGACGTTAGCGTTAGTGACACTCTCAACATAGCAAGGGTCGAAAAGTCAAACATAGACTATGAGACATTGGTTTCTTTGACACATATGGAGGATCCGATCTTTCCTCTAAAAACCAATGGTGTTCTAACAAGGATTATAAGGTTTTCTCCGTTCAGCTATCGGGCGAAAAAGATCGTTGTCGGTTCTACGAACTCGGAAGGTTCGTGTTCAGGGAATGTTACCTTCGAAAAAGGTGAGTGCGACTCGACAAAAATTCTCGTTGCCCAGAACACGACAGGCGTAAACTTCGCATGCCACAAGGGGGTGGTCATCGAACAGTCAGTTGACCTGAGTAACGACACGAACTGCTATGTAACTGGTAACGGGAGTTCGGTCACTCTCATAAATACCACAATAACTGAAACAGGCTATCAAAAAATTTATCTGGATAATGAAACAATATCGGTATGGCATCTGCCCATAAAACTGGAACTTGATAACGGCTATTACTTCTCAGGGGAAGGTCCAGACTATTTGAAAAGATTGGAGGGGAATTTGGAAAGTTCGCAAAATGGTCTGGATTCTTTGGTAAATGCCCCTGAGCTGGAAAGTGTAGGCATTCCGATAAAGGAGGATCAGGTCTCTCTGGATTATTTATATTTTTCAGGCCAAGATTATATTGGTTACAGGGTTAGGGGTTTGCCTGACTGGTTTAGAATAAATCAAACAATCGCCAACAGATACAACCTTGACGAATTGTACGAGGGTTAGGATGAAAAAGGCAGCTAAAACCGACGTGAAAGAAGAGGTGAAAGGTGGGAAATATCTGGAGACAGACATAGATGAACTCTATGAAATGGTCAAAAAGAATGGTTTGGTAAAGATAGAGGCAGCTGCAAAAAAGTTCAATGTAAAGAGAGAGCAGATAGAGGAGTGGGGAAGGATTCTGGAGGAGCATCACCTAGCGATACTGCATTATCCTCCTTTCGGAGATCCTGTCCTTATACTCAAAAAATTTAAACCCAAGGCTGAGGTTAAAAAGAAGGGGGTCAAGATTAAGAACAGAAAAGCACTCTTCATAAATATTTTGATAATCATGGTTTTCGTGTTTATTGTTTTGTGGTACACCGGAAGGTTGAGCGTGCCTTCTCTTCCCGATTTGAGCAGCATCTCGGGTACGAACATTTTGGATCTTCTTACTCAAAATCAAATTTATTTAGTCCTTGCTCTAATAATAATTATAGTCCTCCTTTTAATTGTAACGCTGATGAAGGGTATGAAAAAGAGGGGTAAAGGAAAGGGTAAGCATGGAAAAAAAAGAGGTAAAGGAAAAGATAAGAAATTATAAGATAACCTCGGAGGGTGTTTCGGCAGGTGTTGAGATATCAAAAGATCCCAAGGAATACGTGCCTACATACAGGGTAACATACCCCAGGATAGAAAAAGCGACCCATGCCGTTCTTGATTCCATTAGGGAAAGAATAGTTGCAGAACTCGCCTTCAAAACAGAGGAGATACTAAATCCAGAAGAAGTCAGTGAAATGAAAGAGAAATTCATAAAAAGCGCATCCACTCTTTTGGGAAAAGAACTCCCGCATCTTTCGGAAAAGGAGAATAAGATTCTGATAGGTATACTGGCTCAGGAAGCCCTCGGTCTGGGTCCAATAGAGTTCATGCTGAAGGACCAGGGACTTGAAGAAATCGTCATCAACAGCTCAAGTGAACCGATATGGGTTTACCATAGAGAATTTGGATGGCTCAAGACGAACGTTGTGGTCACTGATGAAACCAAGATTTACAACTATGCGGCACAGATAGGAAGAAAGGTCGGAACACAGATAACCAATTTGAACCCTTTGATGGATGCATATCTAACTACCGGGGACCGGGCGAACGCGACGTTATTTCCGATATCCTCCAGAGGCAATACACTGACCATAAGGAAATTCGCCCGCAGGGCATGGACCATAACTGATTTTATAAATATGAACACGCTGTCGGCAGAAGTAGCTGCCTTCCTTTGGCTGGCAATACAGTATGAAATGAACATTGTATGTACGGGTGGGACTGCCTCCGGGAAAACATCTTTTCTAAATGTGTTGAGCATGTTCATACCGCCTACCCAGAGGATTATTTCGATTGAGGACACAAGGGAGATTCAGCTTCCTCCTTTTCTTCACTGGGTTCCAATGACGACCAGGCCCCCAAACATCGAAGGCAAGGGGCAGGTAACTATGCTTGAGCTCATGATAAATGCTCTAAGGATGAGGCCTGACAGAATGATAGTCGGGGAGATAAGAAGGTCGAAAGAGGCCGAAGTCCTCTTCGAGGCAATAAATACGGGTCATTCCGTGTACTCAACACTTCATGCAAACACATCGGAGGAAACCTTCAAACGTTTAGTTAATCCCCCAATAAACATTCCTGTTTCTCTGCTCACCTCGCTTCAGCTCATCGCGGTCATGCACAGAGACAGGAGGAAGGGTATACGAAGGCTACTGGAGGTCACAGAGCTTATTCCAAGCGGTGGTCTCGAGGAGATGAAGATCGAATTGAATACCATATTCAAATGGGTACCATCAAAGGATCATGTAATTGAATGGGGAAAGCCTCACAGACTTCTGAAGGACATAAAACTTTACTCTGCAATGAGCGATGATGAGATAAAAGAAAATCTTGAAGGGAAGAAGAACATCCTTCTATGGCTTGTTAAAAATAAGATCAGGGACATAGAAAAGGTCGGGAGAGTGATATCTGATTATTACAAGAATCCGGAAGATGTCTTGAAAATGGTTAAAAAATAAAGGAAATATTTTTATTTCTCAAATCCCAATTAAGGATGGGTTTATCTGACTCTGTATCTCACGAGTCTAACAGAAACCACCAAAAGGAAAATTAAAAAATACGCAGAAGACGCCTGTCTTTCATTATCTCTGGAAATTACGAATTCTATTCACCCTGACGATTATGATATACTTTTGAAAAAGCGTGACAGGCTGTTCATGGAAAAAATGGGTATTGAAAGTGATTTCTGTGCATATCATGTTTTACACTGGGTTCTGATGGATTCGGGCATGCAATCCAAATTTTATCTTGAGCCGGATAAGGAACGTGATAAAAGCAGAATATATGGAGATAAAATAAATCGAGAGAAAATTAAGGGTAATTTAAAGAGGTATGAAGATGTTTTGTATGAAAAGATTAGAAAAATTCTATGCTCTTAACAGCTATCTCTGAACTTTCTCGAATCTCGGGACAAAAAGTCTGTATTTATCCTTGTCCTCCAGCTCCTCAAGAATTCTCTTTATAATCATCTTCTCCGGGTCAGGAAGCATTGTTACGCGTTTCTTCAGGTCTTCGAAACTTTCGAATGGTTTTTCCTTTTTGGCTGCTATTATTGCCCATAAATGCTTTTTACCTATTCCGGGGAGCAATTCAAGCTGATGTAAACGGGTGGTTATCGGTCCGGCAGTGTTGAAGAAATCCAGGAATTTCTTGGGCTTTCTTTTTACCAGCTCTTCAACTATGTCTGTGACCTCTTCCTTCGCGGCGCCCGTCAGATCCTTGAAATCTATCCTTCTTTTTATGAACTTGACTTCATCCCTTTTTCCGTCTCCTATGTAAACACGCGAACCCACCTTTAGATGCACGTCATCCCTGACTATAACTTCGAGTAAGGAAAAGTATTCTTCACCTAAGACCTGAGCGACAGGCTGTGAAATCCGCATTCCGTAATAGCCATGCGGGAGGTAGTCCAACACTATCGCCCATTCATCCTTCTTCAAATCCTTTTGCATGCTACCGACCTTGATTATAAGATAGAATTTAGATTTATAAGTTACTACCTATTGTCTTTTACTATCTTCAGAATTTTCTTTTTGTCATCGTCTGTCAGAACGACTCTGTCGTTCGCGAATATTATCCTGAGATCTTCAGAATTTTCTGGTAGGAAGTTCAATATGTTCACTATATGCTTGTCCTTTAGTTTCTCGATTTTTTTCAGTTCCTCTGCCATTTTCTCTGCCTTCGACTCAGGGATCTTACAGAATTTTCTGAGGTGCTCCAATGCGTTTTTCTGTTCGTAACCGAGCTCCTTATCCTTCTCCTTTTTCATAAGTATCTTCTTAACATCAATCCAGCTTATTGCCTTCTCGTCCTTGACCTCCATAAAACCACCTCATTAATTCATTTAGATTTGGGGATTAAATGTTCTGGTCTTGCTATTATCGTTTTGATCTTTTTCCCGACCTTTAGTTCGACCACGTAGGATTTGCCCCTCGCCTCTTTAACCTTTCCTGTCTTTCCCTCGAACACAGGATCAGGTAGTCCTCTCTGGGAGGAGGGATTCAGCTTTATGACCACCCTATCGTTGGGTTCGAACTCCCTCAGGTACGGAGCAACCTTAAACTTACCTCTCACTTCCTTTTTCAGCCTCCTTCTCGTTCCCCTTCTCATTCCTCTGCTTTTTTTAACCATGTTGTCACACGATTATCTTTAAGACATCAAATTCTTTTAATTTGCCCTGATTCTCAAGGATTTCTGAAACCGATGGTTTCGTTCGTCCCTTGTCTCCGGAAACGAGTTCGTTTATGTACAAGCCCGCTTCCGTATGTATATGAAATTCGTAGGTTTTAGTATTTATCTTTTTCCATCTAATACTTTTAACCTTTTTGTGTCTAAGTTTATCGGATTGCCTTGGCAAAAGCCTGTCTGGGGTTTTCTGATTCACAACTCCAACTATTTTTTTAACCCTTGTGATATTTCTGACTGGTCTTTCAAAATTTGCTATTAATTTGTAAACCTTTTCTATTCTCTTCTTCTTCATTTCAACAATTTCCTTTCGCGAAGAATATCTGAGGCCCTTAACCTTAATCCTTTTATCCTTGTTTATCTTGCCCTCTGCATCTTTCAGGTTTATCCTCCTTTTCAATGGCTGGTCGATTTCCAAAATAAATGGTCTCCAATCTAGACATCTCGCTTGTTTATCCTCTCTCCCGCATGCATGCAGTTTGTGGGAGAACCCTTTCGTAACCATCAATAAAGGCCTTGCTATGATATCTTCCACTGTTTCCTTATACCCTCTCAGTCTTGTCTGTGGGATGCCCCTAACAAGTTTTTTGTATTCGCCATAAACGTATATGGGGTTGATCGATGTTTCTATCCTCCTTTTTTGGAGGTCAATTAAAATTATAACTTCTGGTCTGTTCTCATCCGGTATTTTACCCATCTTTTTCTCAATGAGCTTTCCCATTTCCCTGTTAATTTCATATTTTATGGGTTCGCAGTAAGCGATACCTGCCTTCTCCCAGAGAGATTCCTCTGCCATCGCAAGGGAATCACTCATCTTAACACCGACCATAAATCTTTCGAAATCCAGACCCTTAAGAATTTTTGTTGCCTGATCTGCCAGTTTCGGAAGCTCATCGAACAGACCTCTGCAAACCATGCATTTTCCGGGTTTCCTTTTTATTGTTTCTCTTTTCCTGAAATCAAAGCCATAAAGGTTCGAGGTATCAATCCCAAAAGGTTTGATCTCGTATTCCATGGCTAGAAAACCTCTTATCATCCTCCCCCTTTCGTCGTTGGAATAACCGCTAAGTAATTTTGCGAACTGCCTCCCCAGACAATGATCGCAAACGTAACCTTCTCCTAGGATTTTGATGGCGTTCTCTCTTATCATATGTTTTCACATAGAAATTATGTTTAACTTATTTTTAAATCAAAAACTTCTATCGCGTTCCTTTTCGCACTTTCTAGAACCTCTTCCTTCGGGATCTTTCTTAACTCCGCTATCTTCTCTGCAGCCAGTTTTATGTTCCAGGGGTAGTTTCTGGGATCTTTGTCCTTGTCCGGAGAAAGGAAGGGTGAGTCAGTCTCGAGGAGAAGCCTGTTCATCGGTATATCCTTCGCAACCTTCCGGACGTTTTTTGAGAACAGAACCATTGTTGAAATCGATATGTAAAAGCCCTTAGAAAATATTTCCTTTGCCAGATCCCTCTTTCCTCCAAAACAATGGAAAATACATTTCAACCCTGAATCCTTAACCATCTCGTACACGTCTCTTTCCGCGCCCCAAGAGTGGATTACTAGGGGTTTTCCAAGGTATTTTGCAAGTTCTATGAATTTCGAAAATATCTCCTTCTGGATCTCGTGTTTTTCCGGGTCTTTCTCCCAGTGATAGTCTAATCCAACCTCGCCCACGCTAACGATCCTGTCCCTGTTTTCCTTTATTAGCTTCATTATCCTCTCAGGATCATTCCCTCCCTCAACCGGATGAAACCCGATGCTTGGGAAGATGAATTTAGGGTGTTTATCGGTAAGGGAAAGGACCTTCAATCCCTCTTCGTATCGGGCGGAGCTCGCGATGATTGCTGTTATCTCCTTCTTACATCTAGCTATTATTTGGTCCAGGTCCTTCTCGTAAGATTTCCAACACATGTGAGCATGCACATCAATCATAAAGAATAAATTAGAATGGCTAAGTTAAAAAAATTAACTCAGGTGAAAAAATAATCTATCGCTTCCTCTATTGTCTTGACCTCAACCACCTCTATGCCCACCTCTTCAGAGATATCCACTTCTGTGGGGATTTTTTCTGTGCTGCATATCTCTGATGTCCCTATCTGTTCGCAGTATTTCTTGGTTTTGTAGGTTATCTCTTTTGAATGAAGTAGTGGGACCAGTAAAAGTCTCGCTCCTGCATCCTTCGCTGCATTTGCTTTTGGAAGGATTTCTCCAACAGGTCCTATAGTTCCGTCATGGTTTACAGCGCCCGTTATCATTACCTCTGGGTCAAGTGTATTTCCCTTCAGAGCCGCGATCGTGGCAATCGCAAGGGCAGCTCCGGCGGATGGGCCTTCCACAGCTGTTGCATTCGTCTCTATTGTGTATATCAAATCATAGTTTGATAGGTCTGTTCCCGTTATGTTCGAGGCAACCTTGCTGGAGATTCGAATAGAATTCTGCGTGTCAGTCCAGAACAAAAGCTTGTCTATGTTGGCCAAAATTTTTCCAGAACCTGGAACGATCTGAACGTTTAGGACCGTGGTCAGCCCTTCCCCCTCCTCGTCAACAGCTGGGACGACGATAGATGAGTATGAGGTGTTTTCGGAAGTGTAAGGTACGTAGGTAACGATATTCGTGGGCCTCGTGCGGTTATAGTAAATGATTATGGTCTCGTTCATGTAGTTTCCCATATAGTAACCCAGAAAGAACACCGTTACTAAAAAAACTATGAACGTTGTTGTTTTTACTCCTCTGTATCTACGAGGTCTTCTGTGCATGTGTTATATAATTGTTTTCAAATTTTATATTTTCCCTGTTTCTTTCGACCTTGGAGAATTTAGAAATAAAAATAAGGTAGGGACACACCATCAGTGGACATTGATCAACCAAAAGGTTTATCCACAATCCCTCCTCCACTCCGCTACCCTTCAAGCGTCGCTAATATAACTTAGGGCTGCTACCTTCCGGTCCTGACCCGGTTCATCATACTAAAAACCCTGAAGGACAGAGCTTCTCAGTTGGGACCACGGGCCTTTTGATATCCCAATATCGCCTTTAGGCTTCGACTCCATCATGAAGGCGGTTTATGGTTACAGGAGACGCCTAACCTCCCAGTCTAGTCCCTACCATGCTTCTTTTGGGAATGAGTATTTAAAAGTTTATTTTTATGAAACCGAAGCAATAATTAAATATGTTGTCATTCTACAAAAAGTTGTCACTGGTCTTTTTTGGAGGACTTGTTGATAAGTGGATAGATTCATTCAGACCCCTAGAACCGCACATAAAAAATGCCAACATGAAGATTTTGTTGAAAACTTGGGTTTCCCTCATACTGTTTACAACTGTTCTGCTATTCATCATAGCGTTCATCGCCACATATGTGGTTCTCACCTTTTTCATACAAATTGAATTTTACATTTATGTCTTCACGATAGTGTTCTTTCCTGTTTTCGTGGCTTCGGTCGCATTCATAATTTTCTACCTGTATCCTGTTCAGAGGGAAAAATCGAGGAAGAGTAGCATTGAAAACAATCTTCCCTTCGCCATAACGCACATGGCTGCCATTGCTTCCTCTGGCATACCACCAGAATTCGTTTTTGAATTGCTGACTGGTTTCAAAGAGTACGGAGAGATATCAGAGGAATCAAGACTGATAATGAGGAACATAAAAACGTTTGGAATGAGCAGCGTTGATGCCATCAAAAACGTTGGGGATATAACCCCATCGCAGGAATTCAGGGAGTTGCTGCTGGGGATTGTTTCAACAATAGAAACAGGTGGGAATCTTATGTCGTATTTAAGAGAGATGGCGGACAAGGCATTGTTTGATTACAGGATTAAGAGGGAAAAATATATGAAGACGCTTTCGACCTACGCAGATATTTATACTGCCTTGCTCGTGGCCGCCCCCCTGATGATGCTCGCCCTTCTGGCAACGATGAGCATAATAGGCGGTCAGGTGATGGGTCTGGGGATACAGGATGTTATGTTGCTCATAACATGGGTGATGTTACCAATACTTAACGTTTCGTATCTCGCATTCATACATGTAACATATCCGGGGATATGATGTCTGGCATGAAATTTAGCATTAAGAAGTACAGGATCTTGGTATTTGAGGCCATGTTTGTTGTATTAGGGGTTATTATCCTGATTCTGAATTTTTTTGTAATCTCAATTCTTTTCCCCTTCATAACCCCGTTAATCAACATGCTTGGAGCCCTGATAGCAATAATACCTCCCTTCCTGTTGTTCTATTCAAGATACAAAATAGGGAAGGAGATAGAGGAACAGTTTATTATGTTTATCACCGACCTAACAGAAGCGATAGATTCCGGGATGACGCTACCAATCGCTTTGAAACACTCTGTAAAGAGGGGTTACGGCGTTCTGACCCCTTACGTCAAGGAGATAAACAGCAAGGTTGACTGGGGCGTCCCCTTCGAGCAGGCGCTATCCATGTTTTCAGAAAAGGTGGGGTCTGTTCCCATCAAAAGATCTGTCGGGACAATAATAGAAACCTATAAGGTCGGTGGCGAGATTTCGGATACGCTGAAGGCAATAGGTCAGTCACTTGTTGAGATAAACAAGATAAAGCAGGAACGTTCGGCCTCCGTGCAAGCGCAAATCGTAACTTCCTATCTCATATTCTTTGTCTTCATATTCATCCTTGTCATACTACAGGCGTTTCTGATACCTGCCCTTGGAACTGCAACAATAGCTGGCGGCTTAGAGGAGGATACAGGACAAATGCCAGCAGAACTTTACTCCCAGACATTCGTAAACTTTATAATTGTGCAGGGTTTTTTTGCAGGACTTGCCACGGGGAAGATGGCCGAAGGCTCGCTCGTGGCCGGGTTCAAACATTCACTGGTCCTGGTAGTCATAGGTTACACAATATTCTCCCTCCTTGGACAGTTCCAAATAAAACTATTTTAAATAATTGTGTTCAGAATTAATGTTATAGAGAAGATTCTATGGTGATTACATGGGCAGGATAAAAACAGCATCCATAAAGGTTATGGGAAACCAGATAATCAAGGAACACGGAAAGCTTTTCACTGATAATTTTGAGAAGAACAAAAAGGTTCTGGGAGAGGTAAAGGAAATAAAATCCAAGAAGATAAAGAACATCCTGGCGGGTTACATAACCAAAGAGATAAAAAGAATGAAGAAAAGCGGGTTGTGATGTCATGAAACTGGAGGATATCCTTGAAGATGCGTTTCTGGTCAAGCCTGACGAAAGTCTTTCACACGTGGCCTTCACTATGGCGGAAAACAAAAAATACGAGGCATTCGTGTTTGACGGGGTTTTAAAGGGTATAGTCACATTGAACGACATAGTTAAAAGAAGGGTCAGCGAACCTCGAAAAATGAAGGTTTCCTATTTCATGAAGCCTGTAAAGCCATTTGCCGTGGACTCCTCTGTCGAGGATGTAATCAACTACATGCTCGTGAGCGAATACAGATCACTTCCCGTTAAGAAGGGAGGAAAAATTTTCGTTGTTACAAAACCCAAACTTCTGAAATTTGTGAAAGAAGAGGTGTTCGGGGGTAAAAAGGCGAAGGATGTGATGAATTTTCCGTATTGTGTAAGCGCGAATGACACGCTATTAACCGTTATTTCCGTTATGAAGGACATGGGTCTCGATAGAATTCCGATACTTGATGAGAACGGGAAATTCATAGGTCTTGCAGACAGCGTAAGTCTGGCGAGTGTATTGATAGATAAAAGCAGATCAAAACGGGGTGAAATGTTCGGTGACAGAACAAAGCTGGGAGAAATCGGAATAGGCAAATTCTTACGAAAAGATATATTGAGGGTGAACCCGGAAACCGAGCTCAAGCAAATAGTCAAGGATGTCTCAAAAGAAGGGGTCTGCGCTGTAATTGTCGAAGAAAACGATAAGTTTGCAGGAATTATAACTGTCAGGGATATCTTCAAACTGATAGGAAAATCCCTAGAAACCGTATACATAAGGATCAGCGGCCTCGATGAAGAAGATGAATTCATAAAGAGAAAAATAGATGAAATGGTTGACAACACCATCACGAAGCTCCTGAAGTCCTTAACAGTGAACTACGTAGCAATACATGTAGAGACACACAAAAGCGGAGGTAAACGGAAGAAGTATTCAGTGCAGGGAAGGTTCGTAACAGACAAGGGGAACTTCTACGCAAGCGATCATGAATGGGACCCCACAAAGGCGATGAAGCTGTTTCTGGGGAAGATGGAAAGGGAAGTTCATAAAAAGGTGGAAAGAGAAAGAGGATACTAGAATATCTTCCTACCTGCAAAGAAATCGTTTATTTTCGAGGGCAGATCATTTATTTTCACGCGTATCTGCTTCATTGAATCGCGATCGCGGAGGGTGACGTCTTTTTTCTTGAGACTATCGTAATCCACCGTTATCGCTAGCGGGACTCCTAGCTGATCGTAGATCACGTAGCGTTTTCCTATGGATTGCTTCTCATCGTATTTGGTTTCGAAATTCGTTTTCAGGAGATCGTGGATTTCCTTTGCCTTCTTATCAATCCCGTCCTTCCGGACGAGTGGAAGGATCACGATATCCAGGGGTGTTAGTTCTCTCGGGAATTTTAGAACTGGTTTTCCACTCCTCTCGGAGAGGGAGTTCTCAAGTATCGCGTAGAATATGCGATCAAGACCCATTGAAAGCTCGAAAACATGCGGAACGAACTTTTCCTCGTCTTCAACCACTGTTAGGTCAGTCTTTGAAACCTTTGAATGAGAGGACAAATCGAAATCCGTTCGGTAGTTGCATGCGACTAACTCCAGCCACCCTACGCTCGTATTCACTTCAAAGTCCCATGTTTCTTCCGAATAAAAGGCTTTGGCCCTGTCCTCGAGTTCGCGGAAGCGAATATTTTTAGGATCCAATCCAGCTTTCTCGAAGAATTCTTGGGTAATTGCAAGGTAATATGCTATGAGTTTCCCTGAAACTATTTTTTTCTTGACTGCTTCTCCTAATTTAACGGACTCTACCTTGTCCTTTCCTAGGAGTTTTAGTCTCAATCGCTTGTTTTTATACTTTTCGAATTCCGGGAAATTATTGATTTTTTTGGGGTTGAAGAAGACCTCTGTCTCGAACTGGCTGAATTCTCTGGTCCGGACAAGACCCTGGCGAGGGGAAATTTCATTCCTGAAAGCCCTTCCAACCTGCGATATCGCTAGGGGTAGGGAAACCCTAGAAGTTTTATATATCTTCTGGAAGGCCGTGAATATGTTTTGGCATGTCTCAGGCCTAAGGTATGCATTTATCTCTTTTGATAAAGGACCTATGGATGTTCCTATCATCATGTTGAACTTCTTGGTTTTTGCCAGTTGCCCCTTGCATTCGGGACAGGTGATCTTGTGCTTTTTTATGAGCCCGTCAAATTCCTTTGTTCCAAGAGCCTCAGGAATTTCCTTCTTTGACTTCTTCTCTATAAGCTTGTCCGCCCTGAATATCTTGTGGCATTTCTTGCATTGAATCAGCGGGTCAACAAACCCCTTTAGGTGTCCGCTGGCCTCAAAATTTTGTTTGGGGAGTATTAGACACCCTTCGATCTCGAGGGAATCAGTTTTTCGTACGATTTCCTTCCTCCATAGGTCGGTTATCTTTCTTCTGAGTATCGTCCCCAGATGCCCGAAGTCCCAGAATCCTGAAGGAGGCGAATGGATTTCAGCTGAGGGGAAGAATAGACCGCGCTGGTCTGCAAGTTCATGTATGTTTTCGAAATTTCCCATAAAAACACCTGATTATATAAATTTATTAGAGTTTCTTTAATAAGAATAATCTATGTCAGAAGCCAAACGTGACCTGAAGGGGGATTTCCACATACACACCTATCATTCTTTAGACAGCAATCTGACGCCTGAAATTATTATAAAGAGGGCGAAGGAAGCCGGTCTTGACATCATAGGCGTTCTAGACCATGGAAGTGTTGATGGAGGAAAGGAGACGGAAGACCTCGCAAAAAAAATAGCCAAAGACCTCGTTGTTTTTGTCGGTGAGGAAATAAAAACAAAGGAAGGGGAAATAATCGCATTCAACATAGACAAAACGATCCCCCAGTTCATGGACCTTATAGAAACGTGCAAAATTGTTAAGAAACTCGGAGGCTTTATCGTTCTTCCCCATCCCTTTGATAGCTTAAGGATGGGTCTAGGGAGTTCTGTCTACAAGATCGTGAAATATGCAGATGCTGTAGAAGGCTTTAATGCAAGAAGCATGTTCAACAGATTCAATAAGAAAGCGGTCGGGTTTTCAGAGGAGAAGGGTTTACCTCTTTTGGCTGGTTCTGATGCACACTTTGAGGAAGAGATAGGTAAGGGGATAACATTGGTGAATTCTGAACCGGATAAGGAAAGTGTGATGAAGGCGATAAAATCAGGCAAGACCAAAATTTCAGGTGAAAAAACAGGGGCGAAACCTCACATAAAGACTTTTTTCCAGAAAAGGTTCAGGTAAATTTTCAATTACATTTGAAGTTCAATTTATCTTCTATGTCTTCCAGGCTTTCGTATTTCTTCAGCTCATTCGAGATACCCTCGATTGATTGTATAAAGGATTCTGGCAATTTTTCAGATATTTTTCCCTTTTGAATATCTATTTCCTTCGCCATTTCATCATTTATCTCTGCAACAACAGGATTTATCAGGATCAGAAATGATACTATGAAAACACCCAGTAACAGATACCCGACAAACATCATGTTCTTTGTCCTGTAGGAGACAAATTTAATGTGTTTGAAGAACAGGAAGCTTGTAACTGCTATCGTTATCAAGAACAGCAGGCTTAGAGGGAAGCCGTATAAGAAGATTGAAACCCCGTAGGAGAGACCGCTGACTATACCAAAGATCCAGAAGAGCGGTTTTTTCCTTTTTATTTCCTTTCCCTTGAACCTGAACTTGTAAAGCATGTAACCTGTTGTGTAGATAAAAGAAACGGACACGACCAGCCAGAAGGGGAATTGCGAGATGTTCGAGGTGAGGGCGAACCATCCCGTACTATATTTCAGAAATTCAATGATCGTCATATTTATGCTGGTCTTTGTAACACTGCTCTTGAACTTGGTTCTGGGAGAGGTGTGAAGGAAATTCAAAAATAGCAGAACTATCATTATCATCAAAAACCATTTGTTAACGAAGAGCGAGAGTGAAGGGCCCACCACCAAAAAAGCCAAGGACATATATTTCGCTTTCTTTATGCTCAAGTCCCCGCTTGCTATCAGTTTCCATTTCAGTTTCTCTTTGTCCTTTCTGTCAACCTTATAATCCACTATGTCGTTGTACATGTAGACCGAGGAATACGTGATCACAAAGGCCACCATTGCCGTGATTGCCAGAAGGATTTCAAAATTTCCCATTATTAACCAAAACAGCAAGACTCCGAATGCGAACTGTATCACATTCTTGGGAAGGCTCGCCGTGATCGAGTTGAAAAATATATTATTCATTTTCATAAAATCATTCCCGTGAGTTGTAATTTATATTTGATGTTAACTTAATAAATTTATGATCGAAAGCGAACTTGACTGGACAAAGTTCTGGGAAAGAAAGCTGTCATTCAGATCCTTTCTGTTCTATAGAATTTACGAAAGATTCCGAGCTAGGAGTTATTTCAGGCTCCTTAAAGACCTGAGCCTGAAAGGTAAAAGTATTCTTGAGTTAGGGGGAGGTTCGGGCTACATCTGCGGACTTCTCTGCAAAAAATACGGATGCAGAGGGACTATAATAGACGACAATAAAAAGGCATATGAAGTGTTCAAAAGGGTCGTGAAAAATGGAGATGTGAATTACATTCTGGCCGACATGTTCGATTACAAGGGAAGGCATGATCTGGTTTTTTCCGATGGTCTGATAGAACACTTTCATCCCAAGGAAAGAAGGGAGATAATTTTACTGCATAAAAAATTCGTTAAAGATGGGGGGTTCCTGATGTTCTTTGTCCCGAAAAAATCTTGGCTGGTCGAACATTTTATGTCAGTGAAGAACGGATACGAAGAAAAAATGAGCATCAAACAACTGATAAAGGAAACCTCGATGCCAAGAATGAAACTTGTATCGACTGAAGAGGATCTGCACATGGTTGGTGTGCTGTACAAAGTTGAGTGAATCAAATTATAAAAACAATTACTTCTTATAATAACTTATGAGGGTTCAGGAGCTTCTGGAAACTTTACATCCCCTAGAAAGAAAGGTTATTCCGTTTCTAAGAGACAGCATCGAATTGGAAGATCTGGCTGAGAAATCAGGAATGAAAAAGATCGAGGCCATGCGCGCGCTTCAATGGCTTGAAAATAAGAATGTTCTGAAAATAAAATCTGTCTCCAGAGAGATCATAAATCTAGATGAAAACGGGAGGTTCTATCTTGAGAAGGGCCTGCCGGAAAGGAGGTTTCTGGAAAATCTTGATGGTGAAATGAGTCTTTCGGAGATAAAGGAAAAGGCCAAACTAAACGATGATGAGGTCAGGGTTTGTTTAGGTATATTGAAATCAAAGTATGCGATATCGATACTTGGTGACAGGGTGGAGGCGACAGAAAAAAAGAGGGAACTGCTCAAGGATGGATTTATTGAGGAAAAATTTTTGAAGAGGCTACCTCTCAAGGTATCAGATCTGAGGGGGGAGGACAGAACCGTATACTCCAGGCTGAGCAAGAGGAAAAGGATCGTTAAGAAGGAGGAAATGAAGCTAAAGTATGTAGATATCACTAATTTGGGAAAGGAGGTTTTGTTGAAATTCAAAAAAACAAAAATAGGAGACCTGATAGAAAAATTGTCACCAAAGATGTTGAAAGACAGGTCTTGGAAGGGAAAGGGATTCAGGAGGTATGACATCAAGATAAATGTTCCTGAAATATACGGTGGCAAGAGACACCCGTACAGCGAATTCATTCAGAATGTTAGGGAAACTCTCATTAAGCTGGGCTTTAAGGAAATGGAAGGCCCGATAATAGAATTGGAGTTCTTCAATTTCGATGCACTCTACCAGCCGCAGAACCATCCTGCAAGAGACTGGAGTGCCACCTATCGGATCAGAGAGCCCAGATACGGTAGGCTTCCTGATAGGAGAATAGTTAAAAATGTCAAGCACACGCATGAGAACGGTTGGAAGACCGGTTCAAAGGGATGGGGTTATGAATGGAGTGAAAAGATCTCTTCGCAGCTGATGCCCAGAGCGCATGATACCGCCATATCTCCTCGCTACCTTGCAAAGGGGGTTGAGGTCCCCGGCAGGTACTTTAACCTAGTTCGCTGCTTTAGGCCGGATGTTATAGATTCAACGCATGGTGTGGAGTTCAATCAACTGGGAGGGTTCGTGATCGATAAAGAATTGTCTTTCAGGCACCTGCTCGGTTTGCTCAACCAGTTTGTTTTTGAGACCACGGGCATTGAGGAAACCAGATTTGTTCCTGATTACTTCCCCTTCACAGAACCCTCTGTCCAGATCTCGGCAAAACACCCAAAATTCGGCTGGGTTGAACTTGCAGGGGCAGGTGTATTCAGGCCTGAACTGACCGAACCGCTAGGCGTGAAGGAACCTGTTATAGCATGGGGGTTTGGGATAGATCGTCTGGCGATGATTAAACTGAATATAAAGGATATACGAAATGTATTTTCACATGATATTGAATTCCTGAGAAAATCTAAGAAGGTGTTGTGATGCCGACCATTGAAATTTCGTTGAAAGATTTGAACAGGCTCGCGGGAAAGAAATTCACCCACAGGCAACTGGATGAGGCATTGGAATACGTAAAAGGAGAGGTGGAATCAAGGGAAGGCGATAGAATAAAGATAGAGATCGCCGATACCAACAGGCCCGACCTTTGGTCTGCCGAGGGGGTTGCGAGGGAACTACGCGCTAGATACACGAAGGACAAGGGATTGGTTAAATACAAGATGAGGAAATCCGGCCTTAGAGTGATAATTGACAAAAGTCTGAAAAACATAAGGCCGAGAACGGTGTGCGCAGTTGTGAAGGGTCTGAAGATCGATGATGAGATGCTATTCCAAATGATACAGCTCCAGGAAAAGATATGCGAAACCTTCGGAAGGAACAGGAAGGAGGTTGCATTAGGCATATATGATTACCACAGGATATCACCTCCCATTTACTTCCGAGCGTACAAGCCTGATGATATCAAATTCATTGCCCTTGATTTCGATAAGGAACTGGACCTAAGGCAGATCCTCTCTCAACATCCTAAGGGGAAAGAATACGGGCATTTGCTGGCGAATTTTGAAAAATACCCTATATTCATAGACTCTAAGAAACAAGTTCTATCAATGCCACCCATTATAAATTCGGATTACACGGGAAAGGTTACGAAGAAGACCAGGGATGTATTCATTGAATGCTCGGGTTCCGATATGAATTTCCTTCTCCCATCTCTCAACATAATGGTTTCCGCCCTCGCCGACAGGGGAGGGAAGATCGAGACCGTTGACGTGATTTCTCCGGAAGGAAGGATGAAAACACCAGATCTCGAACCGAGGGAAATGATGGTAGATATCGACAGAGTGAGAAAACTTTCCGGTCTTGATTTAAAGGTAGACCAGATCAAAAAACTTCTTTTGGAATCAAGATACGACGTAAAAACAAGGGGCAGGAAACTTCTTGTTTACTACCCGGCCTACAGACAGGACATCATGCATGAGGTTGATGTAATAGAGGACGTGATAGTTTCCTACGGTTACAACAGGATTGAGCCCGCAGTGCCAAAAATGTCAACACTTGGCGAACTAACAAGGACAAACCAACTCTCTAAAAGTGTTTCGAACATAATGACAGGACTAGGCTCTCAAGAAGTTCTTTCATACATCCTCACAAACAGGGATAATCTCATAAAAAAGATGAATCTGGAATCCGTGAAAGTGATAGAGGTTGATAACCCTGTCTCCAAAAACTGGAGTGTGTTTCGTACATGGATCACTCCATCGCTGATTGAATTTCTTGGGAAGAACACCAACAAGGAATATCCGCAGAATGTATTCGAGATGGGGGAAGTCGTTCTCTTTGATGAAAGGGCAGAAACGAGATCAAGGAACCCCACGAGACTTGCTTGGGCATTCGCTGGTTCTGAAGCGAATTTCACAACTGCGAAACAGAGTTTAGATTTCCTGATGAGAAACCTCGGTTTAGACTATATTATAAGCAAAACAGAACATCCCTCCTTCATCCCGGGAAGAGCAGGAAGGGTCTCTGTTAAAGGTAAGAAAATCGCGTACATCGGTGAGATCCATCCACAGGTCCTTGACAATTTCGGGATCGAGCAGCCCGTCTGCGCGTTCGAGATTAACTTGACTGATTTGTTACCGCTTACGAAAAAATAACATAAATTACTACTTTTACATAACAAAATATTTAAATATACTAAAAAGATCATTTTATAATGAAAGTTGGCAAATACATAGATTTCGATAAGTTGAGCGGTGCCTATAATTCAGGTATTATTGAATTTTTAAAATTAGCTCTGTACAAACCGAGATCTGAACTGAGAGGGGTGTCTCTGTTATTTGATGAAGGATCCGCCCACAGATATCTAGTATATTGTCACGATGATCCTTCCTTTTGGAAGGCTCCTAAGAGACAAACTATCGATTATAGTCTCAGCAGATCTTACAATCAAGCTGGCTTTTCTGTGGATACAGTGGCAACAAGTTTCGGAGAATTCGAAAGGGATGTCAACCGAACAAAACCGTCAGTAGTTGTTCTACCGATCAATGACCTCAAGCTGAATGAGGAAGCGTTAATCAGTCTTAAAAAAGAACATGGATTCGCGACCGTTGTGATTGACAAGGCTGAAAGACATTTTAGATTTCCTTCTGATTATTTGGTTACAAGTTGGAATGAACCGAACTTATGCAAAGAGTTAGAACAAAAAACATTAGCACAACACCCAATAGCAAATTGTGTTATTTGGGACAGGCAACACCCTACTGATTTTTTCTTCGAATTCAAGGAAGTTGTTGCACAGATAGATCCATCGCATAAGAAAGACCTAGGATATATTAAAATAAAATTGCCTGAAGATGATATCTTAACGGATTTTAAAATATTCTGTTATCCTGACAGGATAGATGAATGGTTAAAGACAAGCACTACTTTACCAGTCACCTTTCAGATAGACCCTACCAATGATTGTAATCAAAATTGCAAAGATTGTTCGGGTAATAGATACAGTAATTCATCATTATCACTTGAATTTATGAAAGATTTTACAGACCAGGTGAGTGAATTCGCCAAAGGCTTTATATTCACAGGCGGAGGCGAACCGTTATGTAATGAAAGCTCAATTTATGCCATTGTATACGCAAAGGATAAGGGGATAGAACCGGCCTTGATTACAAACGGATCGTTAATAACAAAAGAAATCGCAAAAATCCTCGTGGAAAATTGCACCTATGTTAGAGTAAGTATTGAATATCCAAATTCTATGGCCTACAGCCTATACCGTGGAGTGGAGGAAAGCGAATTTTTTAAAGTCTGGAAAAACGTTGAATTGCTCACAGAGGCAAGAGATAAACATAATCCGTCATGCACAGTGGGTGTGGGCTACCTCACAAATGAGGAAAATGAAGAAGGGATGATGGAATTCGCTGAGAGAGGAAGATTTGCCAATGTGAATTACGTACAATTTCGACCATTCCATTATGATAAAACTTACGTTGTGCCGACAATAGAGAAATGTCAAAAATTATTCGATAATGACGACTTCCGTGTTATAGCAACTAAGTTCAAGTATGAAAGCATGAAAAACCCATCGTCAATTGAAGATAAACTTACCGAATGTTTTAGGGACCATTTTACCTCAATTGTTGCAGCCGATGGAAAGATGTATCCATGCTGTTATACAAGAGGTCTGGATAATTTCGCTTATGGGGATTTAAATGAAGATAGCTTCATAAAAATCTGGAATTCTGACAAACGAAAACAGGTTTTTCAAGACAAATTAACGCTACCGGATTGTCCTCCGATGTGCAGAGAAGATAAAGCCAACCAAATATTATGGCAAATACACAAAACATGCATTGAAGGGAGCCATGTAAGCTTTGTGTGATTTATTTTACCTTGTCATCCAACCAAATAGGCGAAGACTCCATGGTTTTCTAGGTGTGTATTCCTCTCCTATGAGCCCTGCTGCTATCGATCGTATGTGCTGTGCAGCATGGGATCTGGGGTTGTGATAAACAATTGGCTCCTTCAGGGCGATCGACTTGCGAACTTCCCTGTCCTCTGGGATCCTTCCGATCACCGGAACCCCCAGCATCTCCTCTATATGTTCTATTGGAACCTCATGTGATTCCCTTTTTATCCGGTTAACAACCACACCAAGATTATGGGTTTCAAATTTCTCTGCAAGCAATCCCAGTTTCATTGCATCAGTCACAGCCGGAAGTTCGGGGTTTGTCACGGTTATGAGCTCGTCTGCCGCTTCTATGGATGACTGGGCTTCTTTCCCTAGGCCTGCAGCCGAGTCTATCAAGATAAAATCCGTACCTTCCATTAGTTTGTAAAAAACGTTAACAAAATCATCGGATTTGATGTTTCTCATCTTTCTGAGGGATATGTCCGCGGGTACTACCCTGAATCCTGTCTTATGTTGGTAGGTTGCATCCTGTATTCCTGCCTTCCCCTCCAAAACATCATGCAGGGTTTTTGGATACAAATGAATACCCAGATGCAGACCGAGGTTGGATGTCGTCAGATTGGCATCAAGCGCCACTACAGATTTGCCATATAGTGCAAGGGCAGTCGCCAGATTCGCGACGATTGTTGTTTTTCCCACTCCTCCCTTTCCAGAAGCAATTGTTATAATTCTAGTCATGCTTATAATTTATTTTTGAAAAGTTATAAAACTATCTTTACCCAAATTTTCGTAAGACGACCTTCACTTTCGTTCCAAGTCGTCATACGTTAGTACGGGCCTGGGGGGATTCGAACCCCCGACCTTTAGCTTAGGAGGCTACTGCTCTATCCAACTGAGCTACAGGCCCAAAATAGTAATTGATGATTCTATTTATAGATTAAAGAGGTTTTTAAAGAAATTTATTACGTTTTCTATAAAAGTAGAAAACCAATTCTCTTCTCTTTTTGAAATTATTCTTCCCGTTGGTAAATCCATTTCGATTGTTTCGTTCGTAAAGTTAAATTCATCCGATGCTTCGTTTTCCTCTTCAATTGTTTGGTTGCTTGGTTTTGGAAATGATTCCTTGATTATGATATTCTTTGTAAGATCGCGTTTTTCGTCGTCAAACCGTATTCTTACCCTTAGATCGTATTTCCCTGGTTTTGTATCGATTGCGATTCTGTTTTTAAGTGTAAGTGTAATAGAAGAATTTCCGGGTATACTCACATTCTGCCTGTTGGCATCCCATGTATTGAACCAAAAATTCCCATCAAAACCTTCGGAAAGGATTTTGTTTCCTTCGTAAACATATGAATATACTGTGTAGTCCTTTCGGTAGATGGAGGTGTTGTTTATTTCGACCTCTATTTCTATTTCTTTATTTTTTTCTATTTCTTCAGGAAAGGAAATTATTTTGAAGTCTTTTGTCTCTTTTTCTTCTTCCTCTTCGCAAATACATTTTGGGCAGGACCCGTATGAGCAGGTTGTTTCCTTTATTTCACATGGAGGGCATTCTTCTGAATCGGGGATTCTGCCCTTAACAATAACTACTTTTTCAGCGAGATCATTAGAATGGTCGGAATCGTTACAGGTTAAATTGGTTATCCTTGCCTTTATATAGAAGGCTTCTGAACCTTCAGTTTCTTTTGGGGTCCACTGTCTGGATATATTTTTATAGCATGTGATGCTCTGTGTAGTGGTATATCTGGATCTTATCATCTCTCCGAATAGGTCTTCTATCCAGTATTCTATGCTTACTTCCTTTTCTTTCTGATCACATTTTTTGTCTTCAACACTCAGGTAATAGTTGTGTTTTTCGCCTGAAATGAAAATCAGATCTGATGCTATAGTTAACGAAAGATCGCAGGTTTCGTTCGTCATTCCCGTCTCGTTGGTTTCATTGGTCTGGTTCGTATTTCCTGAAAGACATATGTTGGGAAGGCCGGGGGTAGAGATGTTCTGGAGGATAAAAGTCGAATTGCATAGACCATATGATATGTTAGTTTCAGAAGCGTTGTATTCTATCTTTTGTAAAAGTGATGAACCATTGTAGAGCGAAATATTATCTCCTTTGTTGTTGAGTTTGACCTTACTGCTTTCGAAAATTCTAACTTCCGAATCCCATATCTTTTTGAAAGCACTTGAGTTCTTCGTGATTATTATGAATTCATTCTCCTCGATAGAGCCATTCAGGGTTATCGGCCCGTTGCCGGTATCAACTGCTATATTCTTCAAGGACGTATTAAAGTGGCTTGTGATCTCAATCCATTCAGAGCTGTCATGAACGTCAGGGGGGTTCGGCATGAACTCGTTTATAACGATTGCTTGGACATTGCTGATCAGAAAGAGGGAGAGTATCAAAAAAATGAAATAGATTTTCATAAAGAAATCTGGAATTATACACTAAAATATATATGTTTAAACATACGTTTAAACTTTCACTCTTCCGTTCTTTCACTGCATTCTGAACAGACCCATCTACCATCTATGTTTCTCAGGTCGTCTGAATAGGAATCGCATCTTTCACAGAGTCCAGAGATTGCTTGATCAGGCCTTGCGACAGCATCCACCTTTGCCTTCAGTTTCTCGGAAAGAAGTTCTATAAGTTCTGGTGAGACCAAAAGGATTTCCTTGGTTGAAACTATGCCCTTCAGCTTGCCGTCCTTTACTATGGGGAATCTCTTCAGACCGCTCTTTATCATTTTTTTAGCGACACTCAATACATTCTCATCAGGTGAAACTGTTATGAATGGCCTCTTCCTGTCTCTCCAGAATTTTCCGGCCTTTATCTTCTTTGGGTCCTTGTTGGTTGCTATCAGGGTCACTATGTCATTGGTTGTCACCATTCCTATGGGCTTCTCCTTTTCAACTATAACAGCTGAACCTATCCTGTTGTTGGTGAGTATCTTCGCTACTGTTGACATTGTTACATCAGGGTCTATCGTTACGACATGCTTTTTCATTATCTCCTTTACTTTAACCATGGCAACCACTAATTTTAAATATCAATCGAAGTTATTTAAGCGTTTTTATGTTGAAAAATTTCTATTGAAATCTATATTATCCGTTCTTTATTTTGGCCTGCGCAGCCGCGAGCCGGGCGATGGGTACGCGGAAGGGTGAGCAGGAAACGTAGTCAATCCCTATCAAATGGCAGAATTCAACTGAATTTGGTTCTCCTCCGTGCTCGCCGCAAATTCCTATTTCTATCTTAGGGTTAGCCTTTCTGGCGAGATCTACACATGTTTTCATAAGGTGACCGACACCTTCCCTGTCCAGCACCTGAAAAGGATCGTGCCTAAGGATCCCTTTCTCTATGTATTTTGGTATGAATTTACCAGCATCATCCCTTGAGAATCCATAGGTTGTTTGGGTCAGGTCATTCGTCCCGAAAGAGAAGAACTCCAAGACCTTTGCCAGCTCAACCGCTACGACGCATGCCCTTGGGAGTTCAACCATTGTTCCAACCTTGTATTTAACGTTAACCTTGGATTCTTTGATTAAACCTTTTGCAACCTTATCTATAATTTTCCTCAGCAACTTTGCTTCCTCTAGAATCCCTAAAACAGGGATCTCTATTTCCGGCAACGCTTTGCCACCGCTCTTGTTTATCTTTATCGCCGCTCTTATTATGGCCTCCACCTGCATTTCTGATATCTCGGGGTATACAACCCCCAGCCTACAGCCCCTGAATCCCAGCATCGGGTTGAACTCGCTCAGTGAGTTGACCTTGTTTTTTAGTTTTTGAAACCCCATCTTCATACGCTTCGCTAGGGAACGTATTTCAGGGTCTTCTTTTGGAAGAAACTCGTGAAGTGGGGGATCAAGCAAGCGAATGGTAACAGGCAGACCGTTCATCTCCCTGAATATTCCCACGAAATCGTTCATCTGCATTGGAAGGAGTTTTTTCAGGGCCTTCCTCCTCCCTTTCTCATCCCCTGCCAATATCATCTCTCTGACAGCATCTATTCTCTTTCCTTCGAAAAACATGTGTTCTGTCCTGCACAGGCCGGTCCCTTCTGCCCCGAAATTCCGAGCTCTCCTCGAGTCTGATGGTGTATCGGCATTGGTTCTTACCTTCAAACGCCTGATGTGGTCAACCCATTTCATAAGGGTTTTGAATTCCCCCTTCATCTCAGGGTCAACGACAGGGACTTTGCCAATAATTACTTCCCCTGTTCCCCCTTCGAGCGTGATCCAGTCACCTTCTTTAATTTTGATGCTGCCTACCGTGAGGGTCTTCTTTTTTTCATTTATTATTATACTCTCACAGCCTGCCACGCAACATGTTCCCATTCCCCGGGCAACTACGGCTGCATGCGATGTCATTCCTCCTCTTGCCGTGAGTATCCCCTTCGAAGCGGACATGCCCCCGATGTCTTCAGGGGATGTTTCATTCCTTACAAGTATAACATCCCTTCCCTTGGAGGCGAGTTGTTCCGCGTGCTCTGCCGTGAAACACACGACACCTACGGCGGCTCCCGGAGATGCTGGAAGTCCTTTCGCAATAACCTTTGCCTTTTCCTTCTCTTTCGGATCAAGCTGTTTGTGCAATAATTGATCAATTTGCACGGGGTCTATTCTCATTATCGCTTCCTCCTTGGTTATCATCTTCTCCTTTACCAGATCAACCGCGATTTTAACTGCTGCCTGCGCAGTTCGCTTACCTGTTCTGGTCTGCAAAACGAAAAGTTTTCCTTTTTCGACTGTAAACTCCATGTCCTGCATGTCCCTGTAATGTCTGTCAAGGAGTTTGTACACCTTCATTAAACTTTTGTATGCCTTCGGCAGGTCCTTCCTGAGTTGGGATATTGGTTTTGGTGTCCTTATACCAGCAACCACATCCTCGCCCTGGGCATTGATTAGATATTCACCATAGGGCTTGTTTTCCCCAGTAGAAGGGTTTCTCGTGAATCCCACGCCCGTTGCAGAATCCTTCCCCAGGTTTCCGAAAACCATTACCTGAACATTGACAGCAGTCCCCATGTCATCGGGTATGCCGTGGAGTTTTCTGTATATTTTCGCACGCTTGTTGTCCCAGGAACGAAATACCGCGTCAATCGACATTTTGAGTTGTTTCTTCGGATCTGAAGGGAATTCTTTCCCTGTCTCTTTCCTAACGAGATTTTTATAACCATTAACAATCCTTTTGAGTTCTTCTGGTCTGAGGTCCGTATCGTTCCTTCCTCTCTTGTATCTGTTAAGAACTTTCTCAAATTTTGCATGTTCCACACCCAAAACAACGTCACTAAACATCTGAATGAACCTCCTGTAAGAATCCCACGCGAATCGTAAATCTCCGCTCTCTCTTTCAAGGCCTTTCATGGTTTTTTCGTTTAGACCAAGGTTTAGAACGCTATCCATCATGCCTGGCATGGAAACAGGAGCTCCCGACCTGACAGAAACGAGTAGAGGCCTTTCCTCCTTCCCAAACCTTCTTTTCATCTTAACTTCAAGTCTCCTCAGGTTCGAATCAATTTGCTTCTCCAAGCCTTTAGGGTATTTTTTAGTTTTTATGAAGTCCATGCATACACGGGTTGATATGGTAAATCCAGGTGGAACTGGAAGGCCTATCTTTGTCATTTCTCCCAAGTTCGCTCCTTTACCGCCAAGCAGTTTCTTGCTCTCCTTTCCCTTCTCTCCAAAAAGGTAAACCATTTTTCTCATAACTGTTCACATAAATAGAGATTTTGTATTATCCTTTATTTATAAGTTTATATCAAATGTTCGATGGTTGTCTTAAACGGAATTTGGTGTTTTAAACTTTTATTAATGAGCTAGTTCAAATCTTATATTATGGGCATGAAGGGAATTTCCCCTATAATAGCTGCCGTCGTGCTAATAGCAATAAGTGTTGCAGTTGGGGTGATGATATCATCTTGGGTGACCCATTGGGTTACAAGTCAAACAGGTGTGACGACTCAGTGTGTGGCATTAACGAACTACAATATAGAGTCAGCGACATACACCAGCAACAATAAAAATCTTACAATGGTTGTTAAAAACTTGGGTACTATACAGATCTACGGGTTCAGTGTACAAATAATGAATTTAACCAACATAGTTACCTACAACGATACAAGCTCTGATATAAAGGTAACACCAAATCTAAGCAAGGAATATCCTTTAACTGAACAGAGATCTGCCATAATAGTTGTCGATCTTAACGGAACGCAGGGTGACTACGCGGAGCTGGCGAGAACGGCGGAAGAGGTAACTGTCTTCAATAAGGCATGCCCTGCATTTTCAGCCAAGATTCCTAAAAAGGATATAATTAAGGAGTGATGAGATGAGGAGAAAGGGTATATCCCCTCTTATTGCAGTGATAATGTTGATAGCGTTTACCATGATAGTTGCAGGAATTCTAGCTGGTTGGGCAACCACTTTCGTTACCCAGCAGAGGGAGGAACTTCAGTTCTGCGCTAGGGCTCAATTGCTTATTCAGAATGCGAACTTCGATAACTCGACGAAGAACCTTACCGTAGCGTTGTTCAATACAGGTGATGTTCCTTTGAAGGGCTTTGTTGCAAGAATAACCTATGAAAATAATACAGTAGCTTCGGAGAGAACTGGTCTGGAGAATCTTGAAATAATATCTCAGGATATAAAAACAGTAGTTTTCCCAGCAGCTGACAATCTTGAAAAAGTCGTTATACAATCCTTGCAGTGCAGGGGGGCACAAGATCTCATAGGTAAGTACGATATAAGGGGGCTCGGTTTCCCAGCTTACTAAGTAAAACCCCTGTTTTTTTATTTAAACAATCGTAAATCTTTCTAGGATATTCATGAAGTACAGGTTCGTAGATGATCTAACGTCAGATGTTCTTTTTGAGGCGTATGGCAAGGATCTGAAAGAGCTTTTCGTTAATGCTGCCCTCGCGCTCTTCAGTGTGGTATGTCAGATAGAAAGGGTGGAACCGAAGGTGGAGAGGGGAATTGAAGTTGAAGGGAAGGATACGAAAGACCTTATGTTGAACTGGTTACAGGAACTCATAAGCCTTGTGGATACAGAGGAGATGTTCTTTTCAAGGTTCGAAATACCAGATATCAGCGATAGGCATCTGAAGGCAAAGTGTTATGGTGAGATGATAAGCAAGGATAAGGGAGGCACGCTGGTCAAAGGGGTTACGTATCATAAGTTCGGCGTGGAAAAAACGGATAAGGGTTATAAGGTAACTGTCAGTTTAGATATATGATCAGTTGACATGCATCTTTGATGTATGTCCTTTGCTTTTTATCCTTTGCAGACCCCTATTGGAATTGTTTTAGCTACCTTCAAAGAAATTCCTATTCCGTGCACGCTTTCTATCACATCGTCCACGTTTTTGTAGGCACCTGGGGCCTCTTCAGCCAAGACCTTGGGGTGGGTTGATTGGGCAACGATCCCTTTGCTTGCAAGGTCTTCCTTTACCTTCCCTCCCCAGAATTTGCGTATGGCGGCATGCCTCGACATTGCACGACCTGCTCCGTGAACAGTTGACCCGAAGGTCTTCTCCATCGCTTTCTCAGTCCCCTTCAGAAGATAGCTCGACGTTCCCATTGTTCCTGCAATAAGAACGGGATCATTCGGGAAGGAGCGTGTCGATCCCTTTCTGTGGACAAACACTTTTCGTTTTTCTCCGTTTATAGTGTGTTCTTCCAGTTTCACCACATTATGACATAATCCGTATATGGTTTGCATGTTCATTGATTCCCAATCCATGCCGAAGACCTTTTCAAAGGTCTCGCGGATCCAATGAGTCATGACCAAACGGTTAGTGAACGAGTAGTTAACGGCGCATACCATTGCAGAAAAATAGTCTTGGCCCTCCCGGGAGCTAGCGGGCGCGCACGCCAACTGTCGGTCAGGGAGCCAGATGTTGTATTTCTTTACGGCCTGTTCCTGTATCTTCAAATAATCACTCGCCACCTGGTGGCCTAGACCGCGGGAACCGCAATGCAGCATCAACACGACCTGATCTTTTTTTTCAATTCCCCATTCTCTAGCTTTCTCTTCATCATAAATATCAGAAACCCTTTGTATTTCAAGGAAGTGGTTTCCAGCTCCGAGCGTCCCGAGCTGTTGGAGTCCTCTCTTCTTTGCAAGGTCCGATACCTTCGAAGGATCTCCACCCTCCATTCTTCCGTTCTCTTCCATATGCTCTTTGTCTCTTTTTGTTCCGAAACCATTTTCTATTGCCCACTCTATCCCCCTAGTTAGGACCTGATCCAATTGATCATTCGTTAGTTTCAGTTTCCCCTTCGCTCCCACACCGCATGGAATATTTTTAAACAATGCTGAGATTAACTCGTTTAATTTTGGTTTGACCTGATCATAAGATAGGCTCGTCCTTATCGAGTTCACGCCGCAGTTTATGTCGAAACCGCAAAGGCCGGAAGATATTATTCCCTCTTTGGAATCGAAAGCGCTCACAGCTCCCATTGGCAAACCGTATCCCCAATGCATGTCCGGAAGTCCTATCACAGGTTCTATAATACCAGGAAGTGTCGCGACGTTGGTTAACTGCTGGACAGCGGCATCTTCGAGCGAATCGACCACCATTTTGTTTCCGATGATCTTTGCCTTCACGTTCATCTTAGGTCTAACATTTTTATCTAGTTCCCATTCGTATTCACTTATTTTTTTCAGCTTATCCTTCATCTAGACCCTCCTCTAAAGTGTTGTATTGTCCTTATTAAATCATTCCTTATATATCATATCGGTTTATATATTAAATTAGAGAGGTGTAGATTGTATGGCTAGAAAAGAGGCTTACAGAAGAGGGTGGCACCACACAAAAACAAGGGGGAGAGAAACTATTGTTACGTGTGGTTTTTGTGGGAGAAAGGTTCCGAAATACAAGACGTTCGTCGTATATAGAGGGTTTTCCATATCCGATCCTTCTCTAAGGAAGGATTTAGGCAGAAGGAGATTTTCTCTGTCCTCAACAAAGATTTATGCATGCCCTGGTTGCGCTCGGCATAGAAAAATTGTAAAGAAGACTAAAAGGAAGTAGGTCAAATGACTTTGAGGGGTGCTCTCAGAGAGAAGATAGACAGAATGAAAGGTAAAGGGAGGGTAGAATATCCTGTTGTTGAGATCAAAGAACCTAAACACCTAATAATTTTTCCCTCACTCAAAAAAATGACAGAAGTTGATATAAAATACCCGCTCCTTGAGCCGTTTGTTTATGCAAAGATAAAATGGGACGCCGAAAAAAAGGGTCTTGTATATAACATTATAGAACCCAAACTTTCGGAAAGAGAGGTAAAAGTTCTGGAAACCGTGAAAAAGGATCTGCTTGAAACAATAGATGTTGAGCTCTCAGCGATAAAGGACAGGGGAAAGACATTCGAATACATACAGAAAAAGCTGGCAGGTATACTCGAGGATGAAAATATAGTTTTGAGCTCAGAAACCTATGTCAAGATCAGCTATTACATATACAGGGATTTTGTTGGTTTCAACGAGATCGAAGGTCTTCTGCATGATCCGTACATAGAGGACATAGGTTGTTCTGGCCTGGGGATACCTGTTTTTGTTGTTCACAGAAAGTTTGGTTCTACTGAAACCAACATTGTTTACACTGATGGCGGCTACCTCAACAATTTTGTGATAAAGTTGGCAGAACGTTGTGGGAGATACGTATCCTATGCAAAACCACTTCTCGATGGTTCACTTCCAGATGGTTCGAGGGTTCAGGCAACTTTAGCGAAGGATGTAACCACTAAGGGTCCAACATTTTCCATTCGAAAGTTTCGTATAGAGCCCTTTTCGCCCATTGACATTATAAATTTGAATACGGCCTCCTCTGAACTCATGGCATACATCTGGATGGTTACAGAAGCCAGGGCCTCGACATTAATATGTGGTGGTGTTTCAAGCGGAAAAACAACTTTTTTGAATTCGATGAGTATGTTCATACCGCCTGAAGACAAAATCGTTTCCATAGAAGACACCCGCGAGCTCAATCTTCCGCATGAAAATTGGATACCAAGCGTGTCTAGAGTTGGATTTGGTGTTCCAGAGGCTTCAGGAAAGAGGTACGGAGAGGTTACGTTGTTTGAACTTCTTAAGGAATCATTCAGGCAGAATCCTGATTACGTTATAGTTGGGGAAGTCAGAGGTAAAGAGGCATACGTGATGTTCCAGGGCATGGCTTCAGGACACTCGTCTATAGGAACTATACACGCCGGCTCAATAGAAGACGTTATCAAGCGTTTGGAGACCCCTCCAATAGAACTATCCCCCAGTTTGATAGAAACCCTTGATCTCGTGATAGTAATGGTCAATGCAAAGGAAAAGGGGAAATCTGCAAGGAGGGTTAAAAGTATAGTGGAAATAGAATCAGTTGACCCGAAGACAGGGAGCCCCCATACAATAAAAACATTTGATTGGGTTCCTTCAACAGATTCATTCGGATCTAACTTTGAAACTTCGTATCTTCTGAAAAGAATCGCTTTCGACAGGGGCATGTCTTATGAAAAGATGACGGAGGAGATAAAAAACCGGGCGAAGATTCTGGAATGGATGAGGAAGTTCGCTATAACAGATTACAGGGAAGTATGCAAACTAATCAACATATATTACAAGGAACCTTCAATCATAATGGAATGGGTCAACAAAAATCTACCCCCATACAAAACGAAAACCAGACAGGTGAAGAAGTTACTTGAATCATCAACAGGATTGGGAATTATAGAGTAAAGAAATTATTTTTTGGTTGAAGAAGTTTAAACATAATCTTTTATAACTAATTTTCAATTCTTTATTAAAGTCTGTGATTACCATGTATTCTCTGAAAGAGATCATACAGGAAATCGTGAAAGTCTCTGATCTGTCTGAGGAAGAGGTGAGGAAAAGAATTGGTGAGAAGCAGACAGAGCTCTCTGGTCTGGTTTCCGAGGAGGGAGCAGCATACATTGTTGGGAAGGAGCTTGGTGTTAACCTTTTGAAAGAAACCAAAAAGAAAGAACTGAGGATCAAGAATGTGATTTCAGGGATGAAATCCGTGGATTTAATTGGAAGGGTTGTGAATGTTGCTGAAAAAAGGGATTTTGATAAGAATGGAAGGAGCGGTTCTGTTGTTAACTTGGTATTAGGAGACGAGACAGGGACGATTCGGTTGTCACTGTGGGACAAGGAGATAGATCTTCTTAAAACACTGCAAATAAATGAAAACGATGTCCTTAGGGTCAGCAGTGGATATGTAAAAGAGGATAGCAGAGGTAACAACGAGCTTAGATTGGGAAAGTTCGGTAAGATTGAAAGGGTTGAAGGGAAAGATTTGGGAGTGCCCAAAGGCGAGGATATCCAAAGGGATTTCGAGACAGTTAAAACGAAGGATATCAGTGGCTTGAAGGAAGGTGAGTACAGCGAAATTCGTGCTTCTCTCGTTCAGTTATTCAGAAGGAACCCTTTCTTTGAGGTCTGCCCTAAGTGTGAAACTAGGATTGAAAAATCAGGAGACGTCTGGGCATGTAAGGATCACGGAAACATTGAACCCAAATATCAGCTTGTGATATCGGGGGTTGTTGATGATGGTTCAGGGAACGTACGCGTGGTCTTTTTCAGGGACTTGGCCGAGAAGATTTTAGACAAGAATACCGAAGACATAAGGGACTTGGCCTCAAAACATGCCGATCCTTTATCGATTTATGAAAATTTTGATGTCTTGGGTAAGGAATTCATGATCAGAGGGAGGATTAAGAAGAATCAGTTTACAGATAGAATGGAATTCATGTCAAATGAAGTTGAAATTATGGATACCGAGAAGGAAACTAAAAATATGTTGGAAAGAATAGAGGGCATTAAAGATTAAAGTCTTAAAAAGAAATATAAAGGTTAACGAGGTGGTTTTATGTCAAAGGATCTGACTGGTTTGCCTGGGGTTGGAGATAAAACTTTGGAAAAGTTAAAGGAATCTGGTTATGATAATATTATGAGTATAGCTGCTGCCTCGGCCGGGGAACTGTCAGCCGCTACTGGACTGGGTGTTGAAAGTGCAAACAAGATAATAGCTGGAGCGAGGCAAAAGCTGGAAATGGGTTTCGAGTCAGCAGGCGATGTTTTAAAAAAGAGGGAACAAGTTGGTAAAATAACAACCGGTTCCAAAGCACTGGATGACCTGCTTGGTGGAGGAATCGAAACGCAGGCAATAACAGAGATGCATGGTGCATATGGTTCAGGGAAATCTCAGTTGGCACATCAGCTGGCTGTAACGGTCCAGCTCCCGAAGGAAAAAGGTGGCATGGGAGGTAAGGCGCTCTTCATAGACACCGAGCAAACATTCAGACCTGAAAGAATCCAGCAAATGGCAGAATCCTTGGGTCTTGATCCCAAGAAAACTATGGAAAACGTCTTTGTTGCAAGGGCTTACAATTCAGATCATCAAGTCCTCTTGGCCGAGAAAGCAGAGGAGATACTAAAGAAAGAGGATATTAAACTTTTGATAGTTGATTCTGTAACGTCATCTTTCCGTTCGGATTACACGGGAAGAGGAACTCTGGCCGACCGTCAGCAAAAACTGAACAGACACCTGCATAAACTACAAAGGTTAGCCGATGTCTACAACGTGGCCATATACGTAACAAATCAGGTTATGGCAAGGCCGGATGTTCTTTTCGGGGACCCGACTGCCCCCATAGGAGGTCACATATTAGGGCATCAGGCGACGTTCCGTGTTTATCTCAGGAAATCCAAAGGAGATAAAAGGATAGCGAAGCTGATAGACTCACCGAACATGCCAGAAGGAGAGGCTGTGTTCAGGGTAATAACAGAGGGTGTGAGGGATTAAAAAGTGAGACTTCGCAGTTTAAGTAGGCGTAAAACCTGTTCTTTTGTTATGTCAGGTCTCTTTAATCTTACGAATTTTATATGTAAACCGACATCTTCAAAACCATCTGGGATAGTTATTTCAACAAAATTCTGCATATAGAGATCCAGGGTTCTGGACACTGTCCATTTATGCATGCCTGTTAATTTTGATATTTTAGATATCGTTAGCAATTCCCCTGTTTTTTCGTATTTTTTCAGTAAATTTAGTATCTGCATAACGTTTTTTATTGTATTTCGATAGTATCCTTTCTCTCTCATAAATAGTATATTGACCGGGTCAAATTTATATCTATCCTAAAATCTGGAATAAAATGGTCTGGAGATTAAATTATATCCTTTTCCGTAACTATTACGAAATCTCCAACTGATTTTACAGCTGAAAAGGGAACCAGAACCCTTCCCCTGTCATCTTCCTGAAGATTGAGTTCAGTTGTATGCTTTGTTGGTTCAATTAAAACCAGATTTATAAGCTCGCCTGATTCTATAATGTAATCAAGATCACCAACAACACCAAACTTCTTTCCTGTTTCCTCAGAAACTAATATCTTGCCGACCAGTTGTCTGCTTCTCACTCTCTCTTCCATAATACCCCTCCTGAAAACATTATGCTATATATTTAAAAACAAAGTATTTAAAAATTACGCATTAACCATCATTGTTTTTACTTTATCTGAAAGTTTGTATTGGAATGTCTTGCCTGCTCTCCTTCTCGTTACCAAACCGTCCTTCAAGAGTCTCTTAAGTATATTGTTAACCGATCTTATTGCATTTTCCTTATCCCGGTATCCATCCAGTTCGATGTTTGAGACCACTTCTGATGGTGTTATATCTTTGTTTTTATTCAATAGTTCCAAAATAAGCTTCTGACGAGATGGTAGGTTGTTTATGCTCCCCAATGAAACCCTTCTGGGTGCTTCCGTTCTGATTTCTTCCAGGAAATTGGGGTCTATTGTAGATATGTTTCTTTCGGTCGCTTTTTGAACAAAATCGTTGCACAGTTTTATTACCTCTCTGGGGAACCCCCCTGTCTTTTCGTGTATAACCTGTATGGTTTCAGAAGTGAAAGGTTTTATATCATTACCGCCAACCCATTCTATTCTTTTTTTAATAAGTTCTCTTGTTTCCGATTTTGTGAGATTCGTTAGCTCCACCTTCGTACTTACCCTCCTTATGAAGGTTTCAAGATTTTCTCTCAGAATCTGTTCGAGGGTGGGCAAACCTGCTATCACGATTGATAGATTATCTATCTGATCTGTCAGGGTTCTCAGCCATTCAAGCGTTTCTATTGTGGCCTCATGTCCTTCATCCAAGAGTAGGACAATTTTCCTTCTTTGTGTTTTTTTGTTTACCCATTCACTAAGGTTATACAAGTTGAGATTCTTTCTTCTTGAAAAGAGCCTCTCCATTATTCCAAATCCTATGAAGTTCGTGAATATATTTACCCAGTCTTCTGGATTTTTTGGCGGTTTCGATAAGTAGAAAATGCTTTTACCATCAAATTTGTCTGCTATAAACTTAAGGAGGGTTGTTTTACCAGAACCCGTAGGTCCGAGTAGGAGAGAGAACTTGTCCATGCTTCTTATATTGTCTAAAATGTTCTCTGTTTCTTTCATATAACCTACAAATAGGTTAGGTAGTATCTTAAAGCTGAATGGATTTTCACTCCAACTGAACAACTTCACATATTTTTCACTTAAGTTCATATCCAAGTTCATAATTTCATATATTTGGCTAAAATATTTAAATATTTAGTGAAGGTGGATGAAATTTATATATAAATTTAACAATAAATTTTTATGCGGTGTTTTTTGGCGGTTGATTTGAACAAGGATCTTGCAAAGCAAGTAAAGGAGATCCAGAATGAGATAATTAGTATGAATTTGGATATCAAGCTGGTGGAGCCTGAAAATCTTCATTTCACGCTAAAGTTTCTTGGGGAAGTTGAAGAGGATGAAGTTGATGTGATTAAAAAATCTGTTGAAAGGGGCCTGAGGGGAAATTATGTTTTCAAAATAAACATACAGGGACTATGTTATTTTGGAAGCCCGAAACATATAAAAACTTTATGGCTGGATGTGGATGAAGGTAAAGATGATTTTGTGAAGTTGGTGAAGAATATGAATGATTGCTTAAATATCGGTGAAAAAAATAAATCGCCACACTTAACCATAGGACGGGTCAAATCGGGAAGGAACAGGGACCTACTTTTGGATTTCATAAATAAACATAAAGATGTGAAGATAGGTGAAATGGCCGTGAAAGACGTGAAGTTAAAAAGCAGTGTCCTTACCAGAAATGGGCCTGTATATACTGATTTAGCAGTTTTTAAGCTGGGAGGAAATTGATATGAATGAAGCTAAATTGACAAAAATTTCATTCATAGGCGTTGTTATTGGTTTGTTAGTGCTGTATTTTCTTGTTAATCAACTACATTCATTTCACGTGAATATAGGTGAAATTGATTCCAGCTATGTGGGCAGAACTGTGAACATAACAGGAAGGATAACTAGTTTAAAAATTAATAAAGGAAATGCATTCTTCGATCTTAAGGACGATACAGGGGAGATAAAGATTGTTTTATGGAAAGATACATTAGAGTTGTTGGAATTGAGTGGCGTGAATATAAATGAAATAAAAGATGAAAATGAGCTCAACGTAATTGGTAATGTTCAGTTTTACAAGGGTGAACTGGAAGTGATACCAATACGTGAACATGTGAAGGTTCTATAGGTGTTTGTGCGCACTCTTAACAAGTTCTTTAACAATCTCCACTGCATTCTTCACGTCCTTCATATCCGCGATCTCAACGGGTGTATGCATATAACGTGAAGGTGTTAATATCGCTAAGGATGGGATGCCTTCTCTAATTGTCGATGCTATAGAAGAGTCGGTTGCCCCAGCACTCAATACATCATATTGTAATGGGATCTTGTTCTTTTTTGCAACATTCTGAACCCATTTCTTAAGATTGTCTTGTATTATGCTCAATGAATCCTTGATGAGCAGTGCAGGTCCATTGCCCATAATTGCTATTGCTTCATGCGGTTTCAGGTGAGGTACATCACCGCTGAAGGTAACATCCAAAGATATAAGGACATCAGGGTTTATACTGAATGTTGATCCTCTTATGCCTATTAGCCCTAGCTCCTCCTTAACCGTTCCAACAGCGTAAACAGTTCCCTTGAACTTTTTAAGTCCCTTGACAATTTCTATCAGTTCTAGGCACCCTATTCTATCATCAAAGCCGTATCCTGTTACTCTAGAGCCACCAAGTTTGTTAAATCCACCGTGCTGGGTTATGAAATCGCCAACACTAATCCCCATCTTTTCAACTTCTTTCTTGTTTTTTGCTCCAACATCAATGAACATGTCCTTTATCTTTGTTGTCTTCTTGCCTTCTTCCCTTTCTTGAAGATGTATCGCTTTTGCTCCTACAACCCCTATTACAGTTCCTTTAGAACCATGTATTTTGAATTTTTGTGCCTGGATTATCTTGTTATCCCAGCCTCCTATTGGCTCGAACCTTATGAAACCTTTCTCGTCTATGTGTTTTACCATCAATCCAATTTCGTCCATGTGCGCATTTATCATTATTTTAGGGGACCCCTTGCCCTTTCTAGCAATGAGATTACCTATTTTATCAACCCTAATATCATCCACGTGTGGCTTTATCTCCTTCATTATCATATCTCTAACATTCCCTTCGGAACCCGAAATGGATGGTGCTTCAACAAGTCTTTTCAACAGATCTTCCATTCTATCACCTGAACTATTGATATATAATATTTGTTCGTCCCATAATAAATTTGTAAATTACTTAAGGTCCTCTTTGGAAAGTATACCCACAGAGGATCTAATGTTTTCCTTTTCCATGCCCACGAGAAACTTTATGTCTTTTCTCTTCGCAATTGATTCCAGTTTGTAGTCAATCCTGCCGTCGAATATAACCGCATAAGGATTTTCTACGGTCTTCAAAGTATTTATCAATTCCTTCACGGGAACCTTACCTAGCAGATTGAAACTCGAATCAAAAATACAGGCAGCTCTCGTCCCTATCAGCTCTTCCAAGGTTTTCTTGAATACCTTCTTCTGATCCTCTGTAATTCTTATCATGGGTTTTGTGTATTCCCTCTTCACAACCATTGGCCTTTTTTCTTCCCTTTTTAAGTTGTTGGTTTTTTCGAGTTTAAACTGGGAAGATGATATCTTATCCCTAAGGCACTTAAAAACCTCTTTTTTAGATAGTTCCTCTACCTCTTTGCCAGGCGGGGCGACAGCTATGTAATCCAGATCCGTTGTTTCAATGAGGCCCTTCAGATTCAAGTCCCCACCTCTGTCTCCGTCCAAGAAAGCCGTGGTTATCTTCTCCTTCGAGATATCTATTATAGTTTGTGGAATTGAACTGCCTTCTATTGCTATGGCATTTTTTATTCCATACCTTATAAGATTCACTACGTCTGCTCGTCCTTCCACAATTATTATCTCATCAGAATCGAGTAGATTTGGTCCGCATGGCAGTCCTTTGTAGCTCGTTATCTCGTGTGTCTTTATCTCCTCCTTTATGTCCTCTGTTATCTTTGTGGTATCGGGCAAACCTTTCTCTAACAAATCCTTCAGGATTATCTTTGCCTTGTCAACCACGAATTTCCTCTTCATCTCCCTTGTGTCCTCAACTGATTTCAGCGTGATTTTTGCTATGCATGGTCCCACCCTTTCTATCGTCTCCAATGTTGCTGCTATCAAAGCTGTTTCTGTTGAATCCAAGGATGAAGGTATTATTAGTTCACCGTAAGAGTTACCCTTTTCTGATTTTATGTTGACCTCAATCCTTCCTATCCTTCCCGTTCTCTGCAGTTCCCTTAAATCCAGATCTGGTCCAAGCAAACCTTCTGTCTGCCCAAAAATAGCTCCTATAACATCAGGTTTCTCTATTACCCCTTTTGCGTTTATTTGTGCCTTTATCAGATATTTTATTGATGTTGGCGCGAGTTTTGACATGAATATCAACCTCCTTAAAAGCGATTTGGCTATTCAAATTTGCCAAATCTTCTATTTGATTTTTTCCTAAAGACATTGTCTTACCTCTCAATTTTGAGTTTATTCTTTTTTTATGTTTCTGGAGCAGGTATTTCAGTCGTTTTCCGATCTCCCTGCCCTTTTTATCGAAGTCTGTAAGTATTACAATCTCCTTATCTGTTTCTATGTTTTCAACCACCTCGTAAAGTGGTCTGCCATCGATGGCAATAATATTTTTCAATCCTAGGCTTTTTAAAGCTTTTTTATCGTTCTTGCCTTCAACTATCAAAAGTTTATCACTAAGGTCATCTAAAAGCTCTCTGAGTTTCTCGATTGTTATAATTCTGTTCTTTGTCATAAAAACGCATCTACAATGTCTCTTTCTGTCAGTATTCCTATAAGGTCGTCTCCATCGGTTACAGGAAGACCTCCTATCCTCTTCTTTTTCATTATTTTTATTGCTTCAAAAAGTTCTGTTCGTGGATCGACAACAATAACGTTCTTCCTCATAACATCCTTGGTCTTCGTCTTTACCATGGTCAACTTGTCCAGAAATCCCTTTTCATTTAAATGTCCGATTATATCCTTTGGTGTCACTATGCCAACCAGTACGTTGTCATCAACAATTGGGAGTCTTCTAAAACCGCCTCTGCATATTATTTTTGATGTGTCGAGTAGAGAGTAATTTGGCTTTGCTATCATTGGTTTTCTGACCATGATGTCCTCAACCAGAAAATCAACCTTTTCTCTTATCTGTTTTACAAGGTCCCATTCTGATACAATTCCCACCAGTTTCTTCTTATATACCACGGGATACGCTCCCCTCTCCTCCCTTCTGAATATTTCTAAAGTTTTCTTTATGGACGTTTTTTTATCTATCGTCAAAACGTGTCTTTCCATCACCTTTCTGGCAGGTATGTTAAAACTCTTCTTGTATTTCAGGAAAACTTTATTTTTCTCTCCACCACCAAGAATGTTTAGTACATCGGTAGCTGTAATTATTCCTTTCAAATGGTTGTGGCTGTCAATTATTGGGATTCTTCTGTATTTCTTAAGTATGAGGTTGATAACGGAACGGAGTTTATCGCTTTCTTTAGAAACCGTTAGTTTTTTCGAAGATATTTCATTCACAGGTTTTTCTACATCAACAAACCTCTTCAATTCTAGTGGGTTCTTGGTGAGAATCTTGAACATAACAATCAAGACGCATTTTATTTTTAATGTTGGGCAATAAATAAATTACTATGGAGAATATCCTTCGTAAGGTTTTGAAAAAAATAACACCTACAGAAAAGGAGAGGGGTGAATTGAACGATGTACTGGAAAGGATAATCGCTGTCACAGAGAACGTAATAAAACCAATGGGTCTGGGCAAAACCGTAGCTGGCTCTTTCATCCGTGACACATGGCTAACGGATAAGAAGGAAATAGATCTCTTCATAATGTTTCCCGTTTCTTATTCAAGGATAGAACTCGAAAAGTCGGGTCTCGAAACAGGAAAGAATATCATAAAAAAGCTTAAGGGTGAGTATGAAATAGCGTATGCAGAACATCCCTATGTAAGGGGAAAGGTTAATGGTTTTTCGATAGATATCGTTCCATGTTACAAGGTTAAATCGGCTTCAAGGATAATTTCTGCTGTCGACAGAACTCCTTTCCATAACAGGTACATAGCCAAACAGTTAAAACCGAATATGTCAAAAGAGGTTCGTCTTCTGAAGCAGTTCTGCAAAGCCATAGAGGTGTATGGATCGGATGTACGTACGTTAGGTTTCTCCGGTTACCTCTGTGAACTTCTCATAATAAAATACAAGAGTTTCAAGAAACTTGTTCTTTCTGCAAGAAATTGGAAATTTGGGAAGTTCATAGATCTGGAAGGTCATTGCTCCGTCAAAGGCCCCGAGTCCCTTTTCAAGGATCATCCCCTTATTGTTATAGATCCCACAGACCCTAAGAGAAACGTCGCTGCAGCGCTTTCTGAAGAGAATTTCATAAAGTTTGTGAAATCATGTGAACATTTTGTGAAGAAACCTGGCGAAGGGTTTTTCGAAAGGGACCTGCGAACCATAAATGCCACTGAACTAAGGAAACATCTGAAAGGCAGAGGCACGAAAATTTTTGCTTTGCATTTCAAGAGGCCAAAGGTGGTTGAAGACATCCTTTGGTCACAGATGAGAAAGACATCGCTGAGAATTGTCAACCTCTTGAAAGATCATGACTTTGAGGTTTTCAATGTCTCTGTATGGAGTGATGAGAATGATTCGTATATTCTTTTTGAAATGAAAAGCTGGCTTTTACCAAAAATAAGAATGCTGAAAGGCCCTCCTGTATACTCCAAGAAACACTCGGAACAATTCACCGGTAAATACAAAGGATCGAAATTGTATGTAGAGGATAAGATATGGGTTGCAGAGGTGAAAAGGAAGTATAGGAAAGTTGAAAACATTCTTGGCGACTTTCTGAAGAGGAATAAAAAATCCCTTTTGGGGGATGGTGTAAGATCATATGTGGCTGAGAGCGTTTCCAAGGATTTCAGAGTTTTGACTGGGAAAAATTTTGAAGGGCTTTTGAAAAATAAGGAATTTTCAAGGTTTGTGAGGAAATATTTCGAATCCGACCTGTCCAAAAAGATTTAAATATCTTTTGCCATAAATTAAAGAATCATGCCGTTTACTGCGTAAGCAGGAGGTTGTGATATGGCAGAAGAGTTCTTGAAGGAGATAAAGGAAGCGAAGGAAAAGGCAAAGAAAAGAAAGTTTCTTCAAACTTGGGATCTGTCGATTAGCCTTAAGAACATAGATCTCAAAAAACCCGAAAATAAGCTGGATGTTGAATTTCCGCTGCCTGAAGGCAGGGGGAAAGAAACCAAAGTAATATTCATTGTTGATATGCTTTTGCCTGAGGCAAAGAAGACAGGCGGACTAGTTATAACGAAGGGTGAACTAGAAAAGCTTGGAAGAGATAAGAAAAAACTGAAAAAATACGCGGAAGAATACGAATGGTGGTTTTGCGAAGCACCTCTTATGCCTCTGGTGGGTAAGACACTTGGTGTGGTCTTAGGACCAAGGGGTAAAATGCCCAAACCTATCCCTCCTAAAGGAAGCGTCCAACCATTCATCGAGATGTCAAAGAGGCTCATCAGGGTTAGGCTTAGGGATTCACCTGTAATACATGTTTCTGTTGGGACAGAAAGTATGAAGGAGGAACAAATAATGAAAAATGTCCTTGCTGTCATGAACTTTGTTAAGGAAAAACTCCCCAAGGGAAAGGTTAACATGAAAGGTGCTTGTATAAAACTGACAATGGGACCGCCAATTAAGTTAAAGGTGTAAGAATGGTGTCAGAAAGGAAGAAAGAGAAAGTGAAAAAACTTGAAGAAGAGTTGAAAAAATATCCAGTCATTGGTCTGCTTGACATGTTCAAGCTCCCTTCTAGACAGCTACAGGAAATGAGGGACAAATTGAAGGGACGGGGTAAGATTAGAATGGTAAGAAAGAGTATAATGAAACGGGCGTTAGAGAATGTTGACAAGAAAGGCATAAAAGAACTTGAAAAGAAAATAGAGAATCAGCCTGCCTTGTTGTTCAGTGATGCTGACCCATTTGACCTGGCGAGGATAATTGAATCATCCAAATCTTTTGCAGCAGCAAAGGAGGGTGACGTCGCTCCTAAAGATATAATTGTAAAGGCCGGTAAAACGAACCTCAAGGCAGGACCTGTGATAGGGGAACTGCAGAGGGTCAAGATCCCGGCAGGTGTTGAGGGCGAGAACATCATCGTAAAAGAGGATGTTGTTGTCGTGAGGTACGGAGAGACCATAGAAAAGGGGGTCGCTGATGTTCTAATGAAACTGGGGGTGGAACCCATAGAAATTTCTCTGAACCTGCTTGCGGTATGGGATCATGGTGTTATCTACCCTAAAGAAATATTGTTCATACCACTGGAGAAATACGAAAACGACGTACGCATTGCGTATCAGAATGCATTTAACCTTTCGCTTAACATAGGTTTTGTTACGAAGGATAATGTTCCCTTCCTGCTTTCAAAGGCATACAGCGAAGCGATGATTTTGGCAAGGGAGGCTGGATTGGTGACTAAGGAAACGGTTGGGGGGCTTCTGGCAAGGGCACACTCGCAAATGCTTGCCCTTAAAGGGAAAATCCCGGAAGAGGCTAAAGAAGAGGTTGAGGTAAAGGAAGAGTTGCCGAAAGCGGAGAAAAAGACGGATAAAAAGTCAGAGAAGAAAGAGGAAAAGGAAGAAGATAAAGATGTTGATAAAAAGTCAAAGGTTAAAAAGGAGGGATAAAGATGGAAATGGTATATGCGGCTTTGCTCCTTCACTCCTTGGGAAAAAAGGTAGATGAGACTGGAGTTAAAAAGGTGCTCGAAGCTGCAGGAGCTAAGGTTGAAACCGCCCAAATAAAGGCTTTGGTATCAAGCCTTAAGGACGTTAACATAGAAGACGCTATAAAGGGAGCTTCTGTAGTTCAGGCAGCTGCTACTCCAGCGGCAACAGAGGAAAAGAAGGAAGAGAAGAAAGAGGAAAAGGAAGAAGAAAAAACTGAGAAGAAAGCAGAGGAAGCGGCAGCAGGTCTTGGCGCGCTTTTCGGATAAACTCCCCTTTACTTTAATTTAAGAAGCGGTCAAGATCTCTCTAGTTCTCAAATTTAAGTATAGCTCTTGAATATAATAAATTATGAAATCCGATAAAGAGATCAAAAAAGAATTTCTTCCGAAGTTCTGGAAGAATCCCGACAGGTACTATGCAACCGGTGTTTTGAAAGAGGAGGGGTTTACAAGGAATGTCTGTACCAAATGCAAGAAGCCTTTCTGGAATACAGACCCTGAAAGAAGGGTATGCGGAGATCCGTTGTGTAGCGGAGAAGGTTTTGGTTTCATAGGAGATACTCCGGCAAAGAAAAAAATGAGCTATATAGATGTCTGGCTGGAGTTCGCGAGAATGTTCAGAAAGTTCGGCTACACACCAATAAGAAGGTATCCTGTTGTTGCCCGCTGGAATCCCACAATGGAATACACGAACGCTTCGATCTCTGCCTTCCAGCCATACGTGATTTCGGGTGAAGTGGAACCTCCAGCAAACCCCTTGGTCATCCCGCAGTTCTGTCTGAGGTTCAATGATATAGATAATGTTGGTGTGACACAATCGCACAACACCGGTTTTGTGATGATAGGCCAGCATTCATTTGTCCCTCCCAAAAAATGGGACCAGGAAAAGGTTTTTCGTGATATACATGTATGGTTAAGAAGGGGTATTGGGTTGAAAAATTCTGATATAATCTATCATGAGGATGCCTGGGCAGGTGGAGGGAATTTCGGATCATGCATGGAATTTTTTTCAAAAGGATGTGAACTAGGGAACCAGGTCTACATGCTCTATGAACAGACACCTTCAGGCATCAGAGAACTGGGAATAAAGGTTTTGGATATGGGTATGGGGCAGGAGAGAAATGCATGGTTCACACAGGGCTGCGAAACCATTTACGATGCGACTTTTCCAACAGTTGTCAAGAAACTTCTTTCGAAAACTGGTCTGAAGGTGGACAAAGACGTTATGAGGATATACGTTCCTTATGCAGGCCTTCTCAATTTGGATGAAATAGAAAACATTGACAGGTCCTGGAAAGTTGTGGCAGGAAAGGTTGGCGTGGATGTCAAGGAACTGAGAGAATTCATACTCCCATTATCCGGAATGTATTCTGTGGCAGAACATTCAAGAAGCCTTTTGGTAGCCTTGACTGATGGTGGCTTGCCAAGTAACGTGGGCGGTGGTTACAACCTGAGGATGTTGTTCAGAAGAGCGAGACTCTTCATAAATAAATATGCTTGGTCTGTGGATATTCCAGAAGTCTGTGAATGGCATGCACGTTACCTGAAACCGATATTTCCTGAATTATCGGAAAGTCTGGAGGGTGTAGGAAAAATAATAGAGGTTGAAGGAAAAAAATATGAAAACACCAAGAGAAAGTCTGTAAGAATTGTCAAAAACATATTCAAGGAAAGGGTGACTGAAAAGGAACTCCTGAAACTTTACGACAGTCATGGAATACCGCCTGAAATAGTGAAGGAGGAATTCGGAAAGATGGGGAAGAAAATAAAAATAGCTGATGATTTCTATTCAAAGGTTTCCGAACTTCACGAAAAGAAAGAACAGATAGCGGCTACAGAGAGAAGCGAATTACTTCCTCTGGACGGAATTCCTGATACAGGAATATTGTATTACAAAAATTACAAAAAACTGGAATTTGACGGAAAGGTGTTGAAGGTAATAAATAATTTCGTAGTTCTTGATCAGACTGGTTTTTATCCGACCTCTGGTGGCCAAATTCATGATCTGGGAGATATAAACGGTAAGGACGTTCTGGGTGTATTCAAGCAGGGAGGTGTCATTGTTCACGAAATGAAGAAGGGACACGGTTTGAAAAGGGATATGAAAGTTAAGGGAGAAGTCAATTGGCTAAGAAGGTTAAAACTCTCCCAACAGCATACGGCAACGCACATAGTGAATGCTGCTGCCAAGAAGGTTTTGGGGGATCATGTTAATCAGGCAGGAGCGAAGAAGACCGAGGAATATTCTCATCTGGACATAACCCATTATCAGCCAATCGGTATCCATGAATTGAAAAGGATAGAAAGCGAGGCCAACAAGATCGTGAAGAGGGGGACAAAAATTGAAAAGATGTTGATTCCAAGGAATGTTGCTGAAAAGAGGTTTGGAATGGGAATATATCAGGGCGGGGCTGTACCTGGCAGGATGATAAGAATTGTAAACATCCTTGGTGTGGATGTTGAAGCATGTGGAGGAACGCATCTTAACAACACAAAGGAGGTTGGAAAAATAAAGCTGTTAAAAACCAGCAAAATTCAGGATGGCGTTATCAGGATTGAGTTCACTGCGGGTGAGGTTGTAGAGAAAATTTCAAAAAAGGAGAACGAAATTTTTAATGGCATCTTCAGTGAATTGAACAAATTGGTTGAATTTGAAGGTAAATTTTCTGACATACCAAAGCAACTGAGGGAGTGTTCACATTTCTTTTCCGTCCCATTGAAACAGGTAGAGAATACCGTCGAAAAATTTGTAAGGGAGACCCTAGAGGATGTTAAGCTCTTGAACAAAAAAATTAAAAAAGAGAGGACAAAAACGTTGAAGAGTGGTTGTGAAATTATTTTTAAATTATGGAAATCCCAGAAAAAAGAACTTCAAAAATTAGGAATGAAAAAGGCTGATTTAGAAATCAAGAAACTCTTGAAAAGGGTGAGGAACAAGGAAATATTTGAAATAGTTGATATGAGTAGAAAGGATATGATAAAAACTGCTGATCTTCTCGTTTCTTCCCATCCCAAGTTCACTGTTATTCTTGTTAACAGGGAAGGGGATGTCATAGGAATGAGCAAAACCACGGATATAACAAAAAAGGTTAAAAAATTCTGTAAAAAATACGGCGGTTCTGGTGGCGGTAAAGGTTATCTGGCGCAGGGAAAGATAGATTTCTTAAAATTTAAAAAAGAAGGGTGATTTGCGGGTTTATCCGCAAGGCACTGAAACCACAGTCGCTCCTGTACCGCCTGCAACAAACCTGTACGTACAAACTGCCGGTGTACCTGCCGGTGTACATACATCCGTGAACGTAAATGTCGATCCTGCTGCAAGATTTCCTGATGTACTTATAGCTGCACTGGCATCCAGGTTGGCATCAGTTCTCGTTACTGTCATAGAACCGCATGTCATTACACTGCCGCTTATACTGCAAGATGCACCCAATGCTATCGGATCTGGTCCTGTGTTTCTGAGTACTACAGTGGTTGTTGTAGCGCCCATACAATATGAGTCTACTAACTGTAGTGACTTGGTGTAACCGGCCAAAAACCCTGATAAATACGTCCATGCTGTTGCTGCAAGACCTATTGTTATAAGCAGCAAAATTATTATTGCGATGATGGGGGTTATTCCCTTTTTCATCCATTCAACCTCCTTTAATTTATTTAATCATTTAATATTCTGTTCCTGGGGATCTGGTGTAACCGCTGGTTGCTGTTCTTGTTGGCGTACTTTGTACGTAAAGTCTCTTCAGCCTCTTCTCTATTATGCCCAAAGTCGTGAGAGCGGCCTGATTGGTCTCAAAATTCTTCTTGTTCTGCTCTATAAGTTCTGCCAATTTGTCAACCAGAGGTGTCATTACTTCTTTCGAAACTGCTGACACTTCTTCCTCCTCTGCGGAAGTTTTTAACAGTTTCATGAATTCTCTCATCTCAATTATCAGATCTTCAACTTTCTTTGGGACCTTTGAAACCTCTGCTATGAGATCTGTGTTAGCCTTTATACTATCGTCTATTATCCTCTGATTTGATTTAATAAGTTCTATAACCTGCTCTATTAACTTTCGGATCTGAGAAGAGTAACTTCCTGTCTCAACTTGTTCAATTCTTTTTTCCAATCTTCGTATGGGAGATGTTGGTATTACCTCGTATTCTTCTTCTGGGCTCATAATAAATATTTGCCATTACCTAATATAAATATTTGATACCTCCGGATCAGTATTCAGGCATCCCACCTGGCATGCCCCCGGGTGGCATCGGAGGTCCTCCACCCCTTTCTCCAGCGCCCGCTGAAATCATATCGTCTATCCTTAGTATCATCTCTGCAACCTCGCTTGCGCTCTTAAGGGCCTGAAGTTTTATTTTCAGGGGTTCTATAACACCAAGGTTTATCATGCTGTGTACATTCCCTGTGAATACATCCAGGCCTGTTGCTGTTCTTTTCCTGTCGTGCTCTGACCTGAGCTGAGCCAGCTTGTCTATCGGATCCAGACCTGCATTCTCAGCAAGGCTCTTCGGAACGATCTCCATGGCATCTGCGAATGCATTGACAGCCAGCTGTTCTCTTCCTTTGAAGGATTCGGCATATTTCCTTAACTGCTTTGCTACCTGAACCTCGACTGCTCCACCGCCAGGAACTATCTTTCCTAGTTCTAACGCTGCAGCAACTCCCTTTATCGCGTCCTCCATCGCTCTCTCCACTTCATCAACGACGTGCTCGCTTCCTCCACGAATAAGGATGGTCACGGCCTTCGGTTCCTTGCATCTCTCAACGAATATCATTTCATCGCCAGCGATTTTCTTTTCTTGAACGAGCCCTGCATACCCCAGATCACTCTTTGACAGATCCTTTATGTTAGTCACTATCTTCGCTCCTGTCGCTCTCGCCAGCTTCTCCATATCGGATTTTTTAACCCTTCTTGCCGCTATTATGTTTGCCTTTGCCAGGTAATGCTGAGCCACATCGTCTATGCCCTTCTGACAGAAGACGACGTTCGTTCCTGATTTTATGACTGTATTTACCATGTCCTTCAGGCTTTTCTCCTCCTCGTTGAGGAATGCGTGCAACTTTTCGGGCGAATCTATGCTTATCTTTGCATCTCCCTCAAGTTCTTTAACCTCCAGTGCAGAATCCAGCAAAGCTATCTTAGCCTTTTCGAGTTTCTTTGGCATTCCTGCATGAACCACTTCCTTGTCAAGAACTATTCCTTCTATGAGTTCTGTATCTGCCATCGACCCTCCCTGTTTCTTCTCGATCTTTATGTTTTCGGTGTCTGTCTCATTCGTGTCTTTCTCGGCTATCCTTGTAACCGCCCTCACGGCGAGATCCGTAAGCTTTTCAGAGGCCCTCTCAGCAGATTTGCCTGTCATTGCCGTGTTCGCAATTCGTTTCAGGGTTTTCTCATCCTTTATTGTAACTGTATAAGACAGTTTATCCAGTATTTCCAGCGACTTCATCTTTGCCAGTCTGAAACCCTTTGTTATGACAGTGGGATGGATCTGCTTTTCCAGCAGATTTTCTGCTTCCTTCAGTAGCTCCCCTGCTATTATAACAGCTGTCGTTGTTCCGTCCCCAACAGCCTCGTCTTGGGTTTTTGCAACCTCAGCCATCATCTTGGCTGCGGGATGTTCAATCTGCATCTCGTTTAAAATGGTTGCTCCATCATTTGTTATCGTAACGTCCCCTAAGGAATCGACCAACATCTTGTCCATTCCCTTCGGGCCCAAGGTTGTTCTAACTGCATCAGCCACCAGTTTAGCGGCTGCTATATTATTCTTTTGGGCATCCCTGCCCCTTGTCCTGAGGGTTCCCTCAGGAAGTATGACCACAGGTTGAATCTGCTGTCCCATTCCATTCATAACATCACCTCTCTGCCTATCGATTCAATGATAAGGATAGGATATAATATATATAGGTTATTTATAAACCTTTCCCTTAACAGATTATTTAAACATTAATTTAAGCTGAACACGAATAATAGATTAATACCCATAGATGGGCTCGTAGCTCAGCCTGGTTAGAGCGTCGGTCTTATATGTCCGATAAGCGGAAGCTTGTCAGCTTTAGCTAAGAGAGCCGAAGGTCTGGGGTTCGAAACACGGGTCGCATTTGTAAATGCGTTTTGACTTGCTTAGCAAGTCTTTGTATGTGAATTTCCCCACGAGCCCACTTATTTTAAAAACAAAAATAATAAACTCTTATGAGAATATTCTCCGATCTTCACATTCATTCAAGATTCTCTAGGGCCACAAGCAAGGAATTGAACATAGAGAATCTCGTCAAGTACGCAAAAATAAAGGGAATAAATTTACTTGGAACAGGAGATTTCACGCATCCTTTATGGCTGAAAGAGTTAAGAGAGAAGCTCGTGGAGGATGGGTCTGGGATTTTGAAGAGCAAGGACGGTTTCAATTTTTTGCTTTCAACAGAACTTTCGAACATCTACACCCAGGATAACAGACAGAGGAGGATACATAACATAATTTTCGCTAAAGATTTCGAAACAGTTGACCAGATAAACGGGTGGCTGTCGAAAAGGGGGAGGCTTGATTATGATGGTAGGCCGATATTTGGTTTCAGTTGCACGGAGCTTGTTGAAAACATTATTGGCATCTCTGAGGATTGCATGGTAATACCAGCCCATATATGGACGCCGTGGTTTTCCCTCTTTGGATCCAAATCCGGATTTGACAGAATAGAGGATTGTTTCCAGGACCAGATAAAAAACATATTCGCTCTTGAAACCGGATTATCATCAAATCCTGAAATGAACTGGAGACTGTCGTCTCTTGATAGATTTGCCCTTGTTTCTTTCTCAGATCTCCATTCGTTCTGGCCTTGGAGAATCGGAAGAGAGGCCACGGTTTTCGAATTTAAAGAAATAACGTATGAAAACATCGTTAAGGCCATAAAAACGAAGGAGGGTCTTGTAGAAACCATAGAGGTTGATCCCAGCTATGGGAAGTATCACCACGACGGACATAGGGAATGCGGGATTTCATTAACGCCTGAAGAGGCAAGACGTTCAAAAAATATTTGTCCTGTCTGCAGGAAGCCCTTAACTGTCGGTGTTCTGCACAGAGTTGAGGAACTTGCAGACAGGGAGGAGGGGTTCGTCCCGGAAGGCTCCAAGCCTTTCAAATCCATTATTCCCTTGTCAGAGATAATATCAATAGCCCTTGGTTCTGCAGTAAACTCGCAAAGGGTATGGACGGAATATAACAAGTTGATCAATGCCTTTGGTTCTGAACTCAATGTTTTGATAAAGGCAGATGAAGAACAGATGAAGAACATAATAAGTGAAAAAACAGCTGATTTGATACTAAAAGTCAGATCTGGGGGCATAAAGGTAAGGGCTGGTTATGATGGGGTTTATGGAAAGATCATGCTGAAAGAGGATAAAGGTGAGGGTTTGAAAAAGCCGCAGAAGACACTCAAAGATTTCAATTAGAACCCTGTCACCGTTATAGAAGTTGAAGTGTCTACAAAGTATTCATAGCTTGCCTTTATCTCTAAGGTTTTTTGCAGCAGGTTGATCCCCGTCCTCCTGCCGCTCATCTCAGAAAACAGGGACAGCTCTCCGTCACAAACAATTGTTCTGCTCCGACCTTCCCATAAATCAATTTCGTTGTACATCACTATTTCACAGTCTTTCAGGTTCATTCCAGATTCCGGGCCCAGACCTAAAAATACCTTGTTCCAGTTTTTCGGGTCACTACAACTCGGATGACAAGCCACACCGCCACCAACATTTTCAATTGTTATGGCTATCGGGAAGGTTACTGTATTTGAGTTTTCTATATACTTAACAGGGCTCCTCATCTGTATGCTCAGTGTTACCGGGCCTCCTGATGGGCTAACAACCTCGCTTGGGAGTGGTATCCCCTGTGACTGTATTGATCTCAATTCGTCCTCTGATACTATTGTGACGGACTTGACGATCGTATTCTCATAGTCATAGTATATCCTCAGGTTGGGGTTAAACGTAAGTTTCGCGTTTCTAGGGACGTCTTGGGGGGCGAAGCAATTCCATATGCATGTTCTTGATTCTCCTGTGGTTCCTGCCTGGGGGTCTGGGGCGAGTAAGCTTTGTATTACATCCAAACATTCTGGTTCACAGGATATTTCAAGCCCTCTGCTTCCATAGGTGGTTCCTATGTTGGAAAGCTCAAATCTAACGTTTTTTGCATCGGAGATGCCTGTGTTTCTCACCATCAGCTGAAGTTGAAACGATTCTCCGGAATATATTTCAGACGGGTTGGATACAAAATTCTCTATGACCAGCCCATCGCCAGAAGATGTCTGTTGGCCTATACATCCTGATACCAAAATCAAACAAAAAATTAGCAAAAGTGACTGAATTGTCCTTGCCATAATTTTATATTGAAATACGATGCTTTTATCTTTATCCGCTTGGGAGAACCCTTATTTCGATGGTCTTGTCTATAAAGTAACCATATTCAGCTGTAAGTCTTATGTTCTTCTGTATCAGCCTTTCTGGTATGGTGTGAACCTGAACCTTACAGGAAATCGTCTGCGACTTTCCCATGACCAAATAGACATCCTCGTTTCCGGTACAGCTCCCCTGTTCAAAACCCATGCCATCGGGAAGTTCTATGGTTAGTCTGAATTGGTTCCATAGAGCACCCCCTTCGGCATATTTCCTGCAATTTTCACTGTTTGAGCAGACCGTTCCTCCTCCAATGTTTTCTACCTTGATGACCATAGGGAACGTCATACTCTTCCCATAGGTTCTTATGGGACTTCTGGTCTCAATATCCAGGGATATCGGGGACCCAGATTCGCTGGTTGTTTCTACAGGAAGGCTCTTCCCCTGGTTCTGGATCACCCTTAACTCGTCCTGTGGGACAAGGGTTATTGTTTTCACAACATGTGTTTTGTAATCATAGAAAACGCGAGCCCTCGGTTTGTAATCAGCGTGGATACCTGGAGGGACATCCGGAGCTATGTAGCCCCATGTGCATATGTGATCCCCACCTTCTATTCCGGTTGATGGATCTGGCGGTAACAGGACTATCCAGCTTCCTCTCTGGTCATACTGGCACTCCCTCTCATACGGGAAAACCTCCTGATTACTAGGGTTTTTCCTTGCATCATCTTTTCCCTTCCACATCTGGTCCAAACCAAGAACCTCTGCATAACAGTTCTCTACTTTTACCGTCCCTGTGTTCCTAAACTTTAGAATAAACTTTATCTCCTCGTTAGAATATACCTCGCTCAATTCTGGGTCTGTCCTGAAGCTTTCAATCACGATACCTGTTCCTACTGGTGTCTGAGAATTAAATGGTAAGCCAGGCATTACGCATCCTGAGGCCAGGATTAAAGAGAACAAAACAAAAAATGAAACTATAATTTTTTGGCTATTCATAGTTATATAATTGTCTAAAAATAAATAAAAAGAGGTAATGAATGGAAACCCCTAGAATTCCTCGAACCCTTTAACTGTTATATGACTTGCTGCATCCACGTAGTATATGTAGCCAAGCTTTACCTCAAAGTTTTTCTTAACCTTGTTTGTTGGTGGATTTGTCACCTGGAATTCACATGTTATGTCTGTGTACTGACCATTCCAAACCCTGACAAACCTTCCGAATGCAGGTGTTGACAGGAATGGTGGCAAGTTTTCATAAATCCCTGATCCGAACTGGATCTGTCTCGGGCAATCACCAACTGGTATAACACCATCTGGCCATATTACCTCAACGGCAACTGGATAATCCCTTCCAAATATCTGTCCTCCACCGGTGTTATCTATCCTGATCTGGAGCTGGAATTTTGATTCTCTCCAGTCCCTTGCCTTAACGAAATTTCCTGTGTCAACCGTGGCTGTTAACGGTCCGTTCCATGGTGTTGTCGTTTCGCTGTCTAGGGTTCCTGCTCCCTGTACGACCCTTCTCAGTTCTTCTGATGTCACAAACCATACGGGTTTTGTTACGTGTGTTTCATAGTAATAGTAAACCCTTGCGATAGGTTCGTAAGTCATCTTCTGGTTTCTGGCAAGTGTCGGTGTTATTGCATCCCAGTCAGCTCTTCCTCTTCCCCCCTCAGTCTGCGACTCTGGATCCGGGGCAAGCAAAAGGCCAAGGTCCCTGTAAACATCTCCGAATACGTTCCATTCTGTCGTGTCTATTCCTGTAAGTTCCGCAACTGCTGGAGCGTTGTTGTAGTCTCCTCTGTTAATAACCTCCAAATGGAAACTCACTGGTTCGTCTGATTCTATGGGTGTTGTCTGTCCAAGTGTTGGCTGAAAGATGTCAACAGCAACTCCCTGTCCTCCCCCTGTACTCGGCCCTATACCGGGCAGTGTACAACCAGAAATCACAGTTAGACCTGCAGCAATAAATAACAGCAAAAAGAACTTCGCGTTCTTTCCGAAAGCTGTTCTCTTCATCTTTAAATATTTGACCAGTTACGCTTATAAACTTAATTTGCTCTCAATATTCAATCCAATTTGATCTCTGGTTCTATCGTCAGTTTGATCTTTTTGGTGAATTTGTAAGAATAGGTTATTTTCGAGGTTAGTTGATATGTTTTCTCCTGTGTTATAAATCCTTTGTTTCTTGGTTCTATTTCACATGAGAATTTTGGAGAGCTTCTTCCGATGAGCTGCAGGCCATCTTCGTCTATCTTTTTCTCGCAGTTTTCGCAACCAGTCACCTGGTCTCCGCACTCTATGTCTATGTTATCCTTGATTATTTTGTTGCCCTCGAGTTCTCCCTTTCCCTTGTTTTCTACCCAGAACGTCATCATGCCCTTTCCTGTTCCATCGCCTCCCCTGATGTCCACCATTATCGGCTGGTCCGGAACCTCTATGTATGATTTGACAGGGCCCTCACCAACAACTATCATTCCCTTTTCGCTGAACTGTTTACCCTGTGCTATCAGGTTTTCCAGTTCCTCCTGATTAACAAAGCTTGCCGAAGATGTGGTATGAGTTGTGTAAGTATACTTCACGAGAACCCCGACATCGCAGGGTGTTTTTATCTTCATTGGCTTTGCCGTCATCTTCCAGTCAACTATCGCTGTGGACTGCGGATACATCTTCGTAATTTTGCATTTCGTTTCTCCTTGGAAAGTCCCGCCTGTGCATATGCTCTTTCTGACATCAAATATCCCACAATCATCGTACAATTCGATTTCCACGTCATTCTGTGGGTCGCTCTCTGGTTTCTGAAGGTTTTGTACGTAAGCCCGTAAGGTTAGGGCCTGACCGGATCTTATGGTGTGTGAAGGTATTGCCTGCAAACTTTGTATGAAAACGACATCGTGCCTGAATTCCTCAATGGGCGGACCAAAGAGATCAGAAATTATTGGTATCCTAAAGTCTGTTCCTGGTATTACACAACCTGAGACCATTAACATGGGCATCAACAGCATCAAGGACAAAACCCGTCTCATAATTATATTTTGGCAGTTTCAAATAAAAAGGTATTAATTATATTATGGTTCAAAAGAAAAAATTATTATGAAAGGTCAGTTTGTTTTTGAGTTTCTCATTGCAGGCATAATATTTTTTGCTATCGTTCTTTATGCAATGAATTTTTTGAATGCAAATGTTTCTGATTTTCGTGGGAAATTCTATATGGATAAGTTGCAAAGCAAGGCATTACAAATATCAGAGATACTGGGGAACGATAAGTCCTCCATCTCCCTTGTCGAGGGTCCATCCCTTTTCAACATAAGCAAGATCAGAAACTTTAACGCAACATATTGTAATGGCGGTTATACGCAACTCAGAAGGGACTTCGATCTGATAGAAAAAACAGAGTACGGAGATAGGATGCATAATATAAACATAACCTTGACCTCAGAATCTGGAACCTATGTTTTGGACTGCGGCTACACCATTCCAGCAGGCACGGAGAAGGCGGAGATAGAAAGGTTGGGTGTTTTGAACGAAAATAACGAACTGGTCAAACTGAGGGTAATTGTCTGGTAAAGGTTATTAACTACACCCGTTATATATTAAGTGATAAAATGAAGATCATTGTCGTCGGTGGTGGAGCGATTGGTGAGGCCTTGGCCGGATTGCTTATAAAGGAAAAGCATGATGTGGTCGTCATAGAAAAGGATGAAAAGTTGGCAGAAGAGCTGGCTGAAAAACTTGATGCCCTTGTTCTGCACGGGGACGGAACAGATAAAAACATTCTTAAGGATGCCAACATAGGGAATGTTGACGCCGTCGTTAGCGTCACGTCGGACGACAAGACGAATTTGATGGTCTGTGAGGTGGCGAAGGGTGTTAACGTCCCCAATATTATAACGAGGATAAACCAGTCAGACAATGAAGGGATATTCACAAAGATAGGTATCACGAATCTCATCAATACAACAAACACGGCAACACTTGCCTTTAAGAAAGCTCTGGAAAAACCAGGTAAACAGCTGATCAATTTAGTGGCTGAAGGTAAGGGTGAAGTCTTCGAGGTAAGTGTAAGCAAGGATTCGAAATTTACAAACAAAGCCGTTGTAGATATTGCAAAGGGGTTCACCATAGCCTTCATATACAGGAGTGATAAACTCCTTATACCAAAACCGGAAACCAAGATAAAAGAAGGGGATATAATCACGATATGTTCTCCCCTTGAAGAAGTCAAGAAGATAGAGAAGATGATTTAGGTCTTTTTCTTTCCTTTCAGGAACTCGTTTAAAATGTCCTTCAGGTCCGGTTTTCCTTTCTCCCTTAAATTATACGTTATGTAAACAGACGGCTTGTTTATTTTAATCAGTTCTGCAAGGTCCATGGGCGTTGCAATTATCACCAGATCGCAGGGTGTCCTATTTATTGTTTTCTCAAGTTCTTTGATCTGCTTTCTGCCATAACCGAGTGCGGGGAGGACCTCTCTGATCTGTGTATATTTTTCATACACCCTCTTTATCGATCCTACTGCATACTTCTCCGGTTTAATTATGGTTTTTGCTCCAAATTTTTTGGCGGCGACCCATCCTGCCCCATACGACATTTCACCGTGTGTAAGTGTTGGCCCGTCCTCAATTATCAGGACGCTCTTCCCTTTTATGTCTCCTGGGTATTCTGTTATGAAGTCTGAGACAGCATGAACTATCTTTGCTTTAGGATTTACCTTTTTGATGTTGTTCTGAACCGTTCTTATGTCATCTCTTTTCGCCGTGCCCTCCTTGCTTATAACAACAACATCCGCCATTCTCAGGTTGGTTTCACCAGGATAATATCTTAACCCGTGCCCGGGCCTATGAGGATCAGCGACCACTATGTGCAGATCGGGTTTGTAGAAAGGCAGGTCATTGTTTCCACCATCCCAGAGTATTATATCTGCCTCCTTCTCCGCTTCCTTAAGTATCTTCCCGTAATCCACGCCAGCGAAGACGACGAAACCGTTTTTAATGTGCTGCTCATATTCTTCTCTTTCTTCTATCGTGCATTCGTGTCTGTAGAGGTCTCCGTAGTCGGCAAATCTTTGTGCTTTCTGTTTTCTTAGATCACCATAGGGCATTGGGTGCCGGACAATTACCACCCTGTATCCCATTTCTTTCAGAATGGAAGATATCTTCCGAGAGGTCTGGGATTTCCCACACCCTGTCCTGACAGCGCATACCGAGATAACATTTTTCTTGGATTTCAGCATTGTTGCTTTGCTTCCCATCAATACGAAATCTGCTCCCAAATAATTGATTAGGCTTGCCTTGTGCATTACATTCTCATAGGACAGATCCGAATAAGCGAGTACTACCAAATCGGTATTATGTTTTTTCACCAGTTTTGGAAGATCGCCTTCAGGGTATATAGGGATTCCTTCTGGGTAGAGCCTGCCCGAAAGTTCCTTTGGGTACCTCCTTCCAGAGATGTTCGGTATCTGCTCTGCCGTGAAACATACAACGTCGTAGTTTCTCCTATCACGAAAAAACACGTTAAAGTTATGGAAGTCCCTACCTGCGGCTCCCATTATTATAACCTTTCTTTTCATTCTCCTTTCCTCTTCCTGTACTCTTCCGCCTCTTGACTGAAATCGTATAAGACACGCATGGCCCTTGCTGCATTCTGCGGGTAAGAAAAAGTCGGGATACCGAAATCTTCCAAGGATTTTTTAAGAACCTCTGTGTACTCCCCGCCAGCCGAGATCACAAAAATGGGTTTATCGCTTGTTTTGAATGCATTGGTGATGGTCTGTACGATATCCCCTCCAAGCCTGGGAACCTGGAGCAAAACGATAAGGCCTATTATATCGACGTTTGGGTCTGCCAGAGCGGCTTCTATGGTCTTCCTGTATCTGTCAACATCAGCATCTCCGGTTAGGTCTATGGGGTTTTTCAAGACAACATATGAGGGCATTTCCCTGCTCAGTCCCTCCCTGGTCTCCCTTTTCATTCTCGCCAGTTCCATCCCGTTCTCAACTATGTTATCGGAAAGCAAGACCCCAAACCCCCCTCCATCTGTTATTATTTGAACATTTTTTCCCTTTGGTTTTGGAAGTGTGGACAGTGTCCTCGCGAAACCAAAAAGCTCTTCCATATCATCTGCCTGCAGAACACCGGCCTGTTTGAATGCCGCGGTGTATACCTCAAAGGATCCGGCGAGGGATCCCGTATGCGAAGATATTGCTTTTGTTCCTGCATCTGTTGTCCCGCCCTTTAAAATTATTATGGGTTTTATGCCAGATATCTTCTTTGTTACTTCTAGGAACTTCCTTCCTTCCCTCACCCCCTCGAAATACGCACATATAACCTTGGTTTTCTTATCCTTTGCCAGATAATCCATGAGATCTGCTTCATCGACATCAACAGCGTTTCCGTACGAAACAAACTTTGAAATCTTGTATCCCTTTCTTGCCATCCAGTCGAGAACAACAGAGCCCACAGCACCCGACTGTGTGACAAACGCTATGTCCCCCTCCTTCGGTCTCTCAAGCTTGTATCTGGGAAGGAATATCATGTCAACTCCTGTGGAAGGATCAAAAATTCCAAGACAGTTTGGTCCAACAACACGCATCTTATATTTTTTTCCGATGCCCTCCAGTTTCTTCTCCAACTCGTTTTCACCAACTTCCTTAAACCCCCCGCTAACTATAACAACCGCAGGGATCCTCTTCCTCCCACACTCCTCCAAGGCCCTTGGAACCAGTTTCGCTGGTATTGATATCACCGCAAGATCTATCTTTTCTCTTATATCCCTTACACTTGCGTAACATTTTCTTCCAAGTAGTTTTTTTGTTTTGGGGTTTATAGGGAATGTCTTCCCCTTAAACTTCCCTTCTATAAAGTTCCTGAAAACAATGTGTCCTATTTTTTTCTGGTCCCTGGAAGCGCCTATAATCGCAACGGATCTGGGGTTGAAAAAGTAGTCAATTTTGCTCATAAGAATATTATCCACTCTGTATATTAATTTTTATTCCCAGACCAAATAATAATTATGGTAAAGATCGATGTTTCTGAGAGGGAAATGCAACTTCCTGTTTCAACCATTGGTGATCTAATCAAGATCGCTGCAGAAAGCAAGGGGATAATTTCTCTGGGTCCTGGAGAGCCTGACTTTGGTTCCCCTAAAAACATTATAAATTTCGCCTGCAGAAAGCTGAGGGAGGGTTTTACTCATTACTCTCCTCCTGGAGGGAGGAGTGAACTGAAAGAAGCGATTGTAAAAAAACTTAAGATGGACAACAAAATAAATGTTTCTCCAGATCATGTTATAGTTACCTGCGGCTCGACAGAGGCCATTCTTTTGAATCTCATATGCACGATCGACCCAGGGGAAGGTGTCCTAATTCCTGATCCTGGTTTTCTTGCGTACAAGCCAGTTGTCGAGATCCTGAACGGCATGCCTCTCTCCATCCCCCACTGTGAGAAGGATGGTTTTCAGTTTAACATCGAGGAAGCCAAAAGGGTTATCATTCCTGAAAGAACGAACGTCATGATAATAAATTCCCCATCAAACCCAACAGGTGTTGTGTTCAAGAGGAAGGTTCTGGAGGAGATCGCGGATTTCGCCTGTGAATATGATTTAATCGTTCTGTCGGACGAGGCATACGAAAAGCTGGTGTATGATGACGAAAAACACATATCGATAGGGTCACTCAACGGTATGGGGGGTCGCGTCATAACTTTACAGTCCTTCTCAAAAACATATGCAATGCCGGGGTTTCGTGTAGGATATGCAGTAGGCCCAGAGGAGCTGATAAATGCAATGAAAAAGGTTCATATATATTCATCTATCTGCGCCCCAACGGTTTCGCAGCTCGCCGCGGTCGAGGCTTTAAAGGGATCGCAGTCGTCTGTAAAGAAAATGGTTAAGGAGTATGACAGAAGGAGGAAACTGATCACGAAAAGGTTAAATGAAATCCCTGGTTTTTCATGTGTAAAGCCCAAAGGAGCCTTTTACGCGTTCCCAAACATAAAAAACTTCGGTATGAAGTCCTTGGCTTTCTCAAAATGGTTAATCAAAAAAGGTAAGGTTGCAACTGTCCCGGGAACAGAATTCGGAAGGTGTGGGGAGGGGTATATAAGATGTTCTTATGCGACCTCTTATGAGAAGATTGAAGAGGCAATGAACAGGGTAGAAGGGGTGAGTAAAAAATTAAAAGTTAGGTAGATACCACCCCTGTTTCTTGTGGAAGTGGAAAGCCAAAGAAAAATATGTTTATTAGTTATAATATAACACTGTAATACTGTTTCCAGTGGAAATTTAAGTAGGCTTTCCATAAGAAATGTTGGGGTTGTATTAACTCAAGAAAAGAAAAGAATTTAAACCCTTATTTCATATGGAAATAATATGGCTCAAATTTCTTTGAATGATATATTTGGGGGTTATGGAGGAAAGAGAGGGGTGTTCAAAGACAAAAACACGCTATCAATAGCCTTTACACCAGAGAACATACCTCATAGGGAAGAACAGATAAAACAACTTGGTCTGATCCTTGCTCCTCTGTTAAGAAGCGAGAAACCCTCAAACGTTTTTATTTATGGGAAAACAGGCACTGGGAAATCCTTATGTATGAGCCATATAGTGAAGAACCTCAACCTTAATCAGGACAACGGGAAGTTGAAGACGATTTATGTAAACTGTAAAATGAGAAGGGTGTCTGATACAGAGTATCGTTTACTTTCACAGCTAATATCATTTTTCGGCGTTGATGTCCCTTATACAGGTTTGCCTACAGACAGCCTCTACAAGAAGTTCTTTAACTTATTGAAAGATGGAGAAGAAAACGTTTTGCTGGTATTGGATGAGATAGATACCCTAGTTAAAAAGGTTGGTGATGGGATACTCTACAACCTAACAAGGATAAACCAAGAACTTGAGAAAAACAAGATAACAATAGTAGGCATATCAAATAACATATCTTTTATTAATGATGTTGATCCTAGGGTCAAGTCTTCCCTTTCGGAGGAAGAGGCCGTTTTCCCTCCCTACAATGCTTCTGAACTGAGAGACATACTCAACGAAAGAGCACAAATGGCATTCAGCCCTGGAGTGGTTTCACCCGGAGTAATAGAGAAATGTTCTGCCCTGGCTGCGCAGGAACACGGAGACGCAAGGAAGGCATTAGATCTGTTAAGGGTTGCTGGTGAAGTCGCAGAAAGGATGGGAAATGAACGGGTTTTGAAAGAACATGTTGATCTCGCAGAGAAAAAACTAGACACAGACAAAACCCTAGAAATAACAAAAACCCAACCAAGACAGTCCCAATGCGTCCTCCTCTCTATAATAGAACTGACCCACAAAGGAAGGAAGAACATCCAAACAGGAGATGTTTTTGATGTTTATACCCAGGCCTGCAACAGAAACAGCCTGAAGACACTAACACAGAGAAGGGTTTCGGATCTCATCTCTGAGCTTGATATGTTCGGCATCGTGAATTCGCGTGTGATATCCAAAGGAAGGTATGGAAGGACGAGGGAAATAAAGCTTAACCTTTCAAACGAGATGATAAACAAGATTGAAAAATTCTTAAAAGAAGAGTTTATTTAAATCTAAAACCCAAGAATGAAAAATGAACAAAAAGCAGATAATATCGGTGTTTCTCAAGGAAGGGGTTATGGTTCCACCAACCCTTTTGGAAACAATTAACGAGGACAACTACGAGGATATTTTAAGAGAACTCAAGGAAGGAAAAAAAGAAAAACCTAAGATAAAGACAGAGAACAAAAAAAAGAGAAAGGAAGCCACGGTTAAAGATTTTTTGGATTACTACGGTAAAAAGTATGAAATCTTGAAGGGGGTTCTACTAAAGAAAATGGATGCTGTTTCTATAAACAAGGGTAAAAAAATATTCTCGAAAACTTCAATAATAGGAAGGGTAAGAGAAAAAACAAAAAACGGGTTTGTCATAGAGGACATCACGGGGGGAACAGAAGTTGTAATGGACAACAAAAACATTTTACCGGGAGACATTGTTGGCTTAAGAGGCTGGTTTAAAGAGGGAGGTTTCTTCCCTGATGAAATTATTTGGCCTGACATACCACTAACCGACAAGGGAAAGATCCCAGACATTCTGCTTACAAGAAAGCTAAGCGAAGAACTGAAGGAGAAAACAGGAAAAGGATTTGCGGTCATAAACCTCGAATCCGAAGAAAACGGAAATCTGAACCCACGTTGGATAAGGCTACAGCATGGGGGCAAGGAAACATTGATTCTTGTTTTCAAACCAGAGGACGTAATTGGGAACCAGGAGTTCGTAAATTTTTTAAAGAGGAGGGAACTCCCACACAGAGAGGAGGCAGGCATATACACCCCCTACCTTATAGAAAATATACCGAACATAATATGGTTGATTGAAAACAAAGAAAACTGGAGTAAGAACTACAAGGGAATAGTAGTGGCATCAACAGACCATGAAAGTTTTTTTGAATATAGTGAGATTAACGGGGGGAAGTTTGGAAAAATATAACACTGTTATATATCAACACTTTTTAATAAACACAGCATAGAATTAATATGCTAAAAATTCTTGTTATCGCGGACGTCCACGGAGAGATTGAGAAGCTTTCAAAATTTTTAAAAAAATTTGACGAAAAGAATTTCGACTTGGTTTTGTGTCCTGGGGATTTCACAGACATGTTCAATACACCTGAAGGTTTCTCGCAGATAGATGTTGCAGAGCTTGTTCTCCAAAAAATGTTATCCTTAGGCAAACCTGTTCTATGCATACCAGGGAATCATGAACCATACGAGATTTTAGAAATGTTTGACGAATATGATGTAAATCTTCATGCCAAAACCAGAAAATTCAAGGGATTTGAGATACTCGGCTTTGGAGGGGCCTCCACGCCCTTTAATACGAAATTTGAGCCAACAGAGGAGGAAATAAAGGGAAACCTACTTAAACTTAAAATAGACCCAAAAATAAAAAGCATACTGCTAACACACTGCCCCCCTTACAGGACAAAGGTCGACAGAACAGAAACAGGAGAACATGTAGGTTCAAAGGTGATAAGAAATTTCATAGAGACAAGAAAACCCGTTTTGGCAATTTCTGCTCACATACACGAAGCAGGCGGTATAGATAAAATAGGAAAAACAACGGTTTTCTACCCCGGCGCCATATTTAATGGCCTGTATGGGATGGTGACAATAGACAGGGAAGTAAAATGTGAGATAAAAAAGTTTTAATCAAGTTCTTTCAGTCTTGAGACAACGTCCTCAACTCCTTCAAGTCTGCACAGTGCAAGGGGAATGTTCTCTGCTTCGGCTATGTTTTTTGCGACCTCATCGACCTGTTCTATCCCATGTAAAACAACAAGACCTGGTTGCAGGTTTGTTAGTTTTATTGCAACCATGGGAGTTCTCCCGGTGGAAACACCCGTGAAGAGAAGAGCGCGCTGAGTTGTCGTCCCGTAAAGACCAATGAGCTGATTAAATGAAAGTTCTGATATGGCTTTAACCGAATCTATAATGGTATAACCATATATCTCCCTTTCAACTCTACCAACACTCTTTGTCAGCATGTCTGCACTGATCCTCTTACAGAAGGTATTTATATCAATTCCAGAAGAGAATTCCTTTATATCTATGACAGCTTCCGATATCTTCGGACTCTGGAAAAAGGACTGTGAAAAACTCTTTATAACCTTACCGCCGCTCCTGAGATCAAGGTCCAAAAGCGCGTTCACATACTTCTTTATGACATTTATTCCTGGAGACTTTCTCCTTCCGGATTCGTAATCAGATATGACAGAAGAGGTTATACCTAAACATTTGGCCACCTTTTTCTGAGAGAAATTGAATATACTCCTCCATTTCTTGAGGATCTTTTCAGGATTATCAGAGAGAACAATTTCGCCTACAATGTCCTTTGCAAGCTTCTCCTTCGCCAACTTGGTTTCGTCAACCATAGAATTAATATACGTTAATTATTTAAATATTTACAAGATGGTTGTTTAAACAAAGGTTTAAACTCAATTTCTTAAAGCCCTCAAAAACAATTTATTAATGTTCTTTGAGGTTGTTTTCTTCATTTTTTTGGGAATGTTTTTCGGGTTAATTACGGGTCTAATCCCAGGGCTTCATCCAAACACAATTTTCATTATGGTCTTATCCATGACCTTCGTTTTTTCCTCTCTCCCCCTTCACTGCATGCTTGCCTTTATAATTTCTCTCGCCGTATCCAATACCTTTTTCGATTTTATACCAACCATTCTCTTCGGAGCGCCGGAAGAGGATTCTGTCCTTTCTATTCTTCCGGGGCATAGACTACTTTTGAAGGGGAAAGGGTATGAAGCCCTTTTTCTGACAGTAATGGGTGGTATCGGTGTAATGATGCTAACAATTTTAAGCCTTCCCGCTCTCTTTTATTTTCTCCCTTTGATATACAATACAATAAAACCCTTCATACATCTTATCCTACTGTCGATTGTCGTATGGATGATGTTCACAGAGAAGGGAAAGAAGAAATTATATGCACCTCCGATTTTTTTCTTTTCTGGGGTTTTTGGTTTCTTAACCCTTAATTCTTTCCCCTCTGAGCAAACCCTTTTCCCAGCCTTGACAGGCCTCTTTGGCCTGAGCACTCTGCTAACGAGCGTAATAACAAGGATGAAACTCCCTCCCCAGAAGAAACCCAGAGAAATAAGGGAGAACTGGTTAAAGGGAAGTGTTGCCGGGTGGCTGGCAGGCATGCTTGCGGGTTTACTTCCAGGAATAGGTTCTTCGCAGGCAGGCATAGTAGCGGCTCAGTTTCTCAGAGCGAAACTGAGGGAATTCCTTGTTGCCCTTGGGGGAATAAACACATCAAACATATTCTTCACCTTCATTGTCTTCTATGTTATTGGGAAGACAAGATCAGGAGCGGTATGGGTGCTTTCTCAGATTGTGGATTCCATCTCGTCCTTTGATATTATATTCGTGATAGTGGTCGGCTTTATAACATGCCTGATATCGGGTGTATTAACGATAAAGATGGGCAGCATTATAATCGAAAGGATTAAAGATATAAACTATACAAAAATGATGCTCTTCACACTGTCATTCTTGTCCTTACTGGTATTCACGTTCACAGGGATTTTAGGAGTGTTAATTTCATTGACAGGAATGTTTATAGGTCTGCTGGCAATCTCTCTTGGCGTGAAGAGAACCCACCTGATGGGGTTCCTCATACTCCCCACAATCATGTACTTTTCAGGAGCAAATCCGTTTTTTCTTAGCACTTTCTTCTAGAGACACCGATAAAAATTTCACATGGAATTCACATGAAACTGGAAAAACCGGTATATAGCTAAGCATATCGAATTTTTCCACAGGAAATGAAGGTGTCCCTCCTTCACATGACATTTACGATAATTTAAATGAAGGTTTCACGCTCAAACTTCACATGGGTTTCAAAACAAAAATTAAATCAACTCTTTCATAGTGAAGTTATATAAATTCACTATCTAGTAAACAACATGTTTTGCGGGCCCTTTGGAAGAATTAAAGAGAAGGTTCCCTCCACACAGACAAACCCCGCTGAGGGGAGGAATGTTATAGGTTTTGTAACACTTTTCACATATAAAACCTTTGACGTCTTTATCAGAAATGTCTTTCAGAATATTTGTCTTAGAATTGTTGGCAATAGCAGTGAAAAGGCTAACCTGTTTACCCTTTCCCAGCAGCTCTGTTTTTGAAATACCCAATGCAGTGAAAATCCTTTCCAGGGGGGGAAGAAGTTGGTTTTCTATGTAGTACCTTGAATCTATCGGAAGTTTTTTCTCCATAACATACAAGGGATCCTCTGATCTTTTAGAAAGAAGTTCCGGTCCTTTCACTATGACGTAGCCAATCCTATCCCCAACCCCCGGGCATTCAGCTGGTGAACGTTTCTTTATCTTTTTCACAAGCTCTGCATGCGGCTGTATACCTGCATAACCTTCCGCTCGCTTGGTCATGGTCTTGGTTATGACAAGTTTTTGTATGGGGATATTGCCTTCAACCATGTTGTCTGCCACGCCCTTAAAATAGCTGACAGCCTCTTTGATGTCGTTCTTCTTCAAGATTATCCCCAGAACTTTCTCGATAGTCTCCGACGTTAGATCACACCAGTCCCTCCTAACAGTCTCTATACCCTTCGTTTCCATGCTTTCCTTCCAACCATCTTCACTAAACTCAAATGCCCACGCAGCGTACCTCTTCTTGGTGAGTGGAAGAAATCTCTTGAAAACCTTTTCAAATTCTAACTCCATAACACCCTTCAAAACCGATGTGACCCTTTTTGCCACCTCTTCCCCAGCCTTTTTCGTTTCACCAAGTTCCTTATATGGAACCTCAACCATGACAGAATCGGTATCTCCATAAATAACCTTGTAACCGAAGTTCTTCTCAATAAACTCTTTTGTTTTTTTGATTGTTTCCCTCCCAAATGCCGTTATTGAGCTTGCGATGTCCATTGAGTATACCTTCGCTCGCGGGTACCCGAAGTGTCCGTAAAAGGCGTTGGACATTATTTTAAGGGCGAATTCCTCCGCCTTTAACTCCCTGATTTTCCCTGAGGCGGATTCTTTCCTTATTTTCCTTTTGACCTTTTGTCTTTCATCCATCAGCCTCTCCAGTATCTTTGGTATTATGCCCTTTCTTATGCTTTCAGGAACAAATTTCGCTCCTGAAGGGGACGATATCGCCCCTTCCACATCTCCTTTCACAAGCAGGGTTGTCGGGCAGATGTTGAACGTCCTTATCAAAGAAGGGTACATTGATTTAAAGTCAAGGACAATAACTGAGGAATGTAAACCCTTTTCGGGTTCTATCACATGCCCCCCTTTCAGCTCAACCTTTCTTACCTTCTCCCTCTTGGAAACCTCCATCCCGTCTGGCCTGCAGGGAAGAACAAAATCCTCTTTGTCAAATTCCCTTAGAATCAGGTTTTCGATTCTTGTCGTTTCCCCGGAATCGAGTATATCCTGGAGAAGCGTGCCAGAAATTTTGGCAAGCGCTATGTATTTATCCAACAGATTCATTTTAGAAACCAGTTTCATTGCAAGTTCTGAATCCTTCTTGGAATACCTTATGAGTGTTCTGAACTTTTCCTGACTGCCCTTCCAGAACTTCTCTATCTGGGACCTCTTAACATTCTCTTTTCCTTCCCCCAAAAGTTCGTTTGATACTGTGTTCAGATCATAGCGTTTCATTGAGAAATCCCTCTTTATTATCTCAAAAGAATCAACCATTATTCTTCCAGTTATGTTTATTTTGAACCTGCTCATTATCTGGTTCTTGGTAACGTGTTTTTTACATCTCCCAAAGATAGGAGGTATATCATTCTGCCTCATCCTTTCAAGTATGTACGGGATGTCAAAGTTGTTTACGTTAAAGCCTGTTATGACGTCAGGATCGTAATCCATTATTATTCCAATCAGATCCTCCAACAGTTCCTTCTCTGTCTCGAATGGTTTCACATCAATATCAGATCTCGTACTCATAACCAGCGAATCTTTGCCCTTGTACGGTTCACTGAAAACCAGCGAAATCATTATTATAGGATCCTTTCTTGCCTCGGGCATTTCCCCCTCCTTCAAAGAAACACATTCTATATCCAAACAGAGAAATTTCAAGCGAGCCATACCATCCATTTCGATTTTTTTGAATTGTTTTATTGGGATTTTAACCTGTGTGCTCACTGTGTTTGTCGTCACACCTTCCGAACCTTCAACCTCAATCCATTCCATACCCTTCAGATCGAAATCAGCCATGAATCTGTATTTGAAGGGTATGTCCGCTTCAAAAACCTCGAAACCCTTTGATCTCAGCCTGTCCCTTATTTCAGGCGTCTTCGCTGGGTTTTTAAGTGTTATCCTATACAATTCACTCGTTTGTTTCTGATATCCTATGGGAAGAAATCTCTCAACCCTTTCAACCTTCACCATATTACTTTCTCCCTTGACAGCATCCTCGACCCCTTCACCTCTTGCATAAAAATACGGCAGGTAATTTTCATAGAAACCGCAAACCGTTTCGCCTTTTTTGGTCTTTCCGAATATCCTCACTATAGGCCTGTCATCAACCATGGTGTAGTCTATATCAAAGATCTGAAAAAGCATATAGAAAATTGGAAACCAAACAATAAAACCATTTCGTTATCCAAACGTATAGGTTAGAAAACTAAAGTTTCAAACAACATAATTTTTAAATCAACTTCCTAATATCTTTATTGATTGCTATGAAAATTAATCCGAGACAGATGGAGCGTATGATGAAACAGATGGGAATGCAGATGTCTCACATAGATGCAGAAGAAGTGATAATAAAAACTTCGGACAAGGAAATAGTTATCTCCAACCCAGAGGTTTCAAAGGTAAACGTTATGGGGAAGGAAACCTTTCAGATAACCGGTGAAATATCTGAACGATCAAGAGAAGAGATCAGTGACGAAGATGTAGAGATGGTGGCAGAACAGGCAGGGGTTTCCTCCGAAGAGGCGAAAGCCATGCTGGAAGAAACCAAGGATATTGCAGAGGCAATAGTAAAACTGAAAAAGGAATAACACCGCTTCTTGTTCTTCATTGAGATAAAAAACAATTTAAATAAGGTTTCCAATATTATTGCAAGGTGAAATATGATGAAATATATATACAAAGCGATAGATTTCTTGAAATCGCCTGAAAAGAGCTTTGATTCAATAAAGGGGGAAAAACTTGGGGAAGCATTCAAATTCATGCTAGTGGTCGCGATAGTGTTTGCAGTGCTCAACGGAATAGTGTCAGGGCTGATAGCAAATTTCTTTTCAACAGGATTCGGTATGACAGGAGCGGTTCTTTTGCCAGTGGTGATCGTAGGAGCCATAGTAGGTGGATATATAGGGATAATAATATTCCTTACGATATGGGGATTGTGGCTTCATCTATGGGCATACGTTTTCGGAGCAAGAAAAGGTCTGGAACAGACAATGAAGTCAGTCTACTACGGGTATTCACCGGCGTATTTACTTGGCTGGTTACCAGTAATATCAATAATATTTGGGATCTGGGCCCTAGTTCTGCAGTGGATGGGAATAAGGAAACTCCACGGAATGACAGGAGGAAGTGCAGCATTGGCCTTGATAATTGCAATTGTGATACCGGTGATCATAGCGGCTGTGGCATTCATGACATTACTTGCGGCATTCTTACCAATGACCGGTATAGGAACTCTAGGCGGTCTGAGCGGTCTAGGAGTAACATAATCTAACCCCCTCTTTCCTTTATTTAGAAATTTCCAACTTTTTCTTTATCATTTTGTATCTAAGTAAATCCTCCCTTGCGAGCTCTTCCAGCCTCAGTTCTATCCACTTCTTTTCACTCCTGAATCCAGGAAGTATGTAGTTTTCCAGGGAATTCACAACCTTCCTCGTTTCCTTGATCTCCTTAGAAAGAACCTGGATTGCATTTTCCATGGTCCCAACATTCAGAATTACTTCCAGAACATCTTCGAACTTGAGTTTTGTTCTGTCAAACTTCAGAGGTATGTTTAATATTTGAAATCCACTTTTTGACTTTTCCCAAAAAAATTCTGGCAATCTTATGCCCATAACCTTCTTTTCTTTCGTGGCCAGTGAACCCTCTGGAACCGAAAAGGAATCGCTCTTCACAGATATCAATCCCATCAGTGACTCCAAAAGAATAAGGTCCTTGAAAGCTTTGACCAACGAGTCTTCCATATACTTTCTTTTCTCTCCCCTTTCCTTTACATATTCAAAGAACAAAACAATCAAAGATTCTATCTTATCTTGAAGTATTTCCTTCCCCCTTTCCGCTACATCTATCTCTTCCTTCAATCTCAGCAGACCGGTTCTGTTCGGATACTCTCTCATGTCAATCAGTGCTCACTCATAGCCATGTACGATATTGTAGCTACACCCACCCATATGGGAGCCAACACGGGCAGGATAACATTTATTGATATGTCAAAATAGTAAAGTATGTAGCCTATTACCAACGCGAAGATTGTTGAAATGACAAAAGCCAAAACCACTCTTTTTGTCTTTGATTTAACCCTAAGATGTGGTGGCTTTTCATGGGGTCTCGGATGTAGGTGTGGCGGTTTCGGACCTGGCATGCTATTTCCTCCTCAAATACCTCTTCATTAAATCACTTTCAATCCTTTTCAACCTTTCCTCAGGTATTACCGAAAGTAATTCCCATGCTTTTTCCAAAGATTGTTTTATCCCTCTCCTTTCATTTTCTTCCTGATTTATGAAACCTCTTTCAAATCCATCTGCCCATTTCAGATACCTTTTATCCGTTTCCGTTAAACCTTCCTCCCCTATTATCGAGATAAGGGCTCGTAACTTCTCAACCTCCGCAAGATTTGCATAACACTGATTGGACAGGGGTTTATGATCCTCCCTTGTCAATCCCTTCCCAACACCCTTTGACATAAGCCTTGACAGAGAGGAGAGCAGGTCAACTGGTGGATATATTCCCTTTCTGAAGAGGTCTCTGGACAAAAGAACCTGACCTTCGGTTATGTATCCTGTCATATCTGGAATAGGATGCGTGATATCGTCTTCTGGCATGGTTAAAACAGGAATCATTGTTACAGATCCCCTTTTACCGGTTATCCTTCCCGACCTCTCGTATATACTGGCAAGATCAGTATAGAGGTATGATGGATAACCCCTTCTGCTTGGTATCTCTTCCTTTGCTGATGATACCTCGCGAAGGGAGTTGCAGTAAGAGGTCATGTCGGTCAATACGACAAGCACGTGGTAATCGAGGTTCCACGCGAAATATTCAGCTGTTGTCAACGCGACTCTTGGCGTCGCTAGCCTCTCTATCGCTGGATCCGTCGCGGTGTTCAAGAACAGTATTATCCTTTCCAGTGCCCCGGTCTTTTCGAATTCTTCCTTGAAATACCTTGCCTCATCATAACCTATCCCCATTCCGGCAAAAACTATGAGAAAGTCCTCACCTGTTAACAGGCGGGCCTGCTTGGCTATCTGCGTTATGAGCTCTGTGTGAGGCAAACCAACACCTGAAAATATGGGAAGTTTCTGACCCCTTACCAGGGAATTCATCAAATCTATGGAGGATATTCCCGTCTCTATGAATTCCTTTGGGTATTCCCTGGCAGAAGGGTTTATAGGCTTTCCCTGAATATCCAATTCCTCTTCAACGACTATCCTTCCTTTTAACGGCTCTCCGAGACCAGAGAAGACGGAACCGACCATATCTTTCGATACACCCAAACTCATGGTCTTTCCGATAAACCTGACTTTTGTTTTCTTAACATCCATACCTCTCGTGCCTTCAAAAACCTCTATTATTGCCTTGTCTTTGTTCAGTTCAAGTATTTGTCCCCTCCTTTTCTCCCCGTCTGTTTCTATTTCAACAATCTCTCCGTATCCTACGTTTCTTATGCCTTCTAGGAATATGAGCGGCCCTGTCACCTGAGTCAATGTTTGGTATTCAATCATACTTCATCCTCGCCATTCGTTCTTTAACAGATTTTGTCAGAATCTGATCCGTGGTTTTGCCTGCTTCCAATTCTTTCAACCCCTTCTCGTATAGCTTTGCAATGTCCCTAATGATTGCATACTGCTTGTCGAGAGGTGTATACGAATCTTCTAAGTGATATGCATCCTGCTGAAGAAAATCTTCCCTTATGATGCGTGCAATCTCCAGGATGAACTTTTCCTTTTCAGGAAGAACCCCGATACCAACGACCCTTACAACCCTTTCAAGTTCAGCCTCTTTCTGAAGTATCGCCTTCAGTTCCTTTGTCACAACATCCCAGTCCTTGCTCACCTTTTTCCTGAACCAAGGAAACATATCCTCGTCATGTCTGGAGTATGAAATTAACCAATTCAATGCAGGAAAATGTCTCCTCCACGCAAGTTTTTGGTCAAGTCCCCAGAAAACCTTTGTAGACCTTAGAACTGCCTGGGTAACGGGCTCAGAAAAATCCGCTCCCGGAGGGGAAACAGAAGATACCAGTGTTAACGACCCAAAGGACCCGTTCGGGGTTTCAACTTTTCCCGATCTCTCATGATATTCACCCACATACGATTCCATATAAACAGGATAGCCCTCTTCTCCCGGAAGCTCCTCAAGCCTCCCCGACACCTCTCTGAGGGCTTCGGCCCACCTTGATGTAGAGTCGATAAGAACAACTGAATGGTATCCCTGGTCCCTGAAGTACTCACCAATAGTTATTGCGGTATAAATCGATGTTTCCCGGGCAACTACGGGCATGTTGGACGTATTTACAATGAGGATTGATTTTTCCATTAGAGGTCTCCCCTTCCTGTCTTTCGATTCGTTGAGTTCATTTATTATATCTGTCACTTCGTTTCCTCTCTCCCCCGTTCTGCATACAATGTTCACGTCAGAATCACAGTTCTTGGTGATAGTGCTCTCTAATACGGTTTTACCTGATCCAAAACCACCCGGTACGCATACGCTCCCACCCTTTCCGATTGGAAACAGAGAATCTATAACCCTTTGACCTGTTATTAGGGGCTCTGACAATGCAAGTTTTCTTGCATATGGTCTCGTCCTCCTGACCTCCCATTCCTGAAGCAGGTTCAGCCGTTTTCCATTGGTCAGTTCGCAGACGTTTTCACTTATCGAAAAACTACCTTTCCTTATTGATTTGACCTTACCCTCAATACCATGCGGAATCATTATTTTGTGGATGAAAGAACCTTCCTTTACAGTTCCCAGTACAGAACCGCCAGAGACCCCATCCCCTTTCTTAACCTTGGGAATGAAATTCCATTTCTTTTTCCGGTCCAAGGTGGTTAGCCTGATACCCTTTGTTATGAAGGACCCAAGTTCTTTCTTTATCCTCTCGAGAGGTCTACCCAGGCCATCGTATATTGAGTTTATTAATCCAGGACCGAGCTCAACGGTAAACGGCTTCCCGAGTGAAACAACAGGTTCGTCTATCTGCAACCCGTTGGTGTCCTCGTAAACCTCTATGAACGCCCTTTCACCAACAAGTTTTATAATCTCTCCGAGAAGCTTTGATTTCCCAACCTCAACCACGTCCCACATCCGAGATCCCAGCATGCCCTTTGCGATAACAACAGGTCCTGTTATCCTTTCTATCTTCCCCTTCATCATTCAATCAAACTCCTTGCCTATTATCTCTTTGATCAGACCCCGTACAGTATCTATTCTTAGTGATCCGTATTTATCAGGAATGGGAATGAATATGTTTTCCCCTGACTCTTCTATCAATTTATACAGCTTCTCGTTGATTATAATTATCTTTTTGTCTTTAATTCTTTCCAAATTTTCTCTCAGATTTTTCTCGTTGGTCTCCAGACATTCCTTAACTCCGGCCATCCGAAAACCCATCACGGTTTCCCTGTCCCCAAGTACTCCAATCATTCTTTCAGCCCTAACAAAATTTTCAGATCCCCTCTATCAAGATCCTCCTTCACGAACTTTGTTATGATCTTTATCTTGTTGATCTCATTTCTTTTAGTGATCAGAAAGTAAAGTAAAAGACCGGTATCGAAGGGCGACATTTTAAGGAATTCTGAGATCGTCCTTTCCAGATTTTCACCCAATGTTATTTCAAAAAATGTGTCATCTTCTAAATTTGTCAGATCTTTCACATCAAATTTTATGGACCTTAGTTTTTCAAATAATGCTTCAATCGAGCCCAGTTTGAACCATTCCTTATGAACATTTGATGGCTCAAGGAAGAATTCACTTAGATCCTTTTTGAAGATTATCGATCTCGAGATGTTTCGAAGGTTTACAAAGTCGTTCCTTGTTTTGAGATAGGAACGGAGTATTTCCTTCTCCTTTGCCTCCTTCACAACACCCAAGAATATCTTCACACATAACAACTCCAGGTAGAAATCAATTATTGATGTTCCAAACTGATCAATCTTCCTGTAACCCGAATAAATTGGTTCGTAATAATCCGTATCTTTTAGCTTGTTTGTTAGATCTTCAATGTCCTTGCTCTTGGATAAACCCTCGAGATCAAAGCCTTCAATAGGGACGAGGAAACCACCCCAGTTCTCACCGGCAAGAATCGATTTTATCAAAAGCTTTAAATTTTTTATTTCCCATTCCTTCAGGAAAATACCAACAACCTTTCTTTCCTTTCCGTAATAGAACCTCTTTATTTTTTCAAGGAGTCCCACAAAAATTTTATCAAGCCCGTTCTCTATCCATAGTATATCCTTTTCCAGGCCGTGATAGAAAATTGCTTCGTAGTCCGTACCCTCTAGAAGATTTGCAATCTCGGAAACGGATTTCGCATTGGCCATTTTCGAAAATTTTGCCTTTTCAATGAGCCTACCCTTCATCGCACGCAACCTTGCTGCTGCATACTCCTGCCTCAAAAAATCAAACATGATCAGCCCTTAAAAAACATATCATTAATAACTTTATCCATTTCTTTTTCCTTTCTTTCCAGAAGGGATTCTATCAAATAGTTTGCTGTCATTTTACCGGATTTGACCATGCAGCCTCCACTGGTCTTAATGCTCTTAACATTCCCTTTAACCCCCTTCCTTCTCAGAAAATTTTTAACACAATCAACATCGATCTTGCTGACAAACACCTCCAGATCACCTTTCCCTATTTCCTTGATCCCCCTATCCAAGAATCCTATTAAAAATTTTTCATAGTTGTCTTTTCTTATCCCCTTCACAACCTCTTCCTTTAATGTCTTGGCCATCTCTGATTTTAGGTCCTTCAAGGTTTCCCTTCTTTTTATTTCTATGTCTGCAAAACCCTTTCTCTTCATTACCTCTGCCCGCCTTTCGTAATCTTTCAAGACCTTCTCTCTCAAGGATTTGCATTCCTCTTCCCCCTCCTTTAAAATTTTTTTGACTTCAAGCATATTGGCCTTTCTGATTTCCCCTATCTTTTGACTCCTATCCTTCTCTACAACTTCTATTATTCTTTTGACTTCTGTTGGTATCATTTTCACAATTTGACGAACTATATGGCTATTACGCCAACACCGTAAAGTATCAGCAATAACGCTATCACGAGACCGTATATCGCCTGTGTTTCGACTAATGCAGCAAGTGCGACAGACCTTCCAAAGTTCTTCGTATCCTCTGCCGTCGCTCCTATCGCAGCTGCCGCCGCTTTCCCTTGGCCTATACCAGAACCACATGCAGCAACACCTATCGCTATTCCCGCTCCAATTGCAACCAAACCTTCAATCGCCATACATCAAACACCTCATCAAATTTATTTAACCTCTATACCTTCGTATTTCAACGGCTTGAATTCTTTGCCTCCTCCCTCAAAAAACCGGGAGAAAAACTCAACATAATGGAGCCTCAGAGAATTTATGAACGCTCCGATTGATGAAATCGTGCAGTTGAATAAATGCCCTACGGTAAATATGAAACCTGAAATAATGAACGAACCATTAACAAATATGGATGATATGTGATTGACTGTTAAAGCGATATAAGATGTCGCCAGCGAGATCGCTGCCAACCTAACGTAGGATAGGATATTTCCGAAGAAGCTGATCATTCCTATAGCCTGTATTGGCTTCAGAACCTTTATCCCCGCTCCTGCAATGAACACCAACAGACCAACATAAAACAAAACCTCTGCAACCATACCAAATATTCTGAATATAATCAACAATCCCCCTGCCTCCACCAAAAACCAGGATATCTCCTGAATTGTCGATTTTTTACTTCTCACCTTCTGCACTATGGAAAGAACAATCCCCATGTTAACGTGAACAAGCCCGAAAACCAATGAAATCACTATTAACATTACTGGATTCTGGGTGGGGTTAAACCATAGGCCTTGCAGACCGAGGAAATTCCCCAAAAAATTCCCGAAAAGAAACCCCCAGAATATTGCTGAAAACCCACAGAGCAAAAGTATACCGGAAAATATTCTTGACAAATTGTTTCTGAAGTAAACCCTTATTGAAAACGAAAGCAGAAGTATAAGGAAACCATAGAACATGTCACTCAACATGAAACCGAAGAATATCGGGAAAAGGAAAGCCATGAATATCGTTGGGTCGGCATCCTTATACTTGGGCAGTCCGAACCCACCGGTTATGGTCTCAAACTTCTCTGACAAACCTGGATTTTCAAGATCGGTCGGGGCGTCCTCTGCCTCCTCAAAAGTTAAGAATACCCTTCCGGATGTGACATCATCCAACGCTTCTTGCACCTTCCACTCGTATTTTTTTGGTACCCATCCCTCCAGGACAGAAACATACCTTGTCTCCTGAAACATCTGTAATGATTTCAATCTATCTCTATATGCCCTTATAACCACATATGTTCTCTCAATCTCATTCCACCAGTCCTCGATGAATTCCACCCTTTTCTTCAGCAAATAAGCTCCCTTCTTATTCAGCCATTCAAGTTCCTCTTTCACCTCTTTTATTATTTTACCAGGTTTCCCCTTCAAACCTTCCAGTTCGAAAAATTCGAAACCATGTTTCAGAAGAGACTTTCGAATGTCCTCCTCCTCGGTTTTCAGCCCCAAGACAACGAGAACATTTTCTTCATCTTTAAGCTCTCCCGGATGAATATAAACCCTGAAGATCGCTAGATCCTTTTTTAGAGCAAGGATTTCATTTGATTTAAGTTTTCCAACCAAGGCGAATGTTTTCTTCAGGGAATCCAAAATTCTCAGATCAAAATCAAAACATTTTAGGTTTTCCAAAAGCTTCACATCGCTCTTTAACCTTTCGCTGTTTTTTTTATTTTCCTCTATCTGCTTACCTATCTTCTCGATCTTCCTTTCAGCATGGTTCACAACTTTATCCGCGTTTTTTACAACATCCTCCATTTCGTCTTTTTTAAGTGATATGCTCTTCTCAAACCTCTCACCCAGCAACGTTTCGAGCATCCCATGCCTCTTCATCACGCTTGAGGAATCCCTGTAAATTTTTTCAGACCTCAAAAACAACGAAGAAAGATAATCTGTATCTATGCTTACAGATTTCAAAAATTCCCGTTTGCCTGAGATTTCCTTCACCTCAACAGTTCCCTGTTCCTGAAGCTTCTCCAAAACTTTTCCCCTGTCCTCAGAAAGAAACGCAACATTTATTTTTTCCATCTCAGTTGGAAATAACATATTATATATTTAGTTGAAGAAACCTAAATTAATTGATTACTCTCTATTTGGAAAGTATTTTTACCATTGCCTTTATCCCCCCTCCCTTTTTCTTTTTAAAAGCCTTATTTAAATTTCCAACCTCCTTCTTAATTTCTTTATTTACCCTTCTCCTTTCAGATTCTATCTCTTTCCTGACCTTTTCAACCATTCGCTCTCCCTCGGAGACAGCGAGCCTTTCCGCTTTTTTCAGCATACCCTTTCTCTCCTTCTCTGTCTGTTCTATCTTTTCTTCCCCTTCTTTCTCAGCCCTTTTAATCGCTCTCTCACTTCTCTCCTCTGCCTTTTTCACTTCGGTCAGAACTTTATCAAGATCAGCCATATAATAAATTTATTTTATTATGTTAAAAATCAAGTTGATAACATGTTACCCGTGTTGACATTGACAATAATGGTATCATTCCTCACCGTCTTTCTTTTAACTCCCAACACAAAGAAATTTCTGGAGAGACTGGAGATAATAGGAATAGATCAGCAGAAGCCGGGAAAACCGAAGTTCGCAACTTCCGGAGGATTATTGGTTATAAGCGGACTGCTGCTCGGAGGCTTCTTTTTCATAGCCTTAAACACATTCCTTATAAAAATGCCCATTGATCTTTCCTACCTGCTGGCTTCCTACTGCTCGATCCTTATAATAACGACAATAGGCCTGCTGGATGACATAAACATAAGGCCAAGGATGGGAAGGAATAAGGGGTTGAGAGATTACAGAATTGGCCTGAAACAGTGGCAGAAACCGTTGCTGACACTCCCTGCAGCAATTCCTTTGATGTCCATAATGGCAGGAACCAGCCAGATGTCTCTACCCTTAATAGGGGTGATTGATCTTGGCGTTGTTTACCCTCTGATACTTATACCCATTGCGGTTGTAGTGGTGAGCAATGCAACAAACATGCTTGCCGGGATGAACGGTCTGGAGGCAGGCCTAGGTTTCGTTTCACTCTTCGCCCTGGGAAGTTATGCCCTTTACTTCAACAGGATCGAGGCAGCTGTGATAGCCTTTACGGCAAGTTTCTCCCTGCTGGCATTTGTCAGATGGAATTGGTATCCTTCGAAGTTTCTCCCCGGAGATTCCCTGACATATTTGGTGGGGGCGACATACATCTCTGTCGTGATAATAGGAAACATGGAAAGGTTTGGAATAATAATTTTTATCCCATGGATAATAGAGGCCTTCCTTAAGCTCCGATCAAAGTTTAGGGCAAGAAGTCTTGGGGATTTGCAGAAGGACGGGACGCTGAAAGCGCCCTATGATCAAATCTACTCCCTTACACACCTCGTTATGAAGATCAGGCCCATGAAGGAATGGAAGATAACGACAACGCTGATACTCTTTGAAATTGTTATATGTGTACTGGCGTTTGTTTTTGTTGTGTGATTTCTAAGAAGAACCAATTTCCTTTTCCAGATCTATTGCATCTACGTATTCCCCTGTTATGCTGTCAGGGAAGTTTTCATATTTAACTTTGTATATCTTCATCCCCAGGTTATCGTAAACCTTCTCGAAATAGCTTTCCAGTCCCGCTCCGTTAAACAGGTAAAGCCTAACGAACATACATTCCTCAACAGCCTCTGGAATGAAAATCACGGCATCCCCTCCCAGGTAAACCATGCCAGGGTAGGCATTTTCTTTATTGCTCCTTATAACCTGATTTCCTATACCTATGTCCCTTATGTATGCTTGACCTTGGCCAGATTTTATTAGAGCGGTTATGTTTCCCATTCCGGTTGTATTGCCTGAAGTGATGGTCGAGTAGGCGATAAGTATGCTCTGATCCCCAAGCCTGAACTCAAGCAATGTCTTATCTCCCTGCTGGTATTGATCACTCAAACGGAAGATTGGAAGGACATCTATCTTTCTTCCCCAGTTTGCTATTTTAGACATGGCTCCGAATTTCGATATGAGGTCAGGAGAAACCATAACATAATCAACTTCATACTTCTTGAGGAAGTTCATTGACCTTTCAGAAATCGGATTGGTGAAGAACTGAGCAATGTCCTGCGTAGGCTTCTGCGGATGGTAACCCCCATCCACCAATGTTACCTTCTTTCCCACGTAATGGAACCACCATCCATAGTCCCACCACTCCAAGAGGATGGCATCCTCCGCCGTGTTATCCCTCAGCCATATTATTGCCTGATACCATGAATTATCCAGAGAGGTTCCTATTGAGTTTGCCATCACCCATCCGGCAGCGAAATTCGAAATGACAACAAAACCTATGAATGCTCCCACACCCATCTTAACGTACTGAGGAAGCCCTCCTTTCAGATTCCTCGTCCTTGTTACCACAAACTCACCTCCCCTCACCAGACAGTATGCAGCCATTATTGCCACAGGGAAGGCGAACAGGAAGTTCAGTCGGACAGCACCCATGGCCAAGATCAATGATAATATAAACAGGACGGAAGCGAGTAAGAATTCCTTTCTCCTCTTTTTGAAGGCGAATTCATACATCATTAGGAACAAGCCTATCCATGAAAAATAAACCACGGAGAAGTATATCGTAAATCCAGGCCATTTCAGGGCAGCAATGGCATAACCTGTTCCGAAGGTTGTCGCAGAGTCCTTTATGAATCCGCCGGCTGTCTGGGATTCGGCGACAGTTGATGCTATCACCCCGTGCGATATGGGTTGTGATGTTTTGATTATGAGATTGGATGTCCATTCCCCTAATTCCACATCAACATAAGACGCAACCCCGAAAACGAACAAACCTGCCACGAACAGGACAGGAAGCGCATAAGGAAGGTATTTCTCTTCAACCATTCTGAACCTTTCAATACCAAACCTTATTAAAATAATTCCCAAGGCCACATAATTTGAAAGCATCTCAACCCCTTGAATGTATACTGCCGGGACTGCCAGACCCGAATACCACACTACCGCAAAGATTATGAAAAAGGAAACAAAGAACGAGGTATACGAAAGCAGTAATTTCGAATCATATCTGTTGAGCAGGATAGAGACGATTACGAAAAGTGAGACGACGATCAAAGGTATCTTCACACCCCCCCAGCTGAGTGACATAAGGAAAAGGAAGACTCCCGCTGAAATGCCATACAGAACGGTTTTGGCAGTTCTTATCCTCTCTTCGCTGAAACTGGTTCTGTGTAGGACCGAAAACGGATGGAAAAGAATGTGTCTCCATGAAATTTCCCTGTCTATACTCCCTACCTTGAAGGACTTGACAAAGAACAGGAAAGACAGGATCATGAACATTCCCCCCACAGGCTCTTTCTCTATGAAACCTGCAGAAGTCCTGTAAAGAATACCAGGAACGAATGCCAGGAACGCGGCCGACAACAGACCGACCTTGCGGTTGAAAAGTTCCTTACCAAGGAAGTACATGAAAAGAACCTGCAACGCTCCGAAGAACGCGGGTCCCCAGACACCAACAAAGTAAAAGGGTACGTTAAGAATGGGATTTATCATGAAGTAGAGCAGGGGGTAGATGTAGAAGGTCACAATACTCTCCCTGGTTCTGTCCGCTCCTCCGAGCGTCGTTCCCCACTGTGCATACGGGTCGCTGGTGGGCAGGCCTCTTCCCTCAACTATCTCCTCTCCCATCCTGAATATGAAGTAGGGATCTATTGCCTGAAGTCTGGGGTATTCAAGTTTCGTTCCAGGTATGCCCCTCAGATAGAACGCTGTTGAGAATATTAAGATCAGTAAAAAAACCCAGTAATATTTCTTTACCACTTCCTTAAGTTCGACTTTCATAATCTCATATAATTGATCGGATTATTTAAAACTATTTAGCACAACGATTGGATATTACCCTTTGGCCACTTTTACTACGATTGCCGGATTTTAATTAAAATATTTAAAAACATTTAAGTAACCTTCTTATATTAAATAGCTTAGATGATGGCATGAAAATAGGGATAGTGGGGTATGGAGCTTACATTCCAAGATTCAGAATAAGCGTAGATGAAATAGCAAGGGTATGGAAGGCAGACCCTGAAACCATCAGGAAAGGCCTTCTCGTAGAGGAAAAATCAGTTCCAGACAAGGATGAGGATACGATAACAATAAGTGTCGAGGCAGGGAGGAACGCCCTGCTGAGGGCAGGGATAAACCCCCAAGATGTGGGGGCGTTATACATAGGTTCCGAATCTCACCCTTATGCCGTGAAACCCTCTGGAACTGTTGTTGCTGATGCCCTCAGCCTAGGACCGGAATTGATGCTTGCAGATTTGGAATTCGCCTGCAAGGCAGGGACAGCCGGGATGCAATGCTGTTATGCCCTTGTGAAATCTGGTGAGATAAAATATGGGATGGCGATAGGAGCGGACTGTGCTCAATCCAAACCAGGAGACGCCTTGGAGTATACGGCTGCTGCCGGCGGAGCTGCCTACATCATAGGCAAGAACCCGCTAGCGGTTCTTGAAGGGACGTGTTCATACACAACAGACACATCCGATTTCTGGAGGAGAGAGGGAGCTGACTATCCTAGCCATGGAGCAAGATTCACAGGAAAGCCAGCCTACTTCAAGCATGTTATCTCTGCAACAGGCAGACTTCTTGAAAAACTCTCCATGAAGCCCTCTGATTTCAATCATGTTGTTTTCCATATGCCCAATGGCAAGTTCCCTTTAAAGGCTGCAAAATCCTTGGGTTTCTCAAAGAACCAGGTGGAACTGGGAATGGTTGTGAGAAAGATAGGTAATTGCTATTCCGGTTCAAGCCTTCTGGGCCTTTCAAGGGTATTGGACAAAGCGAAACCTGGTGAAAGGATATTCATAACGTCTTATGGTTCAGGAGCAGGCTCTGACTCCTTTTCATTCTTAGTAACTGATAAGATCTTGGAGAGGGTAAATCTTGCTAAAAAAACCGATTTTTATATAGACAGAAAAGAGAACATAGATTACGGAACGTACGTCAGGTTAAGAAAGAAGTTGAAGGGTGATTAAAGATGAGAGTCGCAGCTGTCGGGGTTGGATGCACGAAACTCGGTGAACACTGGATGAAGTCTCTGCGAGACCTCTCGACAGAGGCTGGTGCACTCGCTCTCAAAGATGCAGGCATAGACGGAAAGAATGTTCAGGCGCTGTACATAGGAAACATGTCCGCCGGTAGGTTTATAGGCCAAGAGCATCTGGGAGCTCTGGCTGTTGACCAGGCCGGTCTTAATCCCATACCTGCAACCAGGTGTGAATCCGCCTGTGCATCCGGAGCGCTGGCCTTCCGTAAGGCCTACCTTTCGATACTTTCAGGAGAGTATGATATGGTTATGGCTGGAGGAGCAGAGAAGATGACAGACATAAAGGGGTCAGGAGCAATATCAACGTTAATGGGAGCAGGAGATCAGGAATGGGAGTCATCAATAGGCCTGACATTTGTCGGCCTTTACGCCCTCATGGCAAAGGCCTACATGGAGAAATACAAACTGACGAGAAAAGAGCTTGCCCTTGTCCCTGTGAAGAATCATAAACACGGTCTCAATAACCCCTACGCACAGTTCAATTATGAGATAACGGTAGATGATGTTTTACGTTCGCCCCTCATAGCAGATCCGCTCAGACTTCTTGATTGTTCTCCCATAACAGATGGGGCTGCTGCCGTTGTTTTGGCTTCGGAAAAGGTTGCAAAGAAATTCAAAAACCCAATCTGGATACTTGGCAGTGGGCAGGCTTCAGACACACTCGCACTCCACAACAGGATCAGTCTGACAGAAATACCCGCCACGCAGATAGCTGCGAAAAAGGCTTACAGGCAGGCAGACATGAAACCTAATGAAATAGACATTGCAGAAGTTCACGATTGTTTCAGCATAGCTGAGATATTGGCGTATGAAGACCTTGGATTTTGCAAGAAGGGAAAGGGAAAGGAACTGCTTTTGAAAAAAGATGTAATGATAGGCGGGAAAATCCCAGTCAATACTGACGGGGGATTGAAGATGGGTCATCCTGTCGGGGCAACAGGTATCAAACAGATAGTTGAGGTTGTAAAACAGCTGAGAGGTGAAGCCTCTAACCAGGTAAAAAAAGCAAGAGTGGGATTGACGCACAATATAGGAGGTAGTGGAGCCAGTTCTCTGGTCCACATATTGGGGAGGGAATGACATGCCTTACAGGTCTGTTCCTTTGTTCTGGAGACTGAAGAAACCCAAGTATAATCTTGTAGGAACCAAATGTCTGAAATGTAAAAACGTTTACTTCCCACCTCGTAATTTATGCCCGGAATGCAGGAGGAGCGGGAACATCCGTGAATTCCCCTTTAGCGGAAAGGGGAAGATAGTTTCATACACGATCATAAGGACAGCTCCGGAAGGCTTTGAACACTACACCCCCTACGTCGTTGCCATCGTACATTTGGATGAAGGGGCAAACATAGCAGCACAGATCGTAGGGGATATAGAAAACATCAAGACAGGGAAACGCGTTCGGTCGGTTTTCAGAAAGATGTGCGAGGACGGGAGCGACGGACTGATACACTACGGACTTAAATTCGAAATGGCTGACTGATTCTGAAACAAAAATTATTTAAATCCTGTTTCCTCTTCTAAATATGGATAAATTATCCAGATTTGAGGACCTCGATTTTTTTGAAGATCTAGAGGAAGACGAAGAGAATTTAGAAGACAGTGAGGAAAACCAAGAGGATGAGGGGTTCGAGATAGTTTACAGCGAAGAGGAGATAGAGTCACTCTATAAGGATTACAAGGAAATCAGGGAAGAACCAGACAGGACCGAGAACCAATATCACCTCTCCAAAAAGAGGGAGAGGGCAATCGAAAAACCATTGGATCTGGAATTCAAGGCGATGAATGAATTGGATTATACCATTGTTGAACAAAAAAACGAATATCAGGGAAAGAATGATTTCCTGAAGGTCGAATACACAGAACCCGTGTTTTTCAACGACCAGCTCACCTACCAGAGCATTTTCATGGAAAACGAGGAAGCGGGAAAAACTGTTTATGAGCTAACGTTGGAGGCATCCCAGAAGAATGGTATGGATCTAAAGATAAGCTATGACGAGAATACACGAACTTTTTATCTGGATTCCATGGACGGAAAAAAGGACGGATCTAAAATTGACGGGAATATGGCCTACCTTGAGTTCTGGGTGAAAGACGGTGAAACCAACGAGTACAGGATAGGGGAAAACAGTATAGATCAGGAAATTCTCAAGAAAGGAGACAAGGTTGAATGGAGGCTGGCGACCGAGAGAGAATCATACTGCGGCGGCGGTGGTTACGGAAAATCACAAAGAGAAAAAGAAATGGAACAGATACTTCTTTATCCGGGCAATGGAAATCCCATAAAGGGATACTTTTCAGACCTCGGAAGAACCCTCGAAAGAAACCCCTTTTTCTACACGGATTTTGGACTGAAACTCATATGAGGGTCAGCGTGGCCGCGATCCCTCCGCGTTCTGCCTTTGTCTTATTTTCTCCTGAAGCGATTATTATGACATCATTATCTTCAACTTCCAGATTTTCCAGACCCCTGACAACGTCCCCTGTCCCCGGGAATTTCACCCGTTTCCCTTGGAAAACAAGTGTGGTAACCTTAACTCCCATCTTCATGCCTTCATCCCTCTGTTCGATACCCATTTTCACCTTCTTGGACGCATTCTTGACTATTAGGGCAACTGTGGGTTTTTTGCTTATGGATGGAATTCGAACCCTGAAGGCAATGGAAACTTTCCTGTTCAGATAATCCGCTACCTTCTTGCCTTTTTTGGTCAGAACCTCGCCTCTGGTTGAATTTTTGGTGAACCCACGCTTCCTGAGGTTCTTTACAATGGTTTTAACCGTTGCTTCACCCATATCCAATTCTTTTATGAGCAAAATCCTTCCTATAGACCTTTCTGAAAGAATCTTGAAAACCCTAACAACATCTACCATCGAATACCCCGACCTTTTGTCTATTTCGAAATCTCCGAGAAATTTCTTGAAACTCATCTGAAAATATTTGTTTTAAAATATAAAATCCATATCCATCCATCTGAAATCCATCAGTTTGCCCGTCCTGAACAGCATTTCCAACTGCATATTATTCACGGTCTTTATGATCTTCCTCAAAAACAACCCGAATCCTATCTGTTTCCCTATTCTGGCTCTCCAAAGGGTCTCATATTCCTTCAAAACCCTCTCGCTGAAATCGTTTTTCTCGAAAGCCCTTTTCATCACAGAGGAGGCAATACTCGCAGATGTCAGCCCATACACCACCCCGCCTCCAGACCACGGCTTCACCTGCCCTGCTGCATCCCCAATAAGAAGTATACGGTCGAAATAGCTTTTTTTAACAGAGCCTATTGGTATGAGACCCGCGAATTTTTCGTATTTCTTGATACCGAAGAATTTTTCCAGATCATTAAAATTCACATCCCTTCCCAACACACCATACTCCAGTTTTCTGCCCCTCGGGATTTTCCAGAAGAATCCATCCTTCAACCTGCTCTTGTCGAAGTAAAGATCAACATTCTTGGAATAACTTTTTTCATTAACAACCCCTATCAGCCCTTTGATTTTCTCCTTCGGTTTTACGCACAGACCCTTCGCAACTACTGAATTCGTTCCATCACACCCTCCCACCAGCCTCCCCCTTACCCTTCCTTTAGTGGTGTTAACCTCTACACAATCTTTCCTCACCACGATACTACCCACTTTACAGTTGAGCAGAATTTTCGATTTAACTATTCCTCCCAACCTTTTGTCAAACTTCGAACGATCAATCACGTATGCAGCATTTTTCTTCTTGAGAACAAATTCATTCTTCGGCGAATGAACTATTGCCGAATCCACCTCGTTATCAATGACATTCCATTCTTTTATATCAGAAAAAAATTTCTCTATGTTACTTGAGATCAGACCTGAACACTGCAGGGGTTCGCCAATCTTCCCATGCTCTTCAAGCACGACAACCTTATATCCTAGATCTTCGCACAGCTTTGTTGTGTACAGACCGACAGGCCCTGCCCCTACCACGACAACATCGAACATATTAAAACCTATGGATACCACTTATTTAAACATAATATCATAACATAATCTATACGTGATTTCATGAAACTTCCGAATTATAAACTCTTCCTTGCAGTTCCAATTATCTTTCTGCTAACATCAGCTGGAATCCTCATCAGTCAATACAATCAGACAGGAGAATGGTTCCAGAGATCGATCGAACTGAAGGGCGGAACACTGATAACAATAAACACTGAGAACAGGTTGGATGTGGCGAACATAGAGACGGAGTTAAAGGAGAAGTTCACACCAATAAACGTCCGGGAAACAAGAAGTTTTGAGGGGTATGGAACGCTGATAGAAACCTCAAGCGAGATAGAGCCGGATAACATCCTCAGCGAGCTGAAGACAATGGGCGTTGAAACTCGAGATGTATCAATCGAAACCATCGGACCTTCTTTAGGAGCGACGTTCTGGTCACAGGCGCAGCTGGCGATAATAATAGCCTTCATATTCATGGGCATAATAGTTTTCGTTATCTTCCGTACGTTCGTCCCTTCCATAGCTGTCATAATGTCTGCAATGTCCGACATACTCATTACCCTGGGATTAATGCAGGTTTTCGGAATCGAACTATCGCTGGCAGGGCTTGCTGCGTTGCTAATGTTGATAGGTTACTCAGTGGATACCGACATAATGTTAACCTCCCGGTTGCTCAGGGAGTCAGAGGATAAAACACTCAGTGAAAAGATACGCAGAGCCCTGAAGACAGGATTGACCATGACCATCACGTCAATAGCAGCCCTGACCGCCTTGCTGTTGTCTGCGATATCTCCTGTACTTTCACAGATAGCAACAGTCCTGATCATAGGGTTGGCGATAGACATAATGAATACATGGTTAATGAACTCTGTCATACTTAAGTGGTATTGTGAGAGAAAGGGGTTGATCTGATGTTGAAGTATTGGAGGCTTTTACTATTGCTGATAATGGTGACTGGAGCGATACTTGCAATAATCCTTAAGCCGCATTACGTTGGTGTTCAGGTGGCGTACGTCTACGATACCTCCCCGGCGAAAGGCGTTCTACAGCAGGGCATGATTATTTCGCACGTAAATGGAGAAAAGATATACAGAGTTGATGAATGGGAGAGCCTGGCAAAGGATTACAAAGGCAACATAACGTTAACAGCCGACAGAAACAGATACAAATTCTTTGTCAACGAGAGCGGCCTGGGAATAGACGTCATGGAGATAGACAGAACAAACCTCGACTTTGGGCTTGACATAAAGGGAGGAACGCGAATCCTCCTCCAGCCAAAGGAAAACGCCTCCGGCGAGATGATAGACCAGATTATCGCGACCCTCCAGACTAGAGCGAATATCTACGGTCTCAGAGAGGTGAGATTCTTCCCCATAAGATCGATTGGCGGCGAATATTTCGTCCAGATAGAGGCCGCCGGCTTGGGAAGGGAGGTGGTCTCAGATCTTCTTTCCAAACAGGGAAATTTTGAAGCCAAAATATCGAAACCTGTTTTTCTCAGTAAAGGCAAGGGCAACTTCCAGCTCGGGGAAAACGCCTACCCTGTAGAGCTGACAGAGAACAATACCGTCCTTCTGGGCGAACTCACGGTGAGACCGAATGAGACCTTTACATTGGACGGGATTGATTTTGAGTATATCAATGCAACGGAAACAGGGGGCGAATTGTTCTTCCTGGGAACAGCCTACAGGGGAGAGGATATCGAACTAGTTTATTCTGACCCTCAACATTCTGGAATAATTCCCCGTGGCCAATTCTTCTCGTTCTACTTCGGAATCCTTGTCTCAGAGAAAGGAGCCGAGAGATTCGCCAAGATAACATCGGGCATACCAAGCCAGATGGATCTCCAATCAGGAGACTACTATCTAAAGGATTCACAGATATTCCTTTACCTTGATAATCAGTTGGTTTCCAGTCTCAGGATAGCATCCACACTCGGAGGAAAGATCTACACGACCCCGCAGATAGAGGGGTCACGGGAGACGAGAGAGGATGCCACAAAGGAAAAACTCAACCTCCAGACAATCCTTAGGTCCGGAGCATTACCAGTCAGCCTGGAAACCGTTTCCGTAGGCGTTATATCACCAACACTAGGAAAGGGGTTCGTAACCTCAGCGATGTACGCCGGACTGTTCGCTGCGATAGCTGTTATAATAGTTGTGTTCGCAAGATACAGAAAGCTCCGCGTTTCCATCCCCTTGGTATTTATCGGTCTTTCCGAGATCGTCATAATACTCGGAATAGCGGCCAGCAACGACTGGGTGATATGGGTTCCCGTCCTCATGCTCAACGCGCTCGTTATAGGAGCAGCATGGTGGAAGAAACACGAGGTAGACGTGATAGCATGGATAGGAGCTTTGTTAATCCCTATTCTCGGTCTGCTCACATGGACAATTGATCTGCCGGCAATAGGCGGAATAATAGCTGCGATAGGGGTGGGGGTGGACAACATGATCGTTATAGCCGACGAAACCCTCACCAGAAGAGAAGAGGAAAGGAAGATATTATACACCATCAAGGACAGGATCAAACGCGCATTCTTTATAATCTTTGGATCGGCATCCACAACCATCGCTGCGATGGTTCCATTGATGTCGCTTGGAGTCGGCCTGGTCCGAGGCTTCGCAATAACAACTGTTGTCGGCGTGCTCGTGGGGATACTGATAACAAGACCTGCCTATGCCAAGATAGTGGAAATGGGAACGAGCAGGGAGAAAACGTAAACTAAACCTTAACATCTGATTTTAGACCCAAAAGATCTCTGTATTCCTCGATAATTGGGCCACTTAAATCCCTTCTAAAATCATCAACCTGTTGTTCTGACAAACCCTGTATGGGTGTCGAACCGGAGAAACTTTCATTGTACAGGTTTTCGATATCCTTTTTATCAAGAGGAATTTTTTCATCCTTTGCTATTCTTTCGAGAAGATCATTGGGCAGGCCTTCCTCCTTGATTCTTCTGCCAGCTTCCATTGAGTGATCCCTTATCAATCCATGCACTTCCTGTCTGTCACCTCCCCTCTTAACGACCTCCATTATAATGTTCTCGGTTATCAAGAATGGAAGTTCCTCTCTCAGATTTTTTTCGATTATCTTTGGGTAAATTACGGGATCTTCCATTATTTTCATATAGAGATTCAGGACGGCATCCGTACTCAGGAAGGCTTCAGGTATGTAAATTCTCCTCCCTGCAGAATCATCCAAAGTCCTTTCGAACCATTGTAATGCTCCCGTAAACAGGGCCTCCAAAGGCAAAACCATTGCATGTCTGCTCAAAGAACCCGTCCTTTCCGCCTTCATGGGATTCCTCTTATAAGCCATTGCAGAACTCCCTTTCTGTTTCTTTCCAAACGGTTCCTCCATTTCCTTGCGGTTCTGCAGAAGTCTGATATCTGTTGAAAACTTGTGAGCACTCTGTGCTATCCCCGCGAGGACAGAAAGCACTTTATAATCAAATTTTCTTGGATAGGTTTGTCCTGTAACAGGATAGACACCTTCAAAACCCAAGGCTGTCACCACTTTCCTTTCTAATTCTTTAACCTTTTCTTTGTCTCCATTGAAGAGCTTCAAGAAGCTTGCCTGCGTCCCTGTCGCTCCCTTTATTCCCCTACCTTTAAAATTATCCAAAATATTCTCGATGTCCTCCATATCCATGATGAGATCATAGCCCCAGAGTGTCGCTCTTTTTCCTATTGTTGTTGGCTGTGCTGGTTGGTAATGTGTAAACGCCAGCGTGACCATGTCCTTGTATTTACCAGCGAAATCATCAACAAGATAAATCGTGTTTGTAAGTTCTTTTCTAACTTCCACCATCCCTTCCCTGAGCTGTAAAAGTTCTGCGTTATCTGTAACATCGCAACTTGTCAGACCTAGGTGTATTATGGGCTTTGCCTTTGGACACTGCTCTCCGTACGCGAAAATATGCGAAAGTACATCATGCTTTATAACCTTTTCCTTTGCTTCTGCAACCTTGTAATTTATCCTTTTAGCAAATGTTTCCATCTCCTCTATCTGTTCTCCAGTTATACCCAACCCCATTTCTTTCTCTGCCTTTGCAACCTCTATCCACATTCTTCTCCACTTTCTGAACTTGTTTTCATCCGACCAGATATACTGCATTCTTTTTGTGGTGTACCTAGAAACAAGTGGGGTTTGATACACTCTCCTATTCATAAAATCACTTATACTTTCTCAAAATTCCAGGCAGACATCAGGGCGAGTGAATCCCCCTTAAATTCTATATGATCCGGCATCTCTCCCCAATCAAAGATAGAATACCTGTTAGAAAAAATGAAACTTCCAACACCCAAGGCTTTCTCTTTGGGCTCAGATTCGATTTCAAGATCCTTTACGCTTCCCATTTCCACACCTGAGAATATTGACTATTGGAGAAAAGTTTTTTATACCATTATTTATCCAAAAAATCATTCCTTGGAGACCTTTGAAACGTTCCCGACCAGTTCTATGGAATCAGCCTTTATCACACCCTTGCCCAAGAAATCGTACATCTTCAGGGAACCACTCTCTGCTGTTTCCGTCCAGTTGCCCGAGACCATGCTCAGTTTCATACTCTTGAGTTCAAGGTTGCTGAGAGCCAAACTGTGTATTTCTATCTCTCCTAGCTTTTCCTCTATGGTCAGCTGTGAATTGCTTTCCTTCAGGAGAGCGAAACCCCCTTCCAAATCTATCGAAACCTCCCCGTTGAAGTTCGAGACCTTTGTCGAGTCTGAGGTTATGTTGACTGTTGATTCGGGGTTCAGGATGAAACTTTCCGGGTAGAATGTAAGATCTATTTCTGTCATTCTCTTTACTGGCCTTGCGAACAATCCTCCAAGGGGAGAGGATTCGAACCACTCTCTGATCTTATCAAAGAAATCAGACAGCAGGCCTGCAGAAACACTTGAAGAGAATATTGACATTCCTACGATCGCGAAGAGAAATACAACGATTATTTTTTGATGGTTTTTGTTCATTACAGACACCAAGTAATATTTAACCTTGAAGGTTTAAAATATATAAATTATAGTTCAATCCTAATTTAAATACCGAATTCGTGATACCATGGTTTTCTTTCAATGGGGTGCCGGGAATGAGTGGATAACAATTCTCTACTTCGTATTCTTCGTAATATTCTTCTTTTTCTATCCCAGGCTCATGCTATCCCAGATAATGTGGAAAATCGAAAGAACCGCTGCCGAGCTCGAATACATGTCCAACTCCTCCAAGGGTTTCCTAATAAAAAAGATATCCAAGAAACCAACGAAAAAACTGAAGGATTCTGTTTCGAGGTTCTTTGAATTCTTTGTTATCACCCCTGTCTCGCTCGATCCTTTCGGGGTTGTAAAAAAATTCGAATTGGTCATACAGAATGAGAAACAGAGATTCCAGTACTTCGTTAACCAAGTCGCCCCTGGAATGGATAAAGAGGGCAAGGCAAGCATGGGAATGGGCATGGCAGGCGGAATCGAACTACATATGATAGCAAAGATAGTGAGACATTACGTGGAGCTCATAAAGCAGACTAAATCCTATCAAATCGCTCTGATACTTCAGATGCAGCTCCCCTTGATAGAGAGGATCGCGAAAGCCGTATTCAAGGGGACGAAAGCCATGGCGAATGGAGAGCCGATAGGTGACGCGTTAGGACCTCTGGTTGTGGCAAACCTGGTAGGGAAAAGCAAAACAAAGGAAATCGAGGAGGATATAGTGATGGCGAATATTAAGATAGACAAAAGGAACTGTTTTGTCATGAAGGCAAAGGGTCCTGGAGGAAGACTGGGTAGACCGGGGAAGGCAGTGGAGAAACTGGTTTCGAGAAACAAGGTTTCAAGGATAATAACGATCGACGCCGCTGCAAAGCTCGAGGGAGAAAAAACAGGATCTGTTGCCGAGGGCGTAGGGGTCGCCATGGGAGGACCCGGTGTCGAGAAATCTTACATCGAGGATGTCGCTGTTAAAAACAACATACCCTTGGACTCGATAATAGTCAAGATGAAGCCAGAGGAAGCGATAATGCCCATGCGCAAGGCGATTAAAGACGCGGTCCCTGACGTTGTCGAAGCGATCAAGGAATCCCTGAAAAGGACCAAGACAGGATCCAATGTAATAATCGTAGGAGTAGGGAACACATCAGGTGTTGGTAACAACAAGAAGGCGACAGAAAAGGTTAACAGATGGGTCGATCAGAACGAAAGAAAGATACAGAGAATGAAGAAGAGGGAACAGAAAAAAGAGGGCTTTTTCTAGTTCTATTGTTCCAAGATATCTATATCCCTTGGATCCAGGATAACCTTTCCGAACTGCTCGAAATCTTCCTTCATCCTGGGACACGCTGTATTCACGAGAACATCTATTTTCAGACCGATCAGTTTTTCAGGCGTAAGCTGATCTGCCACAAGTATGTAGGCATTCTTACCCTTCGCTTCCAGCCTCTCCTTTATACTTTCTGTTGTCTTCAGATTTACCTGTCCGGGTTTTGTGGAAACAACGATCCCGAAATTCATAAGGCCCCTCGCTTTCTGGACACGCATTATCCTGAGGGTTTCCAGCCTCTCCTTCTCGCGAAGGAAATTGGTGAAATTCTTTTTTTCGAGATCGAGGAAGAGGACCGGTTTGCTGACGATTTCCTGAAGACCGAGCGGATGGAATCTGCCTGATCCTATGAACAGGAAACAATCAACCTTATTCTCAAGCGATTTCGCACTCGAGAAGTCGCAACCAAGAACCTGACCGTTTCTTAGCTTTCCCGATGAACCTATGTAAACTTGTTTCCCATTCTTCTCCAGGAATTTCTTTACATCACCCAAACAGTTAACAAACTGGATCGTTGTTACGAGAGATATCCTCTCGTAATCCAGTTTTTTAAAATGCCACTCAAGGAGGGGGATTGGATCGCAGGGGATTTCATATTCCTCATATATGACCGGGATTTTGGTTTTCAGGCCGAAATCAGAATGGCCTATATGTAAGAGAAGATCGCATCCCAGACTTTTCGCTTCCTTATCCCTCAGGTCACATGCCCCAAAACATGGCTCCAGCGAAAGCAAAACCTCGATCTTGTTCTTCTCCAGAAAATCCATCAGATCTAACGCCCCCATCTTCAGACCCCCCGGAACCTGCAGAAAAACCTTCTTCCCCCTTGCTTTTTTCAGTTTCTCCATTAACCTTTCTTTCCTCTTTTGATCAAACATAATCTTATACCCTGCACAAGATTTAAAAATCTACAATTGACGTAAAGAACTCTTTTTAAATAAAAAACTATAAGTAAGTAAAACAGGAGGGAGTATGGATAATTCGAAATTTTCTGGCTTTTACAAGAAATCCCCGGAAGAGCGATTGAAGATAATAAAAGAATTGGCTAAACTAACGGATGAGGAAGCTGAGATCCTTAAGAAGACAGGATCCCTGGGGATGGAGACCGCGGACAGGATGATAGAGAATGTTGTGGGAACGAGTGAATTCCCCTTCGGTCTCGGGCTCCATTTTCTCATAAACGGAAAGGATTACGTAATTCCAATGTGCATAGAAGAACCTTCAGTCGTTGCCGCCGCTTCTTTCTCGGCCAAACTCGCTAGGGAATCTGGAGGTTTTAAAACCTCGAGTGATGATCCCGTAATGATAGGCCAAATCCAAATTATGGGTTTCAAGAACTTCCAAAAAGCGAAAAAGTCGATTCTGAACAACAAAGAAAAAATAATATCAAAGGCAAATGAAAGGGATTCAGTTCTTGTGAGCTTCGGGGGAGGAGCCAAGGATTTGGAAGTCATGAAGGTTGATTCTAAAGTCGGAGAGATGTTGATTGTTCATTTGCTAGTCGATGTTCGCGATGCAATGGGAGCAAATGCCGTGAATACAATGTGCGAGGGGATTTCACCCTTGCTCGAGGAACTGACTAGGGGTTACGTAAGACTGAGGATAATCTCGAATCTCGCGGACAGAAGATTGGCAAGAGCCAAGACGATCTGGAAGAAGGAGGTTCTCGAAAAATCCACCAAGGGTATGATGAAGGGAGAAGAGGTTGTGAAAGCAATTCTGGAAGCATACCATCTCGCGGTAAACGACCCCTACAGGTGTGCAACACACAACAAAGGGATAATGAACGGGGTAGATGCAGTGGTGATCGCAACAGGAAACGATTTTCGAGCGGTGGAAGCGGGTGCCCATTCCTTCGCTTCCATAACAGGTAAATACAAACCCCTTACGAAATATCACAAGAACAGGGAAGGTGATCTTGTTGGAGAAATAGAGCTTCCGATCGCAATAGGAACAGTTGGAGGTGCGACACGAACGAAACCGGAAGCAAAGGTCGCGCTCAAGATACTTGGTGTTAAAACAGCGAAAGAGTTATCCGAGGTTATCGCCGCAGTCGGCCTTGCTCAAAACTTCGCTGCTCTGCGCGCACTGGCGACAGAGGGAATCCAGCGAGGTCATATGCGCTTGCATGCGAAGAACATTGCTATAACAGCAGGAGCGAAGGGAGACGAAATAGAGAAGGTTTCGAATAAAATGACTGATGAGAAGAACATCAGTGTTTCCCGCGCAAAGGAAATACTCAAAGAAATCAGGAAATAGCCTTAATACCGTTCTCTACTTCTTTTCTGACAAAATTCCCCACACGTTCGAATTCTTCCCTGTCTTTTGCTTCCCAGCGGAGAACGATAGCTGGTTGCGTATTGGATGGTCTCACTATAAACCAGGAGTTCTTATCCTCAAACACGACCTTTACACCATCCAGGGTTATCGTTTTGTAGCCGTCTTTTTTGAATCTTTCCTTAATGTTTTCCACAACCTTGAACTTTTTGTCATCAGGGCAGTGAATTCTGGTGTCATCCGACGTCATGTACGAAGGGAGAGCTGCGGTCAACTCAGAAATAGCCTTTCCTGATACTGACAGCAATTCAGCCAGTTTTACCGCTGCGAATATTGCATCATCATAATTGAAATTTTCCTTGAAGTAATAGTGACCGGAAGTTTCTCCACCCAGCAAACAGTTTTCATCAAACATGGTTTTCTGTATGTAGGAATGACCTACCCTCGATATGATAGGAACGCCCTTCATCCCCTTTATAACGTCTTCTATGAGTTTGGAGCAAAGAACCTCATAGAGTATTTTTGATCCTGGATTATTTTCGAGAACGTTCTCTATTATTAAGGCAAACGCTCTGTTATCAGGTAAGACTTCTCCTTTCTCATCAACAAAACTGACCCTGTCTCCATCCCCATCAAAGGCAATCCCCAGGTCAGCCTTTGTTTCAGAAACCTTTGCCTGCAGGTCCTTCAAGGTTTCCTTTACCAGCGGATCCGGATGATGGTTAGGGAAATCCCCATCAGGTTCGCAATACAGTTCAATAACCTCACATCCCAGTCTCCTGAACAATTCAGAAGAAACCTTACCGGCAGTTCCGTTCCCGGCATCTATAACAATTCGTAAAGTTTTCTCGAATTTCACCTTTCCCAGAACAAAGTTTATGTAGTCCCTTTCGATATCTTTCTTGATCAGGTTCCCTTTCAGCTTTTTTGTTTCTACCCCTTTCCTAACGAGCATTTCAACATCTCTTACACCAGTCTCATAAGAGAGACACAGGCCGTTCTCACCGCAGAGCTTTATCCCATTATATTCCTTTGGGTTGTGGGATCCTGTAACCATCATACCTGCATTCATCTTGTTGTAGGCTACAGTGAAATACAAGAGAGGCGTTGGAACCATACCCACATCTATCACGTCAAAACCCATCTCAAGCAGGGCCTTTACCAGATTCTCTTTCAGGGCGGGTCCGCTGTTTCTGGCATCCATTCCTACCGCAACCGTTCCCTTACCCAAGAACTTCCCGAAAGCCAATCCTATTTTGTATGCAATATCCTCGTTCAGTTCCTTTGGATAAACCCCGCGTATGTCGTATGCGCGAAATATTGACATAATAATTATTCCTTTAATTAGTTTTTAAAAATAATCCCAATTGCAAAACCATTTAAATATAACACTACATAATAGATTTTTATGAAACTTAAACTCCTCGAGAAAGGGAAGGACAAGATAATTTTCGAAGTATCAGACGAAACCCATACATTCTTAAATCTTCTCAGGGAAAACGCATGGAAGGTTGGATCCAAACAGGCTTCCTACGTGATCGAACACCCCTACCTTTCCGAACCAAAGTTCATAGTAAAGGCGGACAATCCTGTAAAAATCCTCTCGAATGCTTCTCAGAGAATAATCGATCAGGCAAAGGAGTTTGGTAAAGAATTCAAAAGGGTATCAAGATAATTTCGATTTTTATGTTCAAGAATATAAAGAGTGAGATAAGGATAATAGGCTGGGACGACACGCCCTTCACGTTCAAGGACAGGGAAACCAAGCTGATAGGGGTGGTATGCAGAGGAGGAACCCAGATAGATGGTGTCGTAACAACGAAGATAAGGGTTGACGGGAACGACGTCACGGAAAGGCTTGCAAAGGCTGTTAACAGCAGCAAACACAGGGAACAGCTGAGACTGATAATGCTCGACGGGATAACATTCGGCGGATTTAACATAGTTGACCTGGATGAACTCCATGAAAAAACCAAGCTCCCCATCATCGTGATAATAAGGGAAAAGCCAGACATGAAATCAATCGAGAAATCCCTTTCTAAATTCAAGGATTCCGGAAGACGCTGGAACCTGATAAAGAAGGCAGGCGGGGTAAAAAAGACAGAGGTTAGAAACAAGGTTCTAAAGGGAAGGAAAATAATATATTACCAGAAAAAAGGAATAAACGATTACACCTGCGAAAAAATTATAAATCTTACCGCAATACATTCAGTCACGCCCGAACCCGTCCGGATAGCTCACCTGATAGCGAGTGGATTCAGATGATAAAGAAAATAAAAATCGAGGGAACGCTCGGAACGGTATTTTACATAGCGGTGGGAATATTTTTAGCTCTTGGGATAAACCAAGGTTTGGCCTTTGCTTTATCCACGGACATGCCTGTGGTTGCCGTCGAATCCAACAGCATGGTCCCGACGTTCTACAAAGGCGATATACTCATAATTCAGGGGATTGCGGATCCCAATCTCTACTCGGACTTTCTTGAAATAGGGGACGTGATCGTATTTTCCCCTGAAGGGAAAGCCACTCCGATAGTTCACAGGCTCATCGGTAAGAACATCGATGGAACCTTCCAGACGATGGGCGACGCCAACAACGGGAGACAACTCCCATTTGAGAAGTCCATTGAACCCTCCCAAATCCACGGCAAGATGTTGTTCATAATCCCTTTCCTGGGATGGATAAAGATAGGAGCGACAGAGATCTTGCTCCCCAACATAGGTTGGGTGGTGCTCGCGGTAGTGACCGTTACATTTTTATATTTAATTATCAAAAAATAGGTCACTTATTGTAGATTTCAGGAGATAAAATGCACTTTTGCCCGAAATGCGGACTGGTTTGCGTTTCCAAGAGGGAGAAGAACAAAACCATTCTTGTTTGCAGAAAGTGCGGATACAAGATCAAGGACTACAAACCAATCGAAATTTCCGAGGAGATAGAGAAGAAACCGCTCGATGATGTGGTTCTTATCGAGGAAAAGAAGGAAGCCCTTCCAAAGATCAGGCTTATCTGCCCGAAGTGTGGGAACAAGGAAGCGGTATGGTGGATGGTCCAGACAAGATCAACTGACGAACCCCCAACATTGTTCTTCAGCTGCACGAAGTGCAGGCATTCCTGGCGGGAATATTAAGAACCAATCTTTACAACTT
>JABAOH010248070.1_pt1 | contig 154619 bp, 153 predicted proteins | sample 7062181 | NCBI WGS metagenome assembly JABAOH01 (sample SAMN14538630, study PRJNA623070) | marine sediment metagenome | biome: marine biome [ENVO:00000428]; feature: marine pelagic biome [ENVO:01000023]; material: deep marine sediment [ENVO:00002113]; isolation source: pool of 5 deep marine...
GGCGGCGCTGGCCGCCAGCTGGTTCGCCTGACGCGCGGCGTCCGCGCTCTGGCGCACCGTGCCGGTGAGCTGCTCCATGCTGGCCGCCGTCTGCTGCAGGTTGCTCGCGGTCTGCTCCGTGCGCGCGCTCAGGTCCTGGTTGCCGGTGGCGATCTCTTGCGAGGCCGTGTTGATGTTGTCGGTGGCACTGCGCAACTGGCGCATCATGTCCAGGAAGCGCTGGCGCATGGCCTCGACCTCGACAACGAGCGTGCCGAGTTCGTCGCGCCGCGTGGTCTGGAACGCCTGCGTCAGGTCGCCCTGGGCCACGGTGGTGACTGCCTTGGTGAGCTCACCCAGGGGCGCGCTCACGTTGCGGCGGATCAGCACGAACAGGCCGGCGCCGAGCAGCACGGTCGTGAAGATCAGCAGGCCCCAGAACATATACATCATGCGCCAGTGCGAGGCCATGGCTTCGTCGTCCGACACCTCGGCGATCACCCACCAGCCACTGGCCTGCGTGTCGCGCTTGACGGCCCAGGGACTGGTGATCTGCGGATTGAGCAGGGCGACGGAATCGCGCACGAACACGTCCTGGCCCGCGCGCATCTCGTCCATCATCGCGCCGGCCTGGGGGTTGACCTCCAGCACCTTCTTGCCCGCCAGCGCGGGCGGCGAAATGAACAGCGCGTTGGCATTGCTGTCGCGCGGGTCGATGATCGCCGTGCCGCCCGACTGGAAGTAGGTCGCGTCGGTGACGAGCTTGTCCAGCGAGGCCTGGAAGTCGCGGATGTCGAAGCCGATGAACAGGATGCCGACCACCTGGCCAGCGGCGTCCTTCACGGGCTCGTAGTGCGTCATGTACGCATTGCCGAAGAGCACGGCACGGCCGGTGTACGGCTTGCCCTGCAGCATCAGCGGATAGGCGGCGTGGTTGCGCGCCAGGGTGGTGCCCACGGCGCGCTCGCCGTTTTCTTTCTTGAGCGAGGTGCTGATGCGCTCGAAGTCATCGCCCTTGCGCATGAAGATGGTGGCCACGCCGCCGTTGGCGAGGTGGAAGGAGTCGGCCTCGCTGTTGTCGCCATTGAGCAGCATGCCCCAGCTCTTGAGCATGTTGTTGGCCACGTCGAGCTCGAAGTGCTCGGCGAACTTCTTGCGGAACGGCTGGTAGGCGCGCTCGGTCATCATGCGCGCCGTCGCGTCGAAGGCGTCCACCGAATCCGCCAGAGCAGCGGCCTTGTCACCGGCGGCGGTGGCCAGGCGCGTGCGCGAATTGCCTTCGACCACGAAGGCCATGCTGATGCTGATGACGGCCAGCGTGCCGGCCAGCAGCGCGACGGCTTGCAGGGACAGTCGGCGGGCCACGGAGGCGCCGCTCTTCTTGTCCGTTGAGTGATTCGATCGGAACATGGTCAGGTGTCTCCTTCCACGAGCGGCGGCGGCAGGCGCGGCCTTTTATTGCAGCGCTTGCGCGCTTTCGATCAGGCCCATGTCGGCGCTCGACATGAGTGCCTCGATGTCCATGAGGATCAGCATGCGTTCGCCCACGCTGGCGATGCCGGTGATGAAGCTGGTGTCGACCGAGGCGCTCATCTCGGGCGCCGGCTTGATGAGGTCGCCGGCCAGTTCCAGCACGTCGGACACCGAGTCGACCACGGCGCCCACCACGCGGCCGCGCACGTTGAGCACGATGACCACGGTGAAGCCGTTGTATTCGACCTTCTCGCAGCCCAGCTTGATGCGCAGGTCCACGACCGGCACGATCACGCCGCGCAAATTGACCACGCCCTTGATGAAGCTGGGCGCGTTGGCGATGCGCGTGGGTTCTTCGTAGGAACGGATCTCCTGCACGCGCAGGATGTCGATGCCGTATTCCTCGGCGCCCAGGCGAAAGGTCAGGAATTCCGCGCTGGCAGCGGCTTGCGCGGCGGCGCGCGCGCCGTCCTGGCGGGCGATGTGGGTGGCTTCGTTGCGCATGTCCATGGCTGTCTGTCCTCTTGCAGGAAAGGAAATGGGAATGGGGGTGAGGGGACTATCGGCCAGGGCCGCGCGGTCTGAAGTCGGAAAAAGGACGACAAACCCCGGCCTATCAGGCACCGACGTGCCGCGCCGGGCATTCTTTGAGTACCAAAGCATTCGCCGCTTCACCCCAGGCGCGCCCGGGGTGCGGGGCCTCTGCTAACTTCCGGCCATGTCCACCCACCTCGACCCCAGCCCCGCCATCGACAGCGACCACCCGTCGGTCCGTGCGTTTGCGCACGAACACGCGCGGGGCGATTCGGTGCGCGAACGCGCGGTCTCGCTCTACCTGGCCGTGCGCGACCAGATCCGCTACGACCCCTACCGCATCGACCTTTCACCCGCCGGCATGCGCGCCAGCACCACGCTGCAACAAGGCCATGGCTGGTGCGTGCCCAAGGCCGTGCTGATGGCGGCCGTGGCGCGCGCCGCCGGCATCCCGGCGCGCCTGGGCTTCGCCGACGTGAAGAACCACATGAGCACGGAAAAGCTGCGCCGCACCATGGGCAGCGACGTCTTCGTCTGGCACGGCTACACCGAACTCTGGATCGACGGCGCCTGGCGCAAGGCCACACCGGCCTTCAACCTCTCGCTGTGCGAGAAGTTCGGTCTCCTGCCGCTGGCGTTCGACGGCGTGCACGACTCGCTGTACCACCCCTACGACCGGGCCGGCCAGCGCCACATGGAGTACGTGAACGAGCGCGGCAGCTTTGACGACCTGCCGCTGGAGCGCATCACCGCCGACTTCGCGGTGATCTACCCGGGCTTCGGCCAGGCCGCGGCCGAGGGCGACTTCGCCGCGGACGCGGCGCGCGAGAACGCCACGCCTTGAACCGGCGTGGGCGGGCGCGTTCAACTCACTTGGAGAAGCGGAACACCGCCGTGCTGGCCATCAGGTTGGGCAATACGCGCACCTCGCGGCCTTCGTGCAGGCCGAAGCCGTCTTCCACGGTGAGGCCGTTGCGCCGTGCCAGCACCTCGAAGTCGGCGTAGGTGCCCACGCGGATGTTGGGCGTGTCGTACCACTGGAAGGGCAGCCGCTTGGTCACCGGCATGCGGCCCTGCAGCACGGCCAGCCGGTTGGGCCAGTGAGCGAAGTTGGGGAAGGCCACCACGCCGATGCGGCCCACGCGCGCGGTCTCGCGCAGCATGGTCTCGGCGTTGCGCAGGTGTTGCAGGGTGTCGATCTGCAGGACCACGTCGAAGGCGTTGTCGCCGAACATGGTCAGGCCCTCTTCGAGGTTGAGCTGCAGCACGTTGACGCCGCGCTGCAGGCAGGCCTGCACCTCGGCGTCGTCGATCTCGACGCCGTAGCCCGTGCAGCCACGCGTGGCCTGCAGGTGGGCCAGCATGGCGCCGTCGCCGCAGCCCAGGTCGAGCACGCGCGAGCCAGGGGGAACGAGTCGGGCAATGGAGTCGAGCAGGTCGCGTTCGCTCATGGTGAAACCTTCGCGCGGCGCGCTGCGGTGCGAGCGCCTTCGGGCGGCCGGGTGGCGCTCATCGCACGGCCCCCACGGTGTGTTGGAAGAAGCTGCGCACGGCCGCGTGGTAGCGCGCATCGTCGAGCAGGAAGGCGTCGTGCCCGTGCGGCGCATCGATCTCGCAGTAGCTCACCTCGCGGCGGTTGTCGAGCAGGGCCTTGACGATCTCGCGGCTGCGGGCGGGGGAGAAGCGCCAGTCGGTGCTGAAGCTCACGATCAGGAAGCGGGCCTGCGCGCGCGCCAGCGCCGCGGCCAGGCGCCCGCCGTGTTCCCGCGCCGGGTCGAAGTAGTCCAGCGCTCGGGTAATGAGCAGGTAGGTGTTGGCGTCGAAGTATTCGCTGAACTTGTCGCCCTGGTACCGCAGGTAGCTCTCGATCTGGAACTCGACGTCCTGCGTGGTGTACTTGTACCCCCACGCTCCGCCGCTGCGCGGGTCGCTGCCCCCCGAGGGGGCTGACCCGCCTTGGGGCGGCCCGGCGGCGGGTCGGACGCCGCCAGGAACCGCTTCTTCAAGTTCAGGCGCGCGCAGCGCGCGTCCGAACTTCTCGTTCATCACGTCGTCGCTGAGGTAGGTGATGTGGCCGATCATGCGGGCGATGCGCAGGCCGCGGCGCGGCAGGGTGCCCTGGCGCAGGTAATGGCCGCCGTGGAAGTCGGGGTCGGTGACGATGGCGCGGCGCGCCACCTCGTTGAAGGCGATGTTCTCGGCCGTGAGGTTGGGCGCGCTGGCCACCACCACCGCGTGGCGCACGCGCTCGGGGTACTGCAGCGTCCAGGCCAGCGCCTGCATGCCGCCCAGGCTGCCGCCCATCACGGCGGCCAGGGTCTCGATGCCCATGGCGTCGAGCAGGCGGGCCTGGGTCTCGACCCAGTCTTCCACCGTGACCACGGGAAAGTCCGCGCCCCAGGCCTGGCCGGTGGCCGGGTTGGTGTGTGTGGGGCCACTCGAGCCGAAACAGGAGCCGAGGTTGTTGACGCCGATGACGAAGAAACGGTCGGTGTCTACGGGTTTACCCGGGCCGATCATGTTGTTCCACCAACCCTCGGAGCGGGCCAGGGGCTGGCCGTTGGCGTCGGCGTGCCAGCCAGCCACGTGGTGCGAGGCGTTGAGCGCGTGGCAGACCAGCACGGCGTTGGACTTGTCGGCGTTGAGGGTGCCGTAGGTCTCGACCACCAGCTCGTAGGCCGGCAGCACCGCGCCGCCCCGCAGGGTCAGCGGCTGGTCGAATCGGTAGGTGACGGGGGTGACGATCACGCTCGTTCCCCGCTTGCGCAGGGCCTGAAACAGAAAACCCGGTGGCCAAAAGGCGAACCGGGCATCTCCGAGCTCCCCTTTAGCGGCATTTGTTGAGCGCCCGCAATCCGGACAAATCGGCGCTGGGCGGGGAGTATAAGCGCCAGGCATGTTGTAACCGCGCATCGGCCAGGGGTTTGACTTGCATCGTCCGGAAATTTGTCACCGGCTTTCCGACGATCGGCGCATAATGCCCCGGCGTGCCGCCAAGGCGGCCGCGTGTCAAGTGATCGGTTGGTTTCGCGCGCTGCACCTGTGCCGGACGACGGGGCTCCTCCATCGCTTCTTTTCTTGTGTTTTCAGGAGTCCCTCGAATGGGCAACAAACTTTATGTCGGCAACCTGCCGTACACGGTGCGCGACGAAGACCTGCAACAGGCCTTCTCGGCTTACGGTGCTGTCAACAGCGCCAAGGTCATGATGGAGCGCGAAACCGGTCGCTCCAAGGGCTTCGGCTTTGTGGAGATGGGCAGTGACGCTGAAGCGCAGTCCGCCATTCAGGGCATGAACGGCCAGTCGCTCGGCGGCCGCAGCCTGGTGGTGAACGAAGCGCGCCCGATGGAGCCGCGTCCCCCGCGCAGCGGTGGCGGTGGCTTCGGCGGTGGCCGTCGTGAAGGTGGCTTCGGTGGTGGCGGCCAGGACGGCGGCTTCCGCAGCCCCTACGGCGGTGGCGGTCGTCGCGATGGCGGCGGTGGCCGCGGCGGCTACTGATCCCGGCGGACGTCCCCCGTCCTCCAGCAAACCCCGCGACGACCTCGCGGGGTTTTTGTTTTTCAGCGGCCCTCGCCCGCGCGGTGCTTGCGGGAGCGTCCCTGCAGCAGGCGGTCGAACAGGGCGTTGGGCAGCAGGCGCAGCAGTTTGGCGACCACACCCATTTGCCAGGGAATGACGCGGTAGCTGGCACGCCCGGCGATGGCGTCGAAGGCGCGGTCCGCAAAGGCCTCGGGCGACATCAGAAAGGGCATGGGGTAGCGGTTTTCGCGCGTGAGGGGGGTGTCCACGTAGCCGGGCACCAGGGTCACCACCGCGACCCCGCTGCCGCGAAGCTCGCCACGCAGGCTTTCGCAATAGCTCACCACGGCGGCCTTGCTGCCGCAGTAGGCGCCGTGGCCGGGCAGGCCGCGAATGGCCGCCACGCTGGCGATGCCGACCAGCGTGCCCGTGCCCCGAGCCTGCATGGGTCGCACGAAGGGGTGGAAGGTGGCCGCCATGCCCACATTGTTGGTGGCGAAGGTGCGCGACAGCACCTCCAGGTCGTCGCGCTCGCCCGTGTCCATGCCCACGCTGATGCCGGCGTTGGCGATCACGGCCTCGGGCAAGCCCTGCTCGGCCAGGCAGGACTGTCCAGCGGACACGATGCTCTCGACCTGCGACACGTCGGCGCCGTAGATGCGGCAGCGATCGGGGCCCAGCCCCTGGGCATCGGCCCAGGCCTGCAGGTCGGCGGTGCGGCGCGCCACCAGCGCGAGCCGGTAGCCGGCCCGCGCGAAGCGTGCGGCCAGTGCCTGGCCGATGCCGCTGGAGGCGCCGGTGATGAAGACCAGGGGGGCGGCAGGCGGGTTCATGGGGCGGCCCGGGGGTTGAGCTGGACGCGCACGCGCCCGCGGAAATCGGCGACCTGCTCGTCGCCGCGGTAGTCCAGCGTTTGCGCGTTGATTCGGTCGCCGTTGCGCAGCAGCTCGACCGGTTGGTCGGAGGTCACGCGCTCGACGGGTTCGAGCTCCACGCGCAGGAACTCACCACGAAACTCCAGGCGCGGCAGGGGTTCGCCTGCGTCCGAGCGCCCGCCTTCGCGCACCACCACGGCGTCGCCCTCGAGCACGAAGACGGTGTTTTCTGCGTTGGTGGTGACGCGCTGTGCCGTGGCGCGCATCACGGCGCCGGATTCGGCCAGGTTGCGGATGCGCGCGTTATCGATCTCGACCCGGTCGTCGTCGGGGTGGTGGCGCGCCTCGTCGCCAATGACCTCGGCCTTGAGCTGGCCGGCGGCATCGAAGGACTTCACCGAGAAGCGGCGCATGAAGTAGTCGGGTTCGCTGGTCACCGGCCGCTCGGGCTGGGGTTCTGGCGCGGGCGGCGTGGCGCGCAGCAGCCAGTACGACGCCAGCGCCAGCAGGCCCATGAGCATGATGGGCAGGTAGATGGACAGGCGATCCCACCACGGGGCGGGGCGCCGGCGCGGCTCGGGTGGCGCGCTGCGGTCCAGGCCCGGGATGAGGTCGAAGTCGTCGTCGGCGCTCACCGCGCGGCGGCCTCGAGCTCGGCCGCGTAGGCACCACGGGCCATCAGCAGCAGGTCACAGAATTCGCGCGCCGCGCCTTCGCCCGCGGCACGGTGCGTGACGTGGTGGGCGATGGCGCGCACCTCGTCGTGCGCGGCCGGCGGTGCGACGGCCAGGGCGGCGCGGCGCAGCAGGGGCAGATCGGGCCAGTCGTCGCCCATGGCGGCGGCGGCTTCCCAACCCAGGCCGAGTTCATCGAGGATGGACTGGGCCGCGGGCGCCTTGTCCTCCGTGCCCAGACGCACATGGGTGACACCCAGCGCTGACAGGCGCTGACGCAGGGGCTTGCCGTCGCGCCCGCTGACCACGGCCGGCGTGATGCCGTGGCGTTGCAGCAGCTTCAGGCCGTGGCCGTCGAGCGAGCTGAAACGCTTGAGCGTTTCGCCCGCCTCGCTGAAATACAGCCCACCGTCGGTGAGCACGCCATCGACATCGAAGAAGGCCACGCGCACGGGCTGGGCGCGCAACAGCAGCGCCGGGGCGAAGGTCAGCACGGGCGCCATCAGATCACCTTCGCTCGCATGAGGTCGTTGCTGTTGAGCGCGCCCACCAGTTGACCGGCCTCGTCCACCACGAGCAGGCTGGTGATGCTGTGCGCCTCCATGAGTTCGGCGGCCTCCACCGCCAGCGCGTGTTCGCGCACGGTGCGCGGCGCCGGGTGCATGACCTCGCGCGCGGTCAGCGCGCGCAGGTCGGTACCGTTGCCGGTTCGCTCGATCAGGCGGCGCAGGTCGCCATCGGTGAAGATGCCGACCGCGCGGCCGTCCGCGACGACGGCGCTCATGCCCAGCCCTTTGGCGCTGATCTCGCGCATGAGCGCCATCAGCCCGGTATCGGGCGTCACGCGCGGCACGGCCTCGTCGCGGCGCATGACGTCGCCGACGTGCGTGAGCAGCTTGCGGCCCAGCGCGCCGCCGGGGTGGGAGCGCGCGAAGTCGTCGGCGAGGAAGCCGCGCGCATCGAGCAGCGCCACCGCGAGTGCATCGCCCATGGCGAGCTGCGCCGTGGTGCTGGCCGTGGGCGCGAGGTTGTGCGGACAGGCCTCCTTGGCCACCGAGGTGTCGAGCACCACGTCGGCGTGGCGCCCCAGGGTGGAGTCGGCACGTCCGGTCAGTGCGATCAGCGGCACACCCATGCGCTTGATGAAAGGCAGGATGGCGCTGAGCTCCTCGCTCTCGCCGGAGTTGCTCAGCGCCAGCACCACGTCCTGGCGGGTGATCATGCCCAGGTCGCCGTGGCTGGCCTCGGCCGGGTGCACGAACAGGGCCGGCGTGCCGGTGGAGGCCAGCGTGGCGGCGATCTTGCGGCCGATGTGCCCGCTCTTGCCCATGCCCATGACCACGACCCGCCCGCGGCAGTCGAGCAGGCGCTGGGCGGCCTGGGCAAAGGCGGCGTCGACGCGCCGGGCCAGCGCGCTCACCGCGTCGGCTTCGATCTGCAGGGTTTCGATGGCCAGCTGGCGGGCCCGCGACGGGTCGATCGGGGGGAAGGCGGACATGCGGCGGATTATCGCCGCGGCCCCGCGAAACCCCGGCCCGCGCGGGGGCGAAGCCGCGCTTACGATGCGCGCCATGACCTCACTCGACCTCGCGCTGCTGTACCTGCTGGCCGCCGTGCTGGCGGTGGTGGCCTGCCGCAGCTACCGGCTGCCACCCATGGTGGGCTACCTCGCGGTCGGCGTGCTCATCGGCCCGCACGCGCTGGCGCTGTCGCAGAACTCCGGCGGGCTGCGCTACCTGGCCGAATTCGGCGTGGTGTTCCTCATGTTCGTGATCGGGCTGGAGTTCAGCCTGCCCAAATTGCGCGCGATGCGGCGCCATGTCTTCGGACTGGGGTTGTCGCAGGTGGTCTGCACGATGGTGTTGGCTGCCCTGGCCTCGTTCCTGCTGGGACTGGCGCTGCCCAGCGCCTGGGGCCTGTCGTGGCAGGCGGCGCTGACCATGGGCGGCATCATGGCGATGAGCAGCACGGCCATCGTCATCAAGCTCATGGCCGAGCGCCTGGAGCTCGAATCCGAGCACGGCAAGCGGGTGATGGGCGTGCTGCTGTTCCAGGACCTGGCGGTGGTGCCGCTGCTGGTGCTCATCCCGGCGTTGTCGGCGCCACCAGAAGAACTCGCCAAAGCGCTCGGCCTGGCCCTGCTGAAGGCGGGGGTGCTGCTCGGCGTGCTGCTCACCGGCGGGCAGCGCGTGGTGCGCTGGTGGCTCACCCTGGTGGCGCGGCGCAAGAGCGACGAGCTGTTCATGCTCAACCTGCTGCTCGTCACGCTGGGCCTGGCCTGGATCACCGAGCACGCCGGGCTCTCGCTGGCCCTGGGGGCCTTCGTGGCCGGCATGCTCATCGCCGAGACGGAATACAAGCACCAGGTGGAAACGGACATCCGTCCCTTCCACGACGTGCTGCTCGGCCTGTTCTTCATCACCATCGGCATGAGCCTGGACTGGCGGCTGGTGCTGCAGCATGGGTCGCTGGTGCTGTTCATGCTGGTGGCCTCGGTGGCTTTCAAGCTGGTATTGATCACGGCGCTGGCGCGTGCCTTCGGCGCGCCCATGGGCACCGCCCTGCGCACCGGTCTCTACCTGGCGCAAGGTGGCGAGTTCGGTCTGGTGCTGCTCACGCTGGCGGGGCAGCACAGCCTGGTGCCGCCCGAGCTGTTCAACCCCGTGCTGGCCAGCATGGTGGTGTCCATGATGCTCACGCCCTTTGCCATGCTGTACAGCAACCGCATCGTCACGCGGCTGGTGGGCAGCGACTGGCTGATGCAGTCGGTGCAGATGACCGCCATCGCGCGCAAGGCGATCAACGCCGACAAGCACGTGATCATCTGCGGCTACGGCCGCTGCGGACAGAACCTGGCCAGGCTGCTGGAGGCCGAAGGCATCCCCTACATGGCCCTGGACCTGGACCCCGACCGCGTGCGCCAGGCCGCCGCGGCGGGCGATTCGGTGGTGTTCGGCGACGCCGCCCGGCTGCAGGCGCTCATGGCCGCCGGGCTGCACCGCGCCAGCGCGGCCGTCGTGACCTTCAACGACACCCCGGTGGCGCTCAAGGTGCTGCACCACGCCTCGGAGCATGCGCCGCACGTGCCGGTGGTGGTGCGCACCATGGACGACGCCGACCTCGAGCGGCTGCGCGCGGCCGGTGCGGCCGAGGTGGTGCCCGAGGCCATCGAGGCCAGCCTGATGCTGGCCAGCCACGCGCTGGCGCTGGTGGGCGTGCCCATGCGCCGCGTGCTGCGCGCGGTGCAGGCGCAGCGCGACGCGCGTTACGAGCTGCTGCGCGGCTACTTCCGCGGCGCCGACGACGACACCGCGGACGAGCTGCAGCAGGAGCGCCTGACCACAGTGACGCTGCCACGCGCCGGCCGCACGGTCGGCCATTCGCTGGGCAGCCTGGCCCTGCCGGCCATGGGCGTGCGCGTGGTCAGTCTGCGCCACGCCAACGGGCGCCCCGGCGCCGCGCAAGACGAGACGGTGCTTGCCGGAGGCGACACGCTGGTGCTCAGTGGGCAGTCCGCCGCGCTGGCGCTGGCCGAAGAGAAGCTGCTGTCGGGCTGAAGCGCGGGGCGCAGGGGCCGTCTTCCATAATCCCCGCCATGGACACCGCCGCCTACCTGCGCTCCCACATCCGCACCGTGCCCGACTGGCCCGCACCGGGCGTGATGTTTCGCGACATCACCCCGCTGCTGCAGGACCCGAAGGTCTTTCGCGTGCTCATCGACACCTTCGTGCACCGCTACATGGACCCGGCCCTGCGCCCGACCGTGGTGGCGGGACTGGACGCGCGCGGTTTCATCATCGGCTCCGTGCTGGCCTACGAACTGGGCGTGGGCTTCGTCCCCATCCGCAAGAAGGGCAAGCTGCCCTTCAACACGGTGGAAGAAACCTATGAGCTGGAGTACGGCAGCGCCACGGTGGAGCTGCACACCGACGCGGTGAAGGCGGGTGACCGCGTGCTGCTGATCGACGACCTGATCGCCACCGGCGGCACCATGATGGCGGGGCGTCGCCTGCTGGAGAAACTGGGCGCCGAGGTGACCGAGGGCGCCGCGATCGTCGATCTGCCCGAACTCGGCGGCTCGGCCAAGCTGCGCGACAGCGGCCTGGCGCTGTTCACGCTGATCGATTTCGAGGGGCACTGAGCGGGCCTGGGCCCGCGCGGCTCAGATCTTGCCGTGCTGCGTGTCGCTGAGCGCGGCGAAATCGCTCACTGCCTCAGGCGTGGGCATCGGCAACTGAGGCTCCTGGGGGTGGCGCATGGTCGCCGCCGGCAGCGAATTGATCGCGTCACGGAAGGCGCGCACCTCGTCCTCGCCCACGGCCTGCGCGGGCGCTCGGCTGGCGGACACCGCCGGCCGGGGAATGGACGTGTCCGGCACCTCGCGCCGCGTCTGCGCCGGCACCGCCGCGCGCAGGGCCTGGCCCACCTGCTCGGGCGTGGCCTTGCGGCGCCAGTACACGCCGCGCACGTCCATCACGTGCCGGCTCTTGGCGCTTTGCTGGATCCAGCGCTCGATCTCGAGCAGGAACTCGTCGGGCATGGACTGGGCGGGCAGCGCCAGGTCAACCAGCGCGATGAAGGTGTCGCCGTTGGCGTCGAGGTTGAGCACCTTGAACGAGTAGCTGGTGGACAGCACGCCGCCGCGGATGAGCGACTCGCGCACCACCGCGAAGAGTTGCTCGCGCCGCAACAGCCGGCGGCCACGCCGCGGCGAGATCAGCGGCATGGTGGTGGTGCGAAAGGCGTTGCGGGCGCGCGCAAGGGCGCCCTTGCCAGCGAACGGTTTCCGGGCCGACAACCAGTTCAGGAACGACATGTTGAGTGTGGTGATCACGTGGCGGCGGGTTCGTGAGCGTAAGGGGCTGGACTGTCGCCGTGGCGTAACGAGCCGTTGAACGGCGTCAAGTCACCGCCACGCGCTTGGGCTTGTTGTACATGCGCCGCGCCAGCACGGCCGACATCGCGATGGTCAGTTCCAGGGCAATCTGTGGGTGTCGCACACCCAGCTCGCGAAAGCGCAATGGCATGAGGCACCACAAGCGGCAGTCGCTGCCCGCGTTGACGGTGGCGCTGCGCGGGAGATGGCTGAAGAAGGCGCCCTCCCCCAGCAGGGAGCCCGCGCCCACCACGGCGATGCGCACGCGTTCCTTGGCGTCCTCGTAGTGCACGGTGAGCGTGCCGCTCTCGACGAAGTAGACGGTGCGGTCCTTCACGCCTTGTTCGATCAGCACCTGGCCCTGCTGCAAGGCAACGGGCTGCATGTAGTTGGCCAGGGTGACCCAATGGGCGTCGCTCAGGTTCAGGGGCACCGCGTCCAGGGCACTGCTGTGACGCATGGCCTGCGCCAGATGCTGGATGTCGAAGCGCGCGGGGGCGGCGGTGGGGGCACTCATGCGCCAAGTGAACCCCAGCGCGTCGCACGGCGCAACACCGGCGTAACCCATCCTTACAGATCGGTTCCCAGCGGTGCGGCACAACCCGTGAACGGCGGCACGGAAAACTATTTGCCGATGCAAAAACGCGAAAAAATGACGCCCAGCAGGTCGTCGGCCGTGAACTCGCCGGTGATTTCGCCCAGCGCCTGTTGCGCGAGGCGCAATTCTTCGGCCAGCAGATCGAGTTGCGCGGCGGCCTCGCACAGGTGCTCTGCAGCGAGTTTGAGGTGCTCATCGACGCGCGCGAGCACCTGCAGGTGCCGCTCGCGCGCCATGAAGAGCCCATCGCCACCGGGCTGCCAACCCGCCAGCTGCAACAGGCGCTGGCGCAGCGCGTCGAGCCCGGTGCCGAGCTTGGCCGACAGGGCGATGTCGTCGGCTCCTTGCGGTGCGGCGTCCGCCTGATCCAGCTTGTTCCACACATGCAGCACCGGCACGCCCGCCGGCAGGCCGCGCGCGATGTTGGCGTCGGCGTAGCGGTAGCGCGGCTCGCCCCAGCGCGTGAGGTCGTGCAGGAACAGCACCGCGTCGGCGCCGCGGATGCGCTGCCACGCCCGCTCGATGCCGATGCGCTCGACCTCGTCGATCTCCGGGCTGTCGCGCAGGCCGGCGGTGTCGGTCACGTGCAGCGGCACCCCTTCGATCTGGATGGTCTGCTGCACCACGTCGCGCGTGGTGCCGGCGATGGGCGTGACGATGGCGAGCTCGGCGCCCGCCAGCGCGTTGAGCAAGGAGCTCTTGCCGGCGTTGGGCTGGCCGGCGATCACCACCTGCAGGCCGTCGCGCAGCAAGGCGCCCTGACGCGCCTCGGCGCGCAGCACCGACAACGCCGCGCGCAGGCGATCGAGCTGGCCCTGCGCATCGGCCTTCTGCAGGAAGTCGATCTCTTCCTCGGGAAAGTCCAGGGTGGCCTCGACCAGCATGCGCAGGTTCGTGAGCGATTCCTGCAAGGTGTGCACGCGCCGCGAAAACGCGCCGTCGAGCGAGCGCGCCGCGCTGCGCGCCGCGGCTTCGGTGCTGGCGTCGATCAGGTCGGCCACGGCCTCGGCCTGCGCGAGGTCGAGCTTGTCGTTGAGAAAGGCGCGCTCGGTGAACTCGCCAGCGCGCGCCAGGCGAAGGCCCGGCAGGGTGGCGCGCGCCACCTCCAGGCAGCGCGCCAGCAGCAACTGCAGCACCACCGGCCCGCCGTGGCCCTGAAGCTCCAGCACGTCTTCGCCGGTGTAGGAGTGCGGCGCCGGAAACCACAGCGACAGCCCATGATCCAGCGGCTGCCCGTCGGCCCCGCGCCAAGGCCCGTAGGTGGCCTCGCGCGGTTTCAGGTCGCGCCCGAGCAGCGAACGCACGAAGGGCGCGAGCCCCTTGCCCGACACCCGCACGATGCCCACGCCGCCCCGGCCGGGGGCGGTGGCAATCGCAGCAATGGGATCAGCGTGATGCGGGAGCATAAAAAGCGGTGGTGCGCCAGCCCCCAGACCCAGGGACACCACGGAACCGGCTTCGCCGGGCCGTGGGTGTCGTCCCCCTGCAAGGGGGAAGCCGCGAAGCGGCGCAGGGGGTTACCTGAATTTGGGCATGTTGAACTTCAGCGGCACACCCATGCGGCGGTTGATGTGCGCCTGCTGCGCGATCGTCAGCACGTTGTTCGTGATCCAGTAGAGCACCAGGCCCGACGGGAAGAAGAAGAACATCACCGAGAACACCAGCGGCATCATCCACATCAGCTTGGCCTGCAGGGGATCGGGCGGCAGCGGGTTGAGCGCGGTCTGGATCATGGTGGTGGCGGCCATCACCAGCGGCAGGATGTAGAACGGATCTGGAGAGGACAGATCATGGATCCAGGCCACCCAGGGCGCGTTGCGCATCTCCACGCTGGACAGCAGCACCCAGTAGAGCGCGATGAACACGGGAATCTGGATCAGGATGGGGAAGCAGCCGCCGAGGGGATTGACCTTCTCCTCGCGGTAAATCTTCATCATCTCCTGCTGCATCTGCTGCGGGTTGCTCTTGAGGCGCTCGCGCATTTCCATGATGCGCGGGTTGATGGCCTTCATCTTGGCCATGCTGCGGTAGGCGCTGGCGTTGAGCCAGTAGAAGGCGGCCTTGATCAGCACCACCAGCAACACGATGGCCCAGCCCCAGTTGCCCACGAAACCGTGGATCTTCTCGAGCAGCCAGTACAGCGGCTTGGCCAGGATGGTGAGCCAGCCGTAGTCCTTCACGAGTTCCAGGCCGGGGGCAAGGACTTCGAGTTGCTTCTCGTCTTGCGGGCCCACGAACAGGCGGGCCTGTACCGTCTGCGACTGGCCCGGTGCGATGGTGGGCAAGGACGCCAGGCTGCCGACCGAGTAAAGGTTGTCGGCCACCTTGCGCACGAAGTTTTCGCGCGCCACGCCCGCGTCGATCAGCCAGGCGGTGGCGAAGTAGTGCTGCACCATGGCCACGTAGCCGTCGCTCGCGTTCTTCACGTAGCTGGCCTTGTCGCCGTCGATGTTCTTGAACTCGATCTTCTGGAACTTCTGTTCCGTGGTGTAGACGGCCGGGCCGGTGAAGGTGGAATAGAAGGGCGTCTGGCTTTCCACCGTGCTGCCGTCGCGCACGAGCTGGCGGTAGAGCTGCGGGCTCACCGGCGCGCCGCCGAGGTTGCGGACCTCGTGCTGCACCCCGATGTCGTAGTGGCCCCGCTTGAGCGTGTAGGTGGTGACCAGCTGAACGCCGCCCACTTCCGCGGATTCGTAGCGGATCTGCAGTGAGTCCTGGCCCTCGGCCAAGGAGGCAGGCGCATCGCCCGCCAGGCGCATCGGCGTCTTGTGCGTGGGGAAGCTGCCACCCACCAGGCCGCTTTGTGCCACGTAGGTGCGCTGGCCGGTCTGCGAGAGCAGGGTGAAGGGTGTCTGGATCGCGCGGTCGGCGCCGCCCGATGCCTGGGCGTGCTTGAGCAACTGCGCGCCGATCAAGGCGCCGCCTTCGCTGCTGAAGCTCAGGCGCAGCACGTCGGTGGTGACTTCGTGGCGCGTGGCCGCCGCCGGGGCGGAGGCCTCGGCGCCCGGCACCGCACTGGCACCGGCCGTAGGCGAGGCTGGGGCCGACGTCGAAGCGCTCGGCAGCGAGGCATCGGCCTGGGCGGGCGTGGGCGCGCCATTCGCGGGCGCGGTCACGGCCGGCGGCGAGCTGGTGGGGAAGAAGGTGGCGGGCCTGCCGTTGTGGATCTGCCATTTGTCCCAGATGAGGACCATGGCGAAACCGAAGACCACCCACAGGATGGAGCGACGAATGTCATTCATGACGCGTTCTTGTTTTCGGGGTTTCGGATGAGCAGGCGCGTGAACAGGCCCTCGGGGCGCGCGGTGGGCACCGGGTCGTGGCCGCCCTCGCACCAGGGATGGCAGCGCGCCAGCCGATTCAGCGTGAGGCGGCTGCCGGTAAGGGCACCATGGCGCTGCAAGGCGTCCAGCGCGTAGGCCGAGCAGGTGGGCTCGAAGCGACAACCGCTGCCCAGCCAGGGGCTCAGCAGCAGCCGATAGCCCTTGACGAGGGCAATCAGGGTGCGACGGGGAAGGTCAAGCCACATGGCCGCGGGGGGCAGCGGGCGCGGTCCGCGTGGGCACGCGCGACCACAGGCCGAGCAGCTCGGCGCGCACGGCGCGCTTGAGCGCTTCGGAACTGGCGCTGACGAACTGCTTGGGATCGAACGCACCGCGCAGGCGCACCACGTGCGCCGCCGCCGGCAACCCGTCGCCCGAGGGCGCGGTGGCGTAGATCTGGCGGCGGATGGCGTTGCGAGTGACGGCCCGACGGGCCCAGCGCTTGGGAATCAGCACACCGAGCCAGGGGCCGGCGGCGGGAAACAGCGCGTCAAGGCCCTCGGCCGGCTCAAGGACGAGGCGGTGGAGAGCGAAGTGGGGCGTCTTGGCCACGGGGGCGCTGGCCAGCACAGCCTGGAACTGGGGCCGGGTCCGCAGCCGCTGGATCACCGGCGGGCGAGGCTCGACCGGACTCAGACCGCCAGACGCTTGCGGCCCTTGGCGCGGCGGGCGTTGATGACCGCGCGGCCACCGCGCGTCTTCATGCGCACGAGGAAGCCGTGGGTGCGTGCGCGGCGGATCTTGGAGGGCTGATAGGTGCGTTTCATGGTATGAGCTCTGAAATCGGGGAAACCCGCAATTATCGCCAGAAACCCCCTGCCGCGGCAAGACAATGTCCTTTGGCCCCGGGCCAGCCCCACCAGGCCCGCGGGCGGGCTGAAATTGCCCGGCGGCGCTTGTGGATAACTGCCGCGCGTGCCTACAATGCGCGCCCTGGGGTGCCGCCCCTTGTCCACAACTACAAACAGCTTCCCCCTTTCCCGAATGTCCGAGGGCACCACCCCGTCTGCCGCGCTGCGCGACGACCGCTCCATCTGGGCGGCCTGCATCGAACGCCTCGCCCAGGAAATCCCCGAGCAACAGTTCAACACCTGGATCCGGCCCCTGACCGCCACGGTCGCGCCGGACGCGTCCAAGGTGGTGCTGGCCGTGGGCAACCGCTTCAAGCTCGACTGGATCCGCGCGCAGTATGCAAGCCGCATCAGCGCCCTGCTGGAAAGCGTGCACGGCGCGCCTGTGACGCTTGAGTTGGCGCTCGCTCCGCGTGAAGCCCCCGCCAGGGCAATGCCCGCCAACCGCCCCGTGTTCGACGCGCCGGCGGACCCGGTGTTCGGCGAGTTGGCCGACGTGGCGCCCGCCGAACCCGCCAGCACCCCCAAGACCCGGCTCAATCCCTCGCTCACCTTCGCCTCCCTGGTGGAGGGTTCGGCCAACCGCATGGCCCGGGCCGCGGCCATGCACGTGGCCGGCAGCCTGGGGCAGTTGTACAACCCCCTGTTCATCTACGGCGGGGTCGGCCTGGGCAAGACCCACCTGGTGCACGCCATTGGCAACCACCTGCTGTCCGAGCGGCCCCAGGCCAAAGTTCTCTACATCCACGCCGAGCAGTTCGTCTCGGATGTGGTTAAGGCCTATCAGCGCAAGACCTTCGATGAGTTCAAGGCGCGTTACCACTCGCTCGACCTGCTCCTGATCGACGACGTGCAGTTCTTCGCCAACAAGGATCGCACCCAGGAAGAGTTCTTCAACGCCTTCGAGGCGCTGCTGGCCAAGAAGAGCCACATCGTGCTGACCAGCGACACCTACCCCAAGGGCCTGGCCGACATCCATGAGCGCCTGGTGTCGCGCTTCGACTCCGGCCTGACGGTGGCCATCGAGCCGCCCGAGCTGGAAATGCGCGTGGCCATCCTGATCAACAAGGCCGCCGTCGAAGGCGCCGTGATGCCCGAGGAAGTGGCCTTCTTCGTCGCCAAGAACGTGCGCTCCAACGTGCGCGAGCTCGAAGGCGCGCTGCGCAAGATCCTGGCCTATTCGCGCTTCAACCAGAAGGACATCTCCATCCAGCTCGCGCGCGACGCGCTGAAAGACCTGCTGTCGATCCAGAACCGGCAGATCAGCGTGGAGAACATCCAGAAAACGGTGGCCGACTTCTACAAGATCAAGGTCGCCGACATGTACAGCAAGAAGCGCCCGGCCAGCATCGCCCGGCCGCGCCAGATCGCCATGTTCCTGGCCAAGGAGCTCACCCAGAAGAGCCTGCCCGAGATCGGCGAGCTCTTTGGCGGGCGCGACCACACCACCGTGCTGCACGCCGTGCGCAAGATCGCCGGCGAGCGCCAGACGAACACCGAACTCAACCAGCAACTGCACGTCCTGGAGCAGACCCTGAAGGGGTGAGGCCGGCGTGAGCCTTTCCAAGCCAGTCAAGCTGGTAAACAGCGTTCAAAAAGGGCGAGAATAGGGGGGTTTTGGCCCGCCGATCCCGGCCCGGGAGCATCTTCATCAAGAAAGAGCCGCAGATGATCGTTTTCAAATCCTCGCAGGACAAGGTTCTGGCCGCGCTGCAGTCGGTCGCGGGCATCGTGGAACGGCGCCACACCCTGCCCATCCTGGCCAACGTGCTGCTGCGCAAGTCGGGCTCGCAACTGCAGCTCACCACCAGCGACCTGGAAATCCAGATCCGCACCACGGCCGAGCTCGACGGCGACAGCGGCAGCTTCGCCACCACCCTGGGCGCGCGCAAGCTCATCGACATCCTGCGCACCATGCCGGGCGACCAGACCGTGAGCCTGGAGCACACCGGCGGCAAGCTCATCCTCAAGGGTGGCAAGAGCCGCTTTACGCTGCAAAGCCTGCCGGCCGAAGACTTCCCCCTGGTGCAGGAATCCGCCAGCTTCGGCCCCGTGTTCAGCGTGCCGCAGAAAACCCTCAAGGGCCTGCTGGGCCAGGTGTCCTTCGCCATGGCGGTGCACGACATCCGCTACTACCTCAACGGCATCCTGTTCGTGGCCGAGGGCAAGCAGCTCAGCCTGGTGGCCACCGACGGCCACCGCCTGGCCTTCGCCTCCGCCACGCTCGACGTGGAAGTGCCCAAGCAAGAGGTCATCCTGCCGCGCAAGACCGTGCTGGAGCTGCAGCGCCTGCTGTCCGACAAGGACGGCGCCATCGAAATGCAGTTCGCCGCCAACCAGGCCAAGTTCAGCTTCGACGGCATGGAGTTCGTCACCAAGCTGGTCGAGGGCAAGTTCCCCGACTACAACCGCGTCATCCCCAAGAACCACAAGAACATCGTCACCCTGGGCCGCGCGCCGCTGCTCTCCAGCCTGCAGCGCACCGCCATCATGACGAGCGAGAAGTTCAAGGGCGTGCGCCTGAACGTGGAGCCCGGCACCCTGCGCGTGGCCTCCAGCAACGCCGAGCAGGAAGAGGCCGTGGACGAACTCGACATCGACTACGGCGGCGACACCATCGAGATCGGCTTCAACGTCACCTACCTCATCGACGCGCTGCAGAACATGGGCCAGGAAATGGTCCGTGTCGAACTCGCGGATGGCAACAGCTCGGCCCTGGTGACCAACCCCGACGACAACGCGTTCAAGTACGTCGTCATGCCCATGCGCATCTGAGCGCGCAGCCTCCCGACCCGACATCGAGCCGACCCGCTGACCAGCGGGTTTGGCGTTTTAGCGATAGAGAAAGTTCCTATGTCCGACGCTTCTTCGAGCCCCGAAAGCTCCAATTTCCAGCCCAAGATCGACGCCAACCAGGCCGGGGCAAGCGAAGGCTACGGCGAGGGCTCCATCCAGATCCTCGAAGGCCTGGAGGCCGTGCGCAAGCGCCCCGGCATGTACATCGGCGACACGTCCGACGGCACCGGCCTGCACCACCTGGTGTTCGAAGTGGTCGACAACTCCATCGACGAAGCGCTCGCCGGCCACTGCGACGACATCGTCGTCACCATCCACACCGACAACTCCATCACCGTGGTCGACAACGGCCGCGGCATTCCCACGGGCGTGAAGATGGACGACAAGCACGAGCCCAAGCGCAGCGCGGCCGAGATCGCGCTGACCGAGCTGCACGCGGGCGGCAAGTTCGACCAGAACAGCTACAAGGTCTCCGGCGGCCTGCACGGCGTGGGCGTGAGCTGCGTGAACGCGCTCAGCAAATGGCTGCGCCTGATCGTGCGTCGCGAAGGCAAGGTGCACCAGCTCGAGTTCGCGCGTGGCTTCGTGCAAAACCGCATCGTCGAGTCCAACGCCGAAGGCATCGAGATCTCGCCGATGAAGATCACGGGCGACACCGAGAAGCGCGGCACCGAGGTGCACTTCCTCCCCGACACCGAGATCTTCAAAGAGAACAACGACTTCCACTACGAGATCCTGAGCAAGCGCCTGCGCGAGCTCAGCTTCCTCAACAACGGTGTGCGCATCCGCCTGCTCGACGAGCGCAGCGGCAAGGAAGACGACTTCTCCGGCGCCGGCGGCGTCAAGGGCTTCGTCGAGTTCATCAACAAGGGCAAGACCGTCCTGCACCCCAACATCTTCCACGCGCTGGGCGACCGCCAGAGCGACCAGGGCACCAACATCGGTGTCGAGGTCGCCATGCAGTGGAACAGCGGCTACAACGAGCAGGTGCTCTGCTTCACCAACAACATCCCGCAACGGGATGGCGGCACCCACCTCACCGGCCTGCGCGCCGCCATGACGCGCGTCATCAACAAGTACATCGAAGAGAACGAACTGGCCAAGAAGGCCAAGGTGGAAGTCACCGGCGACGACATGCGCGAAGGCCTGTGCTGCGTGCTGAGCGTGAAGGTGCCCGAACCCAAGTTCAGCAGCCAGACCAAGGACAAGCTCGTCTCCAGCGAGGTGCGCGGCCCGGTGGAAGACGTGGTGGCCCGCCTGCTGACCGACTACCTGCAGGAACGCCCCAACGACGCCAAGATCATCTGCGGCAAGATCGTCGAGGCCGCGCGCGCCCGCGAAGCCGCGCGCAAGGCGCGCGAGATGACGCGCCGCAAAGGCGTGCTGGACGGCATGGGCCTGCCCGGCAAACTGGCCGACTGCCAGGAGAAAGACCCGGCCCTGTGCGAGCTCTACATCGTGGAGGGCGACTCCGCCGGCGGCTCCGCCAAGCAGGGCCGCGACCGCAAGTTCCAGGCGATCCTGCCGCTGCGAGGCAAGATCCTGAACGTGGAGAAGGCGCGCTACGAGAAGCTGCTCACCTCCAACGAAATCCTGACGCTCATCACCGCCTTGGGCACCGGCATCGGCAAGGCCGGCACGGGTGACGGCAAGGACGACTTCGACGTCGCCAAGCTGCGCTACCACCGCATCATCATCATGACCGACGCCGACGTGGACGGCGCGCACATCCGCACCCTGCTGCTCACCTTCTTCTACCGCCAGATGCCCGAGCTGGTCGAGCGCGGCCACATCTACATCGCGCAGCCCCCGCTGTACAAGGTGAAGAGCGGCAAGGAAGAGCTCTACCTGAAAGACGCCGCCGCGCTCGACGGCTTCCTGCTGCGCATCGCGCTGAAGGAAGCCAAGGTGCTCACCGGTGGCGCGTCCAACGCCACCCTGGAAGGCAGCACGCTGGAAGAACTGGCGCGCAAGCACCAGGTGGCCGAACACGTCATCGCGCGCCTCTCCGCCTTCATGGACGCCGAGGCGCTGCGCGCCGTGGCCGACGGCGTGACCCTGGGCCTGGACGACATGGAAGCCGCGTCCGCCAGCGCGCAAGAGCTGCAGACCAAACTGCGCGAGCTGAGCACCACCGGCGTGCCCGCCACCGTGACGGCCGAGTTCGACCAACGCACCGACAAGCCCGTGCTGCGCATCAGCCGCCGCCACCACGGCAATATCAAGAGCAGCGTCATCACGCAGGACTTCGTGCACGGCGCCGACTACGCGGCCCTGGCCGAAGCCGCCAACACCTTCCGCGGCCTGCTGGGCGAAGGTGCCAAGGTGATGCGCGGCGAGGGCGAGCGGCAGAAGGAAGAGCGCGTGAGCGACTTCCGCACCGCCATGCAATGGCTCATCAGCGAAGCCGAACGCACCACCGCGCGCCAGCGCTACAAGGGCCTGGGCGAGATGAACCCCGAGCAGCTGTGGGAGACCACCATGGACCCGGAGGTGCGGCGCTTGCTGCGCGTGCAGATCGACGACGCGATCGAGGCGGATCGGGTGTTCACGATGCTGATGGGGGACGAGGTGGAGCCGCGGCGGGATTTCATTGAGACGAATGCGCTGAGGGCGGGGAATATTGACGTTTGAGGTGGTGGGCGTGCCGCTGGCGGCGCGCGGCCACGCCGACTCAGGAAAGCCCAAAGCTTTCTAAGTGCCAATGCCGCCTTCGATGCATTAATGAAGAAGCGGCGTCCGCTTCAGACTGGTTGCGGCCAGCTGAGTCGGCTCCCTTCACGTCCGATCTGCGCCACGTCGCAGTCATTCGGATGCTGGTCTTTTCGATGTCGATGGCTTGCGTGAAACGACGCCATGGCTAGATAGAACGGCCCCCAACCAGATCCGCGACCGCAGCTGAAACAACCTCGGACAAAACCGAAGCCTTGCGCAGGCCGTTTGCGACTTTTAGGCGCGGCCTTGACATCCCTTGTAGGGATGGGCACAATTTATCCCATAAAGGGATATGACATGCGGCTCTACGGCACCTCCAAGCTAGCTAAATTCGCGGAAGCTCACCCGTCTTCGCGGGGGCCTTTGGCCACTTGGCAGCTAGAAGTCGAGGAGGCGACTTGGTCGGGACCGGACGCTGTTCGTGCCCGCTACCTGACAGCTGTCGTCGAGCCGATTCGCGTGGTGTTCAACATCAAGGATTTGTACAAGATCGACGTGACAACCCGCTTTGAACGAGGTGTTCTCTTGGTTGAGAACGTTTGGGCTGTAACGCTGGCTCCAGCATTGCGGCGTTCGGCAAACAGCGCAGCAATGGGGAGCCGGGCATGAAGCATCAAGTGCGCGTCCTGAAGACCGACGAAGAACTTCAGGCTGCCTTGAAACGTTTGTCTATGCTGATGTCGACAGAGCTGTCCACCGGCTCGGACGAAGAGGCCGAGTTCGAACTGCTCGAGCTGGTGATCGGCGCTTACGAACGCGATCATGTGCGCCGTCCATTTGTGTCTGCGCTGGAGGCGATCAACTTCCGGATGGAGCAGCAAAAGCTCACGCGCAAGGATCTGGAGCCGTTCATCGGCTCCCAGTCCAAGGTGTCTGAAGTGCTCGCAGGCAAGCGGCCGCTGAGCTTGCAGATGATCCAACGCCTGCACAATGGCCTGGGAATTCCTGCAAAGGCGCTCATCGATGGCTCTTCCCACGACGAAGCCACGCTTGAACTGGCTGACTCGTACCCCATCGAGAAGCTTCCGCTGAAGGAAATGCGCGAACGTGGCTTGGTTACGAGCACGGTGCGAGATGCCGCTGAGAAGCAGGTGCGAGCATTCCTCGAGCGCGTTGCCCACTTGGCACATGAACCGGCCTTGCTGCGCGCTCCGCTCCACCAAAGCGGGGGGCGAACGATGGACACCCACGCATTGTTCATCTGGCGTGCAGTGGTCGTGGATAAGGCACACCAGAACCCCCCGCAAGGCATCTACAAGGCAGGAACCATCACGCCGACGTGGCTGCGCGATCTGGCCAAGTTATCTCGTTTCGAGCAAGGTCCCAAGCTGGCGCAGGAATTCCTGAGCCAGCACGGCATTTGCTTGGTGACGGAGTTGCCGTTCAAGAAAACCTATCTCGACGGCTGCGCGATGCTCGATGGCGATCGCCCGATCATTGGCCTCACCCTTCGGCACGACCGTGTCGACAACTTCTGGTTTGCCTTGCTGCATGAAGCAGTCCATGTGCAAAAGCACTTGACGCCGCAGTGCCGCTTCATTGCCGACAACTTGGACGACAAGGGTCGCGCAGGGCAGTCGCAGGAAGACGAGGCTGACCTGGGAGCACAGGAGGCACTCATACCGCCGGAGCTTTGGGCTGCTGCCAAAGTCCAACACACGCATTCTGCAGAAGACGCCCGAGAACTGGCCGCACTTGCTGGAGTCGCCCCGGCCATCGTAGCTGGGCGAGTGCGCCATCAAACAGGCAACTGGCGCCTGCTGAGCAATTTGATTTCCGAAGCCGGTTCGGTCAAGCCCTGGTTCCAAGTGGTCGCTTGATGGAGCTACCAAACATCAACTCATCGAAATGGAGGTCCGAGTGATCAGCACCAAATAGGAACGGCCGGATGCTGAAGCACCCGGCCGCGGGGTGACGAGCTTGTGACTCGCCGGATTGGCGTTCGCGATTGTCTGCAGCTCGTTGTCTTCCGTCAAGTGTGCGTTCGGCCGCCGGCTAGGCCAGCCGGCACCGTTAGTGGCTTGCCCCATTCGGGGCGGGTCGCTCCATGCCACCCATTAACAGGAAAACAAAATGGGTAACGAGAATCTGCATCCCAAGGGAAACGAAGACGTCGATGGCAAAAGCGCCAGCGACAAGTACGTGACCATCTTTGTCGAAGCCAAACAGCACCGCTGGCCCAAGAACGAGCCCATTTCGTTCGCTCAGGTGGTCAAGCTGGAGGTCCCGGACTACGACCCGGATTCACCAATCACCTACTCAGTGAAGTGGACGCGTGGAAACGGCGACAAGCCGGAAGGCATTCTGGTCCCTGGCGCATCGGTGAAAGTCAAAGATGGCATCCGCTTCACAGTTTCAGAAACTGGTCAGTCGTAACGACGACATCGCGCGCCTGGTCGGGAAGGGATACGCCGTCACTTTCGACAGCGGCTGGATGATCATCCGGGACATCCCCTACCTCGATCAGCAAGGCGCCGAACAGTGGGGTGCCATCGCCACCAAGTTGGTCCCCGTCGATGCTACGGACCTGGTCCAGCAGGAAGATCACACGATCCTTTTCGCGGGCACACACCCCTGCGGTTTGGACGGCGTGCCGATCCCGCTGATCGATGCAGGCACTCACCAGCTGCAGTTGTCTGCGGCCTGTGCGGATGTCGTCGTTCAACGACGCTTCTCGAACAAGCCGCGCATCGCCGGTGCTCTTCATGGCTACCAGAACTTCTACGAGAAGATCGAAAGCTATGTGGGCATCGTGGCTGGTCCGGCCATGGAACGCCATGGCTCCAACCCGCTCACCTACAAGGCGGTCGAGGACATCCCAGAGCCGTCGGTGTTTCGATACCAAGACAGCCTAAGTTCGAAGGCGGAGATCGCTGACTTGTCGGCCAAGTTGAAGGATGACGTCATCGCCATCATCGGCTTGGGCGGCACCGGGAGCTCTGTGTTGGACTACATGGTGAAGACGCCTGTAAGGGAGATCCGTGGCTTCGACGGCGACTACTTCCACGTCCATAACGCCTACCGGTCACAAGGGAAGCTGGAGGAATGGGAGTTGGGGCAACCCAAGGCGGTGGTCTATCAGGGGCGTTATGAGGGTTTCCGCTCAGGCGTGCAGCTGTACAAGCAGTACGTCGATTCGGAATCCGGCCCCGCGCTCGAAGGCGTCACCTTCGCGTTCGTCTGTGTGGACAAGGGGCCAGCCCGGGGGGCCATCTTCGATCTCCTGATCGGTCTTGGGATTCCGTTCATCGACGTAGGCATGGGATTGAAGCGCGCAGGAGGGGCGTTGAGCGGCATGTTGCGCACGACGTACTTCTGTGTAGAAAAAGCTCAGCAGATGCGTGCGATGGGCCTGGCTGAAGTCAGTGAGACGCCGGAGAACATCTACCGCACCAACGTCCAGATTGCCGAGCTGAACGGGTTGAACGCGGCGCTGGCGGTGATCCGCTACAAGCAATTGCGCCAGTTCTATACCGAGGCGACCGCTCAGAGCCATCTTCTGTTCGACTTGTCTGACCTGAAGATGGCGGGGATGACGGCCGATGAGATTTAAGGTTAAACACGTGGTCGCCATGCCGCCCACGCTTGCGCCGGGAATCTTGTACGTGTCTCGGGAATTTGAAACCGCTCATCACCTGTGCGCATGTGGGTGTGGCTCAAAGGTCAGAACCCCCTTGGGGCCGGCCGAATGGCAAGTGGACGAGACACCGCAAGGTGTCACTGTCCGCCCCTCCATCGGCAACTGGCAGTTCCCGTGTCGATCACACTATCTGATCCAGCGCGGTCGGGTGGTTTGGTCTGACCAATGGAGCGAGGCCCGTGTTCGTGCTGGCAGGCAGCGCGATCAGGAGCGGCTCCAGGCCTATCTGGACAGAGAGGCGTCCGCCAAGCCATCCAGCTGGTGGGCCCGGTTTAGACGATGGCTCGGCGTGTAGACGCCGTATGACGCCGCTCGCCTTGGCCGACCTTGATCAGGGCGAGCGGCATTTCTGTCACACCTTTTGGATCAACTCGATCCGCCCATCTTCTCGACTGCATGTGTTCTGGTGGCCGCCTTGTGCATGCGATCAGCACTCGCAGCCCCAGTCAACATTGACTTCGGGGCTTTTGCACCTTTCTCGGCGGTTCCAAGTGCGCAGGGCGCCGACTTTTCCGTTTCGGGTGGACCCGGCCCAGCCGGCGTCCAGTTGACTGAAGAATTTCGGCACGCCCTCAGCAACTCGACGACCGGCTACTTTCCAACTAGTCGCCATCTCGACTTTGTCTTCGTTGGGGCTGGCGAGCAATGTCAGCTACACGTTCAACAACCTCGGTGATGGCGGCATCGACGGCGTCGGCTACACGTTTGCCACCCGCTTCGGGAGCAACGGAGTCGTATTTGGCACGCAGCAACTCGCAGGCGCCATAGCGCAGCTAGTTTTGGGCGGTTATTCAGACGTTGACGCCATCCGCTTCGACAACAACAGCAACCGCCAGGCGAAGCCTCAGCGACCGCAGACTGGCTGAGACCACTCGTTCGCTTTTGAGGTCTCAACGGTTCCAACCCCTGCATTGCCGACGCTACTTCGCGGTCGGAAGCCGCAATGGCTGAAGCTCCAGGTCCTCCCTCGGCACTATGCGCACCCTCTGCATGGACACATCCAGAAATGCGATGTGCGTCTGCGAGCTCTCCAGCAGGTAGCCCTCTCCAACTGGCGAACCATCCCTCAGAAGGCGGATGCACTTGCGCTTGGAGGCTTCACAGCCCTTTTCGAAGTCCTTCGCTTCACGTTGCGCGACGCCTTCACCGATCCCGCGCCCGATCTCCGCGGGGATTCCAATGAATATGACGAGCAAGAAGATGATCGGTAGTGACAACACGCTCATCAGCGCACCAACGGTTGCGACAAGAAGAGACTTTCGGGCCCACTTCGGCAGGCTTGGCATCAGCGTCGACCACTTGCCAAGGGAATCAAACGGATTCCAGGGACTAAAGAGAAGCCATAGGTAGAAGGCCAGACCAATGCCGCTCAACATGACGACGTACCAGTGCTCCAACATCGCCAGGGCCGCAGTCGCGAGAGCATTCGAGATCCCGTAGTACCCCATGGTTACCAGCCAATCCGATGACTTGGGGAAAGGCCCGGTGTCGATGCCCCACTGCGAAAAGTAAGCCTCGTGAAACGCGTTGCCTATCAAATGTAGGAGCACCGCAGAAGCGCCAGTAAAGGCTGTCGCAAAGGCCAGTACGGCCTGCCATGTCCATCTGGGCGTTCTTGGTGGTGGCGCCTTGTCGTCGGCACTTCGCAAGTCGCTGACCACGCTCGTTCCGCCCCCATCAGCCGCGATTGCAGCCCCCACCCCGATCCGCGTTGTCTCGTCGCTCATGAATCACCTCCCTTAGCGGGCAAATGATATGAGTGATGCCGCCCGCAGGCGATATCAAGCTCCGCAACCCCAACAAGGCACGTCACTTGCCGGCGAAGCGGCATGGACTCCCAGCCCGCACACATCACCGTCCAGCATCGCTACATCAACCTCGACGGCCTCGAAGTCTTCCTCCGCGAAGCCGGCCCTCCCTCGGCCCCAACCCTCCTCCTCCCCCACGGCTACCCCTGCTCCTCCTACGAATTCCGCCAGCTCATCCCCTTGCTGGCCGACCGCTGGCACCTCATCGCCCCCGACTTCCCCGGCTGCGGCTACAGCGGCACGCCTGAAAATTTCCGCTACGACTTCGACGGCTACGCCGACTTCCTCGACCGCCTGATGCAGCGCCTGGAGGTGCCGCGCTTCGCGCTGTACCTGCACGACTTCGGTTCGCAGATCGGCCTGCGCCTGGCGATCGCACGGCCGCAGAGCATCACGGCACTCGTCATTCAGAACGGCGACATCTACGAAGACGCCTTGGGCCCGAAGTACGAACCGCTGCAGGCCTACTTCCGCCACCCCACCGCTGAAGCGAAGGCCAAGCTGGCGGAGGCGGTCAGCGAAGAGCGCTTCAAGGACGAGTTCCTCAATGAAGTGTCGCCCGAGGTGGCGATGCGCATCCCGCCCGATCTGTGGCGGCTGCATTGGTCTCTGATGACACCCCGGCGCGGGCAGATCGCCGTGGACGTGATCGCAGGGCTCAAGGACAACCTCGACTGGTTCCCGCGCTACCAGTCCTACCTGCGGGACCACCAACCGCCGACGCTCATCGTGTGGGGCCCGAAGGACGGCTACATGCCGGCGCCTTCCGCGCGCGCTTACCTGCGCGATCTGCCGAAGGCAGAGCTGCACCTGCTGCCCGACGGCGGCCACTGGCTGCTGGAGACGCACCTCGACGAGGTCGCGCGCCTGATGCGCGACTTTCTCTCGCGCACGCTCGGTTAACTGCGGCGCGCCAAGAGGCTGGTAGCGCGCCAGCGCCCTTGCGGACTGCTCGACGGCGCTGCAGGCATGGCCATCGGCTCTCTCGCCGGGCTCCCAAAGATGGAGGATGCGCGCACAGAAGTGCGGCTGCAGACTGCCATGCCCTCGCCCAGAAAGGAGGTTGCGTGAGCCCTTCCTCGCATGCTTCGCTTTGGCTGACGGTCGCTGTCACGATCGCAGCCATGCTGGTACTGGCCGGCTGCAACGGCTACGGACACAGGCAATTCCAGACCGGTCCGCCGGTGGACGATTGGTTCGACGTCGAGGTCGATGACTTTGGTCAGCTTTGGCATTCAGAGCAGCAGAGCGCCGCTCTCGACCGGATCAAGGCAAGCATCGCCGAGACCAACACGATCGTCGTCGCGTTCGCCCATGGATGGCACCACAACGCGCACACCGACAACCAGAACCGAACCGAGTTCAAGAAGGCTGTAGAGCAGGTGCGCGCCACCCTTGCGGCCCCGGCATACATCGCGGCGCGAGAGGGGCTGGGCGCCGGAAAGAGTGTGAGGGTCATCGGCATCTACCTGGGGTGGCGCGGCCGCTCCCTGCCGGGTCTGCTCGACTATGCGACGTTCTGGGGGCGCAAGGCGGCCGCCGAGAGGGTGGGGCAGGGCGCGGTGCGAGAGTTCGTTCTCCGGCTCAATGAGATCTACAAGGAGGCGAACGCCAAAGACAGTCCCCGATTCATGGGGCTGGTGTTCCTTGGCCATTCGTTTGGCGGTCAGGTATTGCACAGGGCAACGGCGTCGGTGTTCGAGGATGACCTGGTGCGGCGGGATCAAACGATTGCCAGGGTCATGGCGCTGGGTGCCGGACAGGAGCGACGCCTGGCTGAAATTCCACCGGTATCTTCCGTCGGCGACTTGGTGATACTGATCAACCCGGCGCTGGAGGCGATGCAGTTCAACCGCATTCACGATCTTTACCGGCAACGCAGCTACCCGCTGACTCAGACGCCGGTGCTGACTGTCTTCTCCGGTGAGGCGGATACCGCACGACAACGCCTCTTCCCTATCGGTAGATGGTTCAGTTCGCTGCTGCGGCCGCCGTTCCGTGACCAGCGACAGCGAGACGAATGGCTGCTCGCGCTTGGGGAGGCGGAGCACCAGCGTACGCATACGCTGGAGCTGAACGCCGATGCCACGCCGATCGAATGGGACCCACAGAGGTACTGCGAGCAGGTGGTTCCAATGGACTTCACCAACCCGAGGACCAACGTTGGCGGCGCGCTGCTGGCACCTGATCCCCGGGCTCCACACATCCCGTACAGCCCGGTGCTGGTGGCCTACAGCGGGCAGGAGATCATTGGGGCACACTCGGGCATCTGGGAGCCGTCGTTCCGCAACTTTCTGGTGGACTACGTGGCGCTCATCGAGGGGAAGAGGCTGTGCTTGCGGGCCATTGCGATCAGGGCCTTGACCCAGCGGCTTCCCAACCGCTGAAACTTCGCGCGGCTCGCGTTCAAGACGGGCCTCCGGTCTGTTGTCATCAGGAGCCGCCACGCCATGGCCCCCAAGCCCGCCACGTTTGCCGATGAATTCCTCGAGAACTACCTGAAGTTCGGGCTGGGTTCCATGCCCAAGTCGGACATCGATGCCCTGGTGATGGCCTTGCTCGATCGCCACGGCCTCGGTGGCTCGGGGCCTCTGGCCTCGCTGAGCAACCAGACGGTGAGCGAGCGGCTGCGCACGCCGGTGGCCAAGGTCAAGAAGCTGCGCTACGAAGCGGCGCTCAAGTTCGGCGGGCGCGTAGAGGACCAGGCCATGGGCCGGCTGCTCGCGGCGCTGGCGGTTGCCACGCTCGAGCCGCAGGAAGACCGCATCTGCCTGATCATCGAAGACACCCTGGCCAAGAACTGGCTGCAGGGCCAGCTCAAGCTGCGCCAGCAGATCTTCGATCACCCCTTCAATTCCGAGCTTATCCGTGTGTCCGCCCACGGCCTGTTCGCGGTGCTGGAAACGCTGTTCGACAAGCAGCAGTTGGCCGCCTTCATGAAGGGCTACGAGGAGGCCAGGAAGACCCAGAGCGCAGCCGAGCGCGTGAAGCGCTTCAAGGCCCTGGCGCGCCAGTTCGTCGAAGGCGCGGCCAAGGCGGCGGGTGGTGGCGTGGTGGCCGTGGTGAAGGCGCACGTCGGCCTGCCTTGAAGGCTCATTGCCTGGGCGCGAATCCCAAGCGCGACCCCACGATCACGGAGCCCAAGCCCACCGCGTGCCACACCGTGAGCGCTTCTCCCAGAAACACCACCGCAAACCCCACCCCGAAGATCGGCACCCAATAGAACCCCATCGCCGTGCGCGCCGCCCCGAGCCGCGCGATGGACAGGTTCCACACCAGCGCCGCCAGCGCCGTCGCCAGCACGCCGGAGTAGAGGATCAGCGACCACGTCGTGGTCGAGGCCTCGGCCAGGTCCGCCAGCCGCGCAGTCGGCGACAACGCGGCGTGCAGCACCAGCAGCACCGATCCGATGACATGGATCACCACGCTGATCTGCAGCACCGTGAAGGCCTTCGACAGCTTCTGCACCGCGATGCCGCCCGAGGAGAAGCACACCAGGGACGACAGGATCAGCAGATCACCCAGGGAGCCGTTGCCCAGTTGCGCGCCCGGCCGGTTGAGGATGACCAGGGCCACGCCCGCGAAGCCGATGGCCACGCCGGCCAGGCGGCGCGCGCCCAGCGCTTCGCGAAACACCAGCGCCGCCAGCAAGGCCGACACCAATGGCCCCAGCGACATGATGAGCGCCCCGTTGGTGGCCGTGGTGCGCGACAAGCCGCTGGCGAACAGGATCTGGTTGCCGTAAACCATGAACAGCGCGCAGGCGGTCAGGCCCAGCAGGTCGCGCCCGCGCAGCGCGGGCAGGCATTCGCGCCGCAGGAACAGCAGCACCGTCAGCGCGATGGTGGCGACGACCATGCGCACCGCAGCCACGGTCAGCACGTCCAGGCTGTCGGTGAGCGCCTTCACCGCCGAGAGGTTGACGCCCCAGATGGCCATGGCCACCAGGAGCAGGGCGTACGCGCGCCGGCCGTCGGCCACGTCAGCCGCGCTCGCCCACCACCACGTGCCGTTCGACGAGGAAGGTGGTGATCTCGGCGATGAACTCGCGCGCGTGGGTCATCAGGGTCTGGCCCTTGGGGGAGGCGAAGGCCTGGTTGAGCGATTCGGTGTCGTCGAACCAGAGTTCGACGATGCCGTCGATGGGCAGGCCGTCGCGCTCCACGGGGTGGCCCTTGGGCGCCTCGCGGCCCACGATGAGGTTCTGGCGGTAGCCGCGCACGCCGGCCACGCGCTTCACCAGGTGCGCGTGTTCCTGGCGCCACTCGGTCTTGAACTCGTCGGGCGGTACGTCTTCGCGCCGTTTCAACAAGGACATGCGCTTGAGCAGCGGGCGATCGGCCTCGGGCTCGATGACCTCCATCTGGTCGATGGTGACGATGCGCAAATCACCGATGAAGTGGTTCTCGTCGGCAATCAGCGCCTGGCCGGCTTCCGTCTGGATGGCCGCCCGCATGGCCTGTTCGCTGTCGAACCAGAGCATGGAGAACCCGTCGAGCTGTTCCGGCCCGCGCGGGTAGCTGAAGCCGCGCTGCAGGCTGTCGGTGACGTGGTTCTGCTCGTAGCGGCGCAGGCCGGGCAGGCGCGCCGCCAGTTCGGCGTGGTGACCGAGCCAGTGGCGGCGGAAGTCCTCGTCACTCCACTCCGGCTTCTTCCTGATCAAACCCGACCGCACGAACATGGGACTTTCCTTCCTGATGGGGCTCAGTGCGAGCCGAGGTAGGCGGCTTTCACCTTCGGGTCGTTCAACAGCTCCGCGCCCGATCCCTGCAGGGTGATGCGGCCGGTTTCGAGCACGTAGGCGCGGTCGGCCACGCCCAGGGCCTGCTTGGCCATCTGCTCGACGAGCAGGATGGTCAGGCCCGATTCGCGCAGCTCGCGGATGGCCTTGAAGATGTCCTTGATGATGAGCGGCGCGAGGCCGAGCGAGGGCTCGTCGAGCAGCAGCAGGCGCGGCTCGCTCATGAGTGCGCGCGAGATGGCGAGCATCTGCTGTTCACCGCCCGAGAGCGTGCCGGCGAGCTGGCCCTCGCGTTCGCGCAGGCGCGGAAAACGCTGGAACTCGCGTTCGATGGCGCGCTGCACGCCAGCCTTGTCGGCGCGGCGCGCGTAGGCGCCGAGCAGCAGGTTCTCGCGCACGGTCTGGTCGGGGAAAACGCCGCGGCCTTCGGGCGAGAGGGCCACGCCCAGGCCCACGCGCTTGTGCGGCGCCAGTCGGGTGCAGTCCTCGCCCGCGATGGTGATGCGCCCGCCGCTGGCGGGCTCCAGGCCGGCGATGCAGCGCAGCAGGCTGCTCTTGCCCGCGCCGTTGGCGCCAATGATGGCGATGACCTCGCCGGCCTTGACCTCCAGGCTCACGCCCTTGACGGCCTGGATGGCGCCATAGGCGACCTCGAGTTGGTCGATCTTCAACATGCTGTGTCCCCTCAGGCCGTCGCCGGTGTGGCGTCGGCCTCGTCCTCGACGCCGAGGTAGGCCTGGATCACGCGCGGGTTGTTCTGGATCGCGGCCGGCTTGCCCTCGGCGATCTTGATGCCGTAGTCGAGCACGATGACGTGGTCGGAGATGGACATGACCAGGTCCATGTGGTGTTCCACCATGAGGATGGAGATGCCGCAGCGCGCGATCTTCAGCAGCAACTGGCCCAGCTCCGCCGTCTCTTGCGGGTTGAGGCCGGCGGCGGGTTCGTCCAGCAGCAGCAGTTGCGGCTCGGTGGCCAGCGCGCGCGCCAGTTCCACGCGGCGCTGCAGGCCGTAGGGCAGGCTGCCGGCGGGGGCATGGGCCAGGGGCAGCAGGTCCACCAGGGCCAGCAGTTGCAGCGCGCGCTCGGTGGTGCGCGCCTCTTCGCGGCGCGCGAAAGGCAAGGCCAGCAGCGAGGCGAAGAAGCCGTTGCCCATGCGCGTGTGGTGGCCGAGCTTCACGTTGTCCAGCACCGACAACTCCGCGAACAGGCGCAGGTTCTGGAAGGTGCGGCCCATGCCGAGCTGGCAGATGGTGTGCGCGGGCCGGCCCGCGAGGTTCTGGCCCAGGAAGCAGATGCTGCCCGCGCTCGGCTCCAGCACACCGGTGACCATGTTGATCATGGTGGACTTGCCCGCGCCGTTGGGGCCGATGAGCGCGTGCACGTGGCCGCGCTGCAGGCGGAAGGACACGTCCTGCGCGGGCTTGACGCCGCCGAAGGCCTTGGAGACGTTCTCGACCACGAGCAGGTCGCCGCTGGCGTCGGCCGCGGCCGGGCGGTAGGCGCGCGGCCCCACGCCCGATGGCAGCTCGGGCTGCTTCCGCCAGCGCGCGAACAGGGTGTTCAACACACCCATCACGCCGCCGGGCATGGCATACAGCGCGAACAGCAGCAGGAAGCCGTAGAGGAAGTGCTGCGCGGCGGGCCAGCGCGCCAGGGCCGCGTCAATGGCGGTGAGGATCACCGTGCCCACCAGCGGCCCGTACTGCGAGCCCGCACCGCCGAACAGCACCAGCAGCAGGATGAAGATGGACAGGTGGAAGGTGATGAAGTCGGAGTTGACGTACTGGTTCTGTTGCGCCACCAGCGCGCCCGCGATGCCGCAGGTGACGGCCGCGACCACGAAGGCGATGACCTTGGCGCGGTAGACGCGCACGCCGACGGACGAGGACGCGATCTCGTCCGCCTGCAGCGAGAGCAGCGCGCGGCCGAAGCGCCCACCCACCAGGTTGCGCAACAGCAGGTGGGCGATGGCGCACAGCGCGACGGTGAGCCACACCCACTGCTGCGTGCTCAGCGGCTCCTCGCCCCAGCTCAGGGGCCGGATGCCGTAGACACCCTGCGCACCGCCGAACACGTCCGTCCATTCGCTCACGAGTTTCTCGACCACGATGCCGAAGGCCAGGGTCACCATCGCCAGATAAGGGCCCTTCACGCGCAGCGAGGGCAGGGCGATGAGCACGCCGAACACGCCCGAGACCACCGCCGCCAGCGCGAGCGCAATCCAGGGGCTGATCTCCGTGCGCGTGGTGAGCAGGGCCACCGCGTAGGCGCCGGCCGCGAACAGGCCGGCCTGGCCCAGGGACTTCTGCCCCGCGTAACCCACCAGCACGTTCATGCCGGCCGCGCACAGGTAGTACACGCCCATCATGAACAGGATGCGCAGGTAGTAATCGTTGTTGAGCGCGAACGTGAGGCCGACCACCGCGGCCACGGCGAGCAGCACGCCGGCGATGTGGGGAAAGCGCTTCATACCTTCTCCACCGCGCGCGCGCCGAACAGGCCGGTGGGGCGCAAGGCCAGCACCAGGATGACGAGCGCGAAGATGGCCACCTCACGCCACTGCGCCTGCCACAGGTTCACCAGCGATTCGATGACACCGAGCGCGAAGCCGCCGATGACGCAGCCGCGCGGGTTGCTCAGGCCGCCGATCATGGCGCCCGAGAAGCCCTTGAGGCCCACGGCCAGGCCCATGTAGAGCGAGGCCTGCGCGATGGGCGCGAGCAGAAAACCCGACAGGCCCGCGAGCGCGGAACTCACAACGAAGGCGATCACCATGATGGCCTTGGTGTTGATGCCCATGAGGCTGGCCACGCTGCCGTTGGCCGCGACCGCGCGCATGGCCTTGCCGAGCAGGGTGCGGTTCATGACGTGGTCGAAGCCGACCATGACGACGACGGCCACGCCCAGGGTGAGCAGCTCCTGCGGGCGCACGCCCACGCCCATGAAGCGCAGCACCTGGTCGCCCACGGGGCTGGGCACCACCACGGGCTTGGGGCCCCAGATGGCCAGGCCGATGCTCTGCAGGATGACGCCGAAGCCCAGGGTGCTCATCACCCAGGCCATGCCGGGGCGGCCCGCGAAGGGGCGCACGCCCACGGCGTAGAGCAGCCAGCCGAGCAGGCCCATCACGCCCAGGGCGCCCACCAGCGCCATCAACTGCGCGGCGCCACCGGGCTCGGCGTCGCCGAAGCTGGTGGCCGTGAGCGGGCGGCCGACGGCGAGGAACAGCACGCTCATGCCGATGAAGGCGCCCGCCGTCACGAACTCACCGTGCGAGAAGTTGAGGGTCTTGGTGGTGGTGAAGGTGACGCTGAAACCCAGCGCAACCAGAGCGTAGGCACCGCCCACGCACAGCCCGCTGAGCACCGCCTGCAGGAGCGCTTCTGTCATGTTGTCTGTCTCCGGGAAAGGGCGCGCGGGCCGCTGAGGGCGCCGCGCGCGCGGCCGCTTACTTCTTGAAGTCCGCCGCGGTGAGCGTCTTCAGGATCGGGTCGCTGTAGGGCAGCAGCTTGCCGTCTTTCCAGCGGATCCAGACGAAGTCCTCGGCGGTCAGGGCCTCGCGGTCGGTCTTGCTGAAGGGCTGGTTGTAGGTCTTGAGCACGCCCTGCACGGGGGTCTTCAGGTCTTCCAGCGCGGCGCGCACGGCGGCACCGTCGGTGCTGTTGGCCTGCTTGGCGGCGGCGGCGTAGAGCAGCACCGAGTCGTAACCGTGCAGCGCGAAGGAGAAGGCGCTGGGGGCCTTGAGCTTGCTGCCGATGCGGTCGTAGAGCTTCTGCTGCGCGGGCGTTTTCTCCTCGCTCACGGTGCGCATGAAGATGGGCTTGTCGGCCAGGGCCTTGCCCGCGGCGTCGTAGAAGGTGATGTTGTCGGCGGCCCAGGAGGTAAGCGTGAGCGGGAAGTAGTTGATCTTCTCCATGCTGCGCACCAGTTGCGCGATGGGCGTGCCCTGGGCCCAGACCACCACGGTGTCCACGCCGGCGGCCTTCATCTTGTTGAGCTGCGAGGTCATGTCGGTGTCGCCCACGCCGAAGTGCTCGGTGGCGACGATCTTGATGCCCTGCTTCTCGGCGAGCTCCTGCATGTCCTTCATGCCACCCTGGCCGTAGCCGGTGGTCTCGGCCATCAGGCCCACGCTCTTGGCGTTGCTGTTCTTCTTCACGTAGGCCATGAGCGCGGCCACCTGCTCGCGGTCCACCATGGAGACGCGGAACATGTAGTTGTCGCCCGAGCCCATAGGCGCGGTGATGGCGGTGCCCGAGCCCACGTTGCCGATCACCGGCACCTTCTTCTGGTTGGCGATGTGCTTCCAGGCCATGGCGTTGCCGGAGTTGGTGGGGCCGAACACGGCCACGACCTTCTCGCTGTCGATCAGCTCGGTCATGTTCTGGATGGACTTGGGCGGCGCGGAGGCGTCGTCGCGCACCACCAGGGCCAGCTTCTTGCCCAGCACGCCACCGGCGGCGTTGATGTCGGCAATGGCGGCTTCCATGCCGATGACGGCGGCCTGGCCGCTCTGCGCCGAGGGCGAGGCCGAGAGGTCGCCGTTGTAGCCGAGCTTGATGTCCTGGGCCTGGGCGCCACCCGCGAAGGCAGAGAGTGCGATGGCCGACAGGGCGGCGCCCCAATAACGCTTGATGCTCATGTTGTCTCCTGTTGTGAATGGGATGGGCGGAAGGAATGGCTTGGCGCTGGCGTCAAACCGCGAGAAAGCCTCCGTCCACCGGCAGCGTGATGCCGGTGACGTAGCGGGACATGTCGCTGGCCAGGAAGACGATGGGACCGACGAGGTCCTCCGTCTCGCCGACGCGGCCCAGCGGGATGCGCGTCATGAAGCCCTGCAGGCGCGAAGGGTCCTCGCGCGTGGCGGCCGTCATGGGCGTGGCGATGACGCCGGGCGCCAGCGCGTTGACGCGCACGCCGAAGGGCGCGAGCTCCTGGGCCAGCGACTGCGTGAGCATCTTGATGGCGCCCTTGGACGGCGAGTAGCCGAGCGAGGCGGCCTGGCCCGCGTAGGCCGCGATGGAGGCCATGTTGACGATGCAGCCGCGCGTGGCCTTGAGCGAATCCAGCAGCGCGTGCGTGACGTTGAAGGTGCCGTGCACGTTCACGTCCAGGGTCTTCCTGAAGTTCTCGGCCGCGCGCGGGCTGGCGGTGGTCTCGCGGATGATGATGCCGGCGTTGTTGACGAGCAGGTCGACCTCGCCGATCTGCGCCGCGACCTGTTGCGCGACGTCGCGGCAGGCCTCGGGCGAGGTGACGTCGAGCGTGAAGGACCAGGCCTGGCCGCCGGCCTCGCGCACCAGGCGCGCGGTCTCCTCCACGGCGGCGGTGTTCATGTCGGTGGCGACGATGCGCGCGCCGGCCTGCGCCAGGCCCAGGCAGAAGGCGCGGCCGTTGCCCTGGCCGGCGCCGGTGATGAACGCCAGGCGGCCTTGCAGCAGGCGCGGCGCGAGGGTGTCGGGGTAGGTGGGCATGGCGGTGTCCTCAGGCGGCGGGTGCCAGTTGTGTTGACGCGCCCACACCCGCGGCGGCCGGCCGCTGCGCCAGTGGCGCGGCCTTGGCGAGCTCATTGCCCGCGATGAATCCGAAGGTGATGGCCGGGCCCAGGGTGATGCCCGCGCCGGGGTAGTTGCCGCCCATCACGCTGGCCGCGTCGTTGCCCACGGCGTAGAGGCCGGCGATGGGCTCGCCCAGGCCGTTGAGCACGCGTGTTTTTTCGTCGGTGACCAGGCCCGCGAAGGTGCCGATGTCGCCAATGACGAGCTTGATGGCGTAGTAGGGGCCGTGTTCCAGCGGGGCCACGCAGGGGTTGGGCGTGACGGCGGCGTCGCCCTGGTAGCGGTTGTAGGCCTTGCTGCCCTTGCCGAAAGCCGGGTCTTCGCCGGTCGCCGCGTGGCGGTTGAACTCGGCCACGGTCTGCTCCAGCGTGGCGGGCGCGATGCCGAGCTTCGTGGCCAGCTCGCCGATGCTGGCGCCGGACTTCAGGTAGCCGTTGCGCAGGTAACGCCCGATGGGCAGCGGTGCGGGCGCGACGCAGCCCAGGCCGTAGTTGCGCAAGGCCTTGTGGTCGCACAGCAGCCAGGCGAAGGTCTCGCCACGGCCCGCGCAGGTCTTCACCATGGCCTGCACGAAGTCGTGGTACGAGTTGCCTTCATTGGTGAAGCGATGGCCGTCGGGGTTGACGGCGATCACGCCAGGCTTGGCGCGGTCGATGAAGTGCGGCATCACACCGGTGCTCTTGTCCGGGCGCGTGGTGACCGAGGCCGGCACCCAGGCGGCAGCGTGCGGGATGGTCGTGTCCACGCGCCCGCCCACCGACTCGGCCAGGCGCAGGCCGTCGCCGGTGTTGGTCGACGGCGAGGGCGAGAAGTGCTCGCGGCCGGTGGGCGCGTGCGGGAACAGTTGCTTGCGGCGTTCCACGTCGTACGGGAAACCGCCGGTGGCCAGCACCACCCCACGGCGCGCGGTCACGCGCACCGGTTGGCCTTCGTGCTCCACCAGCGCGCCCGTGACCGTATCGCCCTCGGTGAGCAACTGCTTCACCGGCGACGACAGCCACACGGGGATGTTGCGGTCCATGGCGGCCTTGGCCAGGCGGCCCGCCAGCGCGTTGCCGTTGGTGAGCGTCATGCCACGGCCGTGGATGAGCACGTCAAGGAAATGGCGCGTGAGGCGCTTCGTGACGTACCAGAACGAGGACAGCGACTTGAAGACCCGCATGAAGTGTCGGATCTCGGGGCCGGAGCCCAGCATCATCCCGAACACCGTGAGCTCGGGCAGCGGCGGCGCGAGCTGTTTGATGCGCGGGCCGAGCTCGCGGCCGTCGAAGGGGCGGGTGACCATGGAGCGACCACCGGGCAGGCCGCCGGGCGCTTCGGCGTGGTAGTCGGGGAACACCGGCGGCAGGTCGAAGCGCAGCGGCGTCTGGCTGGTGAAGAACCGAATGGCCTTTGGGCCGTTCTCGAGGAAGGCGTCCACGCGCTTCTCGTCGTAGTGCGTGGTGGCCTCGTGCTTGAGGTACGCCTTGGCGGCGCCCGGCGGCTCGGTGATGCCCTGCTCCTCGGCGAGGTGGGTGCCGGGGATCCACAGCCAGCCGCCCGAGCGCGCGGTGGTGCCGCCGAACTGCGGCTGTTTGTCCACCACCAGCACGTCCAGCCCCTGTGCGGCGGCCGTGACGGCGGTGGCCATGCCCGATGCGCCGGTACCGATCACCAGTACGTCGACGAGCTTTGTCTCCTGTGACATGCATTGCTCCTGGTCAGTGGGGCGATTCTAGAAGTCTCATCTGACTATCGTCAACGCATTTGATAATATCTTTTTGTCTGATTGGGTCGTAGCCGTTTGAAATGCTCAGGGAAAACCCTATGGATACACTTGCGCGCGCCGTCACCGCCCACACCCCCATGGAAGAGAAGAGCCGCCGAGGTATCCAGTCGATCGAGATCGGCAGCGCCCTGCTGCTGGAGCTCGCGCGCAAGGTTCGCCCCGTGGCGCTGAAGGACCTGGCCAAGGCGGCCGGCATGACGGCGGGCAAGGCCCATCCGTACATGGTCAGCTTCCTCAAGGTGGGCTTCGTGTCGCAGAACGACGCGGGCCAATACGAGCTGGGCCCGCTGGCCCTGCAGCTCGGGCTCATCAAGCTGCAGCGCATGGACCCGGTGAAGGAAGCGTCCGCGGTGCTGGAACAACTGGCGCACGCCACCGGGCAGAGCGTGGCCCTGGTGGTGTGGGGCAACCTGGGGCCCACCATCGTGCGCATGGAAGAACCCATCCAGCCGCTGCACGTGAACCTGCGCACGGGCACGGTGATGTCGCTCACCAGCACGGCCACCGGTCGCCTGTTCGCGGCCTACCTGCCGCCCAAGGTGGTGGAGCGGCTGCTGGCGGAAGACCTGGCGCGCTCGAACTACGGCACCACGCCGAAGCCGGTGCACACCATCCAGGACCTGGAGCCCACGCTGGCCGAGATCCGGCAGCACGGCCTGTCGCGCACGCTCGGTCAGCCCATCCCCGGCATCGACGCGCTGTGCGCGCCGGTGTTCGACGCCGAGGGCCACATCGTGCTGGGCGTGCTGGTGATGGGGCCGTCGGCCACCTTCGACACCGCGTGGAACGGGCGCATCGCCAAGCCCCTGCTGGCCTGCGCGGCGGAGATCACGCGCCGGGTGGGCGGGGCGAAGTAGGCCGGGCCGCCGCCACAGGCAGCACCCCTGACGCTCAGGGATCGATGCGCTTGTCCGCCTCCTCGGCCGCGTGGCGGTTCCAGGCCTCGACGGGGTCGCCGTCCGACAGCGCACGCCAGAAGGCGTGAGCGTGCCGCGCCACCGTCTCGCCCCAGCCCAGCACGCCGGCCAGGGCCGTGAGGCCCACGTATTCCACGATCACCAGCGGGCCCTGGCGAAACACCACGAAGCCCAGGCCAACGATGGCCAGCGTCACCAAGGCATAGACCAGCACCTCCACCACGCGCAGCCCCAGCGCCAGGCGGTGGACGGCGTGGCGGCCAAACACGGGCTGGCCGCTCAGCAGCATCCACAGCGCCAGGGCCAGCGGCAACAGGAGCAGCAAGCGCCCCGGGCCGCCCGCGGCGCTGCACAGGTAGGCCAGCAGCCACACCAGCAACGCCCCCAGGACGAGCCATCGCAAGGCCTTGCCGCGCGTCCCCGCTTGCCGGCGCGCGAGTTCCGCGAAACGTTCCCAGCTTTGGAAGGGTGCGGATTGCCCGGAAGCCGCATGCTCCGCGCGGGCCGCTTTCAATCGAGCGCGTTGCCAGCTCTTGTAGGGCACGAGCGCGCCCGCCACCAGGCACACGCTGGCCAGGCTGAACAGCGTGGCCTTCTGCCAGCCGGTCCAGGTCCAGCCGTCCCAGGGCCACTCGAAGCCGCCACCGCCCATGTAGCGGCCGTTCAGCGTGATCAGGTTGTCCAGCGCCACCGCGTGCGAATGCACGCCCGGCAAGCGGCCGTGCACGGGCGAAAGCACGTGGTCGTTGATGGCGATCAGATCGACACCGATGAGCACGAAGCGATCGCGCAGCGCCTGGTCGAGCTCCTGCGCCGTGAAGCCGATGCCCTTGAACGCCGAGGCAGGCACCACCTGGTTGTAGGGGCACAGCGGGGCCGGCCTCTGGTATTCCTGCGCCCACACCCAGTGCCACACGCGCCGCCCGAGCCCGTTGAATGGCACGGCCTCCGACCAGTGCCACTCGCCGCGGCAGATCGGGTCGTAGCCTTTCCCGTCCATGCGCGGCCTGACCATGATCTCCAGGTTGCTTGCAGCGGCGGCGGTGGGCCAGAGCAGGGCCATGGGTTCGCCGGTGTCGCGCGGGCAGTTCTGCGGATCGTGCAGGCAGTACAGGGTGAGCGCCACCGAGGGCGCGCGGCGCGCCCGGTCGTGGGCCGCGGCGCCCGAGGCGGGGTTGAGCAGGTACACCCACTGGTGCTGGTCGAGCCGGTCGACCTCGACCGGCGCGCGCACCGGCTGGGCGCAGCGTTCGCCTGCGGGCGTGCGCGCGGTCGACAGCATGAGCTCGACGTTGGAGCTGAGGTCCACGCGCTGGTAGGTCGCGTAGTAGAAGGGCACGCCCTTGGCCGCCGCCGCGCACACGGCCTCGCGCAAGCGCTCCACCTGTGGCGGGGGCCGGTCGTCCAGGAAGACCACGTCCAGGAACACGGCCCGCGGCTGGTGCGAGGCGATGCGCCCGATCAGGCGCTGATGGAAGTCCAGGGGCACCGGCCAGGTCAGGCCGTACTCGTCGAGGTCGCCGTCGTCGATGGTCACGACCGCGATGCGGGCCTGCCCCTGCGTGCCGTAGCCCTGCGTGAGCAGCGGCGCGAAGCTGCGCGCGGCCAGGCGCTTGAGGATCTCGTCGCTGTCGAAGAAGTTGGACAGCCAGGCCAGCACCAGGCCCGCGGCGATCGTGCACAGCACCACCAGCGGCACCGGCGGCGGTGGAGCGGGTGGAGGGCAGGCCGGCGCGGGCGCGCCGCTGTCCTCAGCTGCCACGCGCGGCCTCGTCGCAGCGCTCACGCATGTCGGCCTGCACCAGCTTGCATTCGCCGAGCACACGCTGAGCGTCTTCAGGCAGGCCGCTGCGCCGGTACAGGGCGATCAGGCGCGGGTAGGCCGAAGGCGCGCGGGAGAACCGGTCGAAGGCGGTCTTGCCGATCTGGCGCGCGGCGTCGCGCTTGCCGCGGTCCTTCTCGAAGAGGGCCGCGGTTTCGTACACGTCCCAGGTGGTGGGCGTCCAGCGCGGCGCGCGCGCCAGGTGGGCCTCGGCCTCGCGCCGCTTGCCCGTGGCCTTGAGGGCTTCCACCATCAGCGTGTTGGGCAGGGCGTGCTGGGCCAGCGGGCCGCTTCGCACCAGCGGTGTCAGCAGCGCCGCGGCCGGACCGGGCTCGCCCTTGACCAGCAGGTCGCGGGCCTCGAACACCTTGGTGTAGCCATCGGCGATGCCCTTGACGGCCGGGCGATTGACCACCGCCTCGAAGGCTTGCACGCGCGGCGCGACCTTGGGCACTTCCTTCTTGTAGACGTTCTCGAAGTAGGCGTTGATGTCGCTCAGGCGCTGCTGGCCGTCCTCGTGCGTGCGCGACAAGGCGCCAATGATCTGGCCGGCGCCCATGTCCAGGGTCTGCTTGAGGCCCTGGTCGAGCTGGCCCGACGCGAACAGCGTGTTCAGGGTCTCCTGCTTGCGGGCCTGCTGCTCGGCCAGGCGCTGGGCGCGCAGGTCGTCCCACTGCGCCACCATCTCCAGCCAGGGCACCAGGCCGGCGAAGTGGCTGTAGCCGGCGCGCACCAGCAGGTCCATGCCGAGGCGGTCGGCCTCGCTCTCCTGGCGGCGCGACCAGGCCGGGTGCAGGGCCAGGTCGCTGAACTTGATCATCACCTCCAGCTCGCCCAGGGCTTTCTGCTGGCTGGGCGTGAGCGCGGCGCTGGCCGCGCGCTGGCCGCCGATGGCGTCCAGCGCGTTGCGCGTGCCCATGCCCACGGCCAGCATGGACGACAGCTGCTTCTGCGTGCGCGTGAAGACGTTGGAGTCGTGGTGCTTCAGCAGCACGTGCGCCAGTTCATGCGCGAGCAGCGCGGTGAGCTGGTCCTCGTTCTTGAGCGAGCGCAGGTAGGCCACCGAGAGGTAGATGTTGCCGTCGGCCGTGGCGCCCGCGTCCAGTTCGCCGCTGGCCACCACGTGCACCTGGCCGGGAATCTGCGTCAGGCCGCTGGCCGCCTTGAGCTTGTCGAGCACGCCATTGGCGTAGGTGGTGAAACCCTCCATGGGCACCACGCCGCGTGAGACTTCCATCTCCGCGAGGTCGCGCTCCTCGCCGATCGCCTCGTTGGACTTCGCATAGGCACCGGGCTTGAGCTCGTCGATCTGCGGCTTGTTCCGGTCGCCGCCGATGAGGCCACCCAGGAAGCCGCCAATGGCCTTGATGGGCGCGGGCGCTTCGCCACTGGCGGCCGGCGCCGAGCCCGTGCGGTTGGCCGGGTCGGTGGGGTCGGCACCCTGCTGCGCCGACGCGGGCAGGCACAGCGCCAGTGCCAGCAGCAGGGGCGGCGTGGCGCGGTGCGGGCGGCCCGCGGCCATCATGGCCTCGCCGGCGCGCAGCCGCTGTTGGCGCCGCGACCCGCCCCCATGGGCGGCGCATCGCGCGAGGTCGCCACCGTGTGGCAGGTGGCGTTGACCTCGGCCTTCAGGCGCAAGGCACGGCGCTCCAGCCACAGGTCCTGGCCGCCCACGCTCACGCGCACCCGGCTATGGTCCGCGCTGGTTTCCAGCACGCGCGGCCTGTGGGCCAGCTCGGCCGCCGGCACCAGGCGCACCCGGTCGCCCCCATCGGGTTGCGCGTAGGCCTCCACCTGCGGCGGATTGGCCACCACACCGATGACTTCCTCGCGTTGCGCGTGCGCCGCACCGGCCGCCACCAGTCCCAGCAACGCCGCGCTCCACCTGCCCATGCTGTTCATGTGTCCCCCCCTCGGTCACATACATCGGCCGCTACGGTTGTTACAAAAACCGACAAATGCTAGCGATGCCGCCGCGCTCAAGGGCGACCGCCGGTCTGCTGAGGAGGATGGAAGGTAGGCTGTCCGGTCCGCGCGCTTCAGTCGCCGCGCGCCAGCCCGCTCACCGGCGGGCGGCGATGAAACCAGGGCCGCGCCGCCTCCAGTTGCGCGCACAGGCGCAGCAGCGGGCCCTCTTCGCCATAACGCGCCGCGAACTGGCAGCCGATCGGCAGCCCTTCGGGCGTCCAGTGCAGCGGCACCGAGGCCGCCGGCTGGCCGGTGACGTTGAAGGGATAGGTGAAAGGCAGGTAGGCGGTGACCTTGGCGAGCCAGGCCCGCGCGTCGCTGGAACGGATGTCGAACCAGCCCAGCGGGCGCGGCGTCTGCGCCAGCGTGGGCGTGAGCCAGATGTCGACCCGCTCGAAGAAGCCCGCGATGCGCCGCGCCTGGCGGTGCAGGGCCTGCAGGTTGAGGATGTACTCGGCCGCGCTGAGGCCGCGCGCGGACTCGGCCAGCGCCTGGGTCAGGGGCTCCACCAGATCCCGGTCCGGCATGGCCCCGCCGGTGGCGCGCGCGATGTTGGCCAGGGTGTTGGCGGCGAACACCATCTCGAAGCCACGCTCCAGCGCCGGCGCGTCGAAGTCGGGCGAGGCCTCTTCCACGTGGTGGCCCAGTTGTTCGCACAGGCGCGCGGCGTCTTTGACGGCCGCCACGCAGGCCGGGTCCACGGGGACGCCGGTGGGCGCGGTGGTGGCAAAGGCGATGCGCAAGCGCCCGGGCGCGCGGCCCACCTCGTCGAGAAAAGGCCGCTCGGGCGGCGCCGCGCTGTAGGGATCGCCCGGCATCGGCCCGGCCAGGGCGTCGAGCAGGGCCGCGCTGTCGCGCACGCTGCGGCTCACCACGTGCTGGTGGGCCAGGCCGCTCAGGCCCTCGCCGCCTTCGGGGCCGGCGGTGACCCGCGCGCGCGTGGGCTTCAGGCCGAACAGGCCGCAGCACGAAGCGGGGATGCGGATGGAGCCGCCACCGTCGGTGGCGTGGGCGGCGGGCACCATGCCCGAGGCCACGGCCGCCGCCGCACCGCCGCTGGAGCCACCGGGTGTGAGCGCGAGGTCCCAGGGGTTGCGGGTGAGGCCGTACAGCAGCGATTCGGTGGCCGGCGAGAGGCCGAACTCGGGCGAGTTGGTCTTGCCCACGATGACCAGGCCGGCGCGGCGCATGCGCGCCACGATCTCGCTGTCGGCCGCCGGCATCTGGTTCGCGTAGAGGCGCGAGGACGCGGTGGTGGCGGCGCCGGCCACGGAGGCCACCAGCTCCTTCACCAGAAAGGGCACGCCTTGGAACGGGCCGGGCGGCAGGCCGCGCGCGATCTCGCCGCGCGCGGCGTCGTGGAGCGGCGTGACCACGGCGTTGAGCGAGGGGTTGTGGCGATCGATGCGCGCGAGCGCGGCGTCCAGCAGCTCGCCCGGCGTCACTTCGCCTTGTCGCACCAGGGCGGCCAAGGCCAGGCCGTCGTGTTGTTCGTAGTCGTTCATGGCGGCGGCGAGTGGGTGGGCGGCCAGTCGGCGCGCGGCATGGGCCCGGTGTCGTCGAGCACCGGGTCAACGGCGGAGCCGAAACCCACGCCGGCCAGCGAGCCCAGCGCCAGTTGCCCGCGCTCGATGCGCAGGCGCACGCGGCCGTTCTGCTCGTGGTACAGGTCGGGGTGGGCGGCGAGGTAGGCCTGCGCCTCGGCCGGGGGGCGGCCGTTGAAGCCGTCGATGAAGTGGTGGGCGTTGCGCTCCACGTGCGGGATGCCGAGCAGGGCCACGAGCGCGAGGTCCTGCTGCACCGAGAGGCCGGGCTGCGTGGTCAGGTCCTCGGCGGACATGAAGTACGTGGACCGGCCCTCGACCCGATTCCACACGCGGCAGCGCGCGAGGTTGAGCAAGGACTTGTAGAAGCCCTTGCAGGCCTTGGAGGACACCCCGGCGTAGCCGAGCGTGCGCGCCCGGGGGAAGGCCTCGAGATCGCCATCGGACTCGTCGATGATGACCGGCTTGTAACGCGCCAGCGCCGCCACCGGCCGGGCCAGCGCCACCTGCCGCTTGATGGGCTGCTCGATCAGCAGCGTGGAGTCGCACAGCCGTTGCAGCGACGGCTCGGCCGCCATGCGCTGCCACAGCGCGGCGATGGCCCCGGCGTCTTCGTACTGTTCGTTGCCATCCAGCGTGGCGGCGTAGGGCTCGTCGAGGCGGTCGAGCACGGAGGCAATGCGGCGCAGGCGGTCCAGGTCGGCGTCGGCCTGGCCGCTCACCTTGAGCTTGAAGTAGCGGTTGCCGTAGGCGGACACCACCTCTTCCAGGGTTTCGGGCAGGCCGTCGTTGACGCGCGTGCCACTGGCCTGGTCGGCCGCGACGATGGGATCGAGCAGGCCCACGGTGTGGCGCACCGCCACGCTGGTGAGGGGTTCGAGTCCGCGCAGAAAGGGCGCCAGATCAAAGCCTTCCAGGTCGGGCGCGATGGCGTGCGCGCGCAGGCCGGGCCGGTTGTGCCGCAGGGCCTGCCAGAAGCTCAGGCCCTCGATGCGGCACAGCGCGTCGAGCACGGCGCGGTCCAGCAGGGCGGGGCCGTAGCTGGTGACCAGGGGGTTCAGGCCGCAGGCGGCGCCCGCGTCCAGCAGCGCGCGGTAGTGCTCGGCGTACAGGTCGAAGGCGCTGAGCCCGGGCGCAGCGCCGTAGGCGTCGGCCGTCAGCTCCAGCGCCTTGCGCAACTGATCGAGGTTCTGCGCGTCGGAGAGCGCGGGGTTCTTGTCGAACCACTTGGCGCCCAGCGCCTCGGCGGCGTAGCCGGTGCCTTCGCGCCCGTTCTGGTGGCGCACGCGCACGCGCACGATGGCCTGGCGGCCTTCGGTGACGGTGATGACGCCGAAGCGGAAGGGCAGGCGCAGCCGGTAGGGCGACTCGAAGCGCTCGACGGACAGGACCTTCAGGCGGGGGGCGTCGGGCGTGGTGCTCATTCAGTCCAGGGCCTTCGGCAGGCCATCGAAATGCCGATCGCGCGGGCGCTCACCAGTGCGGGCCGGCGCGGCTCTCGCCCCGCCCGGTGGCGCCGGACAGTTCGGTGTACAGCTCGAAGGCCATGCGGCCCAGCGCGGGGTCGGCGCGCGTTTCGGCGGTGCGCGGGCGGGCGATGTCCACCGCGCGGATGTTGGCCACGCGGCCGGGGCGCGGCGACATGACGACCACACGATCGGCGAGGAACACCGCCTCGGGAATGGAGTGGGTGACGAAGACGATGGTCTTGCGCTGGCCGCCACCGGCGCTTTCGCCCCAGATGCGCAGCAGCTCGATGTTCATCTCGTCGCGCGTCATCGCATCGAGCGCGCCGAAGGGCTCGTCCATCAGCAGGATGGGCGGGTCCATGATGAGGGCACGGCACAGCGAGGCGCGCTGCTGCATGCCGCCCGAGAGTTCGCCGGGGCGCTTGTCGGCGAAGTCGCCCAGGCCCACCATCTTCAGCAGGCCGAGCGCGCGCTCGCGGTACTGCGCGGGGTGGCCGCCGGACAGCTCCACCGGCAGGAGCACGTTGTCCAGCACGGTGCGCCACTTCAGCAGCAGCGCGGCCTGGAACACCATGCCCACTTTCGGGATGGGCTTGTCCACCGGCACGCCGTCCACCAGGATGCGGCCGCTGGTGACCGGGCGCAGCCCGGCGATGGCGCGCATCAGCGTGGACTTGCCGCAGCCGCTGGGGCCCACGAGGGCGACGAACTCGCCCTCGTGGATCTGCAGGGAGATGTCGCGCAGGGCTTCCACCGGGCCGCTGTCGGCCTGGTAGACCATGCCCGCGTGGTCGACTTCGATGAGGACGCGTGGGTTCACTTGACGGTCAGCGGCATCGCCACCTTGGTGAAGAAGGCGGGGTTGAACACGTCCTTGCAGTCCACCTTCTTCGGCAGGCCCATGTAGGTGTTCACGATCTCGGTGGAGGCGCACATCTTCTTCTCGTCGATCCAGCCGATGCCGTTGTCGGCGTAGTTCTTCGTGCGCATCAGGTCGAAGCCCATCTGCATGTTGGCCTCGATGATGGCGAGGTCGATCTCGGGCACGCGCTTCTTGAAGATGGCCAAGGCTTCCTTGGGGTTGCTCATCACGTCGCGCCAGCCCATGTAGCTGGCTTCGAGGAAGGCCTTGAGCTGCTGCGGCTTGTCGGCCATGGTCTTCTCGCCCGCGATGATGGACATGGCGTAGAGGTCGAAGCCGTAGTCGGCCCACTGCAGGCGCACCGCCTTGCCCGCGCCCATGGCCTTGTCGTAGAAGGGCTGGCCGGTGGTGTAGTCGGCCACGCCGTCGACGCGCTTCTCGGCGATGGAGGCCACCTTGGCGGTGGGTTCGATGTTCACCCAGGTGACCTTGTTGGGATCGATCTGGTTCAGGCGCGCGAAGGCGGGAAAGGCCAGGCGCTGGCTGTCGCCGGCGGGCGCGGCCACGGTCTTGCCTTCCAGGTCCTTGGGCTTGAGCAGAGGCTTGTCGGCGTGGCTGAAGAAGGTCATGGGCGTCTTGTCGAACACCATGCCCACCATCTTCACGCGCGCGCCGCGCGAGGCGGCCGAGATGACCGGCACCGCGTCGGCCAGGCCGGCGTCCGCGCGGCCGGTGTCCACCTTGGCGATGGAATCGCCCGAGCCCTTGGAGTTTTCCAGCGTCACGTCCAGGCCGCGCTGGGCGTAGTAGCCCTTGTCCAGCGCCACCCAGTAGGCGGCGTGGTCGCCCACGGCGAACCAGTTCAGGGCGAAAGTGAACTTCTCCTTGGCCTGCGCGGCGGCCGGCAGCGGCATCAGCGCCAGCAGCGCCGAACACAGGGCGGCGAGGGGAACAGCGATCCGGGGAGTCATGGTGCTTTCCTTTCGGAGGACGGGTGGGAGGGCGAACGGGGAATCAGCGCGGCGCCTCTTCGGCCCAGGGCGCGAGCAGGCGGGAGAGCAAGGCCACCAGGCCATAGAGCAGCAGGCCCAGCACCGAGATCCACACCAGCGCGGCGAAGGCGGCCGGCGTGTTCATGCTGCTCTGCGTGGTGATGATCACGTAGCCCAGGCCTTTCTGCGAGGCCACGAACTCGCCCACCACCGCGCCCACCACGGCCGAGGTGGCGGTGACCTTGAGCGCGCTCAGGATGTAGGGGTAGGCGTTGGGGATGCGGATCTTCAGGAACACCTTCCACTTGGGCGCGCTGAACACGCGGCCCAGGTCCACCATGTCCTGGTCGATCTGCGTGAGGCCCACGGCGGTGTTGATGACCACGGGGAAGAAGCCGATGAGCGCGCCGATCAGCATGTTGGGCAGGATGCCGTAGCCCAGCCACATGAGGAACAGCGGCGCGATGGCCACCTTGGGCAAGGTGTTCACGAACACCAGGAAGGGCGTGAGCGCGCGCGAGATGCCCTGCGACCACGCGATAGCCATGCCCAGGGCCACACCGGCCACACCGGCCAGCACGAAGGCGCCGAGGATTTCCACGCCGGTGATCCAGCTGTGCGCGAGCCAGGGGATCTCGTCGCTGAGCATGGCCTGCCACACGGCGTAGGGGCCGGGCAGCAGGTACTCGCGGATGTCGAACACGGTGACCGCGAGCTGCCAGAGCAGGATGAAGCCCACGAACAGGCCGATGGCGGGCAGGTAGTGGGCGGTCCAGCGCACGAGCTTGTTCTGGGTCATGGTGGGTTCCTTGCTAGGCAATGCTCAGGCCAGCCAGCGGCTCAGCCCTTCGGCCACGAAGGCGTCGTCGGCCAGCTCGCCGTGCTGCGCGTACACGCGGTCGATCTGCTCTTTCTGCCCGGGGCTGAGGCCTTCGTTGGGGTCCAGGCACCAGATGCCTTCGAGCAGGCCCTGGCGGCGCAGCACCTCGTGGCAGCCGGCGATGCAGCCGTGGAAGTCGTTGGCGACGTCGAAGAAGGCGCTGTTGCAGTCGGTGACCCGGCTGTCGAGCGCGAGCATCTCGGCGCTCACCGCCGGCTCGCGCGCCGCGGCCTGGCATTGCGCCAGCAGGCGCACCGCGCCCGAGGTCCAGACCGACCAGTGGCCCAGCAGGCCGCCACGGAAGCGCACGCTCACGGGCTGGCCATCGCGCATGACGGTGAAGGGCGTGAGCAGGTCCAGCACGATGTGGTCGTCGTTGCCGGTGTAGAGCGTCACGCGGTCCTCGGCGCGCGCCTCGACCACGCCGCGCACCACGTCGAGCGTGCGGTAGCGGTGGAAGGGTGCGACCTTGATCGCGACCACGTTGGGGAGGGCCGCGAAGCGCGCCCAGAACGCGGCGCTCAAGTCCATGCCGCCCACGGCGGGCTGCAGATAGAAGCCGATCAGCGGGATCTCCTGCGACACGGCCTCGCAGTGCGCGATCAGCGCGTCCTCGCTCTCGCCCTTCATGGCGGCCAGGCTCAGCAGGCCGGCGTGGTAGCCCAGGCCCAGGGCCAGGCGCGCCTCGGCCATGGCCTGTTCGGTGCGGCCGCAGACGCCCGCCACCATGGCGAGCTCGCGGCCGGGGGCCACCCAGTCGCGCGCGGTGTCTATCGCCAGGCGCAGCACCTCTTCGTAGAGACCGACTTCGCGGATGGCGAACTGCGTGGTGTGCACGCCCACGGCCAGGCCACCGGCGCCAGCGTCCAGGTAGTAGCGGCTGAGCGCGCGCTGGCGGCGCACGTCGAGCTGGCGCTGCGCGTTGAGCGCGAGCGGGTGCGCGGGGATGGCCAGGCCGCGCTGCAGCAGCGCGCGGGCGTGTTGGACGTGGGTGGGGCTCAGGCTCATGGGGTGTCAACCAAATTCGGGGCCGGCCACGACGAAGAGCCGGTGGGGGACGGAGGCGATGGGAGCGGCGCCGAGCGCCATGCGCGCGAAGGAACGCTGGCGCGCAAAGCCGTGCTGCGCGAGCCAGGCCGTCAATGCGGTCCAGCGCTCGGGCACGTCGAGGAACACGGGGCCGGTGAGCGCGGCGAACGTGGCCTGGAGCAGCGACACGGCCGAGGCCTCGTCGGCGGCCACGAGCGGGCCCACCTGCGTGGCGCGGCGGCCCTGGCGGGCCAGTGCGAAGCCGGTGTTGTCCGGCGACGCGTGGACGCGCGTGCCGGGGCGCTGCAGGAAGTCGGTCAGCAGGGCACCGCGGTCAAAGCCATTGGCCTGGGCGTCCAGGCCTGCGATGGCTGCGGCGTCCACCGCGTTCGTGGCGTGCGTCGCCGGTGCCTGGGCCAGCGTGCCTTCCCAGCGCGAGAGCGCGAAGCCGGCCTCGAAGCCGAGCTTCGCGTAGGCCGGTTGCCCGGCCGGCGTGGCGTCCAGCACCGGCGTGGCGCCCAGCGCGCGCAGGTGCGCGATGCAGTGCCCCATCAGCGACGTGGCCAGGCCCTGGTGCCGCCACTCGGCGGCCACCAGCACCATGGAGATCCAGCCGATGCCACCGCCCGCTCCGTTGCCCACACCTTGGCCCACCCCTGAGCCATAAGGCAAGGCCGCCGCGGTGGCGACCAGGCGCCCGTTGTCCGCGGCGCGCAGGCCGAAGACGCGGCCGTGGCGCACGAAGAAGCGCCAGTCCCCGGCGGTCTGGTTCCAGCCCGCCGCGTCCGACAGCGCCAGGCCGTCCGGCGCGTCGTCCGGACCCAGCACCACCAGGCTCAGGGCCTCAGAAGGCGCCATCCCTGACCTCGAACTTGGTCGGCTTGTTGAAGGCGGGCTGCTCGCGCTTCACCCAGTCGGCCACCCAGTCGAGCATGGCGCCCAGCGGCACCAGCGGATAGCCGAACAGGCGGCAGGCCAGCGTGGTGTCCGACAGCAGGGCGGTGCTGGCCTCCTGGCCCACCACCTTGGCCGGCACGCCCAGGCGGGTGGCGAATTGTTCGACGAGCCAGCGCACCGACAGGGTCTCGGGCCCCGTGCAGTTGATCGGCGTGGCCGGCGTGGTGCAGTGGCGCAGGCAACGCAGCACCTGCGCGTTGGCATCGCCCTGCCAGATCACGTTCACGTGGCCCATGGTCACGTCCACGGCCTCGCCGCGGTGCACCTTGGAGGCCACGTCGTAGAGCACGCCGTAGCGCATGTCGATGGCGTAGTTGAGGCGGAAGAGGCGCCCCGGCGTGCCGTGCCGCGCCGAGAAGTACTCGAACATGCGCTCGCGCCCGATGCACGACTGCGCGTACTCGCCCAGCGGGGCGGGCTGCGTGCTCTCGCTGGCGCCCTGCCGGCCCACGGTGGTGAGCGGGTAGATGTTGCCGGTGGAGAAGCCCACGATGCGCGAGTCGCGAAAGGTGTCGGCCACGAGGGCCGGCACGTGCGTGTTCATGGCCCAGGTGAGGGCCTGGTTGTCCTTGGCACCGAACTTGTGGCCGGCAGCGAAGACGATGTTCGGCACGCGCGGCAGGGCCTCGATGGACGCGCGGTCCAGCAGGTCGGCGGTGATGGTCTCGATGCCCCAGGCCTCCAGGCGCTCGCGCACCTCGGGGTCGCTGAAGCGCGCCACGCCGATCACGCGCTTGTGCGGCGCGGCGTTCCTGGCCAGGCGCGCGAGCGTGGGGCCCATCTTGCCGGCCACGCCGAGGATCATGAGGTCGCCGTCCACTTGCGCGAGGTCGTCGATGAGGGCCTGGCTGGGCCGCGACAGGAATTCCTCCAGCGCCTCGACGGACTCGAAGCGCTCGGGCAGGTGGGCCGGATCCAGCAAGGTGACGCGGCTGCGCCCCGAGGCCCCGGATGGCTGGCTTGGCATGGAATCGCCCCTTTTCTCAGACTCGATGGAATGAGCATAGGGGCGTGACCGCATAGCGTCAACCGTTTGGTTGAAATGCGGCATAGGGGTATGCCAGCAGGGACGCCCGCCCAGGCCTCACCGAGGTGCGGATCAGGCGCGCAGGCCGGCCATCGCGAAGGAGACGACGTGCGCGCGGTAGGCGCTCACCGCCGCTTCGGACTGCAGGTCACGATCGAAGATCGACGCCAGCGTGAGGCGGTTGGAGAAGAAGAAGTACGACATGCCCGCGACCGAGATGTACAGCTCCACCGGGTCGATGCCGCGGCGGAACACCTTGGCCCGGATGCCGCGCGCCAGGGTCTTGGCGATCAGTTCGATCAGGGGCGAGTTGGTGTCGCGGATGGCGCTGGAGTCGCGCACGTGCGGCGCGCCCTGCGCGTTCTCGTGGTTGAGCAGGCCGATGAAATCGGGGTGCTGCGCCAGGTAGTCGAACGAAAAGCCGATGAGCGCGGCCATGGCCTCCTCGGGCTTCATGTCGCCCAGCTTGAGGCTGCGCTCCTGCGTGCGGATCTCGGTGTAGACCACCTCGAGCGCTGTGCGGTACAGGTCTTCCTTGCTACCGAAATAGTAGTAGAGGAGCTGTTTGTTGACGCCGGCGCGGGCCGCGATCTCGTTGACGCGCGCGCCGGTGAGGCCCTTGGCGGAGAACTCTGCGCGGGCCGCCGCGAGGATGGCCGCGCGCGCGGCACTGCTGTCGGCGTCGGGTGTGCTGCTGGCGGCGGCGCGGCGTGTGGGCATCGTGGGTCGACCGGTTGCGGTGCGCGGGATTATCGGCGCGAGCCCTCGGCGCGAAACGGATGCACCCTCATTCGGACGCCTCGAGGGTCGTCGCCCGACGATCCCGTCGCGCCTGCCGCTGGCGCTCAAGCGAGTCGTTCAGCTCCGTCAACCGCAGGAGAAGGGTGTCCGTGCACACGACGCCGAAGGTCTTCACGTCATCGCTGGCGAGCAGATCGCTCAGGAGCTGTGCGGCCCGCAGCCCGTCCTGCGGCACATCGGCGAGTTCGGACAGCATGCGCCGCATGAGTCGGCGGAACGTCCCCGCCCCCCGAGGGCGAACGGGGTCCAGCGCATTGGTGAAGTCGCGCCCGACATCTTTCACGCGGGCGTCCGCGGCCTGCCCGGTCTTGTTCACCAGCACCAGGACGTGTCCGCGTTTGACGCCCTGGAGCCACTCCAGCATCTCGCCCGGCGTGGGCTGGTTGGCGATGCGGTGCCGGCGTTGGCGGTCATCGGCTTTGCGCTGCTGCTGGCTGGTGCTGAGAAAGAGCTTCGAAGCGGACTTGATCATGGACAGGGCGCACCACCGCGCGATATGACGACCGTCCTATCGTGGGCAATGGCCCCGGTGGGGTTCCGCCGGGCATGGTGCGCGTGAGGTTTGCCTGATGCCTTCGGCCGCCGCACGGCCGCTGCGCACGCATGCCCCCGCTCAACGCTGCGGGCCGAGCCGGTGCGTGAACGCCACCGCCAGCGCGCTGACGAGGAAGAAGGCCTGCAACTCCAGGCGCCAGCCGCCGGAGTTGGTCACGTCCAGGAAATGGCCCGAGTGCACCAGCACCAGCGCCACCACCATGTTGAGAAAGATCACCAGCGCGGCCGGGACCACCCAGAAGCCCACCAGCAGCATCAGCGGCGCCACCACCTCGCCGAGGTACACCGCATAGCCCAGAAAGCCCGGCAGGCCGTGCGCGCTGACCATGCCCACGATGCCGCCCACGCCATTGGTGATCTTGGACCAGCCGTGGAAGAGCATGAGGATGGCCAGCGTCCAGCGCAGCAGCAGCACGCCGAAGCGCGGTTGGTCGAAGAGGGCGTTGAGAGCGTTCATGAAGCAAGGTGAAAAAGAGCCGTCGACAGTGACGGGGGACCCGAGCATGCCACGGCCCACAGGCTCCCCCGGCTGGCTTCCCGCTCTTCTTTTTCAAGCGCGGCCGCGCGCGTGGGTTGCCGTTCAGGCGTGAGCCATCACCACCGCGCCATCGCGGTTCACCGCCAGGCTCTTGTAAGCCTGGGCATAGTGCTGGCGCATGTGCACCAGGTCCTTGAGGTAGCTGCGGCCCAGGGTCCGCTTGTCCGCGTCGCTGATGAGCTTGCCCGCCACCTGGAAGAACTTGCGCTCCTCTTCGCGCAGGTGGTGATGCACTTTGTGGCTCAGGCGCTTGGCCGTCTCCAGCCAGTCCGCGGTGCGCTTGTCCGGCACGCTCAGGTCTTCGCACAGCTCCTCGATGGTGTGGTGTTCGGCCAGTGCGTGGCGCGAGGAGCTCAGGCCGGGGTTGGTCATGAGCATGGGCACGTACAGGAAGCGCTCCTCGGCGGCGGCGTGGGCCTCGAGCTCGACCTTCAGCATCAGGAAGATGGCGTCGCGGTCGGCGGGTTTCACGCGCAGCAGGCGCCGGCTCAGGCTTCGTTGCAACTCGTGGCTCTCTCGCAGGGCTTCGAAGATGTTCATGCGTGGGGACGAAAGTTCATCGGCCTTCGATCATGTGCGCGCCCTCGCGCCCGCCCGCGTCGGACACGTCCGACGCGGCCGTCGGCTCACGCGCCGTGACGCCGCGCGCCGATTCCGACATGATTCGGCATGGACGACGCTTCCCAGATCCACATCCCCGAGAGTTTCATCCGGCTCCACGCCCGGCCGAACCAGCCCCGGCCCGCCCACCTGGCCGCGCACATCGCCCGCCGCTTCGAGGTGTGCGACGACATGGCCGCCGCGCTGGTCACCCGCGCCCAGGAGGTGCAGTTCAAGCTCGGCATCACCGAGGCCGACGTCATCGACAAGGTGCTGGAAGGCCTGCTGGAGCTGGCGGGCGAGGACGCCGACAGCGTGCTCTCACCCCCCGAGGCACGCTGGGTGGTGTGTCACATGGCCGAGCAGCTGGGCTGGGCGGAGCACCTGAGCCCCGAGTTGCGGGCCATGGCGGGCGGCCTGCTGCAGTAGGCGCCGGCGCGCTACCCCACCAGTTCGCAGGTGCGCCCGCATTCGGGCAAGGACAGGAGGTGGTCCGTCCAGCCGCCAGCGCGTTGCGTGCGCAGGTAGGGCGCGTGGCCCGGCTCGCGCACCACACCGATGTAGCAGCGCTCGCCGCTGGCCTTGTCGATGGTGTAGTACGCCTCCGCCCCGGACTCGACGCGCCGGATCACCGAATCGCGCGTGAGGCGCCAGTGGTTGGCGATGTGGCCCACATGGGTGAGCTGCTCGTGCCCGGCCGAGCGGCTGAGGCGGGTGACACAGTTGACTTCGAACTCGCGCATGCGTTTCCTCCCTGGAAATATGCATCATCTGGCTTGAAGTGTGAGCACTTTAAGCTTACTTGCTCTGCCGCAGAGGCGCAATCAGAATTTCACGTCATTCCCCTTGATGCAAATGATTTCATCATTGAAAGTGCTCGCCGAGGTGCGGGCGGGCCATCCCTTCCGGGGCAGCGTGCCGCTCGTGGAAGGCGGCAACACGCGGGTCATCCAGATGCGCGACGTCTCACCCGACGGCACCGTGGCCTGGGACCACCTGGCGCGCACCGACCTCGCTGGCAACCGGTCGCCCGACTGGCTGCGGGACGGTGACCTCCTGTTCGTCGCGCGCGGCGCGCGCTACTACGCCGTGTGCCTGAGCCAGGTGCCTTCCGGCACGGTGTGCGCGCAGCACTTCTTCGTGCTGCGCAGCAAGACCGAGGGCGTGCTGCCCGAGTACCTGGCCTGGCACATCAACCGCGCGCCCAGCCAGCGCTACCTGCGCAACAACGCCGAAGGCTCCGACCAGCTCAGCATCCGCCGCGCGGTGCTGGAGGAGCTGCCCGTGGCCGTGCCCGAGCTGGCGCGGCAACGCCTGCTGGTGAACCTGGGCGCCGCGGCGGTGCAGGAACGGCGGCGTTTCGAAGCCTTGATCCACAACCGCGAGCTACAACTCGACGCGCTTGCGCAACGCCTGCTCTCGCCATCCCCCCGCCCGCGCTGACCCTTCCCACCGACATGAACCACGACACCGCCATCAGCCAGAACGCCATCAATGCCGCCGTCTGGAACGCCTGCGACACCTTCCGGGGCACCGTGGACCCGAGCATCTACAAGGACTACGTCCTGACGATGCTCTTCCTCAAATACATCTCCGACATCTGGCAAGACCACTACGAGCGCTACGAGGCCGAGCACGGGGCCCATCCCGAACTCATCGAGGAACTGCTCAGGAACGAGCGCTTCGTGCTGCCGCCCAGCGCCAGCTTCCAGGCACTGCACGAGGCGCGCCACCAGCCCGGCAACGGTGAGCGCATCGACCGGGCGCTGCACGCCATCGAGGAAGCCAACCTCGGCAAGCTGCGCGATGTCTTCCAGGACATCAGTTTCAATTCCAACAAGCTCGGCGACGAAGCCCAGAAGAACGACATCCTGCGCCACCTGCTCGAGGACTTCGCGCGGCCCGAGCTGAACCTGCGTGAAAGCCGCGTGGGCCAGCTCGACGTCATCGGCAATGCCTACGAGTTCCTCATCAAGAACTTCGCCACCACCGCCGGCAAGAAGGCGGGCGAGTTCTACACCCCGCCAGAGGTGTCGCAACTGATGGCGCGGCTGATGGACCCACAAGCCGGCGACGACATCTGCGACCCCACCTGCGGTTCGGGCTCCCTGCTCATGAAGTGCGCGCAGCTCATCCGCGCCAACACCGGCGGGCGCCGCTACGCCCTCTATGGGCAGGAGGCGATCGGCAGCACCTGGGCGCTGGCCAAGATGAACATGTTCCTGCACGCCGAGGACAACCACCGCATCGAGTGGGGCGACACGCTGCGCAACCCCAAGCTGCTCGACCCCGAGGGACGGCTGCGTCGGTTCGATGTCGTCGTGGCCAACCCGCCGTTTTCGCTGGAGAAATGGGGCTTCGAGAACGCCGCGAAGGATCCCTACCATCGCTTTCGCCGCGGCGTGCCGCCGCGCACCAAGGCCGACTACGCCTTCATCCTGCACATGGTCGAGACCATGAAGCCAGGCACCGGGCGCATGGCCGTGGTGGTGCCGCACGGCGTGCTGTTCCGCGGCGCGGCCGAGGGACGCATCCGCCAGACGCTGATCGAGGAGAACCTGCTCGACGCCGTCATCGGCTTGCCCGAGAAGCTGTTCTACGGCACCGGCATCCCGGCGGCCATCCTGGTGCTGCGCCAGACCAAGGCCGACGACAAGGTGCTCTTCATCGACGCCAGCCGCGCCTACCAGGACGGCAAGAACCAGAACCTGCTGCGTGCGCAGGACCTGCAGGCCATCGTCGACGCGGTGCAGGCGCGCGGCCCCATCGACAAGTACGCCCACCTCGCCGCACGCGAGGAGATCGCCGAGAACGGCTTCAACCTCAACATACCGCGCTACGTGAATACCTTCGAGGAAACCGAGACCGCCGACCTCGCGACCGTGCGCGCGACGCGCCTGCAGCTCAAGGCCGAGTTGGCCGATCTGGAACAGCAGATGGCCGTCTACATGAAGGAACTCGGGTATGAGTGAGCTACCCGCGGGCTGGATACGCGCCCCGCTGGGCGAGATCGCCCACATCAGCTCGGGTGGCACGCCGAACCGGACGCGAGCGAGCTATTGGGGTGGCGACATTCCCTGGGTCACCACGGGCGAGATCCGGTTCAACACCATCACCGACACCGCCGAGAAGCTGACCCCTGAGGGCTTGCGGCAATCGGCGGCCAAGCTGTTTCCCGCGGGCACCCTGCTGATGGCGATGTACGGCCAGGGAAAGACGCGCGGCCAGGTCGCCAGGCTGGGCATCGAGGCGACCACCAACCAGGCCTGCGCCGCCATCCAGTTGCGCAGCGGCACTGACCCGGACTACGTCTATCAGTTCCTGGCGAACAGCTACACCGCACTGCGCGAGCTGGGCAACGCCGGTTCGCAACAGAACCTGAACGCGGGGATCATCCGCAACATCAGCGTCCCGCTGCCGCCCTTGCACGAGCAGACCCGCATCGCGCGCATCGCAGGCGTCTGGGACCGGGCCATCGACACCACCGGGCGACTGCTCGACAACAGCCGCCACCAGAAGCGGCACCTGATGCACCTGCTGCTCTCCAGACGGCGCTCCGTCGTCAACGCGCGGGCGCATTGGGCGCAGGTGGACTTCGACACGGTGTTCGAGCGCATCACCAACAAGAACACCGATGGCGACCGCAACGTGCTCACCATCTCGGCCCAGCACGGCCTGGTGAGCCAGCGCGACTACTTCAGCCGTCACGTGGCGAGCGACGACCTCAGTGGCTACACCCGCCTGACCACGGGCGATTTCGCCTACAACCGCAGCTCCTCGTCAGGCTACCCGGTTGGCGCCATCAAGCCGCTGGTGGCCTACGACTCGGGCGTGGTCTCCGGTCTGTACATCTGTTTTCGCCAGAAGCCCGGCGTGGAGGTGGACAACGATTTCTACCGCCTGTACTTCGAAGCCGGCATGCTCAACGAAGCCATCACCAGCATCGCGCAGGAAGGCGCGCGCAACCACGGCCTGCTCAACGTCAGCCTCAAAGACTTCTTCAAACTGCCGCTGTGCCTGCCGCCGCTGGATGTGCAACGGCGCATCGCCGCGATCCTGCGCGTGGCCGAGGCCGAAGAGCGCGTCATCGTGGCCCAGCGCGAGACACTGCGCGAAGAAAAGCGCGCCCTGATGCGCGACCTGCTCAGCGGGCGGCGCCGCGTGCGCGCGACCGCCGCTGAACCCGCATGAACGCCCCTGGTGCCTCCGTGCCCACCCTGCGATGGCTCACCGAACTGGGGTGGTGCTTCCTGCCCCGCGCCGATGCCCTCGCGCTGCGCGGCGGCGTGCGGGAGGTGATTCTCAAACCGCGCCTGATCGAGGTGCTGCGCACGCGCCATTTCGACTACAAGGGCGAACGCCACCCGCTGTCGCCGGGCGGCATCGACCAAGTGGTGCGCGAGGTGCAGTCGCTGCACCTGGGCGAAGGCCTGCTGGCCGCGAACGAGCGCCTGTACCGGCTGCTCACACTGGGGGTGACGGTCACCGAGTTCATGCCCGATGGCAAGAAGCACCAGCCCACGATTCCTCTCATCGACTGGCAGCATCCCGCCGCCAACCTCTGGGACGCCGCCGAATCGCCCGAGCTGCTGTCGACCCAGGGCACGCACCTGCGCCAGCCCGATGTGCTGGGGTACGTGAATGGCCTGCCTCTGGTGGTCATCGAAGCGCGGCGAGCAGGCGATTTCACCGCAGAGCCCACGGCGGACGAGGCCATCCATCGGCATCTGCGCCATCAGCGGCACGATGAAATTCCCCAACTGTTCGTCTATGCCCAGTTGCTGCTGGCCCTGGGCGCCAGCGAGGCGCGCTACGGCACCACGGGCACGCCACCGAAGTTCTGGGCCCGTTGGCGCGAGGAGCCCGGCGCCGGACGCGACGACACCCCTGAGGACACCGTGCGTGCGCTGCTGCGGCCCGAGCGCCTGCTCGAGCTGGTGCGCCACTTCGTGCTGTTTGACCGTCGGCTCGGCAAGGTGGTGGCGCGCCCGCACCAGTTTTTCGGCGTGCGCGCGATGCTCCAGCGCATCCAGCAGCGCCGCTCCGACGGCGCGCGCCAGGGCGGCGTGCTGTGGCACACCACCGGCTCCGGCAAGAGCCTCACCATGGTGTTCCTCACCAAGGCGCTGGTGCTCAACCCGGCCACCCGGGCCTGCCGCGTGCTGGTGGTCACCGACCGCATCGACCTGGAAGACCAGCTCGCGCGCAACTTCCTCCACGGCGGCGCCTTCGGCTCGGCCGTGGCGGCCAGGAAAGAGGGCGAGAAGGCGCGCGCGGGCAGCGGGCGCGATCTGGCGCGTCGCATCGGCCACGGCAGCGAGCGCATCGTCTTTACGCTGATCCACAAGTTCGCCACTGCCGCGCGCATGAGCGAGTGCTACAACCCGTCGGCAGACGTCGTGGTGCTGGTGGACGAAGGCCACCGCAGCCACGGCGGCCTGATGCACGAGCGCCTGCGCAAGGCGCTGCCGCGCGCGGCCTGCCTGGCGTTCACCGGCACACCACTGCTCAGGGACGAAAAGACCACCCACCGCTTCGGCACCATCGTGCACGCCTACCCCCTGCAACGCGCGGTGAGCGATGGCACCGTGGCGCCGCTGCTGTACGAGGAGCGCGTGCCCGAACTGGCCATCGACAACGAGGACAAGGTAAACCGATGGTTCGACCGCCTCGCGGCCGATCTCACCCCCGAGCGAAGCACCGCGCTCAGGCGCCAGCTCGCGAGCACGCGGTCTGTGCTGGGCGCGACCCAGCGCATCGAACTCATCGCCTGGGACATCGCGCAGCACTTTCACCGCACCATCCGCCCGCTCGGCCTGGGCTTCAAGGGCCAGGTGGCCACGGCCAGCCAGCTCGACGCCATCCGCTACCACCGCTGCCTGAACGCCACGGGCCTGGTGAGCAGCGCGGTGATCATGTCCGCGCCCGGTCACCGCGAAGGCGATGCCGACGTGGAAGCGGGCCAGTTGCCCGAGTTGCGGGCGTGGTGGGACGAGAACGTGGGCCGCCATGCCGACGCCTATGAGGCGCGTGTGCTGCGCGAATTCGCGAGCGATGGCGCGCCGGACCTGCTCATCGTGGTGGATCGGCTGCTCACCGGCTTCGACGAACCGCGCAACGCCGTGCTCTACATCGACAAGCCACTGAAGGAGCACACCCTGATCCAGGCCGTCGCGCGGGTGAACCGCCTGCACGAGGGCAAGCGCCACGGCTTGCTGGTGGACTACCGCGGCATCCTGAAGGCGCTGGACACCGCCGTGCGCGACTACCAGAACCTGGAAGCGCGCACGCAGGGTGGCTACGACATCGCGGACATCGACGGTCTGTACCGGGCGGTCGACACCGAATACCAGCGCCTGCCCGGTCTGCACGCGGCCTTGTGTTCGCTGCTCGGCGACGCGCGTGAGCGTGGCGACATCGAGTCCTGCCGCCAGATCCTGATGCCGCGCTTCATCGACGACGAATGCGGTCGGCCCTTCGACACGCGCCAGCGTCTGCGCGATGACTTCCAGGCGGCACTCGCCCAATTCGAGCAGTGCCTGCAGATCGTGTCGTCATCGTGCGCAGCGCTCGACAGTGCGTCGCGCCAGGACATCGCCTTGTGGCAGGACGAGTTGCGCTTCTTCATCGCTGTGCGACAGGCCGCGCGACGCGACGCGCAACAGGGTCTGGCGCCCGCCCCGCAGGAGCGGCGGTACCGCCCGCTGCTGGACGAGCACGTGGCGGGCCTGGCCGTGCGCGAGCCCGAGGCGGTGTACGAGGTGGTGCCGATGGAACCGCCCGAGCGCTGGAACGACGACAAGGCACGCAACGAAGCCGACCTGGTCCGCACGCGGCTGAAGAAGGCCATCGAAGTCGACCTGGGCGAAGACCCCTACGCGCAACGCATGTTCTCCGACCTGCTGAAGCAGACCATCGCCGACGCCCAGGCCCGCTTCGACCGCCCGATCGAGCAGTACCTGATGCTGCGGAGATTCGAGGAGCGCGTGGCCGGACGTGTGGTGGACGGCATACCCGAGGCCCTGGCGCAGCGGCCGCACGCCCGCGCGTACCACGGCATCTGCCGCCTGGTGATGGGCGACGATGCCTTCGCCCGCACACCGCCCGACACCTGGGTGCAACAGGCCCTGGCCATCGACGCCGCGGTGAATCAGGCCCTGGTCGAACACTCGCTCAACCCGCAAAACTGCGACGCGGCGATCCGGCAGGCGCTGCTGCCGGGCTTGTTTGCCTTGATGGGCCTGGAGAAGGCGCGCGAGGCGGTGGAGCGCGTGGTGCAAGTCACGCGCGTCGGCCGGGACCGCGGCGCGCGGTGAGCGGCAAGGGCGTTCGCCGAACGCTCGTCGCGGCCTCACATCGCGATCTCGCCCCCCGCCGCCAGATCCTCATGCAGGCACAGGAAATTCCCCTCCGGGTCCTTGAACCACGCCGCCTTCTCCGCGCCCAGCACGCACACGTGGTCGACCGTCTTGAAGTCGGGGAAGTCGTAGTCCTCGAACACCACGCCGGTGCGCTTCAGGCTGTCGATGGCCGCCGCGATGTCCGCCACCTGGAAGCTGATGGCCGTGTGCTCGGCCTTCGTGCCCTCGGGCTTCGGAAACAGCGCCAGCGTGCTGCCGCCCACGCGGTAGACGAACTTGCCGTCCGGTCGCAAGCCGCCGGGCACCAGGCCCAGGCGCTTCTCGTAGAACTCACGCGCCCGCGCCATGTCGATGACCGGGAGCATGGTGGTAACCGCCGCATTGGCCAACATACGCACTCCTTTCGCCGGGTTCAGGGGCGCTGCGCCGCAGGAGCCGCCGGGCTCGTGGAGCCAGCACGCCAGCATAGGCCTGTCGACGCGGACAATCCAGCCCATGCAACTGCGCCCCGAACGCCCCGCCGACGCCCCCGCCATCGCCTCGCTCATCGCCCAGGCCTTCGACGGCCACCCCCACAGCGGCGGCACCGAGCCCGCCATCGTGCGCGAGCTGCGCGCGGCGGGCGCGCTCACCATCTCGCTGGTGGCGGTGGATGAGACTGGCAACATCGTCGGCCACATCGCGTTCTCGCCCGTAACCATTGCCGGGCGCGCAGGGCGCTGGTACGGCCTGGGCCCGATCTCGGTGCTGCCGGCGCTGCAGCGCGCGGGCATCGGCAGCCGCCTGATGACCGACGGCCTGGCCCGCCTGAAGGCCCTGGGCGCCGAGGGCTGCGTGGTGCTGGGCGAGCCCGCCTACTACGGGCGTTGGGGCTTCGCGGTGCACGAAGGCCTGGTCTACCCCGGCGTGCCGCCCGAGTACTTCATGGCCCTGGCCTTCGCGGGCGGGGTGCCGCGCGGCGAGGTGGCGTACCACGCGGCGTTCGCGGCACAGGCTTGAACGGCCGGCGCACGCATGCCTGGGCGGCGTTCGACGACATATCCCAGGAACATGTCGTCAAATCAACGAAACAGCGACACATTTTCTTGACCTGTTCTCGCCGACGACCTATTCTGGGAACATGTCGTCAAAACCTCGATTTGAGAACATGTCAGGCCCTTCAGCCGCCTGGCGGGCCGATCAGCCCTACAACCAACTCCCCTTGCTGCCCCCGGGATCCGACCTGGAAAGCAAGCCGGTGCTGCGCGCCTGCATCACCGCCCGCGCCGCCTTGGCCGAGTTGAAGCAGGCCGCCGAGCTGATCCCGAACCAGCGCATGCTCATCAACACGATCCCGCTGCTGGAGGCGAAAGACAGTTCGGAAATCGAGAACATCGTCACCACCACCGACCAGCTGTTCCAGCACGTGCAGGGGGACGGGCCGACCGACCACGCCACGAAGGAGGCACTGCGCTACCGCACCGCCTTGCACCAAGGCTTCCAGTCGCTCAAGGACAAACCGCTGTGCACGGCCACCGCGGTGACGATCTGCCGCACGCTGAAGGGGGCGGACATGGATATCCGCCGCACCCCGGGCACGCAACTGGTCAACGACCGCAGCGGAGAGGTGATTTACACGCCGCCGCAAGGCGAGGCACTGTTGCGCGAGCTGCTGGCCAACTGGGAACGTTTCCTGCACAACGAGAGCACGCTCGATCCTCTGATCCGCATGGCCGTAGGCCACTACCAGTTCGAGGCGATACACCCCTTCGTCGATGGCAATGGTCGCACGGGGCGTGTCATCAACATCCTGTACCTCATACAGGAGCGGTTGTTGACCCTGCCCATCCTGTACCTGAGCCGGCACATCATTGCGCACAAGGCCGACTACTACCGCCTGCTGCTGGATGTGACGCGCGACCAGGCATGGGAGGACTGGCTGCTGTTCATGCTGCGCGCCGTGGAGGAAACCGCCCGATGGACCACCGACAAGATCGCCGCGATCCGGGCGCTGGCCGAGCACACCACCGAGTACGTGCGCGATGCATTGCCGCGCATCTATAGCCGTGAACTGGTGGACGTGGTCTTCGAGCAACCGTACTGCCGCATCGGCAACCTCGTGGACAAGGGCATCGGTCAGCGCCAGGCCGCCTCGCGCTACCTGAAGGACCTGGTGGACGTCGGCGTGTTGCGTGAGATGCCGGTCGGCCGCGAGAAGCTCTTCATCCACCCCAAGCTCATGCAACTGCTGACGCGCGACAGCAACCGCGTCGAGCCGTACGCCTGATCACCCCGTCTCGATCCCCAGCTCCGCGATGAACCCCTCGCGCCGCGCCAGCGCCTGCAGGGCCTTGTCGCCCAGCTCGCGCGCCACCAGGTTGATCAGGCCCTCGCAGAACACCACGTAAGCGCCGATGCTGTTGCTGATGAAGCTGCTGTCGTGCGGGATGAAGAAGGCGTGCCGCGCGGGCGGCGCCAGGGGCGAGGCGCGGGTGTCGGTGATGGCGATGACGTGCACGCCGGCATCGGCGGCGGCGCGCGCCACGTCGGCCACCATGCGCGTGTAGGGCGCCACGCTGCTGACGATGAGCGCGTCGCCGCGCGACATCTGGGCCAGGCTTTCGGCCACGCCCAGGCCGGGGCCATCGGCCAGCGAAACCTCGGCGCGCAGCATGCCCAGGCCATAGGTGAGGAAGCTGGCGATGGAGTGCATCTGCCGCAGGCCCAGCACGCGCACGTGGGGCGCGCGCGCCAGCAGCCGCGCGGCCTTGGCGAGTTCGGCCTCGTCGAGCTGGCCGAGGAAGGCGTCCACGTTGCGGATGGACTCCTGCGCGAGCTTGGCGACCACGCCGCGCGCGGTGCGCGGGCTCTCGGCCGAGGCGTCTTCGAGCAGGCGGTGGGCCTGCTGGGTGTAGAAGTGCGCCCCGCCCTGCATGGCGTGCTCGCGGAACACGGCCTGGAAGTCGGCGAAGCCGGCGAAGCCCAGGCGCGTGGCCAGGCGCGTGAGCGTGGAGGGGTTGACGCCCATGCGGTCACCCAGCTCGGTGATGGTGCTGAGCGCCACGTCCTTGGGTTGCTCGACGAGGCGCGCGAGCACGGCGAGCGCCTTGCCGCCGAGCGAGACGCTGGCGTCGCCTCGGTTGATGGCGACCACCAGGGCCCGCAGTTCGTCCACGGTGCGGGCCACGGGCGGTGCGGGTCTGGGCATGGGAGCGAGGCGAAAAGCGGTGGACGGGGGGGCTACAGGCGGAGGGCGTCGCGCATCCTAAACGAGCTTTCGCGGCGCCCGCCCGTGTGCACCACCCAGTCCACATGCGCGGTGCCGGGTTCGAAGCAGGCCGTCGCCATGGTGTTCTCGTGGTCGCTGTCGTCGGCGCGGTCGCGGTAGATGGGGTAGCGCGCATTGCCCTGATCGAACAGGACGTCCAGCGGGTCGATGGCCTCGCCCTCGCGCTGGCGCAGCAGCTCGTCGCCGCGCAATTGCCGGTGGCCCGACGAGCCGGTGACGATCTGCGGCCGGTTCGACATGGCCGCGTGCACCATGTGGTTGGCGTGCACGGCGGGCCGCTCCACCGTCTGCACCGAGAGCACGGCGTCGCTGAACTCCACGCTGGTGATGCAGGGCAGGCCGGCCTGCGCGAGCGTGAGGTGAAAGCCACCCGCGCGCGGCATGGCGCCCAACCGGTCCAGCGCAGCGTCCACGCCGGGGGCGTCGAGCAGGGCGCGCGTGACCACCATGCGCGGCAGGCCCAGGCCCACTTCCAGGGTGCGCAGGTTGTTCACGGTCATCACCAGGCCCGTGGCCGTGGCGGCGAAGGTGTGGCCGGGCAGCGAGCCGGGGTAGACGAAGGAGGCGAAGCGGCCACCACCCCGGACCGAGACGCTGGCCATGGCGCAGTGGCCGAGGAAGGCCGGGTCGCCGTCTTCGTTGTGGGCCACCACGGGCGTAGCGTCGGGTGTGGCGGCGGGCAACTGCACGGTGGTGCAGCCATCGGGCGCCATGGCCCACAGGTCGCCGCGGCAGTTCCAGAGGAACACGTCTTCGGCGGGCAGGTCCAGGCCGGCGGCCAGACCCTGCAGTTCCTGCCAGATGGCCGGCTGGCGCGCGCGCACCAGCTCGGCCATCGCGGCCACTGAGGCGTGGCCCCGCCAGCGCATCACCTTGGCCCAGGCGGGCGAGCTGGCCGCGTAACGTTGCAGGGCGGCCGCGCCGAAGCGGCCCAGGGCCTGGCCCACCTCGAACGGGGAGCCTTCGAGTTGCAGATAGGCGAGCATGCGGTGCGCTATTCGACGTGCTGCAGGAACTCGCGCAGCCGGGGATTGGTGGGGCGGTCGATGAGTTCGCCGGGCGGGCCGTCCACGGCGATGTGGCCGTGCTCCATGAAGATGAGCCGCGTGCCGACCTTGCGCGCGAAGGCGATCTCGTGCGTCACCACGATCATGGTCATGCCCTCTTCAGCCAGGGCCTGCATCACGCGCAGCACCTCCTGGCGCAGCTCGGGGTCCAGCGCGGACGTGGGCTCGTCGAACAGCATGAGCTTGGGCTTGACGGCCAGGGCGCGCGCGATGGCCACACGCTGCTGCTGGCCGCCGGAGAGTTCGCTCGGAAAGTGGTGCTCGCGCTCGGCCAGACCCACCTTCTTCAGCAGCGCCCGCGCTTCCTGCTCGGCCTGCGCGCGCGGCGTGCCGCGCACCTGGCGCGGGCCAAAGGCCACGTTCTGCAGCGCGGTCATCTGCGGGAACAGGTTGAACTGCTGGAAGACCATGCCGGCCTCCTGCCGGATCTCGCGCACGGTGGACGCGCCGCCGCGCACGCTGCGGCCGTCGACGACGAGGTCGCCGCCGTCGATGGTTTCCAGCGCGTTGATGCAACGCAGCAGGGTGGACTTGCCCGAGCCCGAGGGGCCGATGAGCACCACGACCTCACCCTGGCCGATGCGCAGGTCGACACCATCGAGCACCACCGTCTGACCGAAGCGCTTGCTGACCTTCTGGAACTCGACCATGTTCATAGGATGCGCATCCGTTTTTCCACCGTGCGCAGGGCAAAGGTGAGCGCGCCGATCAGGCAGAGGTAGATCAGCGCCACGGCGCTCCAGATCTCCACTGCGCGGAAGTTGGCGGCCATGATTTCCTGGCCCTGGCGCGTGAGCTCACCCACGCCGATGACGATGAACAGCGAGGTGTCCTTCAGGCTGACGATGAACTGGTTGCCCAGCGGCGGCGTCATGCGCCGGAAGGCCACCGGGCCGATGACGAAGGCCAGCACGCGCCACAGCGGCATGCCCAGCGCCAGGCCCGCCTCGCGCAGGCCCTTGGGCACCGAGAGGAAGGCGCCGCGCACGATCTCGGCGATGTAGGCGCCCGAGTTGACGACGATGGAGACGATGGCCGCCGTGAGCGGGTCCACGCGGATGTCGGCGATGACGGGCAGGGCGAAGTAGATGAACATGACCTGGACCACGATGGGTGTGCCGCGGACCAGTTCGATGTAGAGAAAGCCCAGCGTGTCGAGCAGGCGGTTGCCGTAGGCCCGCATGAGGCCGAAGACCAGCCCCACCACGGTGCCGCCCAGCAGGCCCACCACGGTGATGAGCACCGTGAGCTTGGCGCCCTGCAGCAGGGCGGGGATGGCCTTGACGATGACCGAGACGTCGAAATCCATGGCGGGGGGCGCGCGCGTCCGGCGTTCAGGGCTTGGGCGGTTCGGTGCCGAACCACTTCTTGTAGATGGCGTTGTAGCGGCCGTCGGCCTTGATCTTCGCCAGTGCGGTGTTCACCTTGGGCACCAGCGCGCTGCCCTTGGGGAACCCGATGCCGTACTGGTGCGCCATCATCTGCGTGCCCACCACCTTCACCTTGCCCTTGCCCGCCGTGTTGGCGAAGTACAGGACGTTGGGCGTGTCGTGCATGGCCGCGTCCACGCGGCCCGTCATGAGCTCGAGGTAGGCGTTGTCGACGTTGGGGAACTGGCGCAGCTCGGTGCCCTGGAAGTTGGCCTTGGCGTAGTCGGCAGCCGAGGTGCCGGTCTTGATGGCGAGCTGTTTGCCCTTGAGGTCGGCCGCGCCATTGATCTTGCTGCTGGCCGGCACCAGCAGCATGAAGCCGCTGTCGTAATAGCCGTCTGAGAAGTCGATGACCTTCTTGCGTTCGTCCTTGATGGTGATGCCGGCGAGCGCCACGTCCACGTTCTTCGTCTGCAGCGCCGGAAGGATGCCGTTGAAGTCCATGGGCTGCAGGCGGTAGCTCAGGCCCAGTTCCTTGGCGATGGCGTCCCACAGGTCGATGTCGAAACCCACGTACTTGTCGCCTTCCTTGAACTCGAAGGGCACGAAGGCGGTGTCGGTGGCCACCACGAGCGGCTGGGACTGCGCGATGGCGGCGCTGCCGCCCAGGGCCGCGCACAGGGCGGCGGCCATCAACAGGACTCGGCGAAGGGTGTTCATGCGGTGATCCTCGTGAAAGGTGGAACGCGCATCAAAGTGGGGTTCTCGATGCACCAAGTCGATGCACTTGAAATTTGCAAGATCATCGATGTCGCAAATCTAATTGCATTGCCGGATGAATGCAAGCGCCGCGTGCAAGGGCACGCGGCGCGAGACGGGTTCGGAGGGGCTAGAGCGCGCGCGCCTGCACCGCGCCAGCCGAGCGCACGAAGAGGCCCGCACCCAGGTGGTGGATGGTCTGCAGCTCGGTGTTGTCTTCGTCGAACAGCCAGTGCCCGTTGGCGAAGATGCGCGGATCGGCCGCGGCGGCCACCACCTCGGCGAAACAGGTGTCGTAGGCGTCTTCGGTGTGGCGCTCGGGGATCAGGCGGCATTCGAGCCAGGCCGCGCAGCCCTGTTCGATCAGGGGCATGCCGAGCACCGGGCCCTGCACGGCCTGGATACCGTAGCGCTCGAACTTGTCGCCACCGCGCCCGCTGTGCTGACCCACGCTGTAGGTGAGGTCGGCCAGCGCCAGGCCCGGCAGGCACAGGCCGAAGCCGCCGCTGGCCCGGGCCAGTTCGCGCGTGAAGGTGGTCTTGTCGATCACCACCGCGACGCGGGGCGGCGTGAACTCCACCGGCATGGACCAGGCCGCCGCCATGACGTTGCGCCGCCCGCCGTGCGCGCTGGTCACGAGCACGGTGGGGCCGTGGTTGATGAGGCGGCTGGCGTGCTCGAGCCGCACGGGCTCGAAGCGGCTGGCGCTCATTTGGCGAAGAGCTTGTTGATGTCGCCGAAGGCCTTCACCTCGATGGCGTTGCCGGAGGGATCGAGGAAGAACATGGTGGCCTGCTCGCCGGGCTGGCCCTTGAAGCGGATGTAGGGCTCGATGACGAATGTCGTGCCAAGCGCCTTGAGCCGCTCGGCCATGGCCTCCCAGTCGGCCAGGGGCAGCACGATGCCGAAGTGGCGCACCGGCACGCCGTGGCCGTCCACCGCGTTCACGGCCGCGCCGCCGCAGGCCTCGGGCGCGAGGTGGGCCACGATCTGGTGGCCGTAGAAATTGAAGTCGATCCACTCGGGCGAGCTGCGGCCTTCGGGGCAGCCGAGGGTCTCGCCGTAAAAGCGGCGCGCCGCGTCCAGGTCGTGCACGGGGAAGGCCAGGTGGAAGGGCGACAGGGGCGCGGGGTTGGTGCTGGGCGCGCGCATGGTGGGGGCGGGAGCGATGGTGGCGTTGCTCATGGGAGGTGCTCGTGGGTGGAATCAGAACGCCGATGCTAGGCCCTGCCAAGCCAAAAGAAAATCAATCATTTTTTGGGCCGGGCACAAGTATCCTTTGTGCATGATTCCCGAGCTGAAGACCTTCGTCACCGTGGCCCGCGAGGGCACCTTCGCCGCCGCCGGCCAGCGCATCGGCCTGACGCAGGCGGCCGTGAGCGCGCAGATGAAGCGGCTGGAAGAGGAGCTGGGCTTCACCCTGTTCGACCGCACCGGCCGCTCGGCGCGGCTGAACCCGCGCGGGCGGCAGACGCTGGCGCAGGCGCAGGAGCTCATCCAGCTTTACAGCCAGCTCGGTTCGCGCCAGCGCGCCAAGGGGCAGGCGGTGTTCGTGAGCCTGGGCGCCATCGCCTCGGTGCAGCAGGCCCTGCTGCCGCAGGCCCTGGTGAAGTTCCACCGCCAGTGGCCGGGCAGCCGCACGCGGGTGGTGCCCGGCGTGTCCACCACCCTGCTCAACGCGGTGGACGCGGGCGACCTGGACGCGGCGCTGATCATCCGCCCGCCGTTCGCGCTGCACAGCGACCTGCGCTGGACGCCGCTGGCGCGCGAGCCCTTTCGTCTGCTGGTGCCGCGCAGCGCGCCCGCGGGCGACTGGCGCGCGCTGATCACGGGCCTGCCCTTCATCCGCTACGACCGCAGTTCCTTCGGCGGCCGGCAGGTGGACCGCTTCCTGCGCGCCAACGGCCTGTCGGTGCGGGAGGTGTGCGAGCTCGACGAGCAGGAGGCCATCGTGCGCCTGGTGGCGGCGGGCCTGGGCGCGGCCCTGGTGCCGCAGACCACCGACCGGCGCCGCTGGCCGGCGGGTGTGCGCGCGCTGGACCTGGGCGCGAACACCTTCCACCGCGACATCGGCCTGGTGCACCGCGCCGACCTGCCCGAGGCCATGCAAGGGCTGGCGAACCTCATCGCCGAGGCTTACGGCACGCGGTTGAGCTGATCAGGCGGTGGCCGCCGCCTTCAGCCCCAGCTTCTTCGCCATCTGCTCGCGCAGCACGAACTTCTGGATCTTGCCGGTGATGGTCATGGGCAGGGCGTCGACGAACTCGAAGTAGGCCGGCACCTTGTAGTGCGCGATCTGGCCCTGCGCGAAGGCGCGCAGTTCGTCGGCCGTGCAGCCCAGGCCGGGTTTGAGCACGACGCAGGCACACAGCACCTCGCCGTACTTCGCATCGGGCACGCCCACCACCTGCACGTCCTGCACCTTGGGGTGGCGGTAGTAGAACTCCTCGACCTCGCGCGGGTACACGTTCTCGCCGCCGCGGATCACCATGTCCTTGATGCGGCCGACGATGTTGACGTAGCCGTCGTCGTCCATGGTGGCCAGGTCGCCGGTGTGCATCCAGCCGTCGGCGTCGATGGCCTCGGCGGTCTTCTCGGCGTCGTCCCAGTAGCCCTGCATCACCGAATAGCCGCGCGTGCAGAACTCACCCACGGTGCCGCACGGCACGGTGCGGCCGTCGGCGTCGACGATCCTGATCTCCAGGTGCGGCTGCACACGGCCCACGGTGGACACCCGCCGCTCCAGCGGGTCGTCCACCGCGCTCTGGGTGGAGACGGGCGAGGTCTCGGTCATGCCGTAGGCGATGGTGACCTCGCCCATGTTCATCCGGCTCTGCACGCGCTTCATCACCTCGATGGGGCAGGGCGAGCCGGCCATGATGCCGGTGCGCAGCGTGCGCAGGTCGGTGCCGGCGAAGTCGGGGTGGTCGAGCTCGGCGATGAACATGGTGGGCACGCCGTAGAGCGCGGTGCAGCGCTCGGCCTGCACGGTGCGCAGCACGGCCGCCGGGTCGAAGGCTTCGCTGGGGTAGACCATGGTGCTGCCGTGCGTGACGCAGGCCAGATTGCCCATGACCATGCCGAAGCAGTGGTACAGCGGCACGGGGATGCACAGCCGGTCGGCCGGCGTGAGGCGCATGGCTTCACCCACGAAGAAGCCGTTGTTGAGGATGTTGCGGTGCGTGAGCGTGGCGCCCTTGGGGTGGCCGGTGGTGCCGCTGGTGAACTGGATGTTGATCGGGTCGCGCGCCTTCAGCCGCGGTCCGATGGCGGCGAGCCGCTCGCGCGAGGCCGGCGTGGCGCGCGCGCTCACGTCGGCGAAGTTGAGCATGCCCGGCGTGCGCTCCTCGCCCAGGCGCACCACCCAGCGCAACTCGGGCAGCGCCAGGGCCTGCAACTGGCCGGGCTCGCAGCGGTCGATCTCGGGCGCGACGCCGCGCAGGATGGCGATGTAGTCGCTGGTCTTGAGGGCGGGCGCCAGCACCAGGGCGCAGCAGGCCACCTTGTGCAGGGCATAGGCCAGCTCGCTCGCGCGGTAGGCGGGGTTGATGTTGACCAGGATGAGCCCGGCGCGCGCGGTGGCGAACTGCGTCAGCGTCCAGGCGCTGCAGTTGGGCGCCCAGATGCCGACGCGGTCGCCCGGCCGCAGGCCCATGGCCAGCAGGCCGGCCGCCAGTTCGTCGGCGCGCTCGCGCAGTTCGGCCCAGGTCCAGCGCACGCCTTCGTGGGGGATCACCAGCGCCTCGCGGTTGGCGTGTTCGCGCGCGGTGGCGTCCAGCGCGGCGCCGATGGTGTCCTCGCGCAGGGGCGGCTGCGTGGCGCCTCGCGCCATCGATTCGGTGGGGGTGTTCATGGGCTTCTCCTGGCGAAGCGGCATGTTCGCGCCGACGCGTCGGCACCGCACCCTCGGGCAATCCCCATGCCCGGGTGTTCCGTGGCGGAACACCCGCTGTCGCGCGATGGAACTCAGCGGCCGGGGCGGCGGAAGGCGCGGCGCGCCCGGTCCACCTCGGCGCGCACCACGCAGCCCTCGGCGTGGTCGTTGATGAGGCCCATGGCCTGCAGGAAGGCGTAGACGGTGGTGGGGCCTACGAACTTCCAGCCGCGCTGCTTCAGGTCCCTGGAAAGCGCGATGGAGGTGGGCGAGGTCGAGGCGCTCTGGGGAGGCGCCAGTTCACTGGCCCCGGGCTCGTGGCGCCAGAAATAGGCGGCCAGCGAGCCTTCGGTCTTCACCATTTCCTGCGCGCAGCGCGCGTTGTGGATGACGGCCTCGATCTTGCCCCGGTGCCGCACGATGCCCTCGTCGGCCAACAGGCGCTCGACGTCGCGCTCGTTGAAGCGCGCCACGCGGTCGAAGTCGAAGCCGCGGAAGGCGGCGCGGAAGTTCTCGCGCTTGGCGAGGATGGTGCGCCAGCTCAGGCCCGACTGGAACCCCTCCAGGCTCAGCTTCTCGAACAGTCGCTGGTCGTCGCTGACGGGAAAGCCCCATTCCCTGTCGTGATAGGGAAGGAACTCTGGCGTGGTGGCGCACCAGCGGCAGCGGGGTTGGCCGTCGGGGCCGGGGAGGGTCTGGCTCATGTGGGCGGATCAGTGCTGGAGAAAGGACAGGCGCTCGTCCACGCGCGAAGCTTCGATCGCCACGATCTCGGCCTGCACCACGGCTTCGGCCACGAAAGGATCCTGGGCGAGCCGTTCGCGCAGATCGCCTATGGACTCGCGGTGCGCCAGCACGGCGCCGCCTTGTGCGTCGCCGAGACTGCCCGCGAGGACGAACACGCCATCGTCGAATCCGCGTTGCAACCAGGCCTTGTGGCCAGCCAGGTGCTGCGCAGCGCGATCGCGGTGGGGGCCGAAGCGCAACAGGACAAGATGCATGAGGGAGTTCCTTGAGGTTCAGGCGCGCGCAGCGCGCGCAGGGGTGGAGACCGGGGGTCTGCGTGCGCGCACCCAGTCGCCCATCAGGTGGACTTCTTGCCGGATGTAGGCCGGGTCGCCAAAGGCATTGGCCAGCGCGGCGACGCCCTGGGTACGGCCCAGCAGGTGCAAGGCGAAGCCGGCCGAGTCGCCGCCGCAGCCCATGCGCTCGAACTGCTCGCGCAGCCACTCGGCAAACAGCGCCATCACACCACTGGCACGCCCCTGCGCTGCGTGATCGAGCTTGGTCAGCTCCTGGCAGAGACTGCCGACCGGGCAGCCGTGGCGCATGATCTTGTCCTGATTGCGCAACAGGATCTCGACGAACAGGAGGATGCGCTCGGCGGGGTCGTCGACCGTCGCGGCCCATTCGTCCAGCATCTGCCGCGTGCGCGCCAGGCGCAGGTCGATCACGGCATCGAGAATGTCGTCCTTGGTCTTGAAGTGGTAGTAGAAGTTGCCGCGAGAGATGCCCACCGCATCGGCGATGTGGCTGAAGGACGTCGGCGCATAGCCCTGCTCATAGAAGAGCCGGTCGGCGGTCTCGATGATCTGGTCGCGGATGGACATGGGCGCTTCCCGGTGGGATTAGGACACTTGTCCCAGCCGGGAGGGCGCAGCATAGGACGCTTGTCCTATTGCGTCAAGCCATCGCCAACGCCGAACACCTGGCGCAGGTAGGCCAGGAAGGTGGCGTCGTCGCACAGGGCCTTGCCCGGCGTGTCGGAGATCTTGGCCACCGGCTGGCCGTTGGCCTGGCGCAGCTTCATCACGATGGAGACCGGCTCCAGGCCCACGTCATTGGTGAGGTGCGTGCCGATGCCGAAGCCCATCTGCGTGCGGTCGGCAAAGTGGCGGTAGATGGCGAGCGCACGGTGCAGGTCCAGGCCGTCGGAGAACACTAGGCGCTTGGTGTGCGGGTCGATGCGCAGGCGTTCGTAGTGCGCCAGTGCCTTCTCACCCCATGCGATGGGGTCGCCCGAGTCGTGGCGCAGGCCGTCGAAGAGCTTGGCGAAGTAGAGGTCGAAGTCCGCCAGGAAGGCGTCCATGGTGATGACGTCGGTGAGCGCGATGCCCAGGTCGCCGCGGTACTCCTGCACCCAGTCCTCCAGTGCGGCCTTCTGGAAGTCGCGCAGGCGCACGCCCAGGGTCTGGTAGGTCTGCAGGTACTCGTGCGCCATGGTGCCGATGGGGGGCAGGCCGAGTTCCTTGGCGAGCAGCACGTTGGAGGTGCCCTTGAAGAACTGCGGTACGGCGTCGCGCAGCGTGGCCACCACCTCGCGCTGCCAGGCACCGCTGTAGCGGCGGCGCACGCCGAAGTCGGAGAGTTCGAAGGGGTGACGGCGCGGTGGCTCGCGCTCGAAATCGCGCAGCAGATCGATCTTGGCGACCAGTCGACGGCGCCCTTCGGCCAGCGCGGCGCTGGCGTCGAAGCGGCGGAAGTACAGCTCGTTCACGATGGCCAGCACGAAGATCTCGAAGGCCATCACGTGCACCTGCGGGCCGCTGGCGACGATGTCGATCGACTCGCCGGCGGCGCGCACCTCGATGAAATCGCGCTGGAAGCGGAAGATGCGCAGGAAGTCGACGAAGTCGGACGAGATGTAGCGCAGGCCCTTGAGGTAGGCGAGTTCGTCGGGCGTGAAGCTCAGCGAGCAGAGGTGGTCCAGCTCGCGGTTCACCTCGGGCACCAGCTCGGCCAAGGGGTAGGCGCTGGCGTTGCGGCAGACGAAGCTGTAGCGTGCCTGCGTGGTGGGGTGGCGGTGCAGCAGGGCCTGCCACATCGAGAACTTGTAGAGGTCGGTGTCGAGCAGGCTGTGGATGATGGGGGTCATGCGGCGCATTGTGTGCCCCCGCGCCGCTTCACTCCGGCAGCGGCCAGGCCGGGTTCCAGGCCACCTCCCAGAGGTGCCCGTCCGGGTCCGTGAAGTAGCCCGCGTGGCCGCCCCAGAAGGTGGGCTGCGCGGGCTTGACGATGCGCGCGCCGGCCACCTCGGCCTCGCGCATCACCGCGTCCACGGCCTCGGCCGAACCCACGTTGTGCGCCAGGCTCATGCTCGACGGGCTGGGCGGGCCGGGCGGGATGCCCGCGTCGTGGCACAGGTTCTCGCGCGGGAACAGCGCGAGCTTGAGGCCGGGCTGCAGGTCGATGAACACGACGGCGCCGTGCTCGACGTCCTGGCCGACGATGCCCTCGGTGGGCAGGCCCAGGCCGTCGCGGTAGAAGCGCAGGGCGCGCTCGAGGTCGGCGACGGCGAGGGTGATGAGGGAGAGGTAGGGCTTCATGGTGGCTGCGCGTCCTTGCTCAGGTCGAGTGTGCCGGCTCGCGGGGCAAGCGGCGGTCCTGTTCGGGAGGCCGGCCTGTGGAGGCTGGCACACTACGGCCCCGCGCGGCAACGAGGCCCGCGGCGGCGGCTTCCCCCATCCCCTTCTTCTCCCATGCCCATCGCGTCCCCGCGCCGGCCCGCGTGGCGCCGCGCGCTGCACGGCTTCCGGCCCGAACTCCTGCTCTCCCTGCGCGCCCTGTGGCCCGCTGCCCAGTCCATCGACGCGCGCGAGAAATGGCGCGCCTGCATCGGTGCCGCGCTGGGCATCCTGATCGCCGGTGTGGGCGCCACGTGGCTGTCCCCGGGCGATGGCCAGCACGCGCTGGCCGCTGCGCTGGTGGCGCCGCTGGGTGCCAGCGCGGTGCTGGTGTTCGTGGTGCCCTCCAGCCAGCTCGCGCAGCCCTGGTCGGTGATCGGCGGCAACACGCTGTCCGCCCTGGTGGGCGTGGCCTGCGCGATCTGGGTGCCGCACGCCGCCCTGGGCGCGGCGCTGGCGGTGGGGCTGTCCATTGCGCTGATGCTGGCGTTGCGCTGCCTGCACCCGCCGGGCGGCGCGTCGGCGCTGTTGATGGTGCTGATGGGCAGCCACGATTTCAGCGTGGCGCTGCAGCCGGTGCTGGTGGATTCGGTGCTGATGGTGGCGGCGGGCCTGCTCTACAACAACCTCACACGGCGGCGCTGGCCGCACGTGCACCACGCGGTGCCGGCCGAGCCCGGCGGCGCGCGCCTCACGAGCCGGGACCTGGACGCCGCGCTGGCCCACTACAACCAGGTGCTCGACATCAGCCGCGAGGACCTGCAGGACCTGATGCAGTACGCCGAGGCCGCGGCATACCAGCGCACCATGGGCGAGTTGCGCGCCGCCGACGTGATGTCGCGCGAGCCCGTGACCGCGCGCGCCGAGATGCCGCTGCGCCAGGCCTGGGCGCTGATCCGCCAGCACCGCGTGAAGGCACTGCCGGTGGTGGACCGGCAGCACCACCTGGTGGGCATCGTCACCGTGGCCGACTTCATGCGCCAGGTGGACATGGACGTGCACGAGGGCGTGAACTTTCGCCTGCGCGCGCTGCTGCGCCAGATGCACCGGCCGGTGCGCCACACGGTGGGCGAGATCATGACGCGCCAGGTGCGCGTGGCCAGCGCGGACCGCCCGCTCACCGAGCTGGTGCCGGTGTTCTCCGAGGGCGGGCACCGCCACCTGCCCATCATCGACGCCGAGCGCCGGTTGGTGGGCATCGTCACGCAGTCGGACCTGATCCGCGCGATGGACGCGGCGGTGCGCGGCCCGGCGCCCACCGCCTAAGGCCGGCCCACGGGCAGGCCACGGCGCACACGGGATTTCTGTGCGGCCTGCAGCGCATCGGCCAGCGCGCCCGCATCGACGCGGCCCTCGGCGAGGTCCGCGCTGAGCGCGAACGCCGGCCGCAGCCCGGCCACCACCTCGGCCGGCGCACCGAGGCGCGCGAGTTCGTCGGCCCAGCGGTCGTGCACGCGCGCGGCGGTGCCGTGCAGCCAGCCCGCCGCATCGGCCGGCGCCACGCCGAAGTGCGGGGCCGATTGCAGCAGGCGCCCGGCGGTGGCTTCGGCGGAACCGTCGGCGCCCACCGCGAGGCGCAACACGCCGCGGTAGGTGGACAGCGGCGTGACATCGAAGGCGGGTGACAGGCGCCACGTGCCGTCGAGGCGATAGAAGCCGTGGTTGCGCGGGTGGTCGTCGGCGTTGCCCACCAAGGCGTTGAAGGCCATGCGCCGCCACAGCTCGGCCAGGTCGGCGTCCAGCGCGGGGTTCGCCGCTCCCCAGCGGCGCAGCATGTCGGCCAGCACGAGATAGGAACGGGCTGGATCCCCCGTCGTGGACGCGGGGCTCAGGCGCAGCGCCGTGTGCGCCGAGACGAAGGGCCGGCGCTGAGGCGCGCGCGGATCGCCCAGGCGATCGAAGCGTTCGATCAGGTACACATGGTGGCTGGCGAGCGTCTCGAGCCGGACCTCGGGCACGGTGATGCCCGAATCGGCGGCCAGCCGCATCACCACGAACTCCTTCGCGGGCAGGAAGGGCGTGTCGCTGCGGTCCTGCATCTTGGCAAGCCAGAGCCGCCCCTCGCTGGTGATCGTGGCCTTGGGCCGGTCGCCGCCCGCACTGGTGGCGCCATCGCCCAGCAGGCGGCGAATGGCGCGGCTGGGCGATTGGCCCTCGTCGAGTTCGTGCACGAGCGCGGCCAGTTCGGACAGCTCGGGCGAACGAAAGGCGCGTTTGCGTTCGATGTCGAGACAGACCTCCAGCGCGCCGATGGTGTCACCCGCGCCGAGCTCCAGCATTTCCAGCGCCGACAGCGGCCGCCCATGGTCCGCCTGAAGCAGGTCCGCGCCGTAGCCCGAGGGGCAGGCATCTTGCAAGGCGCCCGGTAGCCCGCCGACGCCAGTGAAGCGGATGCCGCGCGCCTTGTGTCGCAAGGGCAGGGCCACGGGATCGAAGGCATACGCCCCTGCATCGGCCACGTAGGCGGGCGCATAGCTCAGTCGGCCGCCCAGTTGGCCATCGGTGCTCAGCTCGGCCGCGAGCACGGGCTCGTCGCGCCCAGGCAGCCACGCCCACACCGGCACCGTGTGCTCAGCGGCCATGGCGCGGCTTTCGGGGCGACAAGCGTCGCAGGCCGGCGTCCACGACGAAGGGGTCCTGCGACACCTCGGCCACGCCGTCGATCTGGGCCAGCAGGCCAAGTGCGTCCAGCGCCTTGGCGAGGTTGCCCACGGCCACGCCGGGGTGCCCGGCCTCGATGCCGACCACCGTGGACAGCCCCAGGTCGCTCAGGGCCGCGAACTCGGCCTGGGAATGCCCGCGCGCCTTGCGCGCGATGGCGATGCGCTGGCCCAGATCGGCCAGCGCGGATTGCACGAGCAAGGGAACCGTGGATCTCATGATTGTTCTTTCTGGAACATATTTTTGATCCTGTTTGTTCCAAAAGCAACTATTTGATGACCGTATCCAACTGGGGTATGGTCCGGAGCCTCGGCCGGCGCCGGCCGGCCCCCTCTACCTGCCAAGTCCACAAGCCATGACCACCACCTACCCCAGCACCCAGCTCCTCATCGCCAACCAGTGGGTCGACGCCACCAGCGGCAAGACCCTCGACGTGCGCAACCCGGCCACGGGCCAGGTCATCGGCACGGTGGCGCACGCCGGCATCGAGGACCTGGAGCGCGCGCTGGCGGCGGCGCAGAAGGGCTTCGAGGTCTGGCGCGACACCTCGGTCTACGAGCGCGCGGCCCTGATGCGCCGCGCCACCGCGCTGCTGCGCGAGCGCGCTGGCGACATCGCGCGCCTGCTGACGCAGGAGCAGGGCAAGCCGCTGGCCGAGGCCAAGGGCGAGGTCCTCGCGGGCGCGGACATCCTCGACTGGTTCGCCGAAGAGGGCCGCCGCGTCTACGGCCGCCTGGTGCCGGGCCGCAACCTGGCCGCGCAGCAGATGGTCATCAAGGAGCCCGTGGGCCCGGTCGCCGCCTTCACGCCCTGGAACTTCCCGGTCAACCAGATCGTGCGAAAGATGGGCGCGGCCCTGGCCACCGGCTGCTCTTTCCTGTGCAAGGCGCCGGAGGAAACTCCCGCCGCGCCGGCCGCGCTGTTGCGCTGCTTCGTGGACGCCGGCCTGCCCCCTGGCGTGGTGGGTCTGGTGTTCGGCGACCCGGCCGAAATCTCCGGCCACCTGATCCCGCACCCGGTGATCCGCAAGGTCACCTTCACCGGCTCGACCGCCGTGGGCAAGCAGCTCGCGGCCCTGGCCGGGCGCCACATGAAGCGCGTGACCATGGAATTGGGCGGCCACGCACCGGTGATCGTGGCCGAGGACGCCGACGTGGCCCTGGCCGTGAAGGCCGCGGGCGCGGCCAAGTTCCGCAACGCGGGCCAGGTCTGCATCTCGCCCACGCGCTTCCTGGTGCACAGCAGCCTGGTGGAAGCGTTTTCGCGCGCGCTGACGCAGCACGCGCAGGGCCTGAAGCTGGGCGACGGCCTGGCCGAGGGCACCACGCTGGGCCCGCTGGCCAATGCGCGCCGCGTGGCAGCCATGGCCCATGTGGTGAAGGATGCGGTCGAGCATGGCGCCGAGGTCCTCACCGGTGGCGAGCGCGTGGGCGAGGCCGGCAACTTCTTCGCGCCCACCATCATTCGCGAGGTGCCGCTGGAGGCCGACCTCTTCAACAACGAGCCCTTCGGCCCCATCGCGGGCATCCGCGCCTTCGACCGGCTGGAAGACGCGATCGCCGAGGCCAACCGCCTGCCCTATGGCCTGGCGGCGTACGCCTTCACGCGCTCGTACAAGAACGTGCAGCTGCTGGCCAGCCGCGTGGAAGCGGGCATGGTGTGGATCAACCAGCCGGCCACGCCCTCGGCCGAGCTGCCCTTCGGCGGCATCAAGGACTCGGGCTACGGTACCGAGGGCGGGCCGGAGGCGATGGAGGCGTACCTCAACACCAAGGCGGTGTCGGTGGTGGGGGTCTGACGATCTGTTTATGCGTTCAACCGCATATTACAGCCAGTCGGGCTTCTGAAAATGCGTTTGGGGTCATAATTCTCCTCATCATGGAGAATTTATGACGCCATACGCATACTCCACTCCCGATCCACTTCAGACGCTGCCCGATGTCGGCCGGCGTTTCCAGGTCATGCGCAAGGCAGCCGGCAAGACACAGACCGAACTCGCCAACGCCGTCGGCATGCGTCAGGAAGCGCTCTCTCGTTTCGAGTCGGGCAGCGCCGCCGACTTTTCCCTGGCCAAGCTGCTGCGCCTGCTGCAGGCGCTCGAGCTCCAGCTGGAATTCAAGCCGGTCGTGCGCCGGCCCACGCTCGATGAGGTGCTGCACGAGGTGCGCGAAGGCCGCAACACCGGGCCTGATGCGCAATGAGCCTGAACGTCTTCGTGCACGGCGCCGCCGTCGCCACGCTCGACAGCCCGGACGGCTTCGAACACGTCATGCGCTACCTCCCCGGGGTTGCTGCAGAGCGCTTCGTCTCCCTGACCATGCCCGTTGAAGGCCAGGCCTTCCGCTGGCCGGCCTTGCACCCGTTCTTCCAGGTGAGCCTGCCCGAGGGCTTCCTGTTGTCGGTGCTGAAGGAGCAGTTGGGGCCGCACCTGGGCGCCACGCCACTTGATCTGCTGTCGGTGGTCGGCCACAACCTCATTGGCCGTGTGCAGGTGAGCGCGGGACAGCGGCCGCAGCCCGAACTGGCCGTGGCCGACCTGAAGCAACTCCTGCATGGTGAAGCCTCGCACAAGGTCTTTCTCACGCTGATGAGCCGCTTCGCGGCCTCGGGCGTGTCCGGCGTGGTGCCCAAGTTCCTCAGCCCCGATACCGAGGCCTTGTTCCGCAAGGGGACCGTCGCGACCGAACGGCACATCGTGAAGGCTGGCTCCGATCACCAGCCCTTCATAGCGCTCAACGAACACCTGTGCATGGAAGCGGCCCGACGCTCGGGCGTGCCCGCCGCCGCGACGATGGTGTCCGATGATGCTCAGGTGCTGGTGGTCGAACGATTCGACGTGGATCCGGCGACCGGCCAGCGCAAGGGTTTCGAGGATTTCTGCAGCTTGCTGGGCCTGCCGCCCGAACAGAAGTACGAATCGACCTGGGAGCGCGTGGCCCGGCTGGTCCGCGACTATGTGCCCGCGGACCGTCAACGCGCCTCCAACGAGCGCCTGGCCGTCACGCTGCTGCTGACCTATGCGCTGGGCAACGCGGACTGCCACACCAAGAACCTGGGATTTCTCTACACCGGCCTGCAGGACGTGGAGGTGGCGCCCGTCTACGACATGCTCACCATCCTGGCCTACGACCGCTACGCAGACAACCCGCCGGGCATGTACCTGGATGGTCGCAAACGCTGGGATGCGACCAAGGCCCTGTGGCGCTACCTGCAGCAGCAACTGGGCTTCGAGCCCGCCGCCCAGCGCGCGCTGGTCGACCGCGTGTGCACCGCCGTCGATGCGGTGGTGCCAGATCTCAAGCACCACATCCGTCACACGCCGGGTTTCGCGCCCGTGGGCCTGCGCATGCTGTGGGAGTGGAACGAGGGCATGAAGCGCCTGAGCGAGCGACGCACGTTCGGCTTGGCGGACTGGGTCGAGACCGCGGCATCAGAGGATCTGCCCCGACCGGCACCGGCGGAAAAGTACGCCACGCCCCGACTCGGCGAATCACCGCTGATGGCGCCGCGGCCCCGCAAGCGGCGCGCGCGCCCGGCCTCGTGACATAACTTCCGCTTCCCACACAAGGCCCGAGCATTGCTGGGCATGCCCGCAACGCCCTCAGCTCACCACCGCCAGGATCACGTCCGAAGCCTTGATCAGCGCCGTGGCCTCGGCGCCGGGCGCCAGGCCCAGCTCGGCCACCGCGCCCTGCGGCACCACGGCCACCACCTCGAGGTCGCCGTCGGCGCGCAGCACCACCTCGGCGTTCACCGCGCCGGGCGTGACCGACACCACCTCACCGGCGATGCGGTTGCGCGCCGAGACACGCGCGCCGGCCAGGTCCACCGCCAGCATCACGGCCGATGACTTGATCAGCACGATCACCGCCATCTGCGTGCGCAGCGCCAGCGCTTCGGTGCTGGCGCGCGTGACGGTAGCGGCCAGGCGCTGACCGCCGGGCAGGGCGACTTCGATGTCGTCGTTCACCGCACCGGCGCGCACCGCCGTGACGGTGCCCAACCACTGGTTGCGTGCGCTGGTCTTCATGTTGAGCACCTTCAGCAGGGAGAACTCCTGGTCCAGGTCCATCGCGCCCTGTTCGATGAGCCCGAGAAAACGCTGGTGCACCGCGTGCACCTGCCCGTAACGCGCGATGAGGCGCTGACCGAAGGCGGTGAGCCGGGTGGCGCCGCCGCCCTTGCCACCGACCGCACGCTCCACCACGGGCTGGCTGGCGCGCTGGTTCATGGTGTCGATGGCGTCCCACGCGGCCTTGTAGCTCATCCCGAAGGCCTTGGCGGCCTGGGTGATGGAGCCGTGCTCGGCCACGGCGCGCAGCAATTCGATGCGACCGTGGCCCGCGAGGCTGGCGCCACCGGCCGACAGCCAGAGCGCGCCGTGCACCTCCAGCGGGTTCTTGCTCCTGTGCTTCTTCGTCGCCATCGTGGCTGCTCCTGCGGCTTTCGGGGCCGCGGCGAGGATATCAGCGGTCCTCCAGGGCCCCGCCGCAGGTCACGGTGCGGCCGGCGTCCACGCAGACCACCTCCTGGGCGAGGTGGCGCACATCGTCGTCGTCGTGCGTGATCAGCAGCAGCGGCAGTTGCAGCTCGGCCTGCAGGTCCTTCAGTTCATCGCGCAGGCGCTGGCGCAGGCCCTTGTCCAGGGCGGCGAAGGGTTCGTCCAGCAGCAGCGCCGTGGGCCGGGACACCAGGGCGCGCGCCAGCGCCGTGCGCTGTCGCTGGCCGCCCGAGATCTGGTGCGGGTGGTGGCCGGCCACGGCGTTCAGGCCGAAGCTGGCGAGCCAGCGGTCCACCTCGGCGTTCGCTTCGTCCCTGGCCGGGTTGCGCAGGCCCTGGCGCAACGCGAAAGCCACGTTCTGCCGCACCGTGAGGTGCGGGAACAGCGCGTAGTCCTGGAACATGTAGGCCAGGTGGCGCTGCTGCGCGGTGCTGCGCACGCCGCGTTCGCTGTCGAACAGCACACGGCCGTCCACGGCGACGCGGCCCCGATCGGGCACCAGGATGCCGGCGACCATCTTGAGCGTCAGCGTCTTGCCCGCGCCCGAGGGACCGAACAGCACCACGCGCTGCGCGGGCGACCGGACGCTCACGTCCAGGTCGAAGCGCGAGTCGCCTTGCCGCAAGGTCTTCTGCAAGAACAGGTCCCAGATCACGGCCGTGTCTCCCTCAGCGCGCCGCCACCCGGCCGGGCACCAGTCGGCCGGCGCCCAGCAGCACCGCCAGGCAGACGATCGAGGTGATCACCACCAGGAAGTTGGCCGTGCCGTCCTGCCCCGCCTGCACCGCCTCGTAGACGGCGATGGAGAGCGTCTGCGTCTTGCCGACGATGCTGCCCGCCACCATGAGCGTGGCGCCGAACTCGCCCAGCGCGCGCGCGAAGGCCAGCAGCAGCCCGGCGAGGATGCCGCGCCAGGCCAGCGGCAGCGTCACGCGAAAGAAGATGCCCCATTCGCCGAGCCCCAGCGTGCGCGCCGCGTCTTCGAACTGCGGGTCCACCGTCTCGAAGGCCGCGCGCGCCGCCTTGAACACCAGCGGGAAGGCCACGAGGGTGGCCGCGATGATGGCCGCCTCCACCGTGAAGATGAGGCGGATGCCGAAGTGCTGCAGCAGCCAGGCGCCCAGCACGCCCTGGCTGCCGATGACCACCAGCAGGTAGTAGCCCAGCACGGTGGGCGGCATCACCATGGGCAGGGTGAGCGCGGCGTCCACCAGGTCGCGGCCGGGGAAACGCCCGCGCGCCAGCGCGTAGCCCACCGCCGTGCCCAGCAAGAGGTTGAGCGCGGTGGCCCAGCCCGCCACCTTCAGGGTGAGGACCAGCGGGATCCAGGCGTCGGCCACGACAGAACCTGCGGCGAGCGTTCAGGGCTTGCCGAAGCCGTACTTCGCCAGCACCGCCTGCGCGGGCGGCGTGAACAGGAAGTCGACGAACTTTTCGCCCATGGCGGCGTTGGGTCCGGCCGGCAGCGGCGCCACAGGGTAAAGGATGGGCTTGGGCGTGGGCACGGTGAGGGCGACCTTGATCCTGTCGGCCATCAGCGCGGCGTCGGTGGAGTAGACGAAGCCGGCGTCGACCTCGGCGCGCTGCACGTAGTCCAGTGCCTGGCGCACGTTGGTGGCGCCCACCACCTTCGGCTCGATGGCGCCCCACAGCCTGGCGCCTTCGAGCACGCCCTTGGTGTAGCGGCCCACGGGCACGCTGGCGGGCAGGCCGATGGCGATCTTGCCGTAGGCGGGCTGGGTCAGGTCGGCCACCGCCGACGGCACCTTGGTGCTGGCGCCGGGCACGATGACGACTAGGCGGTTGGAGGCGAAGTCGCGCCGCTGCGCGGGTTTGACGAGGTTCTGCGCCTGGGCCTGGTCCATGGTGTCCTGGTCGGCGCTGGCGAACACGTCGGCCGGCGCGCCCTTGGCGATCTGCTGCAGCAACACGCCCGAGGCCGCGAAGTTGAGCTGCACCTTGGTGCCTGGGTGTGCCGCCTCGAACAGGGGTGCGATGTCCTTGAAGGCGTTGGTGAGGCTGGCGGCGGCGGAGACGGTGAGGTCGGCCGCCTGGGCGGCGAAGGAGAGGCCGGCGGCGAGCGCGAGGGCCAGGGTGTGGGTCAGGCGGTTCTGCATGGGCGTGCTCCGTGAGGGCTTCGCTATATCCAACTGAATATAGCGCATCGTTCACATCGCACGACACTGCGCGTCATCGACGTTCAGTTTCCTGAACACGCGCGCGGCAAGGCCCCGCGCAAGTGCTTGATTCCCAAGGGCAACGCGGCCCTGAACGCGCCGGCACGGCGCTTGCGCTGGAACAGGCAGGGACCTCACCCCGCCTGCCCATGTCGCTCACCCTGTTCGTCTTCACCGCCCTGTTGTCCGCGCCGCTCTTGTGGGCGCTGCTGCGCTGGCGCGCGCCGCTGGCCGCGCTGGCCTGGCTGCTGCCCGCCGCGCTGTGCGCGGGCTTCGCCAGCCTGCTGCCCGAGGTGCTGGCCAGCGGCGCGCGCGTGGAAGTCACGCCCTGGATCCCCAGCCTGGGCATCGCGCTGGCGCTGCGGGCCGACGGCCTGTCGCTGCTGTTCGCGCTGCTGATCACGGGCATCGGCACGTTCATCTTCCTGTACGCGGCGCGCTACCTCGCGGGGCACGCGGACATCGCGCGCTTCTTCGCGCGGCTTACGCTCTTCATGGGCGCCATGCTGGGGGCTGTGCTGGCCGACGACCTGATCGTGCTGCTGGTGTTCTGGGAGCTCACCAGCCTGGCGTCCTTCCTGCTGATCGGCTTCACGCCCGAACAGGCGGCCTCGCGCCGCTCGGCGCAGCAGGGCCTGCTGATCACCGTGGGCGGTGGCCTGGCGCTGCTGGCCGGCGCCATCGTGCTGGGGCAGGCCGCGGGCACGTTCCGGATCTCGGAGATCCTGGCGACGCAGGGCCTGGCCGCGCATCCGCATGCCGCCTGGGTGATCGCGCTGGTCGCCCTGGGCGCCTTCGCCAAGTCGGCCCAGGTGCCGTTGCACGCCTGGCTGCCCAACGCCATGGTGGCGCCCACGCCGGTGTCGGCCTTTCTGCATTCGGCCACCATGGTCAAGCTGGGCGTGTACCTGCTGGCGCGCCTGAACCAGGTGGTTGGCGAGCACGCGCTGTGGACCGGCCTGCTGCTGACGGCGGGCCTGGCCACCATGCTCACTGGCGCGCTGTTGTCGCTGCGCGAGACCGACCTCAAGCGCGTGCTGGCCTACTCCACCGTGGTGTCGCTCGGCACACTCGTCACGCTGATCGCGCTGCCGCACCCGCTGGCGGCCACGGCCATGGTGGCCTTCCTCATCGTGCACGCGCTGTACAAGGCCTGCCTGTTCATGGTGGCGGGCATCGTGGACCACGAGGCCGGCACGCGCGACAGCACGCAGCTCGGCGGCCTGGCGCGGCGCATGCCGCTGACGGCGGCCACCGCGCTGCTGGCGGGCCTGTCCATGGCCGGCCTGCCGCCCTTCGTGGGCTTCGTGGCGAAGGAGCTGGTGTACGAGGCGCAGCTCAGCGCCACCGCCTCGTGGTTGCCGGTGGCCATCGCCATCCTGGCCAATGCGGTGATGGTGGCGGTGGCCGGCGTGGTGACGGTGCGCGCCTTCTGGGGCCCGCTGCGCCCCACGCCCCTGACGCCGCACGACCCGCCGCTGGCCATGTGGATCGGCCCCGCGCTGCTGGCCGCGCTGGGCCTGCTGCTGGGCCTGGCGCCCGGGCTGGCCGGCGATCTGGTGCAGGCGGCGGCGAGCGCCGTGGCCGGCCACCCCACCGAGACGACGCTGTCGCTGTGGCACGGCCTCACGCCCATGCTGGCGCTGAGCGTGTTCACCTTGGCGCTGGGCGTGGCCATCTACCGCGGCTGGAACCGCCTTCACCGCGCACTGGCGGCTCGCGAGGCCATCACCACGCACGGCCCCGACGCGGCCTACGACCGCGCCATGGCCGCGCTGCAACGCGTGGCGGTGTGGCAGACGCAGCGCATCCAGTCGGGCAGCCTGCGTCGCTACCTGGGCGCCACGTTGGCGGTGGTGGGCGGGTCGGTGGGCCTGGCGCTGGTCGCGCGCGACGCGCTGGCCTGGCCGTCGTTGACGGGCGCGCTGTCGCTGTACGCCTTGTTGCCGGCCCTGCTGTTGCTGGCGGCCTGGGCCGTGGTGCGCGCGCGGGGCTTTCTGCGCGGCATCGTGGCGGCGGGCATGGTGGGCTTCGGGCTGGCGCTGGTGTTCCTGTTCCACGGCGCGCCGGACCTGGCGTTCACGCAGTTCTCGGTGGAGGCGGTGGCGATCGTGGTGCTGCTGGCGATCGCCGGACGCATGCCCTTCGCGCGCGAGGATGCGCGCACGGCGCCACAGCGTCGGATGGACGCGGTCATCGCCATCGGTTTCGGCGCGGTGGCCTCGCTGCTGCTGCTGTCGGTGCTGGCCACACCCTTCGACGAGCGCCTGCCCGACTTCTTCCGCGCCACCAGCGTGCCCGAGGCGCACGGCCGCAACCTGGTGAACGTGATCATCGTGGACTTCCGCGCACTGGACACGCTGGGCGAGATCACGGTGCTGGCGCTGGCGGCGCTGGCCGCGGCCGCCGCGCTCGCGGGCACGCGGCGATCGCGCGGCACCGTCGACAAAGACGGGGAGGGCACCGCATGAACTCCCCCATCCTGAACGTGGCCGGACGGATGCTGTTGCCCCTGGCCTTGTTGTTCTCGCTGTACCTGCTCTGGCGCGGCCACAACGCACCCGGCGGCGGTTTCGTCGGCGGGTTGGTGGCCGCAGCCGGCTTCACCGTGCACGCGCTGCCGCGTGGGCGCGCGGCCCTGTTGAAGGCGCTGCGCTGGCCGCCCGCCTCGATCGCCGCCGTCGGCCTGCTGCTGGCCCTGGTGTCGGGCGCGCCCGCGCTGTTCCTTCAGACGCCCTTCCTCACCCACCAGTGGCAGTTCTGGGACAACGGCCTCGCGCTGGGCACGGCGCTGGTGTTCGACGTGGGGGTCTACCTCTCGGTGCTGGGCGCCGTGTGCGCCTTCGTGGGCTACTACCTCGGCGAGGAGGCCGATCACTGATGGAAACCCTCTACGCCCTGAGCTTCGGCGCGCTGTTGGCCGCCGCCCTGTACCTGCTCATGTCGCGGCAGCTGCTGCGCATGGTGCTGGGCCTGCTGCTGCTCGGCAACGCGGTGAACCTGGCCATCTTCGTCGCCGGGCGCCTGTCGTCGAACACGCCGCCCCTGGTGCCCGAAGGCGCGCTGGCCATCGCCACCAGCGCCAACCCACTGCCGCAGGCGCTGATCCTCACGGCCATCGTCATCTCCTTCTCGCTGGTGGCCTACACCGTGGTGCTGTTCGAGCGCGCCCACCGCGCCCTGGGCACGCTGGACCCCGACGCCATGCGCGAGGCCGAGCCGCGCGCGGAGGCCGCGCCGTGACGCCGCACCTGCTGCTCACCCTGCCCGTGGCCATTCCCCTGGCCACGCTGGCCCTGTGCGCGCTGCTGCAGTCCAGGCCCGCGTTGCAGCGCGCCGTCAGCCTGCTGGGCAGCGCCGGCCTGCTCATCGCCAGCGGGCTGCTGCTGAATGCGGTGCTCGACGGCACCGTGCTCGCCACGCAGTTCGGCCAGTGGGCCGCGCCCTTCGGCATCAGCTTCGTGGCCGACCGCTTCGCCGCCGCCATGGTCGTGATCACCGGCCTGATGGCCGTGGCCGTGTCCGTCTACGCCCTGGCCAGCGGCGCGAAAGAGCGCGAACGTGCCTGGTTCCACCCGCTGTACCACGGCCTGCTGCTGGGCGTCACCGGCGCCTTCCTCACGGGCGACATCTTCAACCTCTACGTGTGGTTCGAGATCATGCTCATCGCGTCCTTCGGCCTGCTGGTGCAGGGCGGCACGCGCGCGCAGCTCGACGCCGGCGTGAAGTACGTGGTGCTCAACCTGCTGGTCACCACGCTGTTCCTGCTGGGCGTGGGCCTGCTTTACGGCCTCACGGGCACGCTGAACATGGCGGACCTGTCGCTCGCGCTGCCCCAGGTGCAGAACCAGGGCCTGGTGGGCACGCTGGCGCTGCTGTTCCTGCTGGCTTTCGGCGCCAAGGCCGCGGTGTTCCCGCTGTTCTTCTGGCTGCCGGCCGCGTACCACACGGCCAGCGCGCCGGTGGTGGCCATCTTCGCGGCGCTGCTCACCAAGGTGGGCGTGTACGCCATCCTGCGCTGCTTCACGCTGGTGTTTGGCGGCACGCTGGACTTCATCGGCCCCATCGTGGGCGTGCTGGCCGCGCTCACCATGGTCACGGGCGTGCTGGGCGCGGCGGCGCACTACGACGTGCGGCGCATCCTGTCCTTCCACATCATCAGCCAGATCGGCTACATGCTGGTGGGCCTGGCGGTGGCCACGCCGCTGGCCATCGCGGGCGCCGTGCTCTACGTGCTGCACCACATCGTGGTGAAGGCCAACCTGTTCCTGATCGCGGGCGCGATCCGCCTGGCCGGTGGCTCGTACGAACTCAAGCGCATCGGCGGCCTGCACCGCAGCGCGCCGCTGCTGGCGCTGCTGTTCGTGGTGCCGGCACTGTCACTCGCCGGGCTGCCGCCGCTGTCGGGCTTCTGGGCCAAGTTCCTGGTGATCAGCTCCAGCCTGGAGGCCGGCCACGTGGCGCTGGCGGTGGTGGCGCTGGCCGTGGGCGCGCTCACGCTGTACTCCATGCTGAAGATCTGGAACGAGGCCTTCTGGAAGGCGCCAAGCGAGCTGTCGATGCGCGCCGCGAGCGACTGGCGCGCGCGGGGCGCCACGCGCGCGGCGCTGCTGCTGCCCATCGCCGCGCTGGCCGCCATCACGCTCACCATCGGCCTGTGGACGGAGCCCTTCGTGGACTTCTCGATCCGCGCGGCCGAACAGATGCTGGGCCGAGAGGCCTATGTGCAGGCCGTGCTGGGCGCCGCGCCCGCGCCGGCCATTCCGTCCCTGCCCGAAGGAGCCGCCCCATGACCCTGCTGTTGAACCGCGCCCGCGCCTGGCTGGTGCTGGCCGGCCTGTTCGCGCGCGAACTCGCGCTGTCGGTGAACGACGTGATCAAGGCCGTCCTCGATCCCTCGCGCGTGCAGCGCAGCGGCATCGTGGCCGTGCCGCTCAGCCTGCGGGGCGAGACCTCCATCGCGCTGCTGGCCAACCTGGTGACGCTGACCCCGGGCACCACCAGCCTGCACGTGTCGGACGACAAGGGCGTGCTCTACGTGCACGCCATGAACCTGGGCGACGACACGGTCGCGCAGATCCAGAGCGGCTTCGAACGCCGCGTGAAGGAGTGCCTGGAATGAACGAGACCCTGTTTGACACCGTGCTGGCGCTCAGCGCGCTGCTGCTGGCCGGCGCCGTGCTGGCCGCGGGTTTGCGCGTCGTGCGCGGGCCGGCCGCCGCCGACCGCGTGATCGCGCTGGACATGCTGGGGCTGATCGGCGTGGCCGCCGCCGGGCTGGCCGCGCTGGTGGCGGGCGCGCCGGCTTTCGTGGACATCGCCCTGGGCGTGGCGCTGGTGGGCTTCCTGGCCACCGTGGCCTTCGCGGGCTTCATCGCGCGTGGTGCGCAACACCAGGACAAGGAGCGGTCATGAACGAGTGGATCGGATCGGTGCTGCTGCTGGGCGGCGCGCTGCTGTGCCTGCTGGCGGCGCTGGGCGTACTGCGCCTGCCCGACTTCTTCATGCGCATGCACGCCGCCACCAAGGCCGGCGTGGCCGGCAGCGGGCTGGTGCTGCTGGGCGTGGCCGCGCTGCACGGCGACACCGCGACTTGGATCAAGGCCGCGCTGGCGGTGCTGTTCCTGCTGCTCACCACGCCGGTGGCGGGGCACCTCATCGGCCGCGCGGGCTACCTCAGCGGCGTGCCGATGTGGCGCGGCACGCGAGAGGACGCGCTGGCCGGCGTGCTGCCGCGCGGCGGCATCGATGGCGCGGACACGCCCGAGGAGGCCCCGGTGCGCCGCGTGCTGCTGGCGCTGGCGGCGGGGCCGCACATCGACGCGGCGATCGCGCAGTCGGTGGCGCTGGCGCGCCGCCACGGCGCCGAGCTGCACGGCGTGGCGGTGATCGACGTGCCGCGCCTGCAGAACGTGGGGCCGGTGCCGATCGGCGCGGGCTGGCACGCGCAGCGCATGCGCGAGCACCGCATCGCCCAGGCGCGCCGCGCGGCGGCCGACGTGATCGAGCGCTTCGAGTCGGCCGCGCGCGCCAGCGGCCTGCGCTGGAGCACGCAACTGGAAGAGGGCCGCCCACGCGCGGTGCTGCGCGCCTGTAGCGACGAGGCCACGCTGCTCACGGCGGCCGCCGAGGGCTGGTTCGACCAGGGCGTGCTGGACCTGCGCGTGGATGTGGCCAGCCGCCTGGACCTGCCGGGCCTGCGGCCTTTGCGCGTGCTGCGCTGAACACGTGGCGGCGGGCCTACGATCGGGCCCATGCCCCGATCGCTCCTGACCCGCTGGATCCACCGATTGCCCATGACCGCGCGCCTGTCCCTCGCGGTGGTGGCCGTCATCCTGGTGACGGCGCTGGGCACCACGCAGATCGCGATGCAGGGCCTGCTGCGCCAGGTGGAGCGCCAGATCGAGCGCACGGGCCAGATCTACCTCGATGGCCTGGCCGCGGCCCTGCTGCCGCCCGTGATGACGAACGACAGCGCGGGGATCGACCGCGCACTGGACGAGGCCCTGCGCATGCACCAGGGCCTGGTGGACCGGCACCTGTTTCTGCTGGACCGGGACGGGCGCCCGCTGGCCCGGGCCGACCGCGCGGGCCTGCACGACGTCCCCCTGCCCGAGGCCGTGACCGAGCTGGCGAGCGGCGATCAGATCGACATCGACGACAGCAGCTACTGGGTGTGGCGCCCGCTGAGCGACGCGCGCCTGGGCGTTGGCGGCGAAGCGGGCGCGTTCACGGTGGTGGCCAATCTCGACCTGAGCGACTACGTGGCCGAGCGCCAACGCCTGTGGTGGCGCGTGGTGGCCTTCAACCTGGGCCTGGGCCTGGTGTGCGCGGTGCTGGGCGTGCTGATCATGCGCCGGTTGCAGCGCCCGCTGGACCTGCTGACGCGGCACCTGCAGCGCACGGGCGAGGCCGGGCCGGAGCCGGTGGCGGAGGCGCTCATCCCGCCCAACGACGGCGAGAACGCGCGCCTGCTGCGCGCCTACAACCGCATGGCCGGCGCGGCGCGCGAACGCGAGGCGCTGATCACGCGCATGGCCGAGCAGGAGCGCGAGGCCGTGCTGGGCCGCTTGTCCGCCACGCTGGCGCACGAGGTGCGCAACCCGCTGGCCGGCGTGCTCACCGCCGTCGACACGCTACGCCGCTTCGGCGAGCGACCAGAGACACGCGCGGAGGCACTGGATTTCATGGAGCGCGGCCTGCGCGTGCTGGGTGGCGTGGTGGACGCGACCCTGGCCACGCACCGCCCGGTCGATGGCGCGCTGGCCTTTGGTCCGCAGGACCTGGAAGACGTGCGGCGGCTGCTGGCACCGCAGGCGCGCCAGGCGGGCGTGGCGCTGGTGCTCGACTCCACGCTGGCGCACACCGTGCCACTGGCCGGCGGCGAGGTGCGCCAGGTGCTGCTGAACCTGCTGCTCAACGCCATCCAGGCCTCGGCGGCCGGCGCGCGCGTCACGCTGCGCTGCGAGGCGCGCGCCGACCACCTGTGGCTGGAGGTGATCGACGAAGGCGCGGGCCTGCCCGGACCGCTGGCCGCGAGCCTGGAGCGGGGCGTGGCCCCCGCGACCGGCGCGGGCCTGGGCGTGGCGGTGGTGGTGCGTCTGGTGCAGCGCCTGCGTGGGCGCGTGGCGGTGCGGGCACACTCGGGCCAGGGCACGCGCATCGCGCTCGAACTGCCGTTCGACAACGGCCCCGCTGAAGGCCCTGCCACGTCATGACCACCACCACCACCATCCACGTGCTGCTGATCGAGGACGACGCCGTGCTCGGCGGCGCGCTCGTGCAGCGGCTGCGGCTGGAGGGCTTCGCGGTGACGCACGCGGCCGACGGCGCGCAGGCCCTGGCCGCGCTGCGCCGCGAGCGGCCCGACTTCGTGCTCAGTGACATCCGCCTGCCCGACGGCTCGGGCGAGGACCTGTACCGCCGCGCACTGCCTTACCTCGGCCGCACGCCCATTGTCTTCGCCACCGCCTTCGCCGACGTGGGCCAAGCCGTGCGCCTGGTGCGCGCGGGCGCGGACGACTACCTCACGAAGCCTTTCGACGTCGATGCCCTGGTCGAGCGCATCCGCGCGCTGGTGCCCGGGGAAACGGGCGAGGGACCGGCCTTGGGCTTCGGTCTGTCGCCCGCCACCGGGCGCCTGGCCGCCGACCTGGAACGCCTGGCCTCGCGCGACGCGCCCGTGCTGCTGCTGGGCGAGACCGGCGTGGGCAAGGAGGTGGCGGCGCGCCTGCTGCACGAGCGCTCGGCGCGCGCGAACGAGCCCTTCGTGGCGGTGAACTGCGGCGCCGTGCCGCGCGAGCTGATGGAGAGCGAGTTCTTCGGCCACGAGCGCGGCGCCTTCACCGGCGCCAGCGGCGCGCACGCCGGCTGGTTCGAGGAGGCCGACGGCGGCACGCTGTTCCTGGACGAGATCGGCGAGCTGGACCCGCGCCTGCAGACGGCCTTGCTGCGCGTGCTGCAGGACGGCCACTTCCGCCGCCTCGGCGCCCGGCAGGACCAGCGCTTCCGTGGCCGCGTGGTGGCCGCCACCAACGCCGACCTGGGCGCGCGCATCGCCGAGGGCAGCTTCCGCGAGGACCTGTACTACCGCCTCGCCGTGGTCGAGCTGCGCGTGCCGCCGCTGCGCGAGCGCCCGGGCGAGGTGCTGACGCTGGCGCGCGGCTTCGTCCAACAGGCGGCCGCACGCCAGGGCCTGGCCGCCCCCACGCTGGCCGAGGACGCCGAGGCGGCGCTGCGCGCGCACGACTGGCCCGGCAACGTGCGCGAGTTGCGCAACCGCATCGAACGCGCCATGGCCCTGTCCGACGGGCAGGCCCTGGGCGCGGCCGATCTCTTCCCCGAGCGCGCGCTCGACGAGCCCGGCCCGGCCGACACGCTGGCCGACGCTCGCGAGCGCGCCGAACTCGCGCAGATCGAGCGCGCGCTGGAGCAGTCGGGTGGGCGCCTGGCCGAGGCCGCGCAGCGCCTGGGCATCTCGCGCACCACGCTGTGGAAGCGGCGCAAGAAGCTGCTGGGCGAGGAGGGCGGCGCGCCCGACTAGCCGCGCCAAGCTCGCGCGCGGCGGAACTTCGTGCGCCTTTCTGGCCCTAGACTCGGGCCATGTCCTTGTTTTTGTTGCTGTTATTGCCCTTCGTGGGCTGCGTGGTCGCGGCGCTGCTGCCGACGAATGCGCGCAACCTCGAGTCGCTGTGGGCCGCGCTGGTGGCCCTGGCGGTGGCGGTGCCCCTCGGCCTCCTCTACCCCGAGGTGCGCGACGGCGCCGTGCTGATCGAACGCTGGTCGTGGCTGCCCGCGCTGGGCATCGACCTCATCGTGCGCATCGACGGCTTCGCCTGGATGTTCGCCATGCTGGTCAGTGCGATGGGCCTGCTGGTCATCGTCTACGCCCGCTACTACCTCTCGGCCGACGACCCGGCGGCGCGTTTCTACTCGCTGCTGCTGGGCTTCATGGGCGCCATGCTGGGCGTGGTGCTGTCTGGCAACCTGGTGCAGCTGGTGGTGTTCTGGGAACTCACCAGCGTCTTCTCCTTCCTGCTGATCGGCTACTGGACCCACCGCAAGGACGCGCGGCGCGGCGCGCGCATGGCCTTCACCGTCACCGCCACGGGCGGGCTGGCGCTGCTGGCGGGCGTGCTGCTGCTGGGGCACATCGTGGGCAGCCTGGAACTGGAGGTGGTGCTGGCGGCCGGTGACCGCATCCGCGAGCACGCGCTGTACACGCCCGCGCTGGTGCTGATCCTGCTGGGCGCGCTCACCAAGAGCGCGCAGTTCCCCTTCCACTTCTGGCTGCCGCACGCCATGGCCGCGCCGACGCCGGTGTCGGCCTACCTGCACTCGGCCACCATGGTGAAGGCCGGCGTGTTCCTGCTGGCGCGGCTGTGGCCGGCGCTGGCGGGCACGCCGGAATGGTTCTGGATCGTCGGCGGAGCCGGCCTGGCCACGCTGCTGCTGGGCGCCTACGCGGCCATGTTCCAGAACGACCTGAAGGGGCTGCTGGCGTACTCCACCATCAGCCACCTGGGCCTGATCACCCTGCTGCTGGGCCTCAACAGCCCCTTCGCGGCGGTGGCCGCGGTCTTCCACATGATGAACCACGCGACCTTCAAGGCTTCGCTGTTCATGTCGGTGGGCATCATCGACCACGAGACCGGCACGCGCGACATGCGCCGCCTGGACGGCCTGTTCCGCTCCATGCCCATCACCGGCACGCTGGCCATCGTGGCCTGTGCGGCCATGGCGGGCGTGCCCTTGCTCAACGGTTTCCTCTCCAAGGAGATGTTCTTCGCCGAGACGGTCTACATCAGCGCCAACCCGGCCATCGGCGTGGGCCTGCCGGCGCTGGCCACGCTGGCCGGCGTGTTCGCGGTGGTGTATTCGCTGCGCTTCGGGCACGACGTGTTCTTCGGCGCGCCACCCGACTGCCCGCGCCAGCCGCACGAGCCCGTGCACTGGATGCGCGTGCCGGTGGAGCTGCTGGTGCTGGCCTGCATCGTGGTGGGCACGCTGCCGGCCTGGTCCGTGGGACCGCTGCTGGCCATGGCCGCCACGCCGGTGGTGGGCGGCGACCTGCCCGAGTACAGCCTGGCCGTCTGGCACGGCTTCAACACGCCGCTGGTGATGAGCCTGATCGCCACCGGGGGCGGCCTGGTGGCCTACCTGCTGTTCGGCCAGTGGCTGAAGCGGCGCGCCAGCACGCGCGCGCCGGGCCTGCTGGGGCTGGACGGGCGCGCCGTGTTCGACAGCGCTTTCGTCGCGCTGACCGCACTGTCGCGCTGGCTGCTGCGCCACCTGGGCACGCGCCGCCTGCAGCCGCAGCTGTTCGCCATGGTGACGATCGCGGGCCTGGCCGGCGTGGGCGCGGCCCTGGTGGTGCCGCTGAGCTGGGGCGACCGCCCGCGCATCCCGGCCTCGCCGGGCTTCGTGCTCTTGTGGGTGGTCGCGGGCGCCTGTGCGATCGGTGCCGCCTGGCAGGCCAAGTTCCACCGGCTCGCGGCGCTGATCATGCTCAGCGTGGTCGGGCTGGCGCTGTGCATCACCTTCGCCTGGTTCTCGGCTCCTGATCTCGCGCTCACCCAGTTGTCGGTGGAGGTGGTGACCACGGTGCTGTTCCTGCTGGGCCTGCGCTGGATGCCCAAACGCGTGGTGGAGGACGACCCGCGCTTCGCGCTGCGCGCCTTCTGGCGCCGCCGGCGCGACCTGCTCGTCGCGGTGCTCATCGGCACCGGCCTGGCGGTGCTGTCCTACGCCCTGCTCACGCGCACCGCGCCGCTGTCCATCTCGCCCTTCTTCATCGAGAACGCCCTGCCTCAGGGTGGCGGCACGAACATCGTCAACGTGATGCTGGTGGACTTCCGGGCCTTCGACACGCTGGGCGAGATCACGGTGCTGGGCATCGTGGGCGTCACCGTGTTCGCGCTGCTGCGCCGCTTCCGTCCGCCGGTGGAGGTGATCGACCGCCCCGCCCAGCAGCGAGCGGTGCCCCAGCACATCGAGAGCGACCTGATGACGCGCGAGGACGGCGACACGCCGCAGCGCTACCTCGAGGTCCCTGCCGTGCTGGTGCGTCTGCTGCTGCCGGTGGCCGGCGTGTTTGCATTCCACCTGTTCATGCGGGGCCACAACGAGCCGGGCGGCGGTTTCGTGGCCGGCCTGGTGGTGGCCATCGCCTTCATCGCGCAGTACATGGTGAGCGGCACGCGCTGGGTGGAAGACCGCATGCGCCTGCTGCCACCGCGCTGGATCGCCGTCGGCCTCGGCCTGGCCCTGGCCACGGGCCTGGGTTCGCTGGCGCTGGGCTACCCCTTCCTCACCACGCACACGGCGCACGTGAGCTGGCCGCTGGTGGGTGAGGTGCACATCCCCAGCGCCGCGCTGTTCGACCTGGGCGTGTTCGCGGTGGTGGTGGGTTCCACGCTGCTGCTGCTCACGGCGATCGCCCACCAGTCCTTGCGCGCGCGCCGCCAGCTCGCCGCGCAGGACGAGGAGCTGGAAGCACAGGAACAACGACTGCAACGGGAAGGAACGCGCTGATGGAACTGATCATCTCGATCGCGATAGGCGTGATGACCGGTGCGGGGGTGTGGCTGCTGCTGCGACCTCGAACTTTCCAGGTACTGATCGGCCTGTCGATGCTGTCGTACGCGGTGAACCTGTTCATCTTCAGCGTCGGCAGCCTGGCGGTGGACGCCGAACCCATCGTGCGCCCCGGTCTGCCGGCCGACCTTCAGCACTACACCGACCCGCTGCCGCAGTCGCTGGTGCTCACCGCCATCGTCATCGGCTTCGCCACCACGGCGCTGTTCCTGGTGGTGCTGCTGGCGCTGCGCGGGCTGTCCGGCGGCGACCATGTCGATGGGGAAGAAGAGCGCTCATGATGGCTTTCACCTCACTGCCCGTCACCGAACACCTGCTGGTGGCGCCCGTGCTGCTGCCGCTGGGCACCGCCGCGCTCATGCTCATGCTGGGCGAGGGCCGCCGCCGCAGCAAGGCGGTGATCAACACCGCCTCCACCGCGCTGGGCCTGGCCCTGGCCATCCTGTTGCTAATGCGCGTGCAGGCCGGCGGCACCGCCGCGTTCGGCATCTACCTGCCGGGCAACTGGCCGGTGCCTTACGGCATCGTGCTCGTGGCCGACCCGCTGGCCGCCTTCATGGCCGTGCTGGCGGGTGCAGTGGGCCTGGCCGCGCTGCTCTACGCCTTGGCGCGCTGGCAGCACGCGGGCGTGTACTTTCACGTGCTGTTCCAGTTGCAGCTCATGGGCTTGTACGGCGCCTTCCTCACGGGCGACCTGTTCAACCTCTTCGTGTTCTTCGAGGTGCTGCTGGCCGCCAGCTACGGCCTGCTGCTGCACGGCGGCGGCATCGCACGCGTGCGCGCGGGCCTGCACTACATCGCCATCAACCTGTTTGCCTCGCTGCTGTTTCTCATCGGCGTGGCGCTGCTGTATGGCGTGACAGGCACGCTCAACATGGCCGACATCGCCGACAAGCTGCCGCTGGTGGCCGAACGCGACCGCGGCCTGCTGCACGCGGGCGCGGCCATCCTGGCCATCGCCTTCCTGGCCAAGGCCGCGCTGTGGCCGCTCAACTTCTGGTTGCCGCCCGCCTACGGCGCGGCCAGCGCACCGGCGGCCGCGGTGTTCGCCATCCTCACCAAGGTGGGTGTCTACGCCATCCTGCGTCTGTGGACGCTGTGCTTCCCGGCGGAGGCCGGTGGCTCGGCCGGCTTTGGCGGCACGGCGCTGATCTGGGGCGGCCTGGCCACCCTGACCTTCGGCGCCATCGGCATGCTGGCCTCGCAGCAGCTCAACCGCCTGGCCGGCTACAGCGTGATCGCGTCCTCGGGCACGCTGATCGCCGCCATCGGCTTCGACGCCCCCGCGCTCAGCGCCGGCGCGCTGTTCTACCTGGCCAGTTCCACCTTGGCGGGCTGCGCCCTGTACCTGCTGGTGGAGTTGCTGGAGCGCGCGCGCGAGGTGCAGGAAGGCCCCGAAGACCTGGACGATGGCCGCGACGGCCTGCCGGCCTTTCTGGACGCCGCGCCACCGCAAGGCATCAACCTCGATGACAACGAAGAAGCGCTGATCGGCCGCGCCATTCCCGCCGCGCTCGCCTTCCTGGGCGTGGCCTTCACCCTGTGCGCCATGGTCATCGCGGGTCTGCCGCCGTTCTCGGGCTTCGTCAGCAAGCTGGCCATGCTGGGCGCGCTGATCGAGGTGCGCAACACGCCGGCGTGGCTGCTGTTCGCCCTGTTGATCGTCTCCGGCCTGTTTGCGGCCATCTCGCTCATGCGCGTGGGCATGCGCCACTTCTGGACCACGCAGGACCGGCCCGCGCCGCGCCTGCGCGTGGCCGAGACCCTGCCCATCGCCGCCCTGTTGCTGGCCTCGCTGACCATGGTGAGCCAGGCCGAGACCGTGCTGGGCTACACACGCGCCACGGCCGACGCGCTGCACGAGCCGCAGCGCTACATCGACGCGGTGCGCGGCGCGACGACCGTGCCGCATCCCGCTGTGCGAGGAGGCACGCCATGAAGCGCACGACCGATGTACCTTCGCCCGCGGCTCCGGAGCGAGCGCCTTCGGGCGGCCGCGCCTCGCTCATCCCATCGCCCTGGCTGTCGCTGGGCATCTTCGGCGGCTGGCTGCTGCTCACGCGCAGCATGGGCGCGGGCCAGGTCCTGCTGGGCCTGCTGGTGGCCGTCGCGATGCCGCTGCTGATGGCGCCGCTGCGCCCCCGGCCCGGTCCGCTGCGGCGCCCCGGCACCCTGGTGCGGCTGATCCTGCGCGTGGGCCGCGACGTCGTGCGCTCGGCGATCGACGTCGCCGCTGGCGTGGCGCGCTCGCAGCGCACGCCGCCGCGCGGCCGCTTCGTGGTGGTGCCGCTGGACCTGCGCAACGTGCACGGCCTGGCCGCGCTGTCCATGATCACCGCGGTCGTGCCCGGCACGGTGTGGTGCGAGCTCGCGCCCGACTGCAGCACGCTGATGGTGCACGTGTTCGACCTCGACGACGAGGCGGCCTTCATCGCCCACTTCAAGGCCGACTACGAACTCCCTCTGAAGGAGATATTCGGATGAGCAATTTCCTCATGCTGTCGATCACCGCCACGATGGTGATGTACCTGGTGGCCATGGGCCTGGGCCTGATGCGCCTGCTGCGCGGCCCCAGCGCGCAGGACCGCGTGCTGGCGGTGGACTTCCTCTACATCGTGGGCATGCTGGTGATGCTGGTGCTGGCCATCCGCTACGACAGCGACATGTACTTCGAGGGCGCGCTGCTGATGGTGCTGTTCGGCTTCGTCGGCTCGGTGGCGCTGGCCAAGTTCCTGCTGCGCGGGGAGGTCATCGAATGAACCTGCCGCCCTGGACAGAGATCCTCGTCGCCGTGCTGCTGCTGGCCAGCGGCGTGGTGGTGCTGCTGGCTGCGCTGGGCCTGTGGCGCCTGCCCGACTTCTTCTCGCGCATGCACTCGCCGGCGCTGGCCTCCACGCTGGGCGCATGGATCGTGACCTTCGCGTCCATCGTGCACTTCAGCTCGCACACCGAGGAGGGCGCGCTGGCCTTGCACGTGTGGCTGATCATCATCGTGCTGTCCATCACCGCGCCGGTCACCACCATGGTGCTGGCGCGCGCGGCGCTGTTCCGCCGCCGCCAGGCGGGCGATCCGCTGCCTCCCCCACTGGCGGGACGGCGCTGAACGGGCGCACCCGGCTTCGGCGCAGAATCCGATCCCATGGCACTCGACCACCCCGACGACACCCCCCAGCGCCTGCCGCTGGGCTCGGGGCTGGACGCCCTGCCCACGGAGCTTCACCGCCTGGTGCTCACGCTGAACCTGGCCGACGCCAGCGGCGAGGGCCTGGGCCGCTGCGTGGAGGACTTGCTGCACCTGTCGGACAACACCATCCGCGTGGAGCAGCTCACCGCGGGGGTCTACTTCGCCTTCAACGGCCTCGACCGCGACCCGCGCCAGGTGCACACCATCCCCGAATGCCGCGACATGCTGCGCGCCCTGCACGAGCGCTGGCCGTACTGGCTGCACTTCCTGGCGCCGGTGCCCGAGCTGTGGACGGTGCTGCTGCTGTGCCTGCTGCCCCTGGGCCCGGGCGTGCGCCTGCCCAACGGCCGCATCGGCCACGAGCTCGACCGCAAGGCCTTGAAGAACCTGATGCTGGACCTGACCATCGCGCTCAACGACCTGCACGAGCAGCACAAGGTGCCGCTGGCGAACCGCCAGCGCATCTTCAAGGCGGCGATGGGGGCGATCGAGTTGGCGACGGGGTCGCGGGTGTGAGGGCGGATGTGCGCGATCCGTTTTCGCTAACCCATTTGCTTTAGATTCGATGCCTTAGCGCTGATTGCCAATTTCGGAATGATGGCGAGTTGAACTGTTCCCCACGCGTCACAGCGGGAGCAACAACGCTGCAACGCCCTATCCACCATGACATCCGAAATTTGCATTCGCACCGGCGTTCGACGACGCCTTCGGTTTGATTCTGCGGAGCGCCGCGTTCCCCGACATTCGGGGAGGCGCAAATGATTCATCGGAGTTCCCGGAGCAGTGGAGTCAAGGCTCCGTACGATGTCGGCAACACGCTGCCGCCGTCGTCGCCGACCTTGACGGAGCTGCTGGACGATCATGGCAAGCGAGGCTATCCGCATACGGATATTGCTCACTTGCTGAAGTCGTCCAAGGCAGAACACGTTCAGTCGATACCGGAATTCGTCGAGAACGGCGCAGCCGTTCCCAATGGTGATTTGCGCAAGGTCGCCAAGTGTGACGACCATCGACTCCAGAGTTCAACCGTCGAGTTGCTTGAGGATCTTCGTTCGCAGTGCGATTGCGACAATCAATACGCGTTCAGAGTCCAGTATGTGCGCCCCGAGGCGGTGACCAGGCTCACGACGCCTGGCACTCACATTGCCGATCTGGGGATTCAGTCTGCCAGCATACATTTGCCGAATGCGGAAGATTGGCAGCTTGAGCGACCTGTCGACGCCAGCAAGAAGTTCATCTTTGTTCTGGGCAAGGATGTACCAAAGAAAAACATTGCCACGGGCTTTTTGGTAGACCACGTGGTCGTGTTGCCTGGCCAGATTCTGGAGATTGGCGACAGTGTGGAACGCGCAGGGACGACCTACGTCATGCTGAAGGCCGCACATCAGCAGGTCGACCAACCCATTTACAACCCATTCGACGGGATGGAATGCTCCAACTTCGCGGACAAGACGGCCTATTTGGCTTCCTGTCGATCGCAATAAGAAACGATGGGGCCTCGTGTCAGGCCATCCGCAGATCAAAGTGCATCACGTCTTCCCGCACACCGAGCTTGGTGTACAGCGCGATCGCCGGCTCGTCGCCGTAGTCCGCCTGCACGTACACCACCCAGGCGCCGCGCTCGCGCGCGATGGCGCGCAGGTGGTCGATGAGCCGCGTGGCGATGCCCTGGCGGCGCTGCGACTCGGCCACGGCGAGGTCGTAGAGGTAGACCTCGCGGCGGCGGCGTTCGAGCTTGTCGAGTTCGTAGGCCACCAGGCCGCCGAGCACAGCCTCGCCATCGAGCGCCGCGAGGGCGATCACGTTCGGGCGGCCCAGGGCCTCGCGCGCCCAGGCCTCGTCGGGCGGGGCGCCGCGGTAGGTCTCGTCGTCGCCGAAGGCCTCGGCAAACATGGCGTTCAGACGCAGGAGCAGGGCGTGGTCGTCGGGGCCGAGGCGGTGCAGGGTGATGGGGCGCATGGGCGGCGATGGGTTGCAGGAGAGAGGTTCAGGCGATGCCGGGATGGCAGGCGCAGGCCTCGCCGTGCGCGGCCGACACCAGTTCGTCCAGGATGCCGCAGCTCGAGCCGTCCTCGCCATCCTGGCAGCGCTCGCGCAGGCGCAGCAGCTGCTTCTCCAGCGCGCGCAGGCTCTTGAGGCGGGCGCGCACGCGCGCGAGCTGTTCGTCCACCAGGCCGTCCACGTGCTGGCAGTGCGAATCGGGGTCGTCCAGGAAGCCCAGCAGGCGCTGCACGTCGGCCAGAGGCATGTCCAGCGCGCGGCAGTGGCGGATGAAGGCCAGGCGCTCCAGGTGCTCGCCGGCGTAGTCGCGGTAGCCGTTGTCGCGCCGCGCGGGCTCGGGCAACAGGCCCTGGCGCTCGTAGTAGCGAATGGTTTCGATGTCCACGCCGGTGGCGCGCGAGAGGTCCTTGATCTGCATGGCGCTGCTCCTTTCAGACCGAAGCCGACACTGTAGTCACTTCAGGCTTTTCCAGGGAATTTCAAGCCCTTCGGCCACGCACGGCGAGGCTCTGCTTCAAGTGCTGCCCATGAAGACCCTGCTGCGAGGGCCTTGATCGCTTTCCAGCCGTGTTGAGCTTCACTGATCGAGGCGCTGGATGAGCCTATTGGCGTCGGCCGCCGACAGGGTGCGCGCTTTCGAGGCCTGGAATTGCACCTCCTTGCACAGCAACTTCAAGCGATCCGATGCCGGGCCACGGAGCTCGGAGAGAGGAAGCAAGGACAGCAGGCAGTCGATCAACTGCGTGAGGCGCTTGTCGCGCGGATACGCATTCAGCAGGATGGCGGCGAGTGCCGGCGCGTAGTTGCCCGGCATGGGGACGTCCCGCAGGAGGGTGATCAGGAAGCTCTCCAGACCATTGTCCAGGCCCCGCGATGCCAGCCTGGGAAACAACATACCCAGCAAGACCAGGGTCTTGTCGTGGGCATCGAAGCCCTTCATGGCCTGCATCACGCCGTCCAGCGAGAACCGCCCCTCGCCGCTGGCCTCCCATATGGCGCCACATGCCTCTTCCACTGCCGGGTCCGACACCATCTTCAAACAGGACTTCGGGAAGATGACCGCATTGCGGTCGTTCGCGAACGGCCCCAAGGCCTGCCTGGCGGCCTTCAACAGACCGCTCAGGCTGTCGTTGAGAGACGGAGACACCGGCTGCACCGATGAAGCGACAGGCCGGGGGGATGCGCCCAGGGCCGCCTCCGCCTGAGCGCGCTTCAATCGCTCGGCATCCTTGCGCTGAATCGCCTTGTCCACCTCGTTGAGGGCCTTGTCCAACGCCTGCGGATCCAGTTCGTTCCGGCGATGGGCCTTCGCGAGCTGGGGCTCGAACTGCTTGAGCAAGTCCAGTAGAACGATGAGGTGCTGCAACTCCAGCCCTGGCAGGGAGGCCATCTCGCCCAGGGCCTGCAGCAATGGGCTGAGGGCGGCCCTTCCTGCATGCGCCGCCAACAGCACGGCCACGAAGCCGATCATGTGCTCGCTGCGCAGGCCCACATCCTTCAGGGCCAGCGCCATGAACGCCTTCAGGTCCAGCGCCGGCGGGTCCGATTGGAGCGCGGCGTGCATCAGGGCCTGCAGCACCAGGGCCTTGTCGCGGGCTGGGAGGCGCTGCAGCCAGGCCACCAGTTCCTGCGGCGGAAGCGGGCCTTCGCCGCGCCGTGCCCAGATCGCACCGAAGCAGCGGCTCACCTCCGGGTCCGACACCGTCGTCAGACAGATCCTGGCCGTCATGTCCCCGGTGGTGGAAAAAACCGCCCCGCTCAGCGCCTGGGTCAGGGCCTGCTGTCCCGCCCTCAGAAGGTCTTCCATGGGTTCGGACCCGGCGTCGGGCGCGCCAGCGCTCAAGTGACCGATCGATTCTGGCGGGGGAACACCGGGACCGTTGAGGGAGCGGGCGGTGGGCGTGGTGAGCTGCAAGCGGTCTTCGACCTCGTGCAAGGCGATCCATTGGGTCCGGCTCCAGTCGATGGCGCGCTTGGAGCCCTGAAACATCAGCTCTTTCACCCAACGGTCCCACAAGGGCTTTTCGTTCGGGTCAAGTGGTGTGTCGGACCCGCAGATCCGTTGCCGGACGCTGTCGACCACCTGGTCCAGGAACCCGTCCGACCAGTGCGCGGCCAGGGCAAACGACACACCCAGCGAACGCATGGCCGCGCTGGGGAAGCCCGCCCGGGCCAGCGCCGCCACGAAGGCCGGCAGATCGAACGCCTGCTGTCGTTCGCAGGCCCGCCGCATCAGGCTGGTCATGAGCACACCGACGACGGACGTGCCGACCCAGGTTCCGAACTGGGGGCGCAGCGCCAGGACCGTTTCGCTCAGAGCGTCCGGGTCATCTCCCATGGCGTTGACGAGGCGGTCGACGTGGCCATGCAGCGACGGGTCGTTCAACACCCTGGCCTTTTGCTTTTCAGACGGGTCGTTCAAGCGCAGATTGCGTTCCCGTTTGTCCATCGACTCGCTGGCACCCACCGCCTGCATGCACGCCTGATCGGCGGCCGCCAGGGCGTCGTCCATCAACGACATCAGCGGCGAGCGCTTGAGCGGTGCCGGCGGTTCCATGTGGATGTGCGCGTAGGCCGAATGCGGCAGGGACAGTTGGTCCTGCAGCGACGGCCTGCACACCACGAACAGCTGGCGCGCCGCATCGGGGCCGCAGGTCTGCTGCAGGCTGATCAGCACCCCGCGCCAGAACGCGGCGTCTCCGCTGACCTCTGCGTTGTCAAAGGCGGCCCGCTCCACGCAGGCCATGAAGTGGTCGATGAACCCGGTCTTGAGGAAGGCTTTCATCTGCTCGTCTGGCAGTTTCAGCGCCGCCAGGAACTCGCTGAGCTGCACCAGACGCTCGGGCTGCTTCTTGTACTGGCGCTGCGCGGCCTTCATCGCGGCCTTCAGCACTTGCTGGTCGCTGGCCCCGTCCTCGCGGGGGCTTTGCACCCTGTCTCTCACCGCGTTGTGGAGTTCGCTGAATCGCTTCCCGATGTAGTGAAACGGCTTCTTGTCCTGTATTTGCTTGCGTTCCATGGCTTGCTTCGACTCGGTTGAAAAGGTGGGGCCTGGGTAATGAAGCCGGACACCGTGTTCCCCATGGCCTTCTCTCATCAAAGCTTCGTGAGAGCTCCACCCGGACGCGCCGCCCCGCGTCGGCCACCTCGCCTTTGGCATGATCCGGCCCAGTGCGGCGCCCTTGCCGCGAAGGACCTTGGCATGAACCACCCCATCGTGATCGTCGGCGGCGGCGCCGGCGGCCTTGAGCTCGCCTGCAAGCTGGGCCGCCGACTCGGGCCCGAGCGCGTCACCCTCGTCGACCGCCAGCTCTTCCACATCTGGAAACCCTCGCTGCACGAGGTCGCCGCGGGCACGCTGGACATCCACCAGGAGGGCCTGTCGTACGAGATGCTCGCGCACGACAACCGCTTCACCTTCTGCCTGGGCGCGTTCAAGGGCCTGAACGCCGATCAGCGCGTGATCACCGTGGACGCGGTGCACGACGAGCATGGGGAGCAACTCATCCCCGAGCGCACGCTCGTGTATGGCCAGCTGGTGCTGGCCCTGGGCAGCACGGCCAACCACTTCAACGTGCCCGGCGCGGCCGAGCACACCATGTCGCTCAACCAGCCGGCCGACGCGGAGCGCTTCCGCCAGCGCATGCTCAAGCTGCTGACGGCGGCCGAGCTGCGCAAAAGCGCGGGCGTGGAGGCCGCGGTGCGCGTGGTCCTCATCGGCGGCGGCGCCACCGGCGTGGAACTGGCGGCCGAGCTGCGCGAGGCCAGCCAGGTGCACACGCGCTACGGTTTTCGCCGGCTCGATGGCCTGCGCGACGTGCAGCTCACCCTCATCGAAGGCGCGGATCGCATCCTGGCGCCGCTGCCCGAGCGGGTGTCGGCCTCGGCCACTGCGCTGCTGCGCGAGCGGGCGGTGAACGTGGTCACAGGATGCCGCGTAGCGGGCGTGACGTCCGACGCGGTGACCGACACCGAGGGCCGCAGCTTCCCCGCCGACCTGGTGGTGTGGGCGGCCGGCATCAAGGCGCCGGCGCTGTTGGGCGAGCTCGGCCTGCCGGTGACCCGCTCAGGTCAGGTGGAGGTGGAGGCGGACCTGCGCGTGAAGGGCCACGAGGCGATTCACGCACTGGGCGACTGCGCGGCCTGCGCGCTGCCGGGCGGTGGCCTGGTGCCGCCACGCGCGCAGGCCGCGCACCAGCAGGCGAGCTACCTCGCCAGGCGGCTGCGCGACCTGAGCGAAGGCCGCGCGCTCGACAAGGAGCCGTACCGGTACCGCGACCATGGGTCGCTGGTGTCGCTGGGCACGCAGAGTTCGGTGGGCAGCCTCATGGGCAACCTGTTCGGATCCACGTGGTTCGTGCAGGGGCTGTTGGCGCGGGTGATGTACACCAGCCTGCACCTGATGCACCACCAGGCGGTGCTGGGGACGGCGCGCACGGCGACGCTGGCGGTGGCCCGGTTTCTGGTGAAGCGGGCAACACCCCTGGTGAAGTTGCACTGACCCTCACGCGCTGCGCTTGAACATCGCGAGCAGGCCGCCCGCGACCACGAACAGCGTGCCGAACACGCGGTTGAGCGCGCGGATGTGCGCGGTGGACTTGAGCGTGCGCAGCAGGCGCGCGGCCAGCGCGGTGTAGCCCGCCATCACCACCAGGTCGGTGAAGCCCAGGGTCAGGCCGATCACCAGGTACTGCGGCGCCAGCGGCTGCGTAAGGTCGAGGAACTGCGGCACCACGGCGAGCAGGAAAACCGTGCCCTTGGGGTTGAGGGCGTTGATGATCCAGCCGCGCGTGATGAGGTCGCGCGGGCGGCGGCTGGTGGCCGCTTCATCACCATTGGCCAGGGGCCGCGCGGGCGCGCGCCATTGCTGGATGCCCAGCCACACCAGGTAGGCCACGCCGGCCCACTTGACGATGAGGAAGGCCGTGCTGGATGCGGTGACCAGCGCGCCCAGGCCCACGGACACCACCAGCATCTGCGTCCAGATGCCCAGCACGAGGCCGAGGGTGGTGAGGTAGCCGCGGCGGAAACCGTGCGATAGGCCGGCGCTCATGGCAGCCACGGCGCCCGCGCCGGGCGAGATGCTGATGGCCCAGGAGGCGGCGAAGAAAGCAAGCCAGGTGGCGAATTCCATGGTGGTCGATCGGCGTGGGAAACAGGGCTGTGGATGCTAGCGCTGCGCGCCCGACCCCACGCGACCACAGGTCGCCCGGCGCGCGTTCAGTTCACGCGCAGCTTGAACTGCAGCATGAACGCGCCGTCCACGTTCTTCATGGAAGGGATGAGGCCCAGGTTGATGCCGAAGCGCCGGCCTTCGATGGAGGCCATGGGCAGGGCGGCGAAGAAGGTGCCACCGCGCTTGAGCGCGGGGTAGCCGTTCATGACGCCGATGGCCGCGCCGAGCTTGACCGGGCCAAGGCTCCAGGGCTGCCAGTTCACCGCCGCGTACTGCGAGTGCTTGCCCAGGCTGTTGTCGTAGACACCGGCCATGAAGGCGACCTGCTCGGAGGTGCGCCACTCGATGCCGAAGCCGAAGTTGCGCTCGTTGTAGCGGTTGCTGCGGTCGAAGTGGCGGGAGAAGCCGCCCACGTTGAGCCAGATCTCGGGCGCGCTGGCGGCGGTGGCCGGTGCGGCGCCATCGTCCTGGGCCGCGTTGACCGCCAGAGGCAGGCCCAGGGCCAGGGGGGCCAGCAGGGCCGAAACGAAACCGAAGCCGGGGGAGCGCACGAACATGGGTCACCTTGAACACGTTGGCTCCGGTGGAGCCCTGGCCATGTTCTCGGCCGTTGACCCGGTGCGCTGAAAGCCTCCGATCGGGTTCAGTGACCGATCGGGGCGGGAGCGTGACGCTTTGCCCGCTCAGCGGCGGCGCGGCGTCGCGGGGCCACGGCCTTCCAGGTGGCGGAAGTTGATGCGGCCCTTGGTGAGGTCGTAAGGCGAAAGTTCGAGGGAGACGCGATCACCCGCGAGGATGCGGATGTGGTTCTTCTTCATCTTGCCGGCGGAATAGGCAATGAGCTGGTGCCCGTTGTCGAGGGTGACGCGAAAACGCGTGTCGGGCAGCACCTCGTTGACGATGCCCATCATGTCGATCAGTTCTTCCTTGGCCATGCGGTCCTTTCGATAGATTGCACGCGCCCGGCACACAGGCGGCGCCCGCGACCGGCAATCGGCCACGGTGGCAGGGGGCGTGAAAAAGGCCATCTGGGGGCGATGGCCGGCGATCGGCCCGGGGCGGGGGGCCGGGCCTGGTGCGCGGTGGCGCGCGCAAAACCCAAGGATTTTACCGGTCGAGGCTCAGCGGCGCTCGGGGAGCTCGATCTTGACCTCGAGCACGTCGAGGTTGTCCTGCCGCTCGAGCTGGACCTTGATGTCGTCCGGATTGATGCGGATGTACTTGCCGATCACGGCCACCAGCTCGCGCTGCAGGGAGGGCAGGTAGTCGGGTTCGGCGGCGCTGCGCCCCGAGCGCTCGTGCGCCAGGATGATCTGCAGCCGCTCCTTGGCGACCGACGCGGTCTTCTTCTTCTCACCCAGCAGGAAGGACAGCAGGGACATGCCTCATTTCCCTCCGAACAGGCGCTTGAAGAAGCCGGCTTTTTCGGCTTCGATGAAGCGCAGGGGCTTGTCGTGGCCGAGGAAACGATCGATCACGTCACCGTAGGCCTCGGCCACGTCGCTGCCCTTGAGGTGGATGGCCGGCGTGCCCTGGTTGGACGCGGTCAGCACCGATTCGCTTTCGGGGATGACGCCGATGAGCGGGATGCGCAGGATGTCCTGGATGTCCTGCAGCGAGAGCATCTGGCCGTCGGCCACGCGCGTGGGGTTGTAGCGCGTGATGAGCAGGTGCTCCTTGATGGGGTCCTTGCCTTCGATGGCGCGGCGGGTCTTGCTGGACAGCATGCCCAGGATGCGGTCGGAATCGCGCACGCTGGAGACCTCGGGGTTGGTCACCACCAGGGCCTCGTCGGCGTAGTGCATGGCCATGAGCGCACCGGCTTCGATGCCGGCGGGCGAATCGCAGACGATGTAGTCGAAACCCATGCCGCTGAGGTCGTCGAGCACGCGCTTGACGCCTTCCTGGTTGAGGGCGTCCTTGTCGCGCGTCTGGCTGGCGGCCAGGATGAACAGGTTGTCGACCTGCTTGTCCTTGATGAGCGCCTGGTTGAGGTTGGCTTCCCCCTGGATGACGTTGATCAGGTCGTACACCACGCGACGCTCGCAGCCCATGATGAGGTCGAGGTTGCGCAGGCCGACGTCGAAGTCGATGACGGCGGTCTTGTGGCCACGCAGGGCCAGGCCGGTGGCAAAGCTGGCGCTGGTGGTGGTCTTGCCCACCCCTCCCTTGCCGGAGGTGACGACGACGATTCGGGTCATGGAATGGCTCCGTGGATGCGTGTGAAGGTTCAGGTCGGCAGGGCGTCGATGACGAGCCGGTCGCCCTCGGCGTTGCTGTGCAGGCGCACCTGGGCGGGCTTGCCCAGCAGGGATTCAGGCAGGGGGACTTCGCTGGTGCGGTAGACGCCGGCGATGGAGATGAGTTCGGGCGCCATGGCCAGGGAAAAGATGCGCGCCTGCGCATTGCCGCGCGCGCCGGCCATGGCCTTGCCGCGCAGCGGCGCGTAAACGTGGATGTGGCCATCGGCGATGACCTCGGCACCCGGGTTGACCATGGCCATGACCACGAGGTCGCCCCCGCGCGCGTACACCTGCTGGCCCGAACGCAGGGGCTTGTCGATGACCAGGGCACCGGGCGCCGGAACGGGTGGCGGCGCAGGCGCGGGCGCCGCACTGGCGGCCGGTTCGGCCGCCTTGCCCTGGCGCGTGAGCAGCGGGGCGTCGGCCAGGGGCAGCCCGGCGGCCTGGGCCGCGGCGCGCTGCGCCTCGCCCGCCACGTTCACGGCCACGGGGTGCAGGCGGTGCGCGCGAAGCAGCTCGCTCACCTGCAGCAGGTCGGGCAGGGCCTCGTCCCCGCTCAGGCCCTGCAGGTCGATGAGTAGCGGGTCGTGGTCGAAGAAGTCGGGCTGGTCGCCGTAGCGCTGGCCGAACTCGCGGCGCAGCAGATCGAGGTCGCCCGACTTGAGCAGCAGCGCCAGCAGCGGCAGGTGAACGCTCTTGAGGTCGAAGCTGGCGGGCGCTTGGCCGCCGAGGGACACGGGCATTGCGAAAGGCGGGCGGGCGAAAGCCGCGCAGTGTAGCAGCGGGTGTCGCGGCCTTTGGTGAGCAACTGTCACCGGACGCTGGAACAACTTTGTGGGCAATTCCGGGACAAGCCATGACTTGTCCACAGCCGGCGGCCCCCACCGCGGTTTGTCCCCAATCGTGTGCCGCGTTCAGGCGGGTACTTCACACAGACTTGTCAGGATCGAAAAATCCTTGTCACGAAAGGACAAGGGGCGCTTGTCCACAGCGGACGGCGCCCCTTATCTACTACGACTAATTTAAGTAATTGATTCAGTAAGAAGAAGTCAGAGACGGGGTTGGCGCGGTTCGCCATGGCCTTTGAAGCCCTTGCCGCCGTGGTCCATGCGGTGCATCCGGTCCGTGGGTCCGTGGTGGCCCACGTGCCGCATGCCACCGATGCCCATGCCGCGCTGCGCGTCGAAGGCCTTCTGCTGCGGGGGCGTGAGCTGGGCATAGAACTGGCGGATCGCGTCGTGGCGCTGGGCCATCTGGCGGTCGCGCTCGGCCTTCATGGCGTCCAGGCGGTCCAGGCGCTGGGGCGTGCTGAGCTTGGCCCAATCGGCGCGGCTGAGGCGTTCACCCGCGGGCCGGGCGGTGGGTCGGGTTTTGGCGAGGAAGTCGTTCCAGGCCGTTTCCTGCTCGGGTCGCAGTTGCAGGCTGTCCTTCAGGCGCGACTGGTGCTCGGCGATGCGCTGCTGCATCCGCTCCATGCGCTGCGCGTGGCGTTGCGGGTCGTGGCGCGGGGTCTGCGCCTGGGACAGGGTGGCGCTGGCGGCGGGCGCCGGCTGGGCCGGCGCACCGGTGCTCTGGGCCAGGGCGCCGAAGGACAGGGCGGTGATGGCGGTGGCGGCGGCGGTCACGGCGAAGGCGCGGCGGCCGAAGATCGAGGGTTTCATGGGCACTCCTGTGAGACGTTGGGACCACCGGCTGGTGGCGTGGGTCTCACTGTGCGCGGGCTCTGTGCAGCAAAGTGGCAGGCTCTGTGAGGTTCTTGTAAAGATCCGTGTCGATGCCGCCGCCCAGGTCGTCCAGGATGGGGCAGTCGGGCCGGTCGTTGCCGGGGCAGCGCTGCACCAGGTCCTGAAGGGTGCGGCGCATGGCTTCCAGCGCGGCGATGCGTTCGGCCAGGTCGTCGATGTGCTTCTGCGCGATGCGCTTGACCGTGTCGCTGCTGCGCCGCCGGTTGTGCCAGAGGTTCACCAGGTCGCGGATCTCGTCGAGGGTGAAGCCCATGTCGCGCGCGCGGCGGATGAAGCGCAGGGTGTGCACGTCGGACTCGGCGTACTGGCGGTAGTTGCTGTCGGTGCGGTGCACCGCACCGAGCAGGCCCAGGCCCTCGTAGTGGCGCAGCATCTTGGGCGAGATGCCGCTGAGTTGCGCGGCCTGGCCGATGTTGACCGGCCAGGTGGTGGCGTGGGTGTCCATCACGCCGCGACCGTGTAGCCTTCTTCGCGGATGGCCGCGGCGATCTTCTCGCGCGACGCGGTGCTGTCGACCTCGACGCGGTTCTGGGGCCGGTCGATGCGCACCTCGGCCTGCGGGTCGAGCTGCTTGATGGCGTTGGTGACGCTGCGCTCGCAGTGGCCGCAGGTCATGCCTTGCACGTTGAAGGTCTGGTTCATGGAATGGCTCCTGTGTTGGGGTAAAGGCATTCTCAAGCTTCACATGGTGTCAAGGTCAAGCGTGCGGGTTAGCGATGTGTTCATGGGCTTGACCTGTGTCAAGGCCCGGGCGGCCATCGCGTGGGAAGCTGTGGACCCCCAGTCCGAGGAGACACACCATGAAGCGCGACGCCCTGAGCACCATCCGCGACGAACACGCGAGCCTGTCGGCCATGCTGCGTTCCATGCTCGTGATGATCGAACGGGGGCCGGAGACGGACGGTCCCGAGCGCTTCTTCGATGTGCTGCGCGCGATGCTGTTCTACATCGGCGAATTTCCCGAACGGCTGCATCACCCGAAGGAGTCGGACCTGCTGTTTCCCCGCGTGGCGCGGGCCGCACCACAGACCATGGAGGCGATCCGTCGCCTGGAGAAGGACCACCTGGGTGGCGAGAACCGCGTGCGCGGCTTGATGCACCTTTTGCTGGCCTGGGAGTACCTGGGCGAGCCCCGGCGCCGCGAGTTCGTGAGCGAGGCGAAGGACTATGTGAACTTCTACCTGGCCCACATGAAGCTGGAGGAGCAGGTGGTGCTGCCCGCCGCCGAGCAATGCCTTGACGAGGCCGACCGCCGCGCGCTGGACGCGGCCTTTGCCAACCACGTGGACCCCTTGAGCCCGGAGGGTTCGCGCGACCCGGCCTTCGACCGGCTGTTCACGCGCATCGTTCGCCTGGCACCGTCGCCCGTGGGCGTTGGCTGAGGCTCAGTCGGCCAGCGCGGCGAGCAGTTCGTCGAACACGCTCAGCAGCCGTTCCACGTCCGCCGGCGTGGTGGCGGGGCTGGCGAGCATCATGTTGTGGAAGGGCGTGAGCAGAACGCCTCGGTTGAGCATGAAGAGGTGGGTCAGCGATTCGAGTTCGCCTTGGGCGAGTTCGCGCACGTCCTGCGCGTGGCGCGGTGTGCGTGGCATGTAGTGCAGTTCCAGCCGCGCGCCCAGCCGCGTCACGGTCCAGGGGCGGCCGGCGGCGCGCAGGCGCTTCACCAGGCCGTCCTGCAGCAAGGCGGCGATGGCCAGCATGTGCGCGTAGTTCGCCTCGGTGTGCAGGTGGGTGAGCGACGCTTCCAGTGTGGCGAGGGCCAGGGCGTTGCCCGAGAGGGTGGTGCCAATGCCGCTGTGGCCCTCGGGCGCGGCCTCCTTGGCACGCACCATGCGCTGAGCGAGCGTGCTCGTCACGCCGTACACCGCGCAGGGCAGGCCGCCAGCCACGGCCTTGCCGACCACGAGGGCGTCGGGCTCGAGGCCGTGGGCGCGGGCGTAGCCGCCCAGGGCGGTGGAGATGGTGTGGGTCTCGTCCATCACGAACAACGCGCCGTGCCGGCGGCAGAGTTCGCGCGCCACCGGCCAATAGCCCGTGTTGGGCGGGATCAGGCCGCAGTTGGTGAGCGCGGGTTCGGCCAGCAGGCAGGCCACGTCGTGGCGCGAGAGCGCGGCTTCGAGCGCCGCCAGGTCGTTGAACGGCACGACGCGCGTGTGGGCGTGGTGGTTGTGCACCTGGCCCAGCAGGGAAGGGCGGCGCACGGTGGTGCCCGAGGCCGCGTCCAGGTCCACGAGGGTGTCGTCCACCGCGCCGTGGTAGCAGCCATCGAACACCAGCACCTGGGGCCGGCCGGTGGTGGCGCGCGCCCAGCGCAGCAGGAAGCGGTTGGCGTCGCTGGCCGACAGGGCCAGCTGCCAGACGGGCAGGCCGAACACGCGCTGCAGGGCCTCGCCCACGGCCAGGGCGTGCGTGGACGGCAGCATGCAGGTCAGGCCGCGTTCGGCCTGCTGGGCAATGGCTTGCGCCAGCGGCTCGGGGCTGTGGCCGAACATGGCGCCGGTGTCGCCCAAGCAGAAGTCGCTGTAGCGCAGGCCGTCGGCGCAGAACAGCGTGGCGCCCTGCGCGCGTTCGACCGCCAGCGTGGCGGGGCCTGGCCAGTCGCGCATCCAGTGCAGGGGCACGCCGAACAGGAAGTGGGCGCGCGCGGCCTCGGCCTGGGCCATGGAACGCGGGTGGGTGGCGACGAAGCGTTCCGACTCCTGGCGCCGCAGGGCCACGAGCCGTTCGGAGGAGATGACCGGGGCGTTCATGCGGCCACTCTACGGCCTGCGGCGCGATCGGCACAGGGCCAGTGCGTGGCGGGGTCGAAGGACCGGCGCGACAGCGCGTGCCAGGGCCGGCATCCACAATGCCGGCCATGCACCCGCCGACACCGCTGCCGCTGATGCGCCTGGCCCTGGCCCTTTCGCTTGGCGCCGCCGTGTCGCTGGGCGTGACGCGCTTTTCCTACGGCCTGTTGTTGCCGCCCATGCGCGACGACCTGGGCTGGAGCTACACCCTGGCGGGCAGCATGAACACGGTCAACGCGGTGGGCTACCTGCTGGGCGCGCTGTTGACGCCGCTGCTCATGCGCCGCCTGGGGCCGTCGGCGCTGTTTCTGTGGGGCGGCTGGCTGGCCACGCTGCTGATGGGTGTGGCGGGCTTTCTGGTGGAGCCGGGGGCGCTGCTCGCGCAACGCCTGCTGGCGGGGGTGCTGAGCGCGTTCCAGTTCATCGCGGGCGGGCTGCTCGCGGCTCGCCTGGCCGCGCGCGACACGGCGCGTGGCAGCCTGCTGCTGGGCCTGTACTACGGCGGTGCAGGCCTGGGCATCGTGGCTTCGGCGCTGGCGGTGCCGCTGCTGTTGCACGCCGCCGCCGCCCAGGCGCATGCCTGGGCCTGGGCCTGGTGGGGGCTGGCGCTGCTGTGCGCGCTGGCTTCGGCCTTCATGGCCTGGCCGGTGCGGGTGCTGGACGGATCGGCGCCGCCCGTGAGCGAGGTGCCTGGCGCAGCGATCGGCCAAACGTCTGCAAGCCTGCGCGACATGGCTTGGTTGCTGATGGGCTATGGCCTGTTCGGCGCGGGCTACATCGGCTACATGACCTTCTCGGTGGCGCTGCTGCGCGAGCAGGGCCTGTCGGCGCCGGGCATCACCACCTACTTCACTTTGCTGGGCGTGGCGGTGGTGGTGGCGCCGCGCGTGTGGGCCAGCCTGCTGGATCGCGAACGCGGCGGTGGGGCTTTCGCGCGCTTGAACGCCTTGTTGGCGGTGGCCGCCTTGCTGCCGGTGCTGGCCAGCGGGTGGGTGGTGGCGCTGGTGTCGGGCCTGCTGTTCGGCGTTTGTTTTCTTTCGGTGGTGGCCTCGACCACGGCCTTCGTGCGCCACAACCTGCCGCCGGCGGCGTGGGCGCGTGGCATCAGCCGCTTCACCATCTGTTTCGCGGTGGGGCACATCGTGGGCCCGGTGCTCACGGGCCTGATCAGCGACGGCCCGGGCGGCCTGGCGCGTGGCCTGGTGTTCTCTGCCGTGGCGCTGGCCGTGGGGGCCTTGTTCGCGTGGCGTCAACGCCCGCTGTGAGGGCGTGGCGGCGCCGCGAACGGCAGGGCCCCTGCCTCCTTTGGCGGGACTCCCTGGGCACAATTTCGGCATGCGCCGATTCACCCGACTCGCCCTGTGGTTCCTCTTGCCCCTGCTCGTGCTGGCGGGCCTGCTGCTGGCCTTGCAGCGCTGGGTGACGGGCGAGGGTTTTCGCGATCGCCTGGCCGCCGAGGCGAGCGAGCTGCTAGGGGCGCCGGTGCGCGCACAGGCCATCGGCCTGGCGCTGTGGCCGGTGCCGGGCGTCGCGGTGGACGGCCTGAGCGTGCAGGCGCGCACGCCGCTGTCGTTGCAGCGGGTGGAACTTCGGCCGCGCTGGTCGGCCTTGCTGGCCGGGCAACTGCGCGTGCAGACCCTGGTGGTGCGCCAGGCGGTGCTGCCCGAGGCCACCATCGCGCTCCTGGGCGCGCGTATCGGAGCGGCGAACGCCAAGCCAGCACCGGCGGACGGCGATGAAGCGATCGATTTCTCGCTGCTGCCGCGCGAGCTGGTGCTCGACGAGGTGAGCTGGCTGGCGGCCGATGGCGCGCGGACCACCGTGAACGCCGATCTGCGCTTCGCCGAGGACGGGTGGCCGGCCAAGGCGGATCTGGCCATCGTGGGCGGGGCGCTGCGCGGCACCACGGCCACGTTGCGGCGCGAGGGCGAGGCCACGGCCTGGGCGCTGGACGCTCGCGTCGGTGGTGGCCGGGTGCGCGGACCTGTCGAGGTGAAACTGCCCGGGCCTGGCGCGGCGGAGCGGCGCGTGGTGCTCGAAGGCTCGCTGCGCACCGACAACGTGGAGGTGTCGGCCCTGACGGCGCCGAGCAAGCCGCTCACGGGGCGGCTGCAGGCCGAGACCACGCTGGGTGCGCGCTTTCCCGAGCGCGTGAGCGCGGACGCACTGGTCACGGCCCTGCGCAGCGACACGCGCTTCACGGTGACCGGCGCCACATTGCACGGCCTGGACCTGGTGCGGGCCGTGAGCACGGTGGGCCTGTCCAGCGGCGGCCTCACGCAGCTCGACACGCTGGCGGGTCAGGTGTCGACGCGGGGCAAGGCCATCCAGCTGTCGAACCTGGTGGCGAGTTCGGGCCTGCTGGCGGCCACGGGCGACGTGGCGATTTCCCCGAGCCGCGCGCTGTCGGGCCGGGTGCGCGTGGACGTGACGCGCGGCGCCACGGCCGGTGTGGTGGGCGTGCCGCTGGCCGTGGGCGGCACCCTGGACGACCCGCAGGTGACGCTGACGCGTGCGGCGCTGCTGGGCGCGGCCATCGGCACGGCGGTGATGCCGGGGGTGGGCACGGGGGCGGGGGCCAACCTCGGGGACCGCCTGGGTGAGGGCATCAAGGACCTGTTCGGCGGAAAGCGGTAGGCACCGCGCCGGCCGGGCTGTGGGTCAGTGTCCCGCTTCGGGGTCCAGCTCGTACTTGGCCACTTCCACGCCCAGCAGTTCGTCGAGTTCGTGCAGAAAGCGCTGGCCTTGACGAGCGGATGCGGCGGCGTCCGGACCGGGCACGATGGCGTGGCCCAGCACCGAGACATTGCCTTCGAAGCGCCTCAGCGCTTGGCCGGGTGCGAGGTTCAAGGTGCAGAAGCCGATGCCGTGGCGTTGCAGCAGCGCATCCAGCCGGGCCTGAGTGAAAGCGCCGGACACGGTGCCCGCCTCGCGCGCGCCGATGAGTACGACGGTGGCTGCGCCCTGGATGGCGGCCGGGTCGGGCGTGATGTCTTCGCCCAGGTGCAGGCGCACCAGCCAGCGGAACGCGTCCTGGCCTGAGACCGATTCGTAGGCCTGTGGCCCCACGCCACCCATCATGCGGCCGTTGATCTCGACCAGGCAGGGTCCATCCTCTTCCAGGATCACCTCCACGTGGTACAGGCCGAAGCGCAGATCGACCGCTTGGAACACCTCGCGCACATACGCCTCCAGGGCCACCCGGCGTTCGGCGCTCAGCCCCGAGGGCATGCAGTAACCGATTTCCAGCAGCTCGTTGTGGCGCGAACGGTAGCGCGTGGTGGTGGCGTAGATGCGCACGTCGCCGTTGACCACGACGACCTCGACGGAATGCAGCGAGCCGCTGACGTAGGCTTCGAGGATGTATTCGCGGTTGACGATGTGGTTGATCATGGGGTCGCTCTGGCGTCGCGCGTCTTGCAGCGTGGCGACGAAGCGCTGGAAATCGCTCTCGGTGCGGCACACAGCCGAGAACTGCTTGCCGAAGCCGCGCGTGGGCTTGACGACCAGGGGGGCGCGCAGGCGCGGCGCCTGCCCGGCCAGCAACTGGTCCTCGCTTATCACCTCGAAGCCGGGTGAGCGCAGGCCCGCGCGTCGCAGCGCAGCGCGGCAGCGGTCCTTGAAGACGGCGTTCTCCAGGGCGTTGGCGCCCGGCGTGAGGACCCCGATGGCCTCGGCCGCCCGTGCCACGGGCAGGATGGCGGCCTCGGAGGTGGTGATCACGGCGTCGAGCCTGCCGTGGCGCTCGCCGAGTTCGCGCAGCGCGTCGACGAGCCCGTCGCCACCCAGGGAGGGAATGCGCAGGTGCTCGTGCAGGTGGATCAAGTGCGGTCGCAGACGCGCCGCGTCGGCACTGGAGATGGCGAGGAAGGAGCTGTCGCGTGGTTCGATGAAGCTGACGCGACACCCCAATTCGCGTGCCGAGCGGAAGGCGTTCAGTCCGGCGATGGTCGAGTCAACGAAGGCGATGTGGGGAAGGTTCATGGTTCGGGCAGCGTGGGATGGGCGGAGGCAGGCGTGACGACGCGGCGTGCCAGCCACCGCAACAGCGCCTGGCCGGCGAAGTAGCCCAGCGCCAGGCACAGGGCCGTGCCGCTGAGGCCGATGGGCCCGATGAGCAGGGCACCGACGCCTCCGGTGAGCATCAGGCCTGCATAGACGAGCGCGTACTGCAGCGTGGCCACGAGCGGCATGTTGGCCGGAGGCGTGGCGAGCACGATGTCGCTCTGCAAGCGGAAGAAGGCGAGTTCGAAGCAGAAGAAGTAGACGAAGTAGCTGGTGAAGCTGGCGGCGACGCCGGGCAGCTCGCAGGCCGCGAGCATGGCGATGGCACAGACGGGGGTGACCACCGCCAGGCCCGGTGCGCGCTGACGGCGGCTGAGCGCGCTGTAGGCCAGTGCCCCCAACACCGCCGCGAGGCTGGCGGTGATCTGGAGCACGCCGACATGGAAGGTTCCGGGCAATCCCAGGTGGTGGGCGGGCAAGGCCACGCGGGAGAGGTTGTAGAAGCCTTGGAAGCAGGCGCCGAGCAGCACGAAGCCCAGCAGGCTGTCGCGCAGCGCGGGGGTGTGCCGCAGCAGCGCCACGGCGTGCGTGAGGCTGGCGGTGGAGCGCTCGCCGGTGGCATCGGGCGCCGGGTGCGGCAGCCACAGCGCGCAGGCGGCCGCCAGGCCCATGAGCGAGGTGGTGGCGAGGGCGGCGCCCGAGAGGGTGAGCCGGCCCGGAAAGAAGGCGAGGAGGGCACCGGCCAGGGCGCCCGCAATGAACTGCGCGGTGAGGGTGAGTGGCACGGTGTGGCGCACGTCCTGCGCGCTGAAGTAGCGCTTGATGGCCACGATGCGGGCCACGCGCTGCAGGGCATCGAGCGTGCCCACCACGGCCGCGCCGATCAGCACGCTCCAGGTGCTCAGGGTGGTGGCCAGGAACAACACGGCGCAGCCGCACGCGCCTGCCGCGTTGGCTGCGAACAGCAGAGGGCGCGGCCCTACGCGCGCGGCCACTTGGTTGAGCTGAAAGGCCAGCAGCACGGGCATCACCAGGGGCGCGACGAGCACGAACTCGGAGACCAGCAGATTGTCGAGCGTGTGGTAGGCGTGCTGGGCGAGGTAGAGGTAGACGAACATGCTCGCCGAAATGGCGGACAGGTTGATGGTCCACAGCAGAGCCGTCAGGCGCCGGGTGCTCACCGGAAGGCGCTCCTCATGCGGGCACGGGCTCGTGGTTCAGCGCGCCCAGCCGGCGCTCGAATTCCTCGCCGTAGCGGCGCCGTTCCCAGGCATTGAACGAGACGATCATGATGTCGCGATGCCCCGGCCCCGGGCCAGCGGGCAGGATGTCGGTGGCGTGGTGCCACATCCTGTCGTCGGCCATGACGATGGCTTCCTGCGGCTGCAGCACGTCTTCGAAGAAGCAGGGGCCGCCGCCCGTGGGCATGAGCTGGCTCACGCCGCCGGTGATGTTGTGGCGCGAGAAGATGGCGTTCATGACGAAGTCGTGGCCGTCGCGGTGTGGGCCTTCGGGCACGGCGATGCCCTTGATGTCGGTAGAGGTGATCACCCGCACCTGGTGCACGTTGATCTGGTAGAGCCGGTCCTGTTCGAGCCAGGCGGCGCGGGCGCCCGCCGCCACCTGGGGCGTGGGGTCGAAGCGGATCGGCTCGAACTCGCGGCGCACGCCGCCCACCACGCCGTTGTACTGGCGGGACTGGATGAAGGGCCGGTGCGGCAGCCGTTCCGTGCGCCAGTCGTCTCCTTCGTACCAGAGACGGAACTGTGAGAAGCGACGGTAGCGCTGCGAGCCGCCGGTATAGGGGTCGAGGGGGAGCGTGTCGAACTCGCGCATGGCGTCGTCGGACAGCGGTGGAACGGTGAAGCGGGCGTAGGGGCGGATGGGGTCGGACATGGGACTGGTTTCGGAGTGGGTACGTGCGGGGGGTGTGATGAAGGGAGATCAGGCGGCGGCAGGTTCGCGTTCGGCTGCACAGGCCCGCAGGGCCTCCCCGATGCGTTGCATGGCCTTGTCGATGTCGTCGTCGCTGATCGTGAGCGCCGGCAGCAGGCGCATCACGGCACCGTGGCGCCCGCCGGTTTCCACGATGACGCCCTGGTGGAAGCAGGCGCGCTTGAGGCGGCGGGCCAGGGCGCCGTCGGGCGCGCCGTCGCGAGGGCTCACGATCTCCAGGCCCAGCATGAGGCCGCGGCCGCGGATGTCGCCGAGGCAGGGGAAGGTGCCGGCGAGTTCACGCAGGCCCTGGCGCAGCCGCTCGCCGCTGGCGGCGGCGCGCGCAGGCAGGTCGTGGTCGCGCAGGAAGCGCATCGTGGCCGCGCCAGCGGCCAGCGCGATCTGGTTGCCGCGGAAGGTGCCCGCGTGCGCACCGGGCAGCCAGGCGTCGTGGCGCTGGTGGTAGGCAAGCACCGCGAGCGGAAAGCCACCACCCAGGGCCTTGGACAGCACGATCGCGTCGGGCACGATGCCCGCGATCTCGTGCGCGAACATCTGACCACTGCGGCCGAAGCCGGTCTGCACCTCGTCAATGACAAGAGGGACGCCATGGCGCGCGGTGATATCGCGCAGCCCGCGCAACCAGCGGGCCGAGGCGGGGATGCAGCCGCCTTCGCCCTGGATGGCCTCGACCATGACCAGGGCGGGCGGGGTGATGCCGCTTTCGGGGTCGCCGAGCGCGCGGTCGAGGTAGCGCAGGCTCAGGGTCTCGCCTTCTTCACCGCCGACGCCGAAGGGGCAATGCCGCGCGTGGGGGAAGGGGAACGGAAAGAAGTGCACGCCGGCGCCCGAGTGCGGCACGGGCGTCTTGGGGCCCAGGTTGCCCATGAGCGCCATGGCACCGGCCGTCATGCCGTGGTACGCGCCGTGGAAGGCGATGACCGCGTGGCGCCCGGTGGCCGTCTTGAAGAGCTTGAGCGCGGCCTCGACGGCGTCGGCGCCGCAAGGGCCGCAGAACTGCAGGCGGCAGTCGCGCGCGAAGGCGGGGGGCAGGGTGCTCAGGAGCTGCTCGATGAAGTCCAGCTTGCTGGGTGTGGCGAGGTCGAGCCCCTGCTGAAGGTGGCCGGCGCCGAGGAATTCACCCACCGCAGCCATGACGGTGGGGTGGTTGTGGCCCAGCGGCAGGGCGCCCGCGCAGGCCAGCAGATCGATGTAGTCGCGGCCATCGCTGTCCCAGATGGTGGAGAGCGAACCCCGCGTGAACAGGCGGTCGAACGTGCGCGCGTAGGTGCGGGCGTTGGACTCGCGCTCGGCGACGAGCTTCAAACCCTTGCTGCAGGCGGTGGCGGATGGGGTCATGGCGGGCGGTGGTGGGAGGTGGCGGGGCCGCATTCGAGCACCCTGGCCGGGCACCGCCTACTACCTGATCGGGCAGTGGCGCGGCCCGCGCAGGGCACTCGCCCGTGCTCAGTGCAGCAGGCCCATCAGCACGGCCTTGACCACGGCCGCCGTCTTGTTGGCCACGCCTAGCTTGTGGGTGGCGTTCTTGATGTGGAACTTGATGGTGTTCTCGGAGATGGTGAGGATTTGAGCCACCTCGGTGGAGGTCTTGCCGACGGCGGTCCAGCGCAGCACCTCGCGCTCGCGCTCGGTGAGGGTGGCGCTGCGGGTGGGCCGTTCGATGCGCAGCATGGCGTCGTGGATGGCCTTGCTGACCAGGGACAGCAGTGGCTCCACGTGCTGCAGGTCGCCATCGTCGGGCGGCGGCCCCTCGCGTGTGAGACTGAAGATGCCGCGCACACCGAGGGCACGGGGGGAGGACACGCCCTGCGCCCAGCCCGCGCCGTTGGCAGATGCCCGCCACACGAAGGGCAGGTTGGAGAACCGGCAGTGCGCGATGGCCGGATCGGCGTCGGCGCGGCTGAGGTCGTGCGGGGGCCGCGAGATCAGGTGGTTGTGCAGGGTGAGCACCACCGCCCGCGAGTGCAGCAGCCAGGTGCTTTGCAAATAGCAGAAGCGCTCGAAGCCGAGCGCTTGCGCGGCGTCGCTGGCGATCGACGTCAGTTCCTGTCGGTTCGTTGCGGTCTGTGCCCGGCCGAGCCAGTGCCTGTGCCATGCGTCCATGCGCTCGTCCCCACCCTGTTGCTTCGGGGGCGCAGTCTCGCGCAAGAGGCGCGAGCAATCATGACGGAGGTGTGATCACATGGCGCGCGGCGCCTGCGCAGAAGTCGGATGGATGCGCTGGATCGGCGCGGCGGCCACGGCCTCGCGGGCGAGCTCGCGGGCGCGGTGCATCAGGGCTCGCGCATCCCAGTCCACGGGCCAGCCCTGCCACAGGCGCAGGCGGCCCTGCACCAGCACGGCCTCGATCTGGCCGCGGTGGGCCAGGCGCACCAGCTCCCAGCCCAGGTCCCAGGACGGCGTGAGCTCGGGTACGTCGAGGTCGATGAGCAGGGCGTCGGCCGCCAGGCCCGGGGCGATGCGCCCGGTGACCCGCGCCAGGCCCGCCGCGTCGGCGCCCGCAGCGGTGGCCATGGCGAGCCAGGTCCAGCCGGCGCCGGTGGAGAAATCGCCCACGTCCATGCCACTGGTGAGGCGTTGCGCGGTCTCGGCCGCGTCCATCAGGCGAAAACCGTCGCTGCGCGTGCCGTCGGTGCCCAGGCCCATCCGGATGCCCAGGCCGTGCATCAGCAGCGCGGGCGCCACGGCGTTGCCTTTCCAGCTGCTGGCCACGGGGTTGTAGCTGACGGCCGCGCCGCTGTCGCGCAGCAGGGCGAGTTCGTGCGGCGTGACCATGGTGGCGTGTGCGGCCAGCAGCTCGGGGCCGAGGGCGCGCGCCTGGTGCAGCACTTCCAGCGGGCGCCGGCCGCGCGCGATGAGCGAGCGTTCGATGGAGGCCAGGTGTTCGTTGAGGTGCACCTGGAACACCGCGCCGGCCTCGCGGCACAACGCGGCCACGCGGGCCAGCATGGCGTCGCCGGCTGCCTCGGGGATGGAGATGGCCAGCGAGGCGTGGAGCAGACCCTCGGGGTGGTGGGCGCTCAGGTGGCGCTCGGCCTCGCGCACGATGTTCGCTGCGGCCGCCTCGTCCAGGCCGGCGTCGTTGCAGGTGCGCGCGAGCACGCAGCGGATGCCGCTTTCCCGCACGGCGGCCTCCAGCGCCTGCAGGCCCAGCTCGGATCGCGTGCCGGCGTCGCACACGGTGGTGAAGCCGCCGCGCAGCGCCTCCAGCGCGGCCAGGCGGGCCGAGACGTGCAGGGCCTCCTCACTCAGGTGCTGCTCCAGCGGCACCCAGATGCGGCGGAAGATCTCCGACGGCTCGCCGAAGGCCAGGGCCTTGCCGAAGGACTGCGTGAGGTGGTGGTGGGTGTCGATGAAGCCCGGCATGAGCAGGCGACGCGGCAGGTCGACGGGTGTGAGGCCGGGGTGGCGTTGCACCACCTCATCGGTGGGGCCGATGTCGGCGAAATGGCCATCGCGCAGCAGCACGGCCAGGCCGGCTTGCGGCACCTCGTCGATGAGGGTGAGTTCGGGGCGCAGCAGCGCTTCAGGGGCGCCGAGGGCGGTTCTCAGGTCCATGGCGGGCTTTCGTGGTCAGGCGAGAAGGAACCAGGCGCCGGTGGCCAGCAGCACGGCGGCCGTGGCGGCCTGCAGCGGCCGGGGGTTGGCGCGGCGCGCCAGGCGGCGGCCGGCCCAGGCGCCCAGCAGCAGGGCGACGGCGATGGTGGCGCCCAGGCGCCAGTCGAGCCGGCCAGCCAGGGCGTGCGCGCCGCTGGCGGCGACGGCGATGGGCAACTGGATGACCTGTGCGGCGACGATGGCGCGCGACAGCGGGCGTCGCATGAGCATGAGGATGGGCAGCAGCATCACCGGGCCGCCGGTGCCCGACAGCGCCGAGCCCAGGCCCACGCCCAGGCCCAGTGCGATCTGCCCGCCCAGGCCGGGCCAGGGGTGGTCGGCGCGGGGGTAGGGCCGGTGCAGGCGCCACAGCGCATGCGCGCCTGAGGCCAGCGCGAGCAGGCCGATCCAGCCGCGCACCGCGTCGCCTGGTGCCCAGGCGGCGAGCGCGGCGCCCGCGCCCGCGCCGAGCAGGGCCGTGAGCATGAGCGGCGCGTCGCGTTGCAGGTGCGCGAGCGCGCCCGAGGCCTTGCCTGTGAGCGCGTAGGCGCCGGTGACGAGAAAGGCCAGGCTGGAGGCGGCAATGGCCTCGGGCAGGGGCACGCCCAACAGGCTGCTGAGCGCGGGCACCACCAGCACGCCGCCGATGGACGTGGCGCCGATGGCCGCGCCGGCCAGCGCGATCACGGCCCAGGCGAGGGCTTCGGTGCCGGTCATGCAGGGTCTGTCATTCCGGTTTGATGTCGGCGGCCTTCACGGCGGCGGCCAGGGTCTCGCGCTCGCGCTTGAGCAGGGCGCCGAACGCGTCGCGCTCCACGCTCAGGGGCCGCAGGCCGGCGGTGTTCATCTTCTCGACCACGGCCGGGTCCTTGAGCACGTCGCGCAGGCCATCGGCCACGCGCTGCACGATGGCCGCGTCCGTGCCGGCGGGCGCGAACAGGCCGTACCAGGCGTCCACGTCGACCGATTTCAGGGCGGGGGTCTCCGCCAGCGCGGGGATCTCCGGCATGGACGGCCAGCGCTGGCGCGTGGTGACGCCGTAGGCCTTCACCTTGCCGTCCTTGATGAAGGGCTGCGCGAGCGAGATCGGCATGACCGCGAGTTCGATCAGGCCGGCCGACAACTCGGTGAGCACCTGTGGGCCGTTCTTGTAAGGCACATGCACGATGTCCACGCCTGCGCCGAGCTTGATGATTTCGGCCGTCAGGTGCATGGACGTGCCCACGCCGTCGGTGCCGTAGTTGAGCTTGCCGGGCGCCTGCCGCGCGGCGGCGATGAGTTCGGTCGTGCCGGCGGCGCCGAGCTTCGGACTGCCGATGAGCACGAAGGGCGAGCTGGCCACGGTGGCGATGGGCGCGAAGTCCTTGAAGACGTCGTAGCGGACGATGGAGGGCTTGACGACCGGTGCCACATTGATCGGGCTGGCCACGGCGAACAGCAGGGTGTAGCCGTCGGCCGCGGCGCGGGCCACGCGCTGGGTGCCGATGGTGCCGGAGGCGCCGGCCACGTTTTCGACGACGAACGGCTGCTTCATGCGCTCGCTCAGCGCCTGCAGGGTGAGGCGCGCGGCGGCGTCCACGCTGCCGCCCGGTGCGAAAGGCACCACGACGGTGACGGCGCGGCTGGGGTAGCCGGCGGCCTGCGCCAGGCTGGTGCCGGCCGCGCTGGCCAGCGCGGCGGCGAGGATGAGGCGGCGGGAAAGGGCGCGGAACGGGGTGGACATGTGAAACTCCTGACAAAGTGGAGGGGCACCCGGCGGGTGGTCGGATTCAACTTGATATAACAAGTCATGACAAGTGAAGCAAACACCGTTCCAGGATCAGCGACACCCGCGGGCAACGGCCTGACCTTGCGCGCCCAGGTTCGCGAGGCGCTGCGCACGGGCATTCTGCGCGGCGACTGGCGCACCCACGAGCGCCTGCCGAGCGAGAACGAGCTGATCGAGCGGCACGGGGTCAGCCGCATCACCGTGCGCCAGGCGCTGGCCGACCTGGCGGGCGATGGCCTGATCGTGCGCGTGCAGGGCAAGGGCTCCTTCGTGGCGCCGGCGCCGGTGCGCCAGGAGCTCTCGCGCCTGCAGGGCCTGTCGGAGGCCCTGGGCGGGCAGGGGCGCGAGGTGCTTACCCGCGTGCTCTCGCTGGGCCGGGCCGGACTTCCGGCGCGCGCCGCCCAGGCCCTGGGCCTGCCGGCGGGCACGCCCTGCGTCGAGCTGCAGACCCTGCGCTTCGCCGACGGGCAGCCGCTGTCGCTCAACGGCATCTGGATCGAACCCACCGTGGGCGACACGCTGGACGAGGCCGCGCTGGCGCAGACCGACCTGCTGACGATTTACGAGAGCGCGCTCAACCTGCGCGTGACGCGCGCGGCCGTGGACATCGGCGCGGCGCTGGCCACGGCGCGCCAGCGCAAGCTGCTGGGCCTGGGTGAGCCGGCGGCGGTGCTGCGGGTGGAGCGCACGGTGTTCACCACGGACGACCGGCCGCTGCACTTCGAGGCCAGCACCTACCGGCCCGAGGCCTTCAGCTACCGGCTGGAACTGGCGCGTTAGGCGGGGAGCGAGGGGAGCCGCGCCGTGCCGTCTGGCGGGATGCGGGGTGGACGGCGGAGGCGCCGCCCAAGTGGCCCCCTGCGACGGGCGGGCACGGAGCTATCGTCGCCCCTCCCGCCGCATGGCGATCCGCAGACAACACCCCGTTCACCCATGGCCCTTGGTCAGTTCGCCTACGCCAACAACAGCAACCGGTTCCTGGCCTGCGCGCCGCTGGCCGACCAGCCGTACGCGGTGTGCGGCATCCCCTTCGATGGCGTGGTGACCAACCGCCCCGGCGCGCGCTTCGGGCCTCAGGCCATCCGCTCGGCCAGCCTCATGCTGTGCGACGGCATCCACCCGGTGTTCGACGTCTCGCCGCTCGAGCACCTGGGCGATGCCCTGGACATGCGCCTGCCCAACGCCTCGCCACTGCCCGAGGTGCGTGCGCACATCGAGCGCCAGGCGGCGGAGTTGATGGCGAAGCACCACTGCGTGTTCCTGGGCGGCGACCATTCGGTGACGCTGTCGCTGCTGCGCGCGGCCAAGGCGCGCCACGGCGGCGAGCCGCTGGCCCTGGTGCACTTCGACGCGCATTGCGACACCTGGAGCGACCACTTCGGCGAGCCCTCGGGCCACGGCACCTGGACCTACGAGGCCATCCAGGAGGGCCTGGTGAGCGCGGCGCACACGGTGCAGATCGGCACGCGGTCCAGCGGTGAGCGCGCCGCGCGCGATTACGTGGCCGACCAGGGGGGGCAGATCTTCACCGCGCGCGAGCTGCGCGGGCTGGACGGAGCGGCCCTGCGGCCGGTGGTCACCGCCATTCGCGAGCGCCTGGCCGGGCGCCCCGTGTACCTCACGCTCGACATCGACGTGCTGGACCCGGCCTTTGCGCCCGGCACCGGCACGCCCGAGCCCGGTGGGCTGACGAGCTCGCAGGTGCTCACCTTTCTGGAGGAGCTGGCGCCGCTGAACTGGATCGGCATGGACTGCGTGGAGGTGGCCCCGGCCTACGACCACGCCGAGCTCACCAGCAACGCGGCGGCTTGCTTCGTCTGGACGTACCTGGCGGGTCGCGTGGCCCGGGCGGCAGCGTGATGTCCCTCATTGGCTCGGACACGCAACTGAATCAGCGCAGCTACTACGAGGCCAGCGTGCAGCGCGGCTCGGCGCGCGCGCCGCTGCAGGAGCACCTGAAGGTGGACGCGCTGGTGGTGGGCGCGGGCTTCTCGGGCCTGTCGGCCGCGCTGGAGATGGCCCAACGCGGCCTGTCGGTGGCGGTGCTGGAAGCCGATCGCATCGGCAGCGGCGCGAGCGGCCGCAACGGCGGGCAGGCGATCGTGGGCTACGCGAGCGGGCAGGGCCCGTTCGAGCAGCAACTGGGTCGCGAGGACGCCGAGCGCGCCTGGGCGATGTCGCTGGAGGCCATCGACCTGATCGACCGGCGCATCGCCGAACACGGCATCGATTGCGACCGCCGCTTCGGCTACGTCTACGTGGCCGAGAGCGCGCGCAAGGCGCGCGAGTTGCGCGAGGAAATGGACGGCCTGGCCGCGCGCGGCGTCGCGGTGGACTGGGCCGAGGGCGCGCAGACGCGCCGCCTGATCGGCACCGACCACTACGCGGCGGCGGCGCGCGAGCAGCGCAGCGGCCATCTGCACCCGCTGAAATACGCCCTGGGCCTGGCGCGCGCGGCCGAGGCCGCCGGCGTGCGGGTCTTCGAACACTCGGCCGTCACCGCGCTGCAGCGCGGCGACACGCTGATCGCGCGCACCGCACACGGCCAGGTCTCGGCGCGCTTCGGCGTGCTGGCGGGCAACTGCATGCTGCCCGAGTACGGCCCCGCCGTGGCGCCCGAGATCGCGGCGCGCATCATGCCCGTGGGCACCTACATCCTCGGCACGGCACCGGTGGCGGCCGACCTGGCCGAGCGCCTGATCCCCGGCGATGCGGCCGTCTGCGACAACAACTTCGTGCTCGACTACTTCCGCTTCAGCGCCGAGCGCCGCATGCTCTTCGGCGGCCGCGTGAGCTACACCACCATGACGCCACGCCACCTGGAAGAGACCATGCGCGCGCGCATGGCCGCCGTCTTCCCCGAGCTGCGCGCGGTGCCGGTGGAGCACCTGTGGGGCGGCTTCGTGGACATCAGCATGAACCGCGCGCCCGACTTCGGCCGCCTGGGGCACAACCTGTACTACCTGCAGGGCTTCAGCGGCCACGGCGTGGCGCTCACGGGCCTGGCCGGGCAGCTCGTGGCCGAGGCGGTGGCGGGTCAGGCAGGGCGCTTCGATCTGTACGCGCGCCTGAAGCACCGCCGCTTCCCCGGTGGCGCGCTGCTGCGCACGCCCAGTCTGGCGCTGGGGATGCTGTGGCACCGCTTGCGCGACGTGATGTGATTGGTGAAGTTCGCAGCTTGTGGGGTCACGACATCATCACGGCGTGCTGGCGTTGACCATCGAACAATGCGGGCATGAAACTCCCGCATCCGGTCCGGTTCGTCCTTCTTGTACTGAGCCTGTTCTTTCATTCCAGCCTCGCGCACGCCACCTGCCCGGCCCCCGTACTGCAGCAACTCGAAGGCATTCGATTCACTTGGCAAAGCGCCTGGGACGCCGAGTTCGCGCGCTGCCAGCGCCTGGGCAATGACGATGTGTGTGGCCACCTGCCGGGTCCCTTTCGCGTGGTGCAAGGCCCCGCCTCGGCCTGGTTGGCCTGGCGCTATTGCGACCCGATCGTGACCAACGGCGGTCTTTGCCGCGACGGCACGGGTCACGAGATGGGCTGCGTCTGCCCTTCGGGAAGCACCCTGTCACCGCTGACCAACAGCTGTGTGGCCGCGCTCCCGGGCGGGGGCCTCGCAGACGGCAGCGATCCGAACCACTGGGAAGAAGCCGCTTGCGCCGTGGGCAACCCCACGCTTGCCGGCCTTGGCGTCAAGGTCCATCGAGAAGGCATTTACGTCGCCGACTTTGCCTCGGCGCTGGTCTTCGATTTGCACTACCGCTCGCGCCATTCGGCTCGCGCCCTGCTGCCACCGGGCAGCTGGCTGCACAGCTACTCGGCGCGCCTGCACATCGGCCCCTCGGACGTGCACGCTCTCGGCCCGGACGGACACGTGCTGCGCTTCATTCCAGGCGCAGCAGCCAACACCTGGGCATCGACCGAGTCCGCGGACACGCTCAAACGCATCGCCGCCAGCGACCCGGACGCGGTGAGCTGGGAGCTGCACCGCCAGCAAGACGACAGCCGTGAAACCTACGATCACAACGGCAAACTCCTCAAGATCACCGCGCGCAACGGCTGGGCGAGCCGCCTCGTCTACGACGACGCGGGGCGGCTGCAGGCGGTCTACAACGCCTTTCGGCGGCAACTGCGCTTGCAATACGACGCCAACGGCTGGCTCGCGGCCATCACCACCCCGGACGCGAACGTCACGCGCTTGAGCCACGACCCGCAGGGCAATCTGCTCGCCATCACCTGGCCCGACGGCAACGTCAAGCGCTACCACTACGAAGACAGTCGCTTCCCGAGGGCCTTGACCGGCATCACCGACGAGACCGGCCAGCGCATCGGCAGCTACACCTACGACGCCCAGGGCCGCGTGATCGAGACCCAGCGCGCCGGCGGCGTGGACCGCCTGCAGTTCAGCTACGGGCAGGACGCGAGCGGCGCGCCGCAGACCACCATCACCGACTTCGGCTCGGGCGCACCCAGCAGCCGCACGCACCGCTTCGCCCTGCAGGGCCGCGTGCTGCGCCCAGCCGGCGCCAGCGCCCCCTGCCCGCTGTGCGGCAACACCGCGCAGGCCATCGCCTACGACAGCGTCGGGCGCAAGCTGCGCGAAGTGCAGCACGACGGCAGCGTCGTCTTCCACCAATACAACGCGCGCGGGCAGGAGACCGAGCGCGCCAGCTTCCCCGCCAGCTTTGCCAGCGCCAGCACCCGCCCTGCGCTGAGCCACGCCAGCGCCGTCACCACCACCGAATGGCACGGCACCTGGAACCTGCCCACGCGCGTGGCCGAGCCCGGGCGCATCAGTACCTACGCCTACAGCGCCAGTGGCGTTACGGCCCACACCACGCAGGCCACCAGCGACCTGACAGGCGCGGCCGGCTTCAACGCCGCTCCCAGCGGTGCGCTGCAGCGCACCGAGACGCTCTACAGCGCCCAATCACTGCCCCAGCGCATCAGCGAGTTCAGCGATGGCGTGCTCGGCCAGCGATGGGACTACGGCTACAGCCCGCAGGGCGATCTCGTGAGCGTCACCGACGCGATGGCGCCCAGCCAGAGCGCCACGCTCGAGCACGACGGCAACGGGCGCCTGAGCCGTCTCATCGCCAGCAACGGCGCGCAGGCCAGCTTCACGGCCAACAGCCGCGGGCAGATGACGGCGGCCTATACGCCGGGCGGGAACATCACCTACGTCCACGACGCGCGCAACCTGATCAACGAAATCCGCTTCAGTGATGGGCGCTGGGTGCGCTACAGCTACAGCCCGGCGCAGCAGCTCATCGAGATCCGCGACAGCTCCGGGCTGGTGGAGCAGATCGCCAGCAGCGACACGGAAGGCCTGGACCCGCAGCGCCTCATGCAGCGGGTGGCTCAATGGTTGAGCGATCGGGGTGATCGCATCGCGCAGATGCTCTTGCCACCGGTCCACGCCAACCCGGTGCTGGTGCTGGTGCCGGCTGGTGTGGTGTTGGGAATCATGTCCGTGGCTGAAGCCAATCGCCTCAACGCTGCGGGTATCCCGGGTTCCAATGCGGCGGGCTGCGGAGCCAACTGCCAGGGCGGCGCGGGCCAAAGCGCGAGTGCATCAGGCTCCATTCCGTCTGTGGCCGGTATAGGATGGCTCACGCAGGTCGGCATCGTTCTCTCGGGGCAATCCCAAGCATCATCTGTACCTTCTCCCCCGACATACGACAAGGCTGGGCTGCTGGTTAGTCCGCAGTCGTGTGTGCCGCCTCCGGGAAATTGCACGCCTAACGATCATCGTCAACTGCAGGACCAGGTTGATCAATGGTGTAAGGCGGTCCCCAGAGCATGTCGAGCGGGAATGGTCAGAAGCGAACTGAACGAGAGACTGGAAAACGGAAGGGCGTGTGGGACTGCGCGAGACAAGCTAAATAAGAAGTGCTTTGCGGGGGGAGATGCGGACCACCGCAATGAGGCAGCTAAGGCTTGGAAGGCTGTCGCAAATTGTGAATCCATCTTGTCGAAGCTCCCATGAACTACGACATTTTTGAACGTGGTCGATACCCCATCGACCGACCTGCAGCTCAAGCATCACGCGTCGGAGACCGATGGGAAGGTGACGAGGCGGAACGCTTCTTTCGAGGGCGGCTTGCCAAAGAGGTCAACTACGAGTCACTTGCTAATGAGTACCGAAAGGACTGGTCGATTGCCCCTTGTCTTCTCAATGACGAGGCCTACGTGTTCTTTCTTCCCGCGTTTATGAAAGTGGCGCTCGAAGACTACGAACGCGGCGAAACTCCTACGTTGACCGTTACGGTGGTTAGCGACTTTTTGGAAATGGCAAACGGCGAGCTCGACAATCGTTTGTTGCCAATCCTGAGGACATTCAGTGCAGAGCAGCTCAGTTTCGTCGCGGACTATCTGCAGGAAGTCCATGATCGGTACTACCACGTGCTGGGGGATGACAACGACGCTGCGCGTGCGCTGCGCCTCTTTTGGCATAGATTCAAGAATCCTGCTCAGGATGCAGATGTGTGATGTGCTTGCAGCGTCGTAGTTCAGGGCGCAATAGGCCGGCTCGAGTGCCAGCATGAGCACGGGGACGACGGTGCTTGCGCGACGCGGTGTGACGCGGCAGTCTTACAAATCTGAAATTCAACTTTAGATTTGTAAATGATCCCGCGCCAAGGGGCCGCGGCGTTGCAGCGCCTGGCCCAAGGTTTCCCCATCGTCGCCCTCACCGGCCCGCGCCAGTCGGGCAAGACCACGCTGGCGCGCGCGGTGTTTCCCGACAAGCCCTATGTGAGTCTGGAGAACCCGGAGGAGCGGCAGTTCGCGCTGAACGACCCCAAGCGCTTCCTCGCGCGTTTTCCGCACGGTGCCGTGCTGGACGAGGTGCAGCGCTGCCCCGAGCTGCTGTCCTGGCTGCAGAGCATCGTGGATGAGCACCGACGCATGGGCGAGTTCGTGCTTACTGGATCGGCCCAATTCGAACGGATGGCGGGCATCACGCAATCGCTGGCGGGCCGGGTCGGCCGGGTGGAGCTTCTGCCGTTGTCGAACTGGGGCCGCAGCGCGCGCCCGCGCGCCTGGACGAGTGGTTGCTGCTAGGCGGCTACCCGGCGCTGCACGACCGCCCGCTGGCGCCCGGCGACTGGTTCGCGAACTACGCGGCCACCTACGTGGAACGCGACGTGCGCCAGCTCATCGAGGTGCGGGATCTGGGCCAGTTCCAGCGCTTCATCCGCCTGTGCGCGGCGCGCTCCGGGCAGTTGCTCAACCTGGCCGCACTCGGCGCGGAGGCCGGCATCACCGGCCCGACGGCGCGCGACTGGGTCTCGGTGCTGGAGACCAGCTACCTCGCCACCCGCCTGTTGCCGCACCACCGCAACTTCGGCAAGCGCCTGGTCAAGACGCCCAAGCTGTACTTCCTGGACACAGGCCTGATGGCCTGGCTGCTGGGCATCCGCGACGTACAGACGCTGGAGACGCATCCCGCGCGCGGCGCGCTGTTCGAGACCTGGGTGGTGAGCGAGCTGCTCAAGCGGCGCTACAACGACGGCCAGGCCAGCGACCTGTTCTTCTGGCGCGACCACATCGGCCATGAGGTGGATGTGCTGATTGAAGAGCCTTCGGGCCTGCGGCCGGTGGAGCTCAAGTCGGGCAGCACGGTGGCCAGCGACTGGTTCGATGGTCTGCGCCGGTGGGCGGCGCTGGCCGAGCAGCAGGGTGAGCGAACGGCCGCGCCACAGTTGGTGTTTGGCGGCGCGGGGCGCTACGAGCGCGAAGGTGTCGCCGTGAGCGGCTGGCGAGAGTTTGGCGGACTGGCTTAACAGGCCGAAGAATCTCTCGCCGGCGCTGCTCAGCGTCGTGGGAGCTGACGCTGGAATCCAGTGGCGCCACCTTGGAGTTCACCTGCGGGCGGAGGTCGGAGAGGCCAGCCGTGGTGCGTCGGGTGCAACGATGGCTTAGCCGGCACGTGCACTCTCATGAGCAAGCTTGCCCCGCAGGTCGTATGAGGCGCTCACAGCGGCCGCAACTGCTCAGCAAGACTTCGTGTCTTCTCGGTTGTGACATCACCGGTATGGAGCGTGGACTTGCGCTCAATCAGCATGAGAAGGCACTCGTGCTCAGCTACGGGATTGTGGCGAACGCCCTTGGGAACGATGAACATCTCGCCCTCTTTGAGTTCGATCGCACCGCTCTCCATCTCGATGCGCAGACGGCCCTTCAGGATGAGGAACAGCTCATCTTCGTTCTCGTGACTGTGCCAAGCCAGCGAGCCATGGATCTTGGCGACCTTGATGTAGGCGTCATCGACCTCACCGACGACCCGCGGGGACCACAGCTCTGTCAGTGACTCGGCTACTTCTTTGGGCGATACGGTGGGCATGGGCGTCTCCTGTGGGCTAGCGAAGAAATTCAGCGGCTCGGTTGCTGGGTCGCGGATGTTAGTACCACCCCGATCTACGACGGCGGGCTCAAGGCATCCACGGTCGAGCCGTCGCTCATGTCAAACGCTCTTCACCGCCGCCGCCACCACCGGCCCGCAGCGCCTGATCTCCTCCAGCGCCGCATAGCCGTAGCCGATCACCAGCCCGCGCAAATCCTGCCGCTGCAGGCAGTAGGCCGAGAGCGGGCGCACGGTGAGACCCTGCTGCGCGAGCTGGCGCGCCAGGGCCTGGTCGTCCACCGCCAGCGGCAGGCGCAGGCACAGGTGCAGGCCCTGTTCTGCGCCGCTGATGCGCGGCGCGTCGGGGCCGTCGCCCAACACGGGCCTGAGCGCCTCCAGCAGGCAGTGGCGGCGCTCGGCGTAGGTCTGGCGCGCGCGGCGCAACGAGCTGGCGAAGTGGCCCATTTCGATGAACTCGGCCAGTGCCGCCTGCGTGGGCATCTGCCCGGGGCGGTTGAGGTCGTAGTGCGCCTGGCGGAAGGCTTCCACCAGGCCCTTGGGCACCACCAGGTAGCCCAGCTTGAGGCCCGGGTAGAGCACCTTGGAGAAGGTGCCCATGTAGAGCACACGCCCGTCCGGGTCCAGGCCCTCCAGGCTGGACAGCGGCGGGCCGCTGAAGCGGTACTCGCTGTCGTAGTCGTCTTCGATGACCCAGGCGCCGTGCGCGCGTGCCGTGGCCAGCAACTGGTGCCGGCGCGCCAGCGACATGACCGCGCCCACGGGGTACTGGTGCGAGGGCGTGACGTAGATCAGGCGCGGCGGCTTCGCATCGTCGGCCGGCGTGGGACTGATGCCTTGTTCGTCCACGGCCACGGGGTGCACGGCCAGGCCGGTGGCGATGAAGGCCTTCATGGCGCCCCAGTAGGCCGGGTCTTCCACCCACACGGTGTCGCCGTGGTCGGCCAGCAGGCGTGCGCAGAGCTCAAGCGATTGCTGCGTGCCGGTGGTGACGATGACCTGGTCGGCGTCGAGCTGCACGCTGCGGAACACGCGCAGGTAGTCGGCGATGGCGCGGCGCAGCGGCGCGTAGCCGCCCGAGGTGTTGTAGTCGAGCATGTCCGGGTAGGTCATGCGCCAGTGCTTGTTCTGCAGCCGCTGCCACAGGGTGAGGGGGAACGCTGAGAAGTCGGCGATGCCCGGGGTGAAGGGCTGCACCTCCAGCGCCCCGGCGCTGAAGCTGTGCGCCAGCGAATGCCCGCGCGCGGACAGGCGCGCCGGCTGATGCTGCGGCGCCTGGCCCGGCGCGCGCGGGCCGCGCGAGAGGCCGCTGCGCGGCACGTGGTCGTTCACGTAGGTGCCGCTGCCCACGCGGCTGGCCAGATAACCTTCCACGCTGAGCTGGTTGATGGCCGCCACCACGGTGTTGCGCGAGAGGTTCAGGTCCTCCGCGAGGTCGCGGCTGGAGGGCAGGCGCTCGCCGGCACCGAGCTTGCCGTCCAGCATGGCGCGGCGCAGGGCTTCGTAGAGTTGGCGGTGCAGGGGCAGGGCGTCTTGCGCGCCCAGGCGGGTCATCTCGGCGAGCAGGTATTCGGACAGCATGTTGTACCGGGTAGGGGTAAGTGGCACCACGTGATGGGCACAACTGGCCCCCATTGTGATCCAATTCCCTGGCCACAATGCCTGGAGAAAGTGGAGAACCCATGAACAAGCCGCCATGCATGGTCTGGCTGCCAGCCGACCACCGACTGCTGGGCGACCACGGGCATCAGATGCCCTTTCTGCTGCTGGGCGACAAGTACGCGCGGGCCGTGAAGGTCGGCGCCCAGGCCCAGCCCGTGATGTTTCCTCTGGCCGAGGTCGAGCAGATCGACGAGTTGCTCGGCATGGTCGACGGGGTGATGCTCACCGGGTCGCCGTCGAACGTGCATCCCTCGCACTTCCAGGAGGAGGTGGCCGACCCCAGCCTGCCCCTGGACGCCGAGCGCGACCTGCTGACGCTGGCGCTGGTGAAGGCCTGCGTGCACCAGGGCGTGCCGCTGCTGGGCGTGTGCCGCGGCTTCCAGGAGATCAACGTCGCCCTGGGCGGTGCGCTCTACCAGCGCGTGCACCAGGTGCCCGGCATGAACGACCACCGCGAGCCCAAGACCGCGCCGCCCGACGAGCAGTACGCGCCGCGCCACCCGATCCGCATCGCCCCGGACAGCGTGATGGCCGAGTGGGCCGGCGGCACCGAGGCCGAGGTGAATTCCCTGCACGGCCAGGGCATCGCGCGCCTGGCCGAGGGCCTGACGCCGCTGGCCTGGGCCCCGGACGGTCTGGTCGAGGCCTTCTGGGTGAAGGGCGCGCGCACCTTCGCCTACGCCGTGCAATGGCACCCCGAGTGGCGCTGCTGGGAGACGCCGTTCTACGCCAACATCTTCGAGGCCTTCGGCCGCGCCTGCCGCCAGCGGCGCAGCCTGCGCTTGCAGGCGAACGACCTGGCGCGCAGCCAGCCCGGGTAGGTTCGATTCACGTACCCTGACACCCGAACCGAAACCAACCCGAGGAACCGGCCATGAGCGCCCCCAAGAACTTCAACGAGCTGGAGAGCTGGCTCAACGAACACCGCGTCACCGAAGTGGAATGCCTGGTGCCCGACCTGACCGGCGTGGCGCGCGGCAAGATCCTGCCGCGCGAGAAATTCACCGAGGACCGCGGCATGCGTCTGCCGCACGCCATCGTGGCCATGAGCGTGACGGGCGAGCAGCCCGCCAGCGGCCCCTACTACGACGTGGTGGAGCCGACCGACCGCGACATGCAGCTGCGCCCCGACCCGACCACGGTGCGCATCGTGCCCTGGGCCACGGACCCCACGGCGCAGGTCATTCACGACTGCTTCGACCACAAGGGCAAGCTGGTGCCCTACGCGCCGCGCAGCGTGCTGCGCCGCATTTGCGGCCTGTACGAGGCCGAGGGCTGGGACCCGGTGATCGCGCCCGAGCTCGAGTTCTACCTGACCGCGCGCAACACCGACCCCAACACCCTGCTGCGCCCGCCCATCGGCCGCAGCGGGCGGGCCGAGACTTCGCGCCAGGCCTACTCCATCGACGCGGTGAACGAGTTCGATCCGCTGTTCGAGGAGATCTACGAGTACTGCAACCTCATGGGCCTGAACGTGGACACGCTGATCCACGAGATCGGCGCGGGGCAGATGGAGATCAACTTCTTCCACGACCACCCCCTGGGCCTGGCCGACGAGGTCTTCTTCTTCAAGCGCACCGTGCGCGAGGCCGCGCTGCGCCACGACATGTACGCCACCTTCATGGCCAAGCCCATGGCGGGCGAGCCGGGCAGCGCCATGCACATGCACCAGAGCGTGCTGAACAAGGCCACGGGCCAGAACATCTTCAGCAACGCCGATGGCACGGCCTCCGACGAGTTCTTCCACTACATCGGCGGCCTGCAGCGCTACATCCCGGCGGCCATGGCCCTGGTGGCGCCGTACGTGAACAGCTACCGGCGCCTCTCCCGCCACACGGCCGCGCCGATCAACATCGAGTGGGGGCACGACAACCGCACCGTGGGCATCCGCTCGCCGATCGCCTCGCCGGAAGCGCGCCGGGTGGAGAACCGCGTGATCGGCGCCGACGCCAATCCCTACGTGGCCATGGCGATGACGCTGGCCTGCGGCTACCTGGGCATGAAGAACAAGATCAAGCCCAAACCCGAGATGAAGGGCGATGCCTACCTCTCGCCCTACGCGCTGCCGCGCAGCCTGGGCGAGGCCCTGGACTGGCTGCGCCGCGAGCCCGACCTGCACGAGGTGCTGGGCCACGAGTTCGTGACCATCTACACCGAGATCAAGGAACTCGAGTTCGACGAGTTCATGAAGGTCATCTCGCCCTGGGAGCGCGAACACCTGTTGCTCCATGTGTGAACTGGAATTTCTGCGATGAACCCCAACCCCCTGATCGCTCCGCCTGCGCTGGTGCGCCGCGCCGAGCAGCACGACACCAAGGCCATCCAGGCGCTCGATAGCGCGCACTACATCCACCCCTTCACCGACCACGGCGACCTGGCCACGCGCGGCGCGCGCGTGATCACGCAGGCCCAGGGCATCTACATCTGGGACTCGGAGGGCCACAAGATCCTGGACGCCATGAGCGGCCTGTGGTGCGTGAACGCGGGCTACGGCCGCAAGGAGCTGGCCGACGCGGCCTACCAGCAGCTCATGACGCTGCCCTACTACAACAGCTTCTTCCAGACCACCAACGTGCCGGCGGTGCAGCTCGCGGCCAAGCTCGCCGCGCTGGCGCCCGAGGTGAAGGGCCGCAAGTTCGAGCATGTCTTTTTCAGCTCCAGCGGCAGCGAGAGCAACGACACCAACGTGCGCCTGGTGCGCCGCTACTGGGACCTGATGGGCCAGCCCCAGCGCAAGACCATCATCGGCCGCCACAACGCGTACCACGGCTCCACCATGGCGGGGGCCTCGCTCGGTGGCATGAGCGGCATGCACGCGCAGGGCGACCTGCCGATCCCGGGCATCGTGCACATCGACCAGCCCTATCACTTCGAGAACGCCAAACCCGGCGAGAGCGAAGCGGATTTCGGCCTGCGCGCGGCGCGGGCGCTGGAGGAGAAGATCCTGGAGATCGGCCCGGACAAGGTGGCGGCCTTCATCGCCGAGCCGGTGCAGGGCGCGGGCGGCGTGATCATCCCGCCGGCCACCTACTGGCCCGAGATCCAGCGCATCGTCGACCAGTACGGCATCCTGCTCATCAGCGACGAGGTGATCTGCGCCTTCGGCCGTCTGGGGCACTGGTTCGCCTACGAGAAGTTCGGCTACCGGCCCGACCTGGTGACCTTTGCCAAGGGCGTGACCAGCGGCTACATCCCCCTGGGTGGCGTGATGGTGGGGGACCGCGTGGCGAAGGTGCTGATCGAGAAAGGCGGCGAGTTCAACCACGGCTACACCTACAGCGGCCATCCGGTGGCCTGCGCCGTGGGCCTGGCCAACGTGGAGCTGATGGAGCGCGAGGAGCTGCCGCGCAAGGTGCGCGAGGAACTGGCGCCCCATCTCGCCAAGCGCTTCGCCGAGATCGCCGAACACCCGCTGGTGGGCCTGGCCGAGACCTGCGGTTTCGTGGCCGGCCTGGTGCTGGTGAAGGACAAGGCCTCGAAGGCGATGTACGACCCGGAACTGGCCGTGGGCATGATGTGCCGCGCCCACTGCTTCCGCAACGGGCTGATCATGCGCGCCGTGGGCGACCGCATGATCATCGCGCCGCCGCTGGTGATGACGCGCGAGCAGATCGACGAGATGGTGGCCCTGATCCGCCGATGCCTGGACGACACACTGAGCGAATTGCGCCAGAAAGGCCTGCACGCATGACTAGAATGACCGCCGATCCCTTTTCTGGGGCACGGCGGTCGATGGAACGGGCTTCCCGGGTCTGGAACTTGCATGCCCTGGGCGGGTCATCCGCCGCCTGCATGAGCGGTTTTGGTCCCAACCCACCTCCCTTGGAGTGAGCATCACCATGAAGAAGCACGTTCTGGTTCTCGCGATGGCGGCCGTGATGGTCGCCGCCTGCGGCAAGAAGGAGGAGCCCGCTCCTGCCCCCACACCGGCACCGGTGGCCACCGCCCCGGCGCCCGCGCCCGCCCCGGCCGGCCCGGTGCTCGACGACGAGAAGGTCCTCAACGTCTACAACTGGCCCGACTACATCACCGAGACCCTCATCGCCGACTTCGAGAAGGAGTACGGCATCAAGGTGAACTACGACACCTTCGAGAACAACGAGGCCCTGCACGCCAAGCTGGTGGCCGGCAACTCGGGCTACGACATCGTGATCCCCACGGCCGGCTTCGCCAAGAAGCAGATCGACGGCGGCCTGTACCAGCCCATCGACAAGAGCAAGCTCACGAACTACGGCAACCTCGATCCGGACTTCATGGCCAAGATCGCCGGCGTGGACCCGGAGAACAAGCACCTGGTGCCCTGGGCCTGGGGCTTCACCACCGTGGGCATCAACAAGCAGAAGGTCGAGAAGGCGCTGGGTGGCATGGCCATGCCCGAGAACGCCTGGGACCTGGTGTTCGACCCGAAGTACTCGAGCAAGCTGCGCTCCTGCGGCATCGCCTACCTGGACTCGCCCAGCGAGATCCTGCCCGTGGCGCTGCACTACGTGGGCAAGCCCGCGTACAGCGAGAACCCCGAGGACTTCAAGGCCGCGCGTGAGATGCTGATGAAGGTGCGCAAGGACGTGCGCCTGTTCTCCAGCACCATGATCGACGACATCGCCAGCGGCAAGGCCTGCGCCTTCATCGGCTGGTCGGGCGACATCAACATCGCCGCCGACCGCGTGAAGGAAACCGGCGGCAAGGACGAGATCGTGCCGCTGCTGCCCACCGGCGGCGGTCTGGTGTTCATCGACACCATGGCCATTCCGAAGGACGCCAAGCACGTGAACAACGCGCACGTGTTCATCGACTTCTACCTGCGCGCCGCCAACGCCGCCGCCATGGCCAACGAGATGAACTACCCCACCGGCAACAAGGCCGCGCTGCCCGACATCAAGGATGAGGTGAAGAGCAACAACACCATCTTCCTGGGCCCCGAGGACACGGCGCGCCTGATCCCCACGGGCGGTTTCTCGAACGAGATCTCCGGCACCCTCAACGACACCTACAACGCGTTCAAGCGCGGCAAGTAAGTCCGGCACCCGCTCGGCACACACCGGGGCTGTTCATCCACCAGGACGAACAGCCCCTTCGCTTTTCTGGAGGCCCCTTCATGTCCGATACCCCCGGCTACCTGGTGACCGAGAAAGTGGTCAAGCGCTTCGACGAAGCGCTGGCCGTCGACGAGGTGTCCCTGTCCATCCGCAAGGGCGAGATCTTTGCCCTGCTCGGCAGCTCGGGCTGCGGCAAGTCCACGCTGCTGCGCATGCTCGCGGGCTTCGAGACACCCACGTCCGGGCGCATCCTGCTCGGCGGGCAGGACGTGGCGGCGGTGCCGCCCTACGAGCGACCGGTGAACATGATGTTCCAGAGCTATGCGTTGTTCCCTCATCTGACGGTGTGGGAGAACGTGGCCTTCGGCTTGAAGCGCGAGGGCCTGCCCAAGGCCGAGATCCAGCAGCGCACCGACGAGATGCTGGGGCTGGTGCAGCTCACGCCGTTCGCCAAACGCAAACCACACCAGCTCTCGGGCGGACAGCAGCAGCGCGTGGCGCTGGCGCGCAGCCTGGCCAAGCGGCCCAAGCTGCTGCTGCTCGACGAACCGCTGGGCGCGCTGGACAAGAAGCTGCGCGAGCAGACGCAGTTCGAGCTGGTCAACATCATCGAGAAGGTGGGCGTGACCTGCGTGATGGTGACGCACGACCAGGAAGAGGCCATGACCATGGCCAGCCGCATCGCCATCATGAGCAAGGGCCGCGTGCTGCAGGTGGGCACGCCGGCCGAGATCTACGAGCACCCGGTGAACCGCTTCGTGGCCGACTTCATCGGCAACGTGAACCTGTTCGAGGGCAAACTCAGCGTGGACGAGCCCGACCGCTGCGCGGTGGCGAGCGGCATCGGCGAGATCCACGTGGGGCACGGCATGCCGGGCACCCTGGGCATGCCGGTGGCGCTGGCCGTGCGGCCCGAGAAGATCGAGATCAGCAAGGCGCCGCCGCCGCCCGACGCGGGTCCCAACGTGTTCAAGGGCAAAGTCAAGGAGATCGCCTACTTCGGCGCGCACAACACCTTCATCGTGCAGGCCGCCAACGGACAGCGCGTGAAGATCACCGAGGCCAACACCTCGCGCCACGACCTCTCCGACATCACCTGGGAGGACGAGGTGAACTTCTGGTGGTCCGACACGGCGGGCGTCGTTCTGAGGGACTGACCATGAACCTCCCCATGCCCGGCAAGCGTTTCGTCATCGGCGTGCCCTATGGCTGGCTGCTGCTGTTTTTCTTCCTGCCCTTCCTGATCCTGCTGTACATCAGCTTCGTGGACATGGGCGGCGACATCAGCCCCTTCAAGCCGCTGTGGGACCCGGTCTCCGGCGTGCTGCACCTGAAGTACGAGAACTACCTCGACATCTTCCGCACGGAAGAGGGCGCACCGCTGTTTCGCACGCTCTACATCGACTCCTACCTGCGCTCCATCTGGTACGCGCTGCTCACGGCCATCTTCTGCCTGGTGATCGGCTACCCCTTCGCGTACTTCATCGCGCGCTCGCCGGCCAGCGTGCGGCCCGCCCTGCTGCTGCTGGTGATGCTGCCGTTCTGGACATCCTTCCTGCTGCGTGTGTACGCGTGGAAGGGCCTGCTGGCCGACCAGGGCGTCATCAACCGCTTCATGATGGCCGTGGGCATCACCAGCGAACCCATCCCAATGCTGTACACCAACGTGTCCATGCTGGTGGGCATGACCTACGTGTACCTGCCCTTCATGATCCTGCCGCTGTACGCGAACCTGGTGAAGATGGACTTCCGCCTGCTGGAGGCCGCATACGACCTGGGCACCACGCCGTTCAAGGCCTTCTGGCTCGTCACGGTGCCGCTGTCCAAGGCCGGCATCATCGCGGGCTTCATGCTGGTGTTCATTCCCTGCGTGGGCGAATTCGTGATCCCCTCGCTGCTGGGCGGACCCGAGAACTACATGATCGGCCGCGTGGTGTGGGACGAGATGTTCACCGCCAACGACTGGCCCAAGGCCACCGCGCTGGCTGTGGTGATGATCGCCATCATCGTGATTCCGCTGGCGTTCTATTACAAGTACGCGGGCGAGCAGGCCGAGAAACGCTGAGGAGGCACACGCATGAAACCCGTCCTCGAAAAGCACTTCGGCAAGGTCTGGCTGCTGGTGGTCTTCGGCTTCCTGTACCTGCCGCTGGCCTTCATGGTGCTGTTCTCGTTCAACAGCACGCGCACCGACGCGCGTTTCACCGGCTTCTCGATGCGCTGGTACGAGGCCCTGCTCAACGACAGCAAGATCGTCGACGGCTTCTTCCTCTCGCTCAAGATCGCCGCGGTCACGGGCCTGCTGTCGGCGGTGCTGGCCACCTTCGCGGCCTTCGTGCTGGTGCGCTACCGGCGCTTCCTGGGCCGCACGGTGTTCAGCGGCATGGTGAACGCGCCGCTGGTGATGCCCGAGGTGATCACCGGCCTGTCGCTGCTGCTGCTGTTCGTGGGGGCGCAGAACCTCTTCGGCTGGCCGCAGCGCGGCATGCTCACCATCGTCCTGGGCCACACGCTGCTGGGCATGGCCTACGGCATGGTGGTGATCCAGAGCCGCCTGCTGGAGATGGACCGCTCGATCGAGGAGGCGGCCATGGACCTGGGCGCCCGGCCGCACCAGGTGTTCTTCCTGGTCACGCTGCCCAACATCTTCCAGGCCATCCTGGCGGCCTTCCTGCTGGCCTTCACGCTGTCGTTCGACGACGTGGTGATCACCGAATTCCTGAGCGGCCCGGGCGTGAGCACCTTGCCGCAGGTGATCTTCGGCTACGCACGCCGGGGCATCAACCCGACGATCTACGCGGCGGCCACGATCCTCATCGTGACCGTGACCATCGTGGTGGTGGCCTACGCGGTGTGGGTGGCGCGCGCCACGCGCAAGCGCGAGCGGGAGATGGCGGCGGCGATCCGGGGTTGAGCGACCCAGTGGACGGCCAGCCCCTGCGCAAAGTGGCTGTTCACGCCAACGACCAAGGGGCGTAGCATGGGACCACTGTTGTTCCCTGCGCGCCCCTCGCCATGACCACCACCTCGCTCCAAGCCCCCTCCCTGTCCCTCGACGGCCGCGCCTTCATCAACGGCGAGCGCGTTGCCGCGCGCGACGGCCAGACCTTCGACTGCTTTTCGCCCGTGGACGGGCGCCTGCTGGCCCCCGTGGCGCGCGGACAGGCCGCCGACATCGATGCCGCCGTGGCGGCCGCGCGCGAGGCCTTCGAGGACCGCCGCTGGGCCGGCCTGCCGCCGGCCAGACGCAAGCGCGTGATGCAGGCCTTCGCCGACCAGATCCAGCAGCACGCCGACGAACTCGCGCTGACCGAGACGCTGGACATGGGCAAGCCCGTTCGCTACGCGCGTGCCGTGGACGTGAACAGCGCGGCCAACTGCATCCGCTGGTACGGCGAGGCGGTCGACAAGGTGTACGACGAGATCGCGCCCACGCCCGACACGGCGCTGGCGCTGATCACGCGCGAGCCCCTGGGCGTGGTGGGCGTGATCGTGCCCTGGAACTACCCCATGATCATGGCGGCCTGGAAGATCGCGCCGGCCCTGGCCGCGGGCAATTCGGTGGTCTTGAAGCCCAGCGAGAAGAGCCCGCTGACGGCGCTGCGCCTGGCCGAACTCGCGCTGGCCGCCGGCATTCCGCCGGGCGTGTTCAACGTGGTGCCGGGTTTCGGCCCCGAGGCCGGCAGCCCGCTGGCGCTGCACATGGACGTGGACTGCATCGCCTTCACCGGCAGCACGCGCGTGGGCAAGCAGATCCACGTGATGGCGGGGCAGAGCAACCTCAAGCGCGCCTGGACGGAACTGGGCGGCAAGTCGCCCAACATCGTGTTCGCCGACTGTCCCGACATCGACAAGGCCGTGGAGGCCGCGGTGGGCAGCATCTTCTTCAACCAGGGCGAGAGCTGCAACGCGCCCTCGCGCCTGTTCGTGGAAGCGTCCATCAAGGAGGCCTTTCTCGAGAAGGCGCTGAAGCTGGTGCCGCAGTACCAGCCGGGCAACCCGCTGGAGAAGGCCACGGTGATGGGCGCGATCGTCGACAAGACGCAGATGGACACCGTGCTGCGCTACATCGACAGCGGCAAGAAGGAGGGCGCGAAGCTGCTGGCAGGCGGCGAGGCGGCCGAGCCCGTGAAGGGTGGCTGCTACGTGCTGCCCACCATCTTCGACGGCGTGAAGAACGACATGACCATTGCACGCGAGGAGATCTTCGGCCCGGTGCTGTCGGTGCTGTCTTTCACCGACGCGGCCGAGGTGGTGAAGCAGGCCAACAGCAACATCTACGGCCTGCAGGCGGCGGTGTGGACGCGCGACATCAACAAGGCGCATGGCGTGGCGCGCGCGCTGCGCGCGGGCACGGTGCACGTGAACCAGTACGACGAGGACGACATCACCGTGCCTTTCGGTGGCTTCAAGCAGAGCGGCGTGGGCCGCGACAAGTCGCTGCACGCCTTCGACAAGTACACCGAAGTGAAAACCACGTGGATACGGATCGACAGCCCTATTTGAGGAGAGCGCCATGAACGCCCCGCAGAAGCCCGAGACCCTGAACGCCCCGCACACCAACGCCGCCTGGCATCAGCGCCGGCTCGCGGCCACGCCGCGCGGCGTGGGGGTGTTCNNGTGGGGGTGTTCGGCGATTTCTTCATCGAGCGCGCGAAGAACGCCGAGCTGTGGGACATCGAGGGCCGCCGTTTCATCGACTTCGCGGGCGGCATCGCGGTGCTCAACACGGGCCACGTGCACCCCAAGGTGCAGGCCGCCATCGCGGCGCAGTTGCAGCGCTTCACGCACAGCTGCTACCAGGTGGTGCCGTACGCCGAGTACGTGTCGCTGGCCGAGCGCATCAACGCCATCGTGCCCATCGACGGGCCGGTGAAGACGGCCTTCTTCTCCACCGGTGCCGAGGCGATCGAGAACGCGATGAAGATCGCGCGCGCGGCCACGGGGCGCAGCGGCATCATCGCCTTCGGTGGCGCCTTCCACGGGCGCAGCCTGTTTGCGGTGTCGCTCACGGGCAAGGTGCAGCCCTACAAGGCCGGCTTCGGGCCCTTCGCGCCCGAGGTCTACCACGTGCCCTTCCCCATGCACGCCGATTCCTTCGAGCTGGCGAAGCAGGCCATGGAGCACCTGTTCAAGGCCGACATCGAGCCCCGGCGGGTCGCCGCCATCGTGTTCGAACCGGTGCAGGGCGAGGGCGGTTTCAACCCCGTCCTGCCCGCGGCGGTGAAGTGGCTGCGCGACTTGTGCGACGCGCACGGCATCCTGCTCATCGCCGACGAGGTGCAGACCGGCTTCGGGCGCACCGGGCGCATGTTCGCGATGGAGCACTTCGGCGCGAAGCCCGATCTGATGACGCTGGCCAAGAGCATGGCCGGCGGCACCACGCTGTCGGCGGTGTGCGGCCGGGCGGCCGTGATGGACGGGCCCGCGCCCGGCGGCCTGGGCGGCACCTACGCGGGCAACCCGTTGGCCATCGCGGCGGCGCACGCGGTGCTGGACGTGATGGCGGAGGAAAAGCTCGTGGAGCGCGCCCAGCACCTGGGCGACAAGCTCATCGCCTACCTCGCCGCCAAGCGCGCCGTGCACAAGCGCATCGGTGACGTGCGCGGCCTGGGCGCCATGGTGGCCTGCGAGTTCGTGGACCCGAAGACTGGCGCGCCCGACGCCGAGACGACGAAGAACGTGCAGATGGCGGCGTTGAAGCGTGGCCTGCTGCTGCTCACCTGCGGCGTCAATGCCAACGTGGTCCGCTTCTTGTTCCCGCTGACCATCGAGGACGCGGTGTTCGAAGAGGGGCTGTCGGTCTTCGATGCCGCCCTGGCCGAGGTGGCCGCTTGAACGACAGCGCGGCGCGCCTGGGCCGGGCGCTTGATGCGCTGGAGTCGCGCGCGGCCGAACTGCGGGCCCAGGGCGTGCATTCGGTGCTGGCCACTTTCACCGATCTGCTGGGCACGCCCAAGGGCAAGCTGGTGCCGCTGGAAGGCCTGGCCGACGCGGTGGCCGTGGGCGCGGGCTTCGCGGGTCCCAGCATCGTGGGCACCGGACTGCCGCGCATGGGCGCGCGCAGCGAGTACTTCGGCCGCGTGCTGCCCGAGACGCTGCGTCCCTTGCCCTTCATGCCCGGCGTGGCGCACGCGGTGTGCGATGGCTTCGCGGGCGGCGAGCCGCTGGACACCGACCCGCGCGGCGCCCTCAAGCGCCAGGTGGCGCGGCTGCGCGAGCGCGGCTGGACGCTGTGGGTCGGCATCGAGCCCGAGTTCTTCCTGTTGAAGCGCGGGGCGGACGGCGGTTGGGGCGTGGCCGATGCGCAGGACACGCTGGCCAAGCCCTCGTACGACCTGCGGTCCATCGGCCGCAACCTGGGGTTCCTCGATGACATGCGCCAGGCGCTCACGGCGCTGGGCTTCGAGCTGCAGCAGATGGACCACGAGGACGCCGTCGGGCAGTACGAGATCAACTACCGCCACGACGACGCGCTCGCCGCGGCCGACCGCTACCAGCTCTTCAAGCTCACGGCGCAGGCCGTGGCCGAGCGCCATGGCAGCGTGTTCTCCACCATGCCCAAGCCGCTGGCGGGCGCGCCGGGCAGTGGACTGCATTTCCATGTGAGTCTGACGGATGGGAGCGGCGTACCGCTGATGGCCGACGGCGCGGGCGCCCTGGGCCTGAGCGAAACGGGCTGGCGCTTCGCGGCCGGCCTGCTGCATCACGCCGACGCATTGGCCGCCTTGTGCGCGCCCACGGTCAACAGCTACAAGCGCCTGGCCGCGAGCCGCAGCGCGTCGGGCACCACCTGGTCGCCGGTGTGGAAGGCCATCGGGGAGAACAACCGCACCTGCCTGCTGCGCGCGGTGGCGGGGCGGCTGGAGTGGCGCCTGCCGGACCCGAGCTGCAACGTCTACCTGGCGCTGGCGGCCACGCTGGCGGCTGGGCTGGATGGCATCGATCAGGGCCTGGTGGCGCCCAGGCCCTGCAAGGACGACCTGTACGAACGCCACGCGCGCGGCGAGCCGCTGCCCGAGTGCCTGCCGCGCGACCTGCACGACGCGCTGCTGGCGCTGGAGGGTGATGCCGCGCTGCGCGCCGCTCTGGGGGAGCCGCTGCTCGAGCAGTACCTGATGCTCAAGCGCGCCGAGTGGGCGGAGTACCACGCGCAGGTGAGTGCCTGGGAACTCGCGCGCTACGCCGACGCCTGATCCGGGGGAGGGCGGCCCGATCGGGATAATCGCGCGCGTGAGTTCCCCAAGCACCACCCTCGACGGCACCCGGACCTGGACCAAGACCACCGACCGCCCGCTGCGAAGCTGGCGCAAGTCGGCGGGTGTGTGGCTCTTCGCGCACTTCGTTGGCGTGCCCATCCCCTGGGCGGCCGCGCGCCAGACCGATCCGCGCGCCCTGCTGGCGCACGAGCACGAGCGCCTGCTGGCCCTGGCCGCCGTGGGCGAGCATGTGCCGCACGTGATCGGCTTCGATGGCGACACCCTGGTCACCAGCGACGTGGGACCGACGCTGGATCACCTGTTGTTTCAGCGCGCGCCCGGGGAGCGCCTGCCGCTGATGCGCGCAGCCGCCGCCGACCTGGCGGGCTTCCATGCGCGCGGCCAATGGCACGGCGGCGCTCAGGCGCGCAACATCACCTGGGACGGCGAGCGCTTCGCGCGCCTGGACTTCGAGGAGCCCCTGGTGCCCGGGCTGGCGCTCGACATGGTGCAGCGCTACGACGTGCTGCAGCTGCTGCTTTCGCTGGCGCGGCTCATCGAGCCGCTGGGCCCGTCGGCCGTGCACGCCGTGCTGGACGCCTACGCCGACGTGAACGAGTCACAGGCCCGCGCGCTGCGCGACTTCATCGCCCACCTGCTGCCGCGCCTGCAGCGCGTCTCGCGCATCGCGGCCTGGTCGCGCCGGCTCGACACCTCGCGCGAGCTGATGCGCCTGCGCACGGTGCTTGAAGGCATGGCGGCCTTCGTGGCCGCGCGCTGAGGCGCGCCCTCAGGTCCTGTACGACGGATCCATGCGCTCGAGCTTGCGCAGCAGCGCGGGCCAGGCGATCTGCGCGCCCTGGCCGGCGGTGGCCACGCGCATGACGTCGGCCATGCCCGCGAGGATGCGGGGGTCCACCTGGGTGAGTTCGCCGCCGCCGGCCAGCGCGTCGATCTGGATGCGGCAGGTGTTCTCGAAGGTGTACATGGAGAGGAAGGCGTCGGCGATGGAGCGGCCTACCGTGAGCAGGCCGTGGTTGCGCAGCACCAGGTAGTTGGCCTTCCCCAGGTCGGCCTGCAGGCGCGGCTTCTCGTCCGGACGGAAGGCCACGCCTTCGTAGGCGTGGTACGCGAGCGAGGCCAGCACGAAGCTGCTCTGCTGGCTGATCGGCAGGATGCCCTGCTTCTGCGCGCTGACCGCCACGCCCGCGCGGGTGTGGGTGTGCAGCACGCACTGCGCCTCGGGGCGCGCCTCGTGCACGGCGCTGTGGATGACGAAGCCCGCCGGGTTCACGGGGAAGGGCGTGTCGTGCAGCTTGTTGCAGGCCATGTCCACCTTCACCAGGCTGCTGGCGGTGATCTCGTCGAACATCAGCCCGTAGGGGTTGATGAGGAAGTGGTGTTCTCCGCCGGTGACGCTGTCCGGCAGCTTGGCGCTGATGTGGGTGAAGACGAGGTCGCTCCAGCCATAGGCCGCCACCAGGCGGTAGCAGGCGGCAAGGTCGCAGCGCAGCGCCCATTCTTCGGCACTGACGACTTCTTTCAGGGAGGGGATGTGCATGGCGTGTCTCCGGCGCCGCCTCTCAGGGGCGGCGTGACACGCACTCTAGGCGCTGGGACACGGCCTGCGCTGTCCGACCAGCGACAAGCCGGCGCGTTCAGCTGCGCGTCTTGCAAGTGCTGATGCCGAACAGGGCGTAGGGCGGGCACCAGCCCATCAGGCCGGTGAGCAGGGGCAGGGCGCCCAGCCAGCCCCACCAGCCGACGGTGCCGGTGGCGGCCAGGGCGATGAGGACAAGGCCGACGAGGATGCGAAGGCCCCGGTCGATGGTGCCGACGTTGCGGGTCATGGTGGTCTCCATCAGTGAACGATGATGTTCCCCGCCATTGGACGTCGGGTGCCGCGCGCCGGCCTTGATCCAGATCAGGGAGCTGTCGCCCGCTCGAGGCGCTCGAGCCAGTGAATGGCATGTGAGCGCTCGCTGCCGCACATCTCCAGGTTCGGCTTGAGGGAGGCGCACACAGCGGGTCGATCGGGTCGACCGAACAGGCGGCAGCGCAGGGCCGCGTCCAGGTGTGGGCAAGGCCGGCCGGCCGGTTTGCCCTGGGGCAGGCCGGGCATGGGGCTGCTGATGGAGGGAGCGGTGCAACAGGCCGCGCAGCCGGGGCGGCAGTCCATGCTCAATCCGGTGCGTGGAGCTTGCGCGCGCCGCGCAGCGCCTGCTCCACGACGCCTTGCACGGCGGCCTGGGCGAGGCCGCTGATGAGTTGACCCTGGTCGTCGAAGGCCTCACCGGCCTTGCTCAGCGCGTACTGCTTCGGCGTCAGCCAGCACTGCAGATTCAGGAGCAGCGGCGACAGGTGCGACAGGCTGCGCAGCCCGCCCAGGGCGCCGGGCGACGCACTGAGCAGGCCGACCACCTTGTCCGCGAAGGGCTTGCTGCCACTGGACCATTCCGGGTCGCCCTTGATGGGGCTGGACACCCAGTCGATGGTGTTCTTGAGCAGGCCGGTGTAGCTGCCGTTGTACTCGGGCGAGCAGATGACCCAGGCCGGGTGGGCGTGGAAGATGGCCTTGAGCCGGCGCGCGGCCTCGGGCGTGCCGCGCGCTTCGAGGTCGGCGTTGTAGAGCGGCAGCTCGAAGTCGGCCAGTTCCAGGTGCGTGACCTGGGCCCCGGCGGCGCGGCCGAGTTCGGCGGCGATGCGGGCGAGCTTGCGGTTGTGGGACTGGGCGCGGGTGCTGCCCGCGAAAACGAGGAGGGGGGTCGGCGTGCTCATGGGGCGGATTCTGGCACCGCCCCCGCGCCGGATTTCTGCGTGAGCGGGGTGGGGTGCCCGCGCTCGCGCAGGACTTCCCCCTTGATGGGACAATCGCGGGCTTGCCTGCGCCGGTTCCGTGCCGCCGCGGGCTTTGGAGTTCTTCAAGATGCTGTACCCCCAGGAATTCGATGTCATCGTCGTTGGCGGCGGCCACGCTGGGACGGAGGCCGCGCTGGCCGCCGCCCGCATGGGCTGCGCCACGCTGCTGCTCACCCACAACATCGAGACCCTGGGCCAGATGAGCTGCAACCCCAGCATCGGTGGCATTGGCAAGGGCCATCTGGTGAAGGAGGTGGATGCGCTGGGCGGGGCCATGGCCATCGCCACGGACGAGGGTGGCATCCAGTTCCGCACCCTCAACAGCAGCAAGGGCCCCGCCGTGCGCGCCACGCGCGCCCAGGCCGACCGCGTGCTCTACAAGGCGGCCATCCGCCGCCGGCTGGAGAACCAGCCGAACCTGTGGCTGTTCCAGCAGGCGGTGGACGACCTGATGGTGGAGGGCGACCGGGTGGTGGGCGCCGTGACGCAAGTGGGGATTCGCTTCCGCTCCCGCGCGGTGGTGCTGACGGCGGGCACCTTCCTGGACGGCAAGATCCACGTGGGCCTGAACAATTACAGCGCGGGGCGCGCGGGCGACCCGCCGGCCGTGTCGCTCTCGGCGCGGCTCAAGGAGTTGAAACTGCCGCAAGGCCGGCTGAAGACCGGCACGCCCCCGCGCCTGGACGGGCGCACGATCGACTGGTCGAAATGCACCGAGCAGCCGGGCGACCTGGACCCGGTGCCGGTGTTCAGCTTCATGGGCCATGCCGGCCTGCACCCGCAGCAGATTTCCTGCTGGATCACGCACACCAACGAGCGCACGCACGACATCATCCGCAGCGGCTTTGACCGCAGCCCGATGTTCACCGGCAAGATCGAGGGCGTGGGCCCGCGCTACTGCCCCAGCGTGGAAGACAAGATCAACCGCTTCGCCGACAAGGACAGCCACCAGATCTTCCTGGAGCCCGAGGGCCTCACCACGCACGAGGTCTATCCGAACGGCATTTCCACCAGCCTGCCCTTTGACATCCAATACGCGCTGGTGCGCAGCATGCCCGGGCTGGAGAACGCGCACATCCTGCGCCCGGGCTACGCCATCGAATACGACTATTTCGACCCGCGCTCGCTGCGCAACAGCTTCGAAACCCAGCAGATCGGCGGCCTGTTCTTCGCGGGGCAGATCAACGGCACCACCGGCTATGAAGAGGCTGCGGCCCAGGGCCTGTTTGCCGGAATCAACGCCGCCCTGCAGTGCCGGGGCGAAGCGGCCTGGCTGCCCTCGCGCGACCAGGCCTACCTGGGCGTGCTCGTGGACGACCTGGTCACCCAGGGCGTGACCGAGCCCTACCGCATGTTCACCAGCCGCGCCGAGTACCGCCTGCAGCTGCGCGAGGACAACGCCGACATGCGCCTCACCGAGGACGGCCGCCGCCTGGGCCTGATCGACGACGCGCGCTGGGACGCCTTCAGCCGCAAGCGCGATGCGGTTTCACGTGAAACCGAGCGCCTGAAATCGGTCTGGGTGAACCCGAAAATCCTGTCGGCGGAGGAGGGTGAGCGTGTGCTGGGCAAGGCCATCGAGCACGAGCACAACCTGTTCGATCTGCTGCGCCGGCCCGGGGTGGACTATGCCTCCCTCGTCGGCATGAACGGCGGCGCTTTCGTCAGCGACACGGTTTCACGTGAAACCCTGGGCGAGTTGGCCGAGCCCGTGATCGAGCAGGTGGAAATCGCGGCCAAGTACAGCGGCTACATCGACCGGCAGAAGGCCGAGGTGGAGCGAGCCGCCCACTACGAGCACATGAAGCTGCCGCCGGACATCGACTACCTGAAGGTCTCTTCCCTGTCCTTCGAGGCGAGGCAGAAGCTGGCCAAGCACCGGCCAGAAACCCTGGGCCAGGCCTCGCGCATCTCGGGCATCACGCCTGCCAGCATTTCGCTCCTGCTGATCCACTTGAAGAAGGGTGGCTACGGCGGCCTGGCCTCGGCCCGCGCCACGGCTGAGACGCCATGACGGATGGCTTGCGGAACGAACTGCAGATCGGCCTGCAGGCGCTGGAGTTGTCGCTCGACGATGAGCAGGTGGACATGTTGCTGGCCTACCTGGCGCTCATCGAGAAGTGGAACAAGGTCTACAACCTGACAGCGGTGCGCGAGCCGACGGAGATGCTGACCCACCACCTGCTCGACAGCCTGGCGGTGGTCGGCCCCTTGCTGAGGGAGACGGATGGCCGACCGGTGCGGCTGCTCGACGTGGGCTCGGGCGCCGGCCTGCCGGGGGTGGTGATCGCCATCGCCTGTCCGCAGATCGAGGTGACCTGCGTGGACACGGTGGCCAAGAAGGCGGCGTTTTTGCGGCAGGTGTCGGCGGAGTTGGGGCTGGTCAATCTGCACGGACTGCACGCGCGGGTGGAGTCCTTGAGTCGGGGGCGGGGGGAGGAAGGCTACGACGTCGTGACGTCGCGCGCGTTTTCTTCCCTGTCCGACTTCGTTCAGTGGTCACGGTCGGCGCTCCAGATCGGGGGCATGTGGATGGCCTTGAAGGGCAAGCATCCCCTGGATGAGTTGCTGGCCCTGCCGCCCACGATTGACGTGTTTCACGTGGAACCGGTGGCGGTGCCGGGGTTGAACGCGGATCGGTGCGTTGTCTGGATGCGGGAGAGGATGGGCTGACCGCCCCCTGTGTTTCGCTAGCGGTTGTCGTTCGCGTTCGCGGTTCAGGCGGCTGCTTCGCGAGGATCGGGCGCCAGGGCGCTCTGTTCCGCGAATGTCCCCCGGACCGGCTGCGCCGGTCCTCCT